>Ga0180436_10000058_pt1 | contig 112606 bp, 69 predicted proteins | sample SS_ome_2_FD_132434 | JGI IMG/M metagenome (GOLD analysis project Ga0180436, IMG submission 132434) | Hypersaline lake sediment archaeal communities from the Salton Sea, California, USA - SS_3_S_2 metaG | ecosystem: Environmental > Aquatic > Non-marine Saline and Alkaline > Hypersaline >...
GGATCGCAGGCCACAAACCGGATGCTCTCCGAACCGGTCCAATCCGAATCGGGGACAGTTACGGTGGCCACCCTATCGGTTATATCCACCAGCAACTCCGTTTCCCCCCGATGGGACCAAAGCATGACTGAATCGTCATCGTCCGGGTCAACAACGTAGTCATCCAGGGGTACCGAGGTGAAGCTCCCATTCTTCGCGACCTCCTGATCAGGAATGTCGGAGACCACCGGTGTATCATTGACCGCCGTGACCGTGAAGACGGCTTGATTGGAATCGCATAATGCCCCCGGATCGCAGGCTTTAAACCAGACGCTTTCGGCACCATTCCACTCGGGATCGGGTACGGCCACGCTCACTATCCTGTCGGTTACGTCCACCAGCAACTCCGTTTCTCCCCAATGTGACCAGGTCATGGTTGAGTCGTGATCATCCGCATCGATCACATAATCGTCCAGGTCTATCGGACCGAAGCTCTCACCTTCAGTGATGGAGGAATCCGAAATGTCGGATACCAGGGGTGGATCATTCACTGCCGTCACGGTGAAAGTCGCCTCATTGGAATCGCAAAGTCCCCCCGGATCGCAGGCCTTAAACCAGACGGTCTCGGAGCCATTCCACTCCGAATCGGGTACGGATATCGAAGCCACCCGGCCGGCCACATCAACCAGCAACTCCGTCTGGCCCCGGTACGACCAGATCATCACAGAATCATCATTGTCCGGATCGGCGACGTAATCGTCCAAGTCGATGGAAGCGAAGCTGTCATTCTCCCCGATGGTTTGATCGGGAATGTCCGAGACCACAGGTGTATCGTTGAATGCCGTCACCGTGTAGGTGGCCTGATTGGAATCACACAACCCTCCCGAATCGCAGGCAACAAACCAAATGGTCTCAAAGCCCAACCAGTCCGGGCTGGGAACGGCCACGGTGGCCACCCGATCGGTAATGTCGACCAGCAGCTCAGCTTCACCCCTGTGCGACCAGATGATGGTCGAATCATCATCGTTGGGATCGGCCACGTAGTCGTCCAGGCTTATGGGAGGGAAACTGTCACCCTCGAAGATGGAGGTGTCGGGAATGTCGGAGACGATGGGCGGCTCGTTACCGCAGATGAAGTACGAAGCGTCGAAATCATCGATACCCGCCTCCACGACAGAGCCATCGTTTAAGTCCGAGGCCTCGAAGCGAACCCTAACTTGGCTTGTGAGCGTGACGAAGTCACCAACCATGAAGCTGTGCTCGGTCCACCCGGATGAGGTCACCGGTCCTATGGTCTCGGCCAAGGTCCAGTCTGTGCCGTCATTGTCGGAAACGTAGACACGAAACAGATCGTTGTTGGGATTGCTGCCGAAGTTGTTGGTGTACCACAAGGCGAAATGGACCCTGGCCTCGCCCCCAGAATTTAGATCGAGCGATGGTGATATCAACCAAGTGGTTCCACCATCTACGTCGGAATCACCATACACATTATCTGTAAGATAGCAACTCCCCGATCCGTCGAAATCGGCGGGCGGGTCGCCGCGATCCCCCCCGCCGGCAGGAACGCCCCGGTCCCAGGCGCCAGCCGTAAGATAGGGATCGTTCTGCACCAGCCAGCCCCGATCGGTTTCGAAGCTGTCAGCAAATACCGGGCTGAGCTCTCCGACCAGACAGGAATAGACGGAGGAGGGAGCATTGTAGGGGTTGTAAGTCACCCCGGAGACCAATCCCTCTGCGCTGAAGTAGTATTCCGGCTGGTCACTGCAATTGACGGGAGGCAGTGTGGCCTGGTACAGGTCGCCTCCCAGCGGCGTCAGGGCCGAGGTGAGATAAGAGCCACCGTCATAGCGATAGTGCAAAAGACCTGTGCCCGGAACGTAGGTGTCGCTGACCTCCTCGATTTGCACCGTGATGGTTGGTGAGCTGCCGGGAGCAATTATGTCCGGAAGGCCGCTCGGAAGGTTGATTCCCAATATGGCCGTGCCGTTATATTCCACGTAACTGGCGGCGTATCCTATTCTGGAACAATCATACGGCATTCGCATGTACCCCCCCTCGCCCCATCCCGGACCCCACGAGTTGCGCATGATCCAGACACCAGCGGTTCCCTGATTGTCGTCCCAGCCGACTATGACCACCCCGTGATTGATGGCTTGGTCTTCGCAGCCGTTGAACACGCCGCCGGTATAAGCCTGCATGGCAGCATTGGCGTAGACCGTCACGGAGACCGGACCGTAGTCCAGAATGGCCTGCTTTATGGAACTCACCGGGGGAACCCCGTAGGAGCTGCCAACGTAGCCCCAACTATCGATCAGATACCGGTGGGGATAAGGGCAGTTGCAGGGAAGGTCGGAAGCCGTATACGGAAAGGAGGCTTCCAGCACCGCTCCGGTACCTCCGCATGGGTCTGTCTTCCACTGGTGGTAATCATGCGCCCACCAACCTCCCCCACAGCCAAAGCCGTCCGAGTTGCAGCTCACCAGCCACTGCTCGGAGAGGTCAACCGTCAGGTTGTCCTTGAGCTTGATATTGCATTCCAGCGGCCCGACCGTGCTGAAAGCCCAGCAGCTCCCGCAGGAGCTTTGGTTTTTGATCGGCGTGCATCCGCCCGAGTCGCACCAGCTGAACGCCTCCGGCAGAGCTTTGGTGGGAGTGCAGGGATTGAAGTTTGCACCCGCCTGCCAGTTCTCCGGAGCCCTCATTCCGCAGAGCTCATCCAGAGAGTACTGGGTGGCCGGGTTCTCGCCGACCGTGAAGGTCCAGCCCTCGGTCTCTCCCTGCTTCCGCAGGCTGTCGATATCGGCGCTCGAAAGCCCCGCCGCCGAGGAGATCTGTGCCGTCAAGAGCAAGAGTGAGAAGGCTACCGTTGACAGTTTTGCTGTTTTCGTCGGACTCATCATGTCCCTCTCCTGTTTCAGGCTGTTGGCGTTCGCAACTTGTGACAAAGCCACTCCTACAAGAAGTGACCGACCGACTTGGTGTGAAAGATCAGACTCCGGATCGCAGACCGGAGCATACCTGGTGCCCACATCCCCATGAACAGCAAACAAGATCGACGGGGCAAGCTGTAGAGATCAAACTAAAGTGTGGAATATCTCAGCCCCAGGCGGATGTCACAGGCTGAGGTCCTGGGCCTTGGTTTCCTCCGCCCTTCCTCTAGCATATTACATCGGCATGTTGTCGACGAAATCTGAGCAAGACGGACTTTTTGCGCCCAACCGTTTTGTCTGTGAAAAAGGTGGGGGAGGTGGAAAGATAAGTGATGGAGGCGAACTAGCTAAAAAAGCGGAAGACGGGGCTCGAACACTTTTCGAGTCCCTCTCCAAGCTATTGACAGATGGGCTATTGCATGCACGGTCGATAGGTTGCCGGATTTGCGGTAACCCATGACAACCCATGACAACCCCGGAAAACGGAAGTGGTTTTGAAACAGGATTGAAACAAGTGGCGTTTACCCTGCCGCTCGACTCACTATATCTCCGATGCAGTGGATGCCGGGCGTAACAAGGGGTGTCGAGCGACCCGGCACCCGCATCATCCAGTGATGTTTCATTTGGGCCGATGATCCCGGGGATGATATTGGGGAGAACACTTCCCCGGGTCCCTTGGCGATCGTCTCCGATTCCGATGATATAAATTAATCCGGTCCTATGAAGCGGATTCTGAGAGAAAGAACGTGCCGAGCGGTGGTCGGCCCAAAAACATCTAATGAACGTAAGCCTGCCGGAGTGTTTAGGCGGAGCTTGGCTTGAAAACGATGCTCGAAGGAGTCCACATCATCCACTCCATCCCGCGTCGCAGGGCGCGAGGACAGCGTTCTCTAAGAGTCAACCAGAGCATAGAGCAGTGCACCAGAGGAAGTCGGAAAAAGCCTACTCCCCTCAGATCAGGCTCAATTCGGTAGGAGACAGTTCGAAGGACTCGATGGTACTACAGCGAGAAGACTCCTACAGGTCCCTCTTTGCCTGCTTCTTTAGCCTTGCATTCCTCTTGAGAAGATACAGCCCGCCAAAGACTATGGCCAGTACTATAATGATTATCCAGGTTGTCACCTTTAGCTCACCTCCTTCCCTTGCTCTATTTTGCCATATCGGAGAGGGCCTTATAAAGGTTTATCATGGCTGGCCCCACTAATATAACCATTAGCTCCGGGAAAATCAACAGCACCAAAGGAAAAACCAGCTTCACCTGAGTCTTGTGGGCCGTCTCCTCGGCCCTCTGCCGACGCTTGACTCTCAGCGAATCGGCGAGAACTCTCAAGGAGCTGGCTACGCTGGTTCCCAGTTTGTCTGCCTGAATCAGCATCACGGCCAATGACCTGAGCTCGTCCACGCCTGTTCTCCGGGCCAGGTTGCGGAAGGCCTCTGCCCTGGTTTTGCCGATCAGGATCTCCTGGTTCACCAGATGAAGTTCCTCGCTCAAGGCCCGGTAAGTATCTCTGGTCTCCTCGGTGATCCTCTGAACAGCCGCATTCAGGCTTAATCCGGCCTCCACGCACACCACCATCAGGTCAAGCACGCTGGGAACGGATCGCCTGATCTCATCTCTTCTTCGGCTGATCTTGTAGGATACCCAAAACCTGGGAGCGAACGCCCCGACCAGCAGCCCGGCGAACACTGCAAAGGGAATCAGCGCCGGATCGGCATGAAGAAACAGACATAGAAACAGACCGGCCACTCCCAAAGAAATCGCTCCGAATAGCCGCAATCCCTGGTAGTTGAACACGCTCTGATGTCCCCGGTATCCCGCCTGCGCGAGCCAGATTCTGGTGCTTCTGGCTTCGCCCGCACTTAGTCCGATCAGGTCCGCTGCGCCTTTAAGCGGAAGGGCTCTCTTTTTCTCCTCCGTTTCCTCCACCCCTTGTTCCTCCAGTTCCCTCAGACGAAGTCTGACCGGGTCCTTGGCCTGAGCAAGAAGATACAACATCCCAAAGGAAAAGAGGAACACCCCCAGAAACACAAAGCCTATGATCAGGTATACCGCCATGAGATCACTCTATATGCGAATGTCTACGATTCGTCTTATCACCCAGATACCCAGGATCTGCATTATGATGGCCCCACCCAACATGAAATTGCCTGCCCTCTCCACCAGCAAGGTTTTGAGGTATTCAGGATTGATTGCAAGCAGCACGATAGCCGTGATTATGGGCAGCAGAACCAGGACGAAGCCGGAGAGTCTTCCCTGGGCGGTAAATACTCTCACCTGCCGCTTAAGCTGAAACCGCTCTCTGATAGTGCTCCCGATCTTCTCCAGGATCTCGACCAAGTTGCCGCCGGTCTTCTTCTGAATGGTCAGCGCGGTGGTAAATAGTCCCAGATCCTCGCTCTCCACCCGCGTTTCCATGTTGGACAAGGCATCCGTCAGGCCGATGCCCAGATTCTGCTCCTCAAAGGCGATGGCGAATTCTATTCCCACCGGGTCGGGGATCTCCTTGGACACCATGCTTAACGAGGATTCTAAGGAGAATCCCGACTTGAGGGCGTTGGTTATCAAATCAATCGCCTCAGGCAACAGGGACTCAAAGTCCCGCTGCCTTTTCGTCTTTTGTCTCCGGACGTAGATGTAGGGGAGGCTGGCTGCGGCCAAACCGGCCGCCAGAGCTAAGAGGATGCTGTCCAAGAAATTCAGTATCAGGAGAGACACCAATCCCCCTAAGGATAACATTCCCAGGACCAGAGCTCCCGCCTTCATGGGAATGCCGGCCTGATCTATGAGACGCTGAAGGTTTTGAGAGAATCTAAACCTGGAGAGGAGCCGATTCATCGCCGGGATCCCGCTCAGCTTATCGTCCCGCAGGATTGGATAGAATGCCTCCCCCTCCACAGGGGTCTCAGCGGTCAGACCATCCAACCTTTTTCTGATGGCCCGATGCCGCTTTCCCAGCTTTTCGCTGAAGAGCAGATAGATTGCCACCGCGGCCAAGAAGGCTGCCGAGAAGACCGCCAATGCTATGTGTACGAGCATGGAATTCTCACCTCTTATGGAATTCTCACCTCTTAAGGACTGAAGAGCTCAGTGGGCAAATGGACGCCCGACCGAATCATTCTCTCCATGAACTTGGGGCGGATGCCGGTGGGTCTGAAATCACCCAAGACCTTACCATCTTTCTCTACGCCGGTCTTTTCAAAGTTGAAAATCTCCTGCATGGTGATGGTCTGCTGCTCCATTCCCACGATCTCGGAGATGCTGGAGACTTTGCGGGTGCCGTCACTAAACCGGGCAATCTGTACCACCAGGTCGATGGAGGAGCTGATCAGCTCCCGGATGGCTTTCTCCGGTATGTCTATTCCGGCCAGAAGCATCAAGGTCTCCAGTCTCAGGAGAACGTCCCGGGTGCTGTTGGCATGAATTGTGGTCAGTGAACCGTCATGGCCGGTGTTCATGGCCTGAAGCATGTCATATATCTCGGAACCTCTGACCTCCCCGATGATTATCCGGTCGGGCCTCATTCTCAGACTGTTCCTGACCAAGTCTCTCTGGGTGACGGTTCCCTTTCCCTCGATGTTGGGAGGTCTGGTCTCCAGCCTCACCACGTGAGGCTGCTGCATTTGAAGCTCGGCAGAGTCCTCGATGGTCACGATTCTCTCATCCGGAGGGATGTAGGCGGAGAGGATGTTCAGCAGGGTGGTTTTTCCCGCTCCGGTTCCGCCGGAGATCACCACGTTCAGCCGGGCCTTGACCATCCCCTTCAGAAGCTCCACCATGGGAGAGTTCAATGAGCCATTCGCCAGGAGGTCCTTGACGCTCAGCACGTTTATCCGAAACCGACGGATGGAAAGAATGGGGCCGTCCAACGCCAGGGGGTAGATTATGGCATTGACCCTGGACCCATCGGTCAGCCTCGCGTCCACCATGGGAGAAGACTCGTCTATTCTGCGCCCGATCGCGGATACGATCCGGTCGATGATCAGCATAAGGTGATCGTCATCCTTGAACTTGGTGTCGGTCAACTCCAACTTTCCGTGCTTTTCGATATAGACTTGGTTGTAAGTATTCACCAGAATGTCCGATATATCCGGGTCGTGCATGTATTGTTCTATCGGGCCCAAGCCCAAAGTCTCGCTCTGTATCTCGGTGATCAAGCGCTCCTTGTTCTCCGGACTGAGGAACAGATCTTCCTCGGAGAGGAGCCTTTCCAGCACCTCCTTGATCTGATCCCGCAGCGTGCCTCGGTCCACCGTGGTCAGGACCGACAAATCCAGGCTGTCGATCAGCTTCTGGTGAAGCCTGTTCTTCAGTTCCTGGAAGCTGTCTCTGCGCAGGTGAACCGTGCCGGGATTATCCTGCTTGACCGTTTTGGTGTTCTTGTTCTTGTTGTTACCGAACCGCTGTCTCAGATTCATCAAAATCTCCTCTTTAAGTGAAACGAGGCTAATCTCTCAGCTCCACATACAGACTTCGGCTCCAGTCAGGGATATCATTAGCCAGTTCTAAAATGCTTTTTGCCAGGTTGGATTCAGCCTTGTGATTCACCAGGGGGACTCCCGAGTTAACCGCGTCTATGGCAACCGGATAGTTGTTGGGAACCACCCAGCTCACCGGATATCGGAGGGTCTTTTCGACGTCATCCACCTTCACCGAATCCTTCTTCCCCACCCGGTTGACCACCACTCTCACCTTATCGCGAGGATAACCCAACTGCTTGAAGACGCCCAATGTTCTCTTGGCGGCTCGAACGGCCGAGAAGTTGGGCACGACCACCATTATTATATGATCGGACAGCTCGAATACTTCCAGATTCTTGGAGTCAAAGTTGTGGGGAGTGTCCACGACCACGTAGGAGAAGGTTGAGCGCAGGTGGCTCACGATCTGGTTTATCTGAGAGGAGCTGACGTTGTCCGAGTCCGCCGGATTCTTCGGTTCGGGCAGCACGAAGACTCCCGACTCGTGCCGGGTCATACAGCTCTGGAGCTTGACCGGGTCGACTCCGCCATCCTCATTCAGGACGTCTAATATGTTGTACTCCGGGGAGAGATTCAAGAAACTGGTGACGTCGCCCAACTGCAGATCCAGATCGATCAGGGCGGCTTTGTTCTCAGCCCCCCGTGCCAGGGCCGAACTCAGGTTAACCGCCAGAGTGGTCACTCCCAGGCCGCCCTTCTTGCTGAACACCGAGATCACCTTGCCTCTGGTCGGGGCTTGAACCCTGGCCTGTTCCCTGGTTTTGAAAACCTTATTTATGGCTTTTTTCAACTCTTCTGAGTTTATTGGCCGGCCCAGGAACTCCTGGACACCCGCCCTCATGGCGGAGATGACCAGATCCGGACTTTTGTCCGCAGAACTCACAAATATGGATATATCGGGAAACTCAAGTTTCATCCGCTCAATCCACTTGAGAGTCTTATCGGAATCCTTGGAGAGCTCTAAGATCAACACGTGAGGCTTCGAAGCCCTTATCGCTGGAAAAGCCTCCTCCTGCCCCTTGGCCACGCAGGCGACTTCAAGGTTCCTTTGTTGATCAAGCAGATCCCTCAGCGTCTTCCGTGACGATTTCTCTGTGTCAATTACGACTACTGTAAGTTTACCTGCCATCATTCCCTCATGAACAGTCTCTTCATTCCACCAACACCACCGCGGACATGAAGCCTCCCGGGCAATCCGGGTCGGTGACGCCCTCGGTTATGGTCGTTATGAACCGCCCGTTAAGCAACAATTCCCCACTCACGAACTGGTGGCGCTCATCCAAGAAAAGAACCAATATATTGGATATGGTCAGATACTTTCTGCCGTTGAGGTCCGTCTGCAGTCCCAGGGTCGGATCGAAGGCTGGAGCCTTTATTATCCTCGGGCTGTTGTCGCCATAAAGGCTCCCCATCACTGTTCCGGTGGCGTCATCCCAATATGCATCCGGGTCCAGGTCCCAGAGCTCGTCGAGCGCGTTAGAGGTTGGGTTGGCGAAGTTTCCCGGTTCCACCTGCAGCAGGTCTCCAAGGCTCACAATGAAAGGCTCGCATTCCCCGCTGATCCACCTCACAACAGAGACCGTGCCTGTATATACAGGGTCTCCCGTGTTTATAGGTCCGAAACAGACCGTATAATACCAGAACATCCCGAGACTGGCGGTGGCTGCCTGCAATCTGAAGGTCACCGTATCACCGATGTCGTCCGGCGCCTTGTAGCCCGTTAGCTCCGGGTCGTAAAACTCAGCCGGATCCCAGACTCCATTCTCATTCCAATCCATAGTCAGAGGTTCTCCCGGCTCCCAGCCCCCGCTTGCATTCACATCGTCATACTCGTCATCGGGCGTCCAAATGCCGTTACTATCGACATCATCCCATCTGTCCGGCGGGCAGAAAGGCTTCAGGCAATCGGTACCGCAGATCTTTTCCACTCCGGCCATGGCTGTGGCGGTAATCTCCTCCTGGTTTGTGAGCAGCGGATCCAAGACCTTCAGGAAGTAGGTGGTGACGTAATCGCCTGTCCCGGTGGTAACCCTGACCAGGGTCGGCTGGGGAAAGGTGACCTTGTCCGGGGTTATCACCACTGACCGATCGATCTCCTGCAGGGCCACGTTAAGAGAGCAGACCCTTATGGCCTCCGCAGTGGCCGCCGCCTCTTTGTCCTCTTGACTGCCCGAGGTTGTGGCCAGCATCAAGGCCCCGGCCAACGCTCCGGCATCCGCCGCATTCTGCAACTGAGTCTTGGCCAGTTGAATCAAGGACATGTCGATGGCCACCACGGCAAAACCAAAGACCATCACTATGGCGACGGCGATCATTATCACCGATGCCCCCTCTTCGTCCTTCAGAATTCTCCTTACAAATCTCATGACGGAATCCTCCTATCCCTCCTTCTCAATCTCCGGCACTACTTCTTCCAGCGTGTCCGGCTCTGTGCCGGGAAGGGGAGGGATTATCTCTTGGGCTATGGAGGTGATTATCCTGGGTGAAATAACGATTAACAACTCGGTTTCTAGCTTTGTGGTCTCCTTTCTGGAGAAGAAGAAGTTGAGCAAGGGGATGTGCCCCAGGATGGGAACCCTCTTGACCGTCCTTACCTCCTCCGTGGACAGCAGCCCACCCAGAACCACTGACTGCTCGGAGTTAAGCTCTACGGTTGCATCGGCCTTGCGCGAGCGAAGGGCCGGTACGTCCCACCCGGCGAATGAGACCGCATTGGCCCAGTCCAAGCTCGAGACCTCCGGGGTGATCTGCAAGTTGATCAGGTCAGTGTCGACCACGGTGGGCAGGAAATCCAATCTGACCCCGTATTCTTTCCACTCGATGCTGACCGAGGGGGCTCCGCCTGACGACACCGCCTGAGCAATCGGAACCGGAACCTCTCCACCGACTAAAAAGCTGGCTTCCTCGCCGCTCAGGCAGAGCAGCCTGGGATTGGCCAGAAGTGTCAGATCACCCTTTTCCTGTAACGCCTTGAAGATAACGGAGAATTCTCTCTTGTCTCCGAACCACCTGACAACCCCGGTAATGCCGTCCTGCGCGAACATCTTCCGGCTGTTCGGGTCGGGGCTGGTCACTTGACCCGAATAGGTGCCCAGTATCTTATCACCCCTCTTTATGTGGCTGGGGTCACTATCCACCATCAAGAAATCAATACCATACTCACTTAAGGCTCTCCTGTTGACCTCCGCCACCTGCACCTCCAGAACCACCTGCTGTCCGGAGATATCTCGTTCCACCTTCACGTCGTAGGCGGTGTGCCTCTTGGATTCTCCCCATACGATCAGGGTGGTGATGCCCACCTCCTTGCCGATTACAACCAGCTCAGTCGGCGTTACGGTGACCGCGTCGGCGATATCCTGGTTAGCCAGAGACACGGTCTGGACCTTCTCCGGATAAGACAGGACTATGGATTTTCCCTTCATCACTCTCAGAAGCTGATTGTCAGCTTGCGAGAGAGAGATGAAAGGGCCAAATGCGAACAGCAATGTGGCTAAAACCAAAAATCCCCCGATTCCAATTTTAGCTCCCTTTAGCAATTTTCATCTCCTTTCAATGGATCACTCTAAACCGACTCTCCAGTTCCGCGAATCTTATTCTTTCTCTTCCTTCTCAGGCATGGCCGGGGCCTCTTTTTTCTTCTCAGTCCCCCTAAACATGGTGACGGAGTCGGTCTTCGGTGTCTTCACAACTTCTTTTATTCGATCTCTGTAAACGATTTTTGGCTTGGGCTGCTGTTTCGTCTTCCCTTTCAGGATACCTGTCTTGCTCTGCGGGTCAACGGTTGCGATCTCATCATCAGTGGGGTTTCTCAAGGCTAAGTGGAGTTTCCCCTCGCTTCTGGCCAAAGCCAGGTCCTGGGCGCCCTCCGGCTCAACCAGGAGGGTAACCGCCTGGACGGTGATCACCTTATCGCCTTTCTGCTGGGTCTTCTCCCCTGCCGCCAGGACCTCGATGTTCTGCAGAATGGTCTTGGCAACGGCATCTCCGACGGTTCCCGGCTGTTTGACCGTCAGTATCACGTCTACTCTATCTCCGGGAAGCACGAAACCCGAGACTCCCGAGACCTTATCCACCTCGATGGATGAAGCTCTCTTGGTCGGCTCGATCAAAAGCGAAAGACCGCCGCCCTTGGAGGAAAGCTTGGAGTCTAAGATCGGCTCGTTCTCCATCAGGAAGACCTTGGTGACCTGACCCGAAAGGCTTTCCGGCATGGCATAGGAACCTTTGGCAACGCTGCCCAGGGGAAACATGGCCACCTTCATGTCGGCCTCGTCCAGAATCTCTCCGAAGGTCAGATCCTTGGACGCCACCACCACCGGCTCCACCTCCAGGCCCCTCTCGGCCGATTCGGTCTTAAGGTAGATGTAGGTCAGCCCGCTGGCGACGGCCGCGAAAGCAACGGCCAGGATAATAACTACGAAAATCGCTACTTTTCTCATCGATCAGTCACCTCCTCAAATCGGAGATAGGTTGGCTCAGGTCAACCTCCGGTCGGTGCTTCCGCAAACGACCCGGGACCGGGGATCTTCCGGCAAAACCGTCCCCCGCCAGGTTCATCACTCCAACCTCATTACCGTCTTACCTTTCAATTCGAACGTTCCCATAAACGGGTCAAGAATGCCGCCGCTCAGCACCTCGAAATCAGTTTTTACAGTCACATCGACCTTCCTGTTGGGTGTGTCGTAAAAAATGATGACCTCTGTCGGAGTAACATTTGCGGCATTCAGTACCTCCATAACCCGCCCGTGGGCAGAGGTGCTGTCACTGACCACGGCCAGCCTGGCTCCTTCCCGAGCGGCCGTGTGAAGCACGTTCTTGACCATGATGGCCCTGCCGAACTCGGTTATGCCGAACAGCACCATCAGCACAATCGGCAGGAGTATGGCGAACTCGATTATGGATTGACCCTCTTTATCTTTTGAAAAGAGCTTTCTCATTTCCGAATTTGAATAACCTCCTAGACGATCTTACCCGCGGCCAGATAAAGCAAGGTTCCTGCACCAATGGCCACGCCGTAAGGCATGCTGAAGCTCTTCTTGAAGACCGCGGCTCCGGCTGCGGGCGCCTGGAACAGAAATACACATTTCATGAAGAGGACTATTCTCTTGAGCATCTCGATCAAACTCCTGTTGGCCACAGCCATCACAATGGCGATTATCCCGCCGACAAGGCTGGTATAAAGAAATACGTTTAAGACGGCGTGGCTGCCCAACAAAGATCCCAAGGCTCCCATTAGTTTTACGTCTCCTCCTCCCATGCCGCCCAGAAGATATGGCAGCATCAAGAGGCCCATCCCCACCACTAACCCTAGCAACGCAAAAAGCAACCCGTTCCAGCCATTGCCCAGGAAGTTCAGCACGAACCCCAGGGCAACGGCTGGAAGGGTAAGACAGTTCGGTATTTTGCGCCGGCGCAGATCCGAATACATGGCCAAACAGACGAGGGCTACCACCAGAACGAGGATATGGCCATTTGCAGCAAAAAAAGGTTTCACTTTCTTGTCCTTCTTGAACACGGGCAGAGGTGTGTGCTGACATGCAGAACACTCCTTCCCGGCCGAGTCCATTCGTAGGTTTGTTCATCATTCTTAGGTTAGCGCGTCCCTGATGGCTGTGTAGATAGTCACCAGGATCGGACCGATCAGCTTGATGATTCCGATGGCGACGATAGAAATGAAAAACGCCAGGAGCGCGTATTCGATGATGTCCTGTCCGCCTTCGTCCTTGAAGAATGCCTTAAGCTTCTTCAGCATGTCTCATCCCTCCTTTCCTCTCGGTATGGTCTATCCGAACTGTCGCTGTGCGCTTCCAATGCACGAACGTTAATTTTTCTTTTCATCTATATCTTGTCGATCGCCTCAGCCGCGCCCACACCTCTCCCGGCACAAAGGCTGAAGTGCGAAACTGTCTTCAGCCACAGCGGCACCCATGAATCGGCGGTCGAGAATATACAATGTTGAATTCCTCTTGGCAACATAAACTTCAGAAAATCGGTTACCTGGTTGATTTTTGACTGGCTAAAGGTGCAAACAACGTGCCCAAATAGAATACCCTGCCCAGAGGCAGGGTTGACTTCAAGACTTCGAATTCTTATTATCTGGTTTACATGGGCTTTCGGAAGACGTTCTCCCTCTTGAACAACAACGCCTTGTGCCGACAGACCTTGGTGTGTCAGAAGCGTGCAGACTATGCCTGAAAGAGCTTACATGTTTTGTGCAAACTCACGGCCCGGCGCAACACTCCCCCATAAGGTAATTTACGCACTATCGTGGGGTGAAGTTGACCCTATTTATCCCCTTCGTTCTGACCGAGGCTCTTTCTTGTCCTGTATCCCAGAAGCTAAGGCTTCTCGGCATGGATGTTGTCCAAAACAGCGGTGGGTCAGGAACCCCGTGCTCCTTACCTGCAAGCTGCAAGCACATCGTCGAATGTCGGCTAAGAAACTCGTTCATCCCGAATTCACACCGGCTCGGGCAGGAGACTGCAAGGGATTATCGGTGCGGATCATATTCCTTGATTTTTCTTGAGAACATGCTATCCTACCGTTGCCGATCGATGTCGGCGTGATACGACCTATTGCGAAACGGTGCTTAAACCTCAATGAACGACATTGAGCCTACAAGAGAGCCGGGAGACGTCAGAGCTAAGAATCCCTCTCGCGGTCCCAAGCGGCAGGTCCGGTATGACAACATGCGGCACCTGGGTCGCATCTCCCTGATCGTGCTCGCCGTTGTCGTGAGCGTTGCCTTCGCGTGGGGTTACGGCTGGATCAGCTGGCATAAGGCACAGCAGCCGTGGGTGACGGATCTCGCCAAGTTCTACATGTCGGCGAGGCAGTACCTCGACGGCGGGGATATCTACGACGAAATCCCCTACTCCAGCTTCGGCCCGATGCCCCCCGAGTTGACAACAACACGGGAGAATTTCCACCCGAATCTCAACCCCCCGTTTCAAACCCTCCTGTTCACACCCCTGGCCTCCTTAGATTTCACTACGGTCTACTGGGTCTGGCTTGCTCTATCTATCGGTTGTGGGGTGGCGGCCACAATCCGCCTTTCGCGCGAAGCCGGCAACATCCTGGCCTCCCGGACCGGACCGCGGATTCAGACGCCGCTTCTACTCTATGCCTTGTTCTGCTCGTTTCCAACCTTGATCGGACTCACCCTCGGCCAGTTCTCGATGATTCTGTATCTTTTGGTTGTCTCCGCCTGGATTGCGGTTCGACGCGGGCGGGAGGTAACCGGCGGCCTGTTGAGCGGACTCGCAATCAGCCTGAAGCCGTTCGCGGGCGCGTATTTGCTGCTGTTCCTCTTCTTGCGCAGGTGGCGTCTGTCCGCCGCATGCGGATTGTCGGTTCTCGCATGTACTTCTGCAGCGGCCCTGGCAATGGGGATAGAGTCCCATCTAAGGTACCTCGAAATCCTACAGGGCCTCACCTGGTTCGGATCCGGCTGGAACGCGTCGTTGCTCGGATTCCTGGCCCCCATCCTTGGCGGACCGGAAGACGCGTCCTGGATGGACTGGCCCACCCTTTCCTCCGGACTCAGCTTGACCATCGGCGTGGCCGGCATAGTGTTTATGGGCGGATTGGCGCATCGGTCTCAATCACGATTTGACCGCCTCGGGGTGGACCTCGGTTTTGCTCTGGTTGGTCCCCTGATGCTCCTCATTTCGCCGCTCGGCTGGAGCTACTACTTCCCTATCCTGCTGCTCAGCGCAGCCCTGGGTGTGAAGTACTCCCGTGAGGTTAAGAACGGCAGGCGCTGGCGCGTCCTAATCTTCGTCGCTTGGCTGCTAAGTGTCCCTTGCTACTCCCCGATGATGGCCCGCGACATAAGCAGGCCGTTGCTGTGGTTTACCTATCCGGCGCTCGACACCTATGCCCTACTGCTAATGGTCGCAGCCGTTGCAGGTCTCCATTTGGCTTATCTTCGCGACCACCCGCCACACCCTGTGCCCGCCAACGACTCTCTGCGCCCTGCAGAGGAATCCATTGGGTGATGGGGTAGTTCTCTACCCCCCCCTCTGGCAGGAAAGAAGGAAATCACACAGAGATTTTTCTGGGAACAGCGGGATGAAATGAGGATAGCGCCGACGGTGTTCGAACAGACCCTTCCAGAACATTTCTTGACATGATTCCGCGCACTGCTTATATTCGCGGGTGACCCCTACGGCAGACCACAGCGTGAGTATCGTCAGGCGAGGGGAAAGCCGTAACGGACTACCGAGAGGAGTCGATATGCTAAGGGTGATTGCGTTTGCCTTACTTCTTCTTGCGCCTGGTACAGTCTATGCGGGTACCACACCTGAGGACAGCCCGACCGGAGGTGGGCACAAGGCGCCGCCCACTGTATCGGTCGATAGCCCGGTGGGAGGCGAGGAGTGGTGCATCGACAGCAGTTACAGCATCACCTGGTCTGCTTCGGATGACACTTTGGTGACGAACATAGCGATATACTATTCTACCGACGGGGGAGCGGGCTGGATCACCATATCCGATGCCGACACAAATGACGGCACCTATCCCTGGACCGTACCCAGTACCCCTTCGACTCAGTGCCTGGTCAAGGTCATAGCCTTCGATGCGACCGACAGCACGGAGGATGTAAGTGACAGTAACTTCACCATAAAAGACTGTCAGGCCCCCACGGTTGATATCACCAGTCCGGTGGGAGGTGAGGAGTGGTGCATAGACAGCAGTTACAACATCACCTGGTCTGCCTCGGATAATGTCGGGGTGACCAACATAGCGCTGTATTACTCCACCGACGCAGGAGCGGCCTGGATCAACATTTCGGACACCGAACCCAACGACAGCGCCTACTCCTGGACCGTACCGAGTACGCCTTCGACTCAGTGCCTGGTCAAAGTCATAGCGTTCGATGGAACCGACAGCACTGCCGATTCAAGCGATGGCAACTTCACTATCAAGGATTGCCAGGCCCCCACGGTTGATATCACCAGTCCGGTGGGAGGTGAGGAGTGGTGCATGGACAGCAGTTACAACATCACCTGGTCTGCCTCGGATAATATCGGGGTGACCAACATAGCGCTGTATTATTCCACCGACGCAGGAGCGGGCTGGATCACCATATCCGATACTGAGGAAAACGATGACACCTATCCCTGGACCATCCCCAGCACTCCCTCCACTCAATGCCGGGTGAAGGTAGTAGCCTCTGATGATGCAGGCAACTTTGCAGCGGATTCAAGCGACGCCGACTTCACCATCAAGGATTGTCAGGCCCCCACCGTTGACATTACCAGCCCGGTGGGAGGCGAGAACTGGTGTACGGAGAGCGGCCAGACCATCTCCTGGTCTGCATCAGACAACATTGCCGTGACCAACATCGCCTTGTACTACTCCACCGACGGAGGAGCGGGCTGGATCACCATATCCGATACTGAGGAGAACGATGGCATCTATCCCTGGACCATCCCCAGCACTCCCTCCACTCAGTGCCGGGTGAAGGTAGTAGCTTATGATGAAGCCGGCAACTTTGCGGCGGATTCGAGTGACGGCAACTTCATCATAAAGGATTGTCAGGCTCCCATCGTGAATATTACGAGCCCGGTGGGAGGCGAGAGCTGGTGCATAGACAGTAGCCATGACATCCTCTGGTCCGCCACGGATGATCTTGGGGTAACCAGAATAGCGTTGTATTACTCCACCGATGCAGGCTCAAACTGGACTCCCATAGACGAAGATGAGCCCAATGATGGTGCCTACACCTGGACCTTGCCCAGTGCTCCCTCGAATGAGTGCCGGGTCAAGGTCATAGCCTACGACGAAGCCAGCAATACGGGAGAGGATGTCAGCGACAGCAACTTCGTCATCGCGGATTGCCAGGCGCCCACTGTCGACATTACCAGCCCGGTGGGAGGGGAGAGTTGGTGCATAAGCAGCAGTCATGATATCCTCTGGTCAGCCTCAGATGATATCGGGATCGTCAACATAGCTTTGCACTATTCGACCAACGGAGGCGCATTCTGGATTCCCATAGATGAGACCGAGCCGAACGATGGTGCCTATACCTGGACCATAGCCAGCGCCCCGTCGACTGAGTGTCGGGTCAAGGTCATTGCCTATGATGAAGCCGGCAACGCTGCGGCGGATTCCAGCGACAACAACCTTACCATCGAAGATTGCCAGCCCCCCACTCTGTCTCTGGTCGCCCCGGTCGGAGGGGAAAGTTGGTGCGTGGGCAGCGTACACGACATCATCTGGCTTGCGTTGGACGACGTCGAGGTCACCAACATAGCTTTGTACTACTCCACCGACGGAGGGGCTGTCTGGATTCCGATAGACGAGGACGAGCATAACGACGCCATCTATACCTGGACCGTACCGAGTACTCCATCCACTCAGTGCCGGGTCAAGGTTATGGCCTATGACGAAGCCGGCAACGTAGCAGAGGACACGAGCGACACCGACTTCACCATCCAGGAGTGCGAGTCTCCCAGCGTCTCTGTTATTGCACCGAACGGGGGCCAGAGCTGGTGCACCGGAAGCACTCACGATATCCTTTGGTCCGCCTCGGATAACGTTGAAGTCACCAACGTAGCCCTGTACTACTCCACCGACGGAGGGGCTGTCTGGATTCCGATAGATGAGGAGGAACCCAACGATGGTGTCTATCCCTGGGTCGTACCCGATGCTCCCTCCCTCCACTGTCGGGTCAAGGTTGTAGCCTATGATGAAGCAAGCAACTCAGGCCAGGATGCCAGCGATGCCGACTTCACCATCAGGGAGTGCCAGCCCCCGAATGTCTCCGTTATCGCGCCGAACGGAGGAGAGAGTTGGTGCACGGGCACCAGCCATTATATTACATGGGCTGCCACCGATGATGATTCGGTCACCAGAATAGCTCTCTACTACTCCACCGACGGAGGCTCCGGCTGGATTGCCATAGACGAGGATGAGCCGAACGATGGCCTCTACCCCTGGATTATACCCAATACTCCGTCTACCGGATGTCGGGTAAAGGTTATTGCCTTTGATGAAACCGGCAGCGCGGGAGAGGACACCAGTGACGGTGACTTCGCGATCCGGGATTGCCAAGCTCCCACCGTCGACCTCACCAGCCCGGTAGGAGGGGAAAGCTGGTGCATAGGCAGCAGCCATGATATCACCTGGTCTGCCACCGATGATGATTCGGTCACCAGAATAGCTCTCTGCTACTCCACCGACGGAGGCTCGAATTGGATTCCGGTTGACGAGGATGAGCCCAACGACGGCATCTATCCCTGGATCATACCCAATACTCCCTCCGCTGAGTGTTTGGTGAAGGTTGAGGCTTATGATGCAGCCAATAACACTGCCGGGGATTCGACTGATAGCAACTTCACCATCGGGAATTGCCAGTCGCCAGTTGTATCGGTTCTTGATCCGAACGGAGGGGAGGACTGGTGCATAGGGGAAAGTTATGAAATCCTCTGGTCCGCCACGGATGACATCGCGGTCACCAACATAGCTCTCTACTACTCCACTGATGGGGGCTCAAGCTGGATCACCATAGACGAGGATGAGCCCAACGACGGTGTCTATCCCTGGACGATGCCCAATACTCCCTCTACCCGGTGCCGTGTCAAGGTCGTAGCCTATGATGATGCCGACAGCAGCGGTGAGGATGCCAGCGATAACGATTTCACCATCAGGGACTGCGAGCCCCCCACCGTTTCCGTCATCGATCCGAATGGAGGAGAGGAATGGTGTGTGGGGAGCGGCCACGACATTCTCTGGTCAGCCTCGGATAACCTTGGGCCTACCAAGATAGTAAGCCTGTATTACTCCACCGATGGAGGCTCAAGCTGGACTCCGATTGATGAGAACGAGTTCAACGATGGAGTCTTTGCCTGGATCATACCCGATGCTCCGTCCGTCCAGTGTCGGGTCAAGGTTAAGGCCTATGATGAAGCGGGTAACATTGGGGAAGACATGAGCAACGGCGATTTCACCATCTGTCAGACGAATGACGTTGACCATGGGATAGAAGATCCCAACGCCCCGGCCAACTTTGCCCTGCTGCAGAATCATCCCAACCCGTTTAATCCGGGCTGCAAGATACCATACCGACTGGCAACCCCCTGTATGGTGGTGCTTGAGGTCTATAATATGAGGGGTCAGAAGGTAAAGACCCTGCTGGAAGAATATCAAACCCCAGGGCACAAAACTGTTTACTGGGATGGCACTGACGAGCTCGGAAGGAACGTCCCGGCAGGGGTGTATCTCTATCGCCTTAGCGCCGGTGACTTCGCGGATTCGAGGAAGATGATTTTGCTCAAGTGATCAGGCGTTCTCCTCGCTGCAGATAGTCCAAGACCCCGGCTGCATTATTGTGGCCGGGGTCTTTTTGGGTATAATCGTGTTAACAGCCGGCAGCTTGACGAGTGCTCCTTGCCTTACCGTCAATCCGCCAGTTGTATTTCGAAAGCGAGACAGACCCCTCCCCGCGGATCCTCATCACAGAGAGAAAGCACTCCCGCCGAGACGTTAGGATCGGTGGTGGCGATAAAGCTAAAGTCGACGGCTTCTCCAAACTCATTGGTGTAGTCACTTCCCACAATCGTGCCTCCGATGGTATGGGCTTGATCAGCTACGATGTGATGCCCACCCAAAGGAGTGCCGTAGGCATCCCTTATAATGACCGTTACCGGGACCGTAGCTCCTCGCGGAACAGGCAACACCATGTTGATCTCACAGTTCTTGCCGTACGTGTACCCCGTGACGTAGCTGACGTCCACGGAAGCCGACACTACACCGGATTTCGCGGTGAGCGTGCTGACCGCCCCAACCCCGTCATCCTGATCGCCGTAGGGCATGGAGTAATCCTGGTTCAAAGTCTGACTAACCAGCCTGGTGTCATAGATGCTGGCATAGCGGCCGTCTGCGGTCAGGCCCGAGGCGACGGTGCCGAAGGTGGTGCTCATCTCCACTGGCGTTTTGTCCACCACGAAATTGCCGTTAGCGTCCAACACCTCGACTCGCACCTGTCCATTGTGAATGCCGTCAGCCCAGAGCCACTCAGGATAAATCAAGAAGTTGATGCTGGCAGGAGGTCCGGATATTATCAACAGGCAGGTGTCGGCAAGCATGCCGCTTTCACCCCAGGTCTCTGCCCAGATCATGACCCGGCCATCACCTCTGGGATCACAGGATCGGTAAGTGGCGTAAACGCAGCCCTCTTCGGTCTTGTCGCAGCAGGTCACAACACCCTCTTCGGTTCCGAAGTGAACCGAAGTGGAGTCGGGTACTGGATTTCCATACATATCTCCCACGCAGGCGCACACTGATGCCTCCACACAATCCTCGTCCCATCCCCTGATGTTGTATGGATTGACACCCACGGAGATTTCCACCGGTGGTCCGGCACACACCGTGACGATGCTGGAGCTGGAGAGTACACCGCCAGACTTGGCCCGCAGTTTGACCACACCCGACTTGGTGCCGCTGGAGAGAGTCACCACCGCCTCACCATAAGAGTTCGTGTTGACGGTGATGGAGTCGGAGGTGACTCCGTTGAGGGCTTCCCCTCCTCCCGGACCATACATGATATAGAACTCCACCGGAAGGTCCTTTCCGACTCGGCTCCCATTGTCGTCGTATAGAATGGCTCTCACCTGTGTGGCCTCCGCTCCCCCGGTACCTCGCACCTGGATTACCGGATCCTCCGGCATCAGGACAATGTACGCCACGCTGTCAGTGGGCACCAGGAGCAAGCTCGCATCATCCTGCAGCAACTCCCCGTAGACATCGGTGGTCACCTTGATGTGTGCGGTTCCGGTCCGGAATCCGGCAATGTAAGTGAGGTTGACTTCTCCATCGGTTGTAGTGCCATATAAGGGTATGAAACCTACAGGGTCCCATTCGCCATTCTGATTGGCGTCCGATGTAAGCTCATCTACCCCCTCGGTGAAATAACCGTCCTCATCCACGTCGATGAATCTTTCTCCTGCTGTGAACTTCACCACCGTCCCGTCTTCGACCAGAAAACCGGAGGTGTCTCTTACCGTCACTTCAACTTGGCCGGTGGAAAGTCCGTCCGCCGGAAGAACGTCAGGTGCTATCTCAATTGTGAGCGGCTCAGTACTGACCGTTTGGGCAACCACCTCCACTGGAACCGTTTTGGAAGTAACCCCATCAATGCCTGCTCGAATGACGGCCGCCCCGGCGCCGGCCGCGTTGAATACCGTGCCGGCAGAGCCATTGGCATCGGTGGTGTCAAGTGCCGGAGAACAGTGGCCGACATTGGTGGGGCTGACAGAGAAGGAGACTTCGACGCCCGAGAGCGGTCGACCGGCATCGTCCTGCACCACCAAATCGATCACCGCGCTCCGTCCCTCCTGGACTGTTGCAGGCACAACCACAAGAGACGTTATGACCACCGCCGCACCTTCACTCTTGGTTGATCTCTCTCCGCAGCCCGTGGTCAGAGCGGTTAAGGTCATGATCAAAAACGCGCACCACACCAGCTTTATCGTGCTGCAGCTATTTCTCCTCATTCCGTTCTCCCTTCCGGTTGGTCACTCATTCTTTTCTCAATTTCATCATTTGATCTCCGCCACGATGAGGGCAGGTCTTTTGCATCGAAGGCCCTCGCAGCCGATCATGAAAGGAAATCCGATCTCTCCGAATGCTGTTTTACGACCACATCCTGTTTTCGCACCTTGAAATGACCGGCTGAACTGAATTATGAGACTATTCGATCCCTGTGTCAAGTGAAATCTAAAGGCATCTGATATTGACCCGTTCGGGTTGTCAGAGCCAGGCAAGTTCCGTCCGGGTAGCCCTTCCAACCCGATGACTTGCTCTCTGGTGTCGAGTATTTCGGGGATCGGAGGTGAACCGGGGCCTCGGCTGGCTTTTGAAAGGCTAAATGCGCCCCGGCCGTCGACGCCTTGTTGGATTCTCGGCAGTAAGGGACTGCGGAAGTCGAAACAAGCCGAGAGGCGGGCAAATACGGCCCATGATCAACCTCCAATTCAGAGTTCTTCGGCAACTTTTCCAGGTAGGGCACAACCGGTCCGAAAAAGCTGTGTCGCATCCCAGATCAAAGCTTGACTGACCGGGAGAGATGTGCCATACTGATAGTGCAGAGCCGAGCACTCCAGACCAAGCTCGCATGGGAAGAGGAGGAAGACATTGGTGCCTGCACGTGCGCGGCGCAGTTTCAGGTTTGAGAAACCATGACGGAGAATGATACGAAAGGGACCGATCCTCGTGAGCCTTGGCTTCAGGCGGTCAATGTCTCCAAGGGAGACAAGGTCGTAGCTTGCCGTGTGGAATGGGCAGGCACCAGCGCGCAGAGGCGACGGGGTCTTTTGGGTCGCAACAAATTAGATCCCGAAGAGGGCATTTACATTGTCCCGTGCGAGGGAATTCACACGTTTCGGATGAAGTTTCCGATTGACGTGGCGTTTCTGGATAAGGATGGAAAGGTGCTGGTTGTTCACCACAACCTTAAGCCGAATCGGATTTCAAGAATCGTCCTGCGCGCCCAAGGCGTACTGGAGCTGTCAGCAGGCAGGCTTCGGGCAACCGACACCGGCGTCGGAGACATCATTCGATTTCGCGAGACAAACTAGAACTCGCGACCCGTTCTCGGAGTACTCCTCATTGAAACAAATTCTGGGCGCGCAGAGATAAGCTATTGGGGAGGAAGTAGTTAAAAAAGCGGGAGACGGGATTCGAACCCGCGACCAACAGCTTGGAAGGCTGTGACTCTACCAACTGAGTTACTCCCGCAATGCTTTGTCTAAGAATCTATATCTTATCTGCTTTCTCGAACCCGCGACCACCCGTACGGGGACTCTGCCAGCTGAGTCACTCCCGCACTGTCTTGCTACCCGACCTTTGTGTTGTCTACTTCCACTAACCTGCCGTCAATCCAGAGGGGCCCTGTCATGCTTTGAGTTCAAGGGCGTCTTTGGAACGTTGCTGATCCGCGCGACGCAGGCGAACGATAATCAATGCCAACAAGACGGAATTGATTACAAAAGAATACAATGCCGTAGAGAGGACGGGCCTTCCCAAGAAAAGGGCTAGGGGTCCGGTGATTTCTCCTTCACAAATCAGCAGGATTGCGACAAGCGTGAGGAAATTGCAGAACGACACAACGTAAATCATAAGAAGATTCACACTCGATCCAGTAAGAGCTTTTGAACGCTTTGTGGTCAGCTCTATATATTCCCTAATCCCGATCCCTACCGCTTCGGCTCTTTCGACAAACAGTTTTCTGATTCTACTTGTCGCATTCCTGTAAAGGACTATCACTTTCCTGTTTCTGCAGAGTTGACATAAAGCGGCGATGCCCAGTGCGTACGAGACTATCAAGACAGCTGCCAGAGTCAACCAGACACCTTGCCATAAATTGCCCGTTCCCTCTATTTTCAGAATCACTCCTACGATTCCCCCAACCAGAGCCAACACAGTGATGTAGAACCTGAACCAGCTTTCATTTCTGTGGTATGTATCAATGAGAGCCCGCCAACACTCCCCATACTCCTTCAGCAGAAACTCCGTGGTCTCTTGCCAAATGTCCTCTCTCGTATTCACCACCTGTCCCTCTGACCTTTGCCTAGCCCCGGATCGTCTTCTAGTACGTCACGTTGACTCATCAGCTCTTGGTTCTAACCTGATTTCCGCCCCCCAGCGACTAGCTGTGACATCTGGCCCCTGTCCCAGATACCTGAAGCGGTATCTGCCTGGCAAACAGTGGAGAGGGAAGGATTCGAACCTTCGAAGGCATCAGCCGACAGATTTACAGTCTGTTCCCTTTGGCCGCTTGGGTACCTCTCCAGTACAATCGGTGTTAGCTTGATTCTTGAATCGTCGCGTTTTCTTTAGCTTAATCGACCTCTTCTCGATCTACCTGAGTTCTATTGCCGGTCCTCAGACGCACCTGCGTAAGTGCGTACCGAATATAGAAAATCCAAACAAAAAAGCAAGACGAATCTTAAAAACATTGTACGGAGGCAAAACAAAAAGTCTTGATTTTAATCGGGAAAAGGATATTCTTTTTGAAAGCAGCGCTCACGCTGGTTCGAACCCGTGGCTAACAATGGAGTGGAAATGGGAGAATTCAGGTCGATAGCCATCCGGGCGGCTCTGAAGGCAGGAGACATACTCAGGGAACATTCCGGCAAGGTCAAGGAGATCGAATTCAAAGACGAGGTCAACCTGGTCACAGAGGTGGATCGCCTCTCCGAGGATTCGATCATCCAAACCATAACGAGTGAATTTCCCGATCACCGAATCTTGACCGAGGAAGCCGGTGTCAAAGAATCCGAGTCGAAATACACCTGGGTCATCGATCCCCTGGACGGCACTACCAACTATGCGCATGACTTCCCGATTTACTGCGTGTCAATTGCTCTGCAGAAAGAACAACAGATCATTCTGGGCGTGGTATACAACCCCAACTTGGACGAGCTTTTCGTGGCAGAGAAAGGTAAGGGGGCTTTCCTATATATAGGAAGAGAATTCGATAAAACCAAGCGCACGATTTCGGTATCGCAGACATCTGAACTGTCAAAAAGTCTGCTGGCCACCGGCTTTCCGTATGATATAAGAACGTCTGAAATCAACAATCTGGACCATTTCACCAACTTCTACAAGCGAGCCCAGGCAATCAGGAGGGCAGGATCGGCCGCCCTGGATTTATGCTACCTGGCAATGGGAAGGTTCGACGGCTTCTGGGAGTTGAAGCTATCTCCCTGGGATACGGCAGCCGGAAGCCTGCTGGTCACAGAGGCCGGCGGCAATGTGACAGACTTCTCCGGCGGACCATTCGACATCCGCCTGAAGGAGATCTTGGCTTCCAATGGCAGAATACACCAGCAGATGATGGACATCCTGAAGCTGAAGTAGAGGTAGGTCAGGAGCCGCAAGCTCCTGACAACATGATTCAACTGTCGCGAGCATACGGCTTCGTGACCAAGCCTGTACTTGAAGGTTGAAGACTACCACGAATTCCATGAAATCATCCTCTGAAGAGTCGATCCCGCTTTGGCACACCCTGCCTGCCGAAGCCGCATTCTCGCGCCTGAAATCTACACCCGCTGGGTTAACCGGTGCTGAGGCCGCCCGACGTCTGGCAAAGCATGGTCCCAACGAGCTGCAGGCAGCCCGCCGCATCTCACCCGCCACGCTTCTTCTTGAGCAGTTCAAGAATGTGTTGATCGTCATTCTTCTCCTGGCCACGGTTATCTCCGCCTTCCTCGGGCACGGGGTCGAAGCCGCTGCCATCGCTCTGATTGTGCTGTTCGCCGTGTTGTTGGGCTTCTGGCAGGAGTACCGGGCCGAGCGCGCTATCGAAGCCCTGCGACAGATGGCCGCGCCCACTGCAATTGCCCTCCGCGACGAACAGGAGGTCGAAATTCCGGCAAGAGACCTGGTGATAGGCGATGTTATCCTCTTGCGCACCGGAGACAAAATCCCCGCAGATGTCAGACTGACGGAATCCGTTAATTTGCAGATAGAAGAAGCCGCACTCACCGGCGAGTCTGTTCCGGTGGAGAAACACGCCGAGCCCATTGCCGATGCTGAGTTGGTGTTAGGCGACCGGAAGAACATGGCCTATGCCGGAACTGCGGCCACCTATGGCCGGGGCCGCGCTCTGGTCGTCTCAACCGGCGCCAAAACCGAATTCGGCAAGATCGCCCAGATGCTGCAAACGGTTGAAACCGGCAGAACCCCGTTGCAGCGGAATCTGGACAGAGTCGGCCGCACACTCGCACGGGTCGCCCTGGTGGTGGTGGCGCTGATTGTCGCCCTGGGACTCTTCCGCGGACAACCCCTCATTGAGATGTTGATCTTCGGCATCGCGCTTGCGGTTGCCGTCGTCCCGGAAGCATTGCCGGCGGTGGTCACCATTTCATTGGCCATCGGCGTGCAGAAGATGGTGAAGCGTCATGCTCTTATGCGTCGCCTCCCGGCGGTCGAGACGCTGGGAAGCACCTCGGTTATCTGCTCCGACAAGACCGGCACCCTGACCAAAGACCAGATGACGGTCCGCAGAGTCTATGTCGCCGGCCAGATCCTGCACGTCTCCGGTGCAGGCCACGAGCCACAAGGTCAGTTCTCCCGAGATGGCGTAACCGTCGAACCCTCCCACCCCATGAAACTTCTGCTGCAGGCCGCCGCGCTTGCCTCCGACGCGCAGATCGTGCGAAGTGAGACGGATGGACGCTGGCAGCTCAAAGGCGACCCGACCGAGGGCGCACTGGTGGTGGTTGCGGCCAAAGCCGGGTTGAACAAGGCCGATCTCGAATCGCAATTCCCCCGTGTGAACGAAATTCCCTTCACCTCCGAAACCAAGCGCATGACCACCCTGCACGAGGGGCCGGAAGGTGTGGTCGCCTACTCCAAAGGAGCCTTGGAGATTATTCTTGAATCCAGCACACGGCGACTGACGGCAAACGGAGAGATGGCGCTTGATCCTAAAGGGCGAGAGGAGATTCTGGAAGTAGGCCGCAACATGGCGACTGATGCGCTCCGCGTTCTGGCTGTGGCCTACAAGCCGGGCGCAACACTGGAGAATGCAGAACGGGAGATGACTTTTCTCGGACTGGTGGGCATGATCGACCCGCCCCGTCCCGAGGTCAAGGCTGCCATTCAAATCTGCGAGCAGGCCGGGATCAAGCCGGTGATGATCACCGGCGACCACCCTTTGACCGCCCAGGCCGTGGCCCGCGAATTGGGTTTGCTCAAGGAAGGCCGCGTAGTCAGCGGGGCCGAGTTGGAGGGCATGAGCCAGGCCGAGCTTGAGCGCCAGGTGGGAACGATCGAGGTCTATGCCCGCGTCTCTCCGGAGCATAAGTTGCGGGTGGTCCAGGCCCTGCAGAAGAAAGGTCACATCGTCGCCATGACCGGCGACGGTGTCAACGACGCGCCTGCCCTCAAGAAGGCCGACATCGGCATCGCCATGGGCATAACCGGCACCGGCGTGACCAAAGAGGCCGCCGCCATGACATTGACCGACGACAATTTCGCCTCGATCGTGGCGGCCGTGGAGGAAGGCCGGGGCATTTTCGACAACATCAAGAAATACCTGATGTATCTGCTTTCCTCCAACATTGGGGAAGTCGGTCTGATGGCCGGGGCTGCGGCAGTTGGCCTGCCTCTGCCTTTGACCGCGGTTCAGATCCTGTACGTGAATCTGGCCACCGATGGCCTCCCGGCATTGGCATTGGCCGTAGATCCGCCCGAGCCCGACCTGATGCGCCGCAAGCCGCGTGACCCGCGCGCCGGCATCTTCACCCGACCGGTTTCCATTCTCATGCTGGTGGGCGGATTGTGGTCGACCGCAGTCAACCTGGGGCTCTTCACCTGGGCCTTGAATTCCGGCCGCAGTCTCAAGGAAGCGATGGCCATGACTTTCGTTTCGCTGGTGCTTATTCAGTTCTTCAAGGCGTATAACTTCCGTTCCGACCGCCGCCCCGTGCTCAACCGGCCCTTTGCCAATAAATGGCTGAATCTGGCTATTCTGCTGCAATTATTCCTATTGGCCTTGATCGTCTATGTGCCCTTCTTGCAGGAACCGTTTGGCACCTTCAACCTGCCGCTGAGTTACTGGTTGATCACCTTCCTTCTGGCCTTCACGGTCTCGCCGGTCCTGGAGATAGCCAAGTGGCTGGAACGCCGGGGATGGTTGGGGAGAATGGTTTAGCCAGCATCACTCAACCCCCATCTGGGATTCACGTCGGTTAGAGACGCATAGTTGCCCCGTGGAGTACCCCTCTCTTCCTGTGTAGCGGAAACCTTCAGGTTTCCAGAGCAAGGCAGGAGCGAAGTCATTCCGTGTCGCGCTGGTTCTTGCCCGCCTCTGGTGCGTGTGTCCTGCCGACCACGGCCACACCGCCGTGACCTTGGCATCCAAGGTCCACAGGACAGGGGCTTTTGTGTTTGTCCCCCTGATATCGAAGATCCGTAGGAAAAGGGGAAAGAGGGGGTTCGTGTGCCGCCAGCCCGCAGGCCGCATATGCCCCCGTGCGAGGGACTAGCCGCCTCGAAGGCGGCTGGCTCTTCCCGGTCGAGCACTCCGCTTCCAAAGCTCCACTCCCGCCACCCCTCTCCGCACAAAGCAAATACATTACAACTTCTGTGGTGAAAGGAATAGGTCGGGTGTATATAGAGGGGCAAATGTTTTTTTGAGTAGAAATTGCACCCGTAAGGAAGAAGAAAATCGAATGAACCATTTGCTTGAAGTCGACCCCAAAGAAACCCGGCTCACCAATCACCCGGTCAGCCAGTTGTTTTACGCTGTGGGCTTCAAGGACGCCAAGAGCCAGGCAGGAGCCAACCCCACCCTCCGGGATAACCATCTTCTATCCCGACCCCGGACTTCTAACAGCGAAAAAAAACAAAAAAAGACTTTCGCATGTCTCGCACGTCCCGCATGTCCCGCAAGTCCAGCCGTAGGTCGGGCTGCGAGCCGCGCCACCGGCGGGGGAAGCTGCCCGACAACCACGTGAGAGTGAGAGTGAAAAAAAACAAAAATCAACCTCAAAACCGCCTGAAAGCCCTGAAACACCTGTTTCCCGACAAGCTTTGAGTTCATCGAAGGGTCGAAGGGCGGGAGGAGCCACCCGGCAACCATATGAAACTGAGAGTTAGAAAAAAACAAAAAAAAGCTCAAAACCCTCTGAAAGCCCTGATTCAGCAGTTTGGCAGTTCTCAACTGGGGTGTTTCTCCCCGTTTGGGAGAGGGATACAGGTCGAAGATCTCGCCCTTCGATTGACTCGGGGTGGTGTCGAAGACCTTGAGTCCCATCGAAAGGAGCGAAGTCCAACCACCGCAGGCGGGGCTGAGGGGAGAATCAATCTGTTGAGAAGAAACGAGAATGATCGCCAGAACACCGAGAACCCCCAATAGCCTACCACCGATGGCAGGGCTGAGTGGTCTCCTCTACCATTGGGTGGTCGGTGTCCCCTCACGAATAGAGGCGGGAATTCATCCCGCCTCTACCCGCCTCTCCGCAGATGGCTCCCAGATGTGCTGCAGAGTACCCCGGTCAAGAATGGAGGGGCAACAAAAAAAGCGATGGCAGCCAATCTCGAATTCCAAGGGCTGCCACCGCTCTCAACATTCCATTTATAGCAGAGCTACGTGTCCGTCTTTTCTTCGGTCTCTTCGCCGGATGCGGCTTCCTGATCCTTCTCGGAAGTCTCTTCGGTCGCCGGAGTTGTCGATTCATCCGTTGCCGAAACCTCTGCCGGTTCTGCCTCCTTCTTCTCCTCGGAGGCAGCCGGTGGTTCGGCCGGCGTCTCTTCCGAAGGCTTCTCCTCTGTTGCCTGAGGAGCAGTCTCCTGTTGTGTTGGCTCCGTCGGAGTCTCCGAAGCGACCTCCGGTTCCTTTGGCTCTGCCGGAGTCTCGGGAGGAGATTCTCCCTCCTTCTGCTCCGTTTTCGCCTCTTGCGCCGGAGTTTTCTCTTCCAGCTTGGGCTTCTCTTCGACTATCTCTTCCACCTTCTGGGTCTTGGTGGGATGCTGAGCTACGAAGGCCTCATGCTCTGCCTTCTCCCTGCCCCGATAAAAGGCCTCCACCGAGAGAACGATCTTCTTGCCCGGATGATCGAATTCGATGACCTTCAGCGGCAGTTCGTCGCCTACGTTGAAAGCATCCGTGGGTTTGGAGATTTCAGGCTTCCCCAGGTGCACGGTGGGCACAAATCCCTCAAGATCGGCCCCCAGATCCACAATCACGCCCCGATCCAACAGACGCAGGATCTTTCCGGTGGTCTCCTTGCCCATGCCGTACCTTCGGGACAATTCCGGCCAGGGATCGGTGCTGAGTTGTTTGTAGCCCAGAGATATGCGCCGGTTTTCCCGGTCCACGTTGAGCACCGCCACTTCAACCCTTTCACCCTTCTTCATCACCTCGGATGGATGCTGAATCCTCTTGGTCCACGACAGATCGGAGATATGAACCAGCCCGTCGATTCCCTCCTCCAGTTCGATGAAAGCCCCGAAGGCGGTCAGATTCCTCACCCTTCCCGTCACCTTGGTGTGGACCTTATACTTCTGCTCGATATTCTCCCAGGGATCCGGTTCCAGTTGCTTTATCCCCAGCGAGATCTTCTCGTTGTCCTTATCCACGGAAAGAACCTTGGCCTCCACCGTGTCGCCGATGGCCATCAGTTTGGAGGGGTGCTTTATGTGCTGGGTCCACGACATCTCCGAGATATGGATCAGACCCTCCACACCCTTCTCCAATTCCACGAAGGCCCCGTAATCGGTGATGGATACCACCTTTCCTTTGACCTTCTCACCCACCGGGTATCTCTCATCGATCTTCTCCCAGGGATAAGGGGTCAGTTGTTTCAACCCTAATGAGATTCGACCCGTGTTTTTGTCGAAGTCGATGATCTTTACGTTGATGTTGTCCCCCAACGCAACCAGCTCGCTGGGATGACTTATCCTGCCCCAGGACATGTCGGTGATGTGAAGCAGTCCGTCCACTCCGCCCAGATCGATGAACACCCCGAAGTCGGTGATGTTTTTAACCAGTCCCTCTTTCACCTGGCCCGGTTCGATCTCCTTGAGCAGTTTCTCCCTCTGTTTCTGTCTCTCCTCTTCCAGGACGGATCTGCGCGAGACCACGATGTTGCGGCGGGCCTTGTTGAGTTTGATCACCTTGAACTGCATGCTCTGTCCCACCAGGGCATCGAAATCGGGAATCTGTCTGAGGGCTATCTGCGATCCGGGGAGGAAAGCATCCACCCCTACCAGATCGACGACCATTCCGCCCTTGATTCTCCTCACGATCTTCCCCTCGATCAGCTCGCCATCATCGTGCGCCTCCTTGACCCGGTCCCACACCCGCATGAAGTCGGCTTTCTGCTTGGAAAGAACCAGTTGTCCGTCCTGGTCCTCGATGGCATCCAGATACACCTCGATCTCGTCACCCACCTTGACATTGATGGGTTCGGGGAACTCGGAGATGGAGATGATGCCCTCCGACTTGAAGCCCACGTCGACGATCACGTCCTCCTTGGTCACCCCCATCACTTTTCCGTTGACGATTTCCCCCTCCTCGATGTCGGAAAGCGTGGGTTCATACATCTGCAGGAACTCCGCGAACTCCTCGGTAGAGTACTCCCTCTCCATCGCCTCGGACACCGCCCATGGAGACACAAGAGACGGCGCTTCTTCAACCTTGGGAGCGGCGGCCTCGACAGGCTTTTTCACCTTTTCAGCTTCAGCCGCGGCCTCGGCTCTTTTTCGGGGGGCGGCTCTCTCTCTTCTGACCGCAGTCTCCCTGCGAGCGGCAGGACCCTTCTTGGCCGCAGTCTCCTTCTTGGCTGCGGGTTCTTTCTTGGCCGCCGGTTTCTTCGCGGCGATCCGTCTTCTTCGGACGGCGGGCTTTTTTTCCTGAGCCTTGGCTTGGTCATCACCTCCTTTTTTGACAGTCTTTTTTGCCTTGCTCTCCTTTGCTTTGGAGGCAGAGGCACTTTTCTGTTTCTTCTCCTCAACCATTAAACCGTTCCTCCTTTATATTGAATTTCCCCCGAGGGGGATGCATTTCTATGTACGTATCAATTCAGACTTTTAATGCGTTCCACCACCTGTTTTATCAACCATTCCGGGGTGGAGGTACCGGAGGTGACGCCCACGGACTTCTTCCCTTCAAACCAGGCCTTGCGCAGCTCCCCGGCGGTCTCCACGTGGTGCGTAGGAGCGCCCAAGTCTTTGCACAGTTTGGCCAGCCGGGTTGTGTTGGCCGAGTTGTGGCCTCCCACCACTATCATCATGTCCACCCTGGCTGCCAGCTTTAGGGTGGCCTTCTGAGTACGGGCGGTGGCGTCACAAATGGTATTACAGACCCTCAACTCCTCGGTTTTTTCGATCAACTTTCCTATTACCTGTCTGAACGCGTCGATGCTAAGGGTGGTCTGGGCCACCACACCCAACCTCCGGAAATGGGGAAAGCTCTTTTTCATCCGGTTGTGATTTATCACCAGCGCCGAGTTGCCTGCATATCCCACGATCCCTTGAACCTCCGGATGGTCCGCCTCGCCCACTACCGCCACCTGGTATCCCTGGTCATGAAGGAGCGCCGCCATTCTCTGAGCCTTTTTCACAAAAGGGCAGGTTGCGTCCACCACCTTGATTCCCTTGGTCCTGATCCGTTCGAGCACGCGAGGGTGAACGCCGTGGGAACGGATTATGAGTGTCCCCTTCCGATTCCTGCGTATGTCCTTTACGGCGTGTACTCCCTTGTCCTCTAAGTCCTCCACCACCTGCGGATTGTGGATCAACGGCCCCAGAGTGTAGGCTTTTCCTGCTTTGCTCTTTGCCGCATCAGAGGCAAGCCGTATGGCTCTTTTCACTCCGAAACAAAAACCTGCCTCTCTGACCACGTGCACTTTCATTTCCGTGCCTGACACACGTAATCTACGCATTTTTACTCGAGAAACAAATCAAAATCTTTGCATTTCTATCTTTTCTTTCAGGATTCCGATTCTCTTCATTATCTCCTGCCCGACAGTCTTGTATCCTTCCTTGTCTTTCGGCAATCGCTCCAGGGAAGTCGTGGTGATGGGAGCATCGAAGCCGATGACAAGTCTTTGTCTCTTGAGGAGCGAGGCAAACAGACTGCCCGAATTGTGAATATAGGCCGGGACAATCGGCACTCCCGCCTCCAGCGCGATCTTTCCGATGCCCAGCTTGGGCTCTAAGAATCTCTCTCCTCTGTTCCGTGTTCCTTCGGGGAACAGGAGGAGTACCTTGCCTTCTTTCAGCAACTCCACCGCCCGGAGGATAGCCCGCCTGTCGAAAGCTCCTCGCGCTATGGGAATGGCATTGTATTTGCCGATCAGCCAGCCGAAGAGTGCATTGGAGAAAAGCTCCGCCTTGGCCAGGTAGAAAAACTCGCGCGGGGCCACCCCTCCCAGAAACGGCGGATCGACGTAGGCCACATGATTGGATGCGATGATCACACCGCCGCTTTTGGGCACGTGTTCGGCGCCGACTCTTTTGTAGCGCCAAAATATCTTAAGGGTCAGTCTGATGAGTAGGCAAACAATGTAATAGTGAGTCCTCACGTCAAATCATGAACAAGAAACGACAAGAAGTTTTCTCATGTCACTGCAAGCGACTGTAAGGAGCGTGGTCCCGCCATCGGCGGGACTTCGTCGCCCGTATGGGCTCCTCGCAATGACGTTCTCGTTTTCACTTTTGTATAAGCTTAGACATCTCTTGGTGTGTTCTGCGAGAACAGTTGAACGACCCTGTCCACCTGCTGCTCGATGCTCAGACCGGTGGTATCCACCACCACCGCATCCTCATGCTTAAAAAGCGGGCTGGCCTCTCTTCCCGAATCCAATTTGTCCCTCCTGGAGATCTCCGCGACCTGCTCGTCGAGCGTGCTCTGAATTCCCTTCTCTTGAAGTTCCAAAAGGCGTCTTTTCGCTCTCTCGTTTATGTCCGCGTCCAGATATACCTTGAAAGCATGAGGAAAGACCACAGTCGTGGTATCCCTCCCTTCTGCCACCAGATCGTTCTCCTCGCCTATCTGCTTCTGTTTCTCCACCAACACCTTTCTGACCTTCTTATGCATGGACACGTAGGATACGTTTCTGTTGACCCGGGGCTCTCTTATTTCTTCGGACACGTCACTTCCGTCGAGCCATATCCTGCTCTCGCCATCCTTGTTCTCAAAAGAGATAACAGAGTCTCTGGTCAACTTCTCTAACTTCTCCTCATCGTTGACGTCCACACCATTCTCGAGAGCTTTCAGAGTTATGGCCCGGTACATTGCTCCGGTATCCAGATAGAGGAACCCTAGCTTCTTGGCCACCAACTTAGCCGTTGTGCTCTTGCCGGACCCCGCCGGCCCGTCTATGGCGATCACACTGTTTGCCATTGCATCCAAACAAAAACGCCCCACCCTGTGAGGGAATATAGCGGTTGTCCTCGGGTTTGGCAAGCCCTTAGGTGCATCTCCGTCGACGACCAGTCTTTCCGCGCTTGGGGACAGTTCGATCTACTTCCTTTGGCTCAGCAGGCTCACGATGATTATGGAGAAGAGAGACAGGAAGAAACCCGGGATCAGTTCATAAAGCGAGTTTTTGAGAACTGGCACGTTATACCAGATCAACACGGTGACGGTGCCCACGATCATGCCGGCAAGCACGCCCTGCTTGGTCACCTTTTTCCACCACAGTGTAGTCAGAAGCGCCGGACCGAAGCTTGCCCCCAGGCCGGCCCAGGCGTAGAGGACCAGCCAGTAGACTAAGGCCTGAGCGCTCAGTGCTAGCATAAAGGCAATCACCCCGATTACCAGCGTTGCAACCCGGCTGATGAGCACCAACCTTCTTTCCGGCACGTCCTTCTTTATCATCTGATTATAGATATCTCTTGACACAGCAGACGTGCTCACCAGAAGCTGCGAGTCGGCAGTGGACATCATGGCGGCGATGGCCCCGGAGATCAAGATTCCTGCCAGCCATGCCGGGACCAGGGCTTTGGTCATAAAGGGCATGATCTGTTCCTGATCGGCAAAAACGTTTCCGTAAAGCCCTAATCCGATTATTCCGACGAACACCGCACCCCAGAAAGCCAAGACCGCCCAACATATGGCAATCATAGTCCCTTGGCGCAGCTTGCGCGGATCCCTGATTGCCATGAACCTTGTCACCAAGTGCGGCTGTCCCATGTAGCCAAGTCCGATTCCCAAACCACCCAAAACCGAAGCGATCAAGGGAAAGCCCGTTTTGCCGCCCCCCACCAGAAGAAGGCTCGGATCGACGTTGTGCAGTGCCTCGGACAGTTTTGCCATTCCGCCCAATTCAATAAATCCGACTATGGGAAGCAATACCAGAGTGAACACCATGATGGTTCCCTGCAGAAGATCGGTCCATGCCACGGCGAAGAACCCGCCCATGATGGTGTAGATCACGATGATGAACGCCCCGATCAACATTCCCTGAAGCTGCCTGATTCCGAATATGGTATTGAGGACTTTCCCAGCCGCGAGAAACTGGGCAGAGACATATATGGTGAAGAAGAAGATGATGATTACAGTCGACACCATTCGCAGCAGGTGAGTACTGTCAGAGAATCGATTCTCGAAAAGGTCAGGGAGGGTCAGGGCGCCGTGTTTCTCCGTCTGCGTCCTAAGCCGCCGAGAGATGAAGGTCCAGGAGAAGAGGATTCCAGACACACAACCGATGGCCGGCCAGATGGCATTGAATCCGGAGGCTAAGGCCAACCCGGGCAGTCCGATCAACAGCCAGGCGCTCTCTCCGGAGGCTCTTTCGCTGAAAGAGACCAGCCACGGACCCAATCTTCTGCCGGCCAGCACGAAGTCGGCAATGGTCTTGTTGTATTTGAAGGTCAATGACCCTTTGATCATCAACAAAACCAGGTAGGCCAAGAATCCTATCAATATCGGATCCATCTATCCCTCCCTCTTTTTGCCGGAAACGATATAGAAGATGATGGTGATGACCAAAAGTACGATGGGTGGAACGATCACCCAGAACTGTGTCCAGAATGGCATAATCATCCCTCCTCTTGAAGTTAGGGCAAGTATAGCAGGAATCGCAAACCAAGGCAACAAAAAACTCTCCTTTAAGTGCACCCTTTGTCAGACCTGGCTATCGGAAGCATTCTGTCGCTCGAGGAAAATCCAAGCGAGGCAAAAAAGTCGCGTGAGGGGATTTTATTTCTTGCGTTTGGCCTGTTTTGAAATATATTTTCGGGAAAATTCGCGATTCTCGATCCTTAACTCTTGCTCTGTTGGGGAGGAACTCATGGACAAGAGAGATCAGTGGAACAGCAGGTTCGCTTTTATCCTGGCGGCTATCGGTTCAGCCATCGGCTTGGGGAATATCTGGCGCTTTCCTTATATATGTTATGCCAACGGCGGGGGAGCCTTCCTGGTGGCCTGGCTGGTGGCCCTGTTCACCGCCGGAATTCCACTAATGATCTTAGAGTTCGGCCTGGGCCACAAGACGGAGGGATCTGCCTCCGAGGCCTTCCGCAAGGTAAACAGAAAATTCGAGTGGTTCGGCTGGGTGGCCATCCTGGTGGGATTCTTCATAGTCTGTTACTACGCAGTGATCATGAGCTACTGCTTCAGTTACGTCTATCATTCCCTCACCCTGGCCTGGGGAGACGATCCTTCGGGTTTCTTCTACCAGCAAACATTAGGATTGACCGAGGGTCCATTTGAGTTCGGGGGAATCAAGGGGTATCTCTTCATCGGTCTTTTCCTGAGCTGGATAGCCATATTCTTCTCCATCTGGAAGGGTGCCAAAACCGTGGGAAAGGTGGTGTATGCCACGGTACTTATTCCCTGGTTTCTGCTTCTCATCTTCGTGGTCAGGGGGGTCACGCTTCCGGGGGCGGTTGAGGGCCTTAAGTTCTATCTCACGCCTGATTTCCATAGGCTGCTTTCCCCCCAAATATGGCTTGAAGCTTACACTCAAGTCTTTTTCTCCTTGAGCGTCGGCTTCGGGATAATGATAGCCTATTCCAGTTTTCTACCCAGAAAGACCGACATTGTGAACAACGCCTTCTTGATCAGCATGGCCAACTGCGCCACCTCATTCTTGGCCGGATTTGCCGTATTCGGCGCCCTGGGATACTATGCGGTGAAAGTGGGCAAACCTGTTGCGGAGGTTGTGGCCAGCGGTCCTGGGTTGGCTTTTGTGACCTATCCCCACATCATCAGCAACCTCCCCTTCTGGCAGCCCGTCTTTGGGGTGTTGTTCTTCCTCATGTTGCTTACCCTGGGGATAGACTCCGCCTTCTCCCTGGCCGAGGCGGTTGCTGCAGGAGTGAGAGACAAATGGAAGGTTTCACACCGAATATCTAACACAGCGGTTTGCTCCATCGCCATTATCATAGGAATCATATTCACCACCGGGGCCGGGCTCTACTGGCTGGATATTCTGGATAGGTTCATGAATAGATTCGGGCTTTCAATGGTTTGCCTGGGCGAGTGCATCCTGATAGGCTGGGTCTTCGGCAGCGGAAAGATAAGGAAATACGTGAACGGAATCTCGGAATTCAGGATTGGAGTCTGGTGGGATATCCTCATCAGGTTTTTCGTGCCGGTGGTGCTGGGAGGCCTGTTTCTTGCCGAACTTCTGGAAAGGATAGGAAGCTCATACGAGGGCTATCCCAGGCTGGCTGAGTTCTTGGGCGGCTGGATGATGATCCTGCTTCTGCCGGTGCTGGGAATCATCCTTATGCTGGTAAAAAGGAGAGAATAATGCCCGCTTCAGCGATTGTCATGATGGTCTTCACATTCGTGGTGTTGTTCGGGGGTATCGGAATCTGCACCTATATTGCTCTCCGGAAGAAATAGCGAACCGGCACCCCGGTCTTTCGTATCATAAGGGGAGGCTGTTTCCGCCTGAGTCTGACGCATGGGCTTAAGCTGCGACTCAGTCTGAGACAGCACGGCATCGAATCTTATGTTTACCTTTTTCGCAGTTGCGCTGGGTATTTTTGCCGTTCTAACTCTGATTTTTCTGGCTGTGCCCGTCCGGCTGCGACTGACCTTTAGCGACAGGAAAAGATCGCTGACTTTAAGCTGGCTGGTGATGGATGTGGAAGGGAATCTGAAAGAGAAGACACTCAGGCTCAGCGTCTTCGATCAAGGAATCATTACCAAGAGATTCAAGAAGTCAGAGGAAGACTCAAAGAAAACGAAGGAAGAAAAACTCAGGGAGAAAAGGAAGGCTGAGAAGAAGAAATCCAAGCTGAGCCTCCTCGATTTGTGGCTTAAAAGAGAACTGGTGCTAAGAGTCATTTGGGTAGCGCTGCGCTTCGTACTGGATCTCCTCAGAGCCATCCGATGGGATAAGCTTGGGCTCGAGGTCGATGTGGCCACACCGGACCCAGCACTCACCGGGATTCTGTACGGGCAACTATGCGCCCTGAAGCACTCCGCCGATTATCTTCTGCCCAATGCCCAGGTCCGGGTGCAGCCTGATTTCGTCAATCAGCTTCCGCGAGGCAGCGCGGAGACGGTCTTCAGCATCAGACCGGTGAACGTCGTTGTCCCAGTCTCAAAGATGTTTTTAGCGCTGCCGAAAATGCAAATAGTGAAGACTCTAATCGAAATCAAGAGGAGGTGAAATCAAAGATGGCAAGCACAGCCGAGGCAATTATCAAGACTTTGATGGACGAGATCAAGACCATCACCAAGACCGAAACCATCCTGGGCGCTCCCATCAACGTCGGCAACAACACCATCATTCCGGTTTGCAGAATAATGGTGGGATTCGGAGCGGGCGGCGGAGAGGGAGAGATGAAGGAGAAGCAGGGAGGCTCCGGCGGAGGAGGTGGTGGCGGGTTGAAGGTCGAGCCGGCCGCCTTCATCATAGTCAAAGGTGACGAGGTCACGGTGCACGGGGCGAAACCGGGCAAGCTGGAAGGCCTGTTCGAACAGGTTCCAGGCATAATCGAAAAAATCCAGAAGGTCAAAAAAGCCAAAAAGGAAGAGGAAGAGAAGGAGTAAGAATCTCGATCGAGTCTCCCATCTATCCTCGGACCGTCAGACGATTCTAACCTCAGGCGGGCGGAGTACGCCCGCCTTGTTTCTTCTCTATTCCGTAACTTCCCGGCTCGCCTGTCATTGCCCAAGCTGCTGAAGGACCAACTTCGGGCCAAGGACGTGCTCTCTACTTAATCGAGGGAAAAAACAGTCTAAAGTTGGCTCGTTTGTAGTCGATATTAGGACAAGGTCGGACGGGGTAAATCACTCATCCACCTCCCCATCCCGCTTCATTGCTTTTTTATTAGGGTGAGTTTGTCGGGCACGACATGCAAGAGGGAACGATCCGCATATCTGGATAAAACCATATCTCGGGTACTTGCCCGGAAACGTAAATGACCGAAAAAAAAGGGGGTGATGAACCAAATCGCATTCGTGCGTTTTCAGTCTCAGTCAATCCTGTTTGTGAACCTTAAGAAGAGGGGGAAACCAGAAATGAAAAAGCTGACCATCTTGATCGCTGTGATGTTTGTGGCAAGCGCGTTCACCTCCGCATTTGCCATCGATCGCACCGGCACCTTCGCCGTCGGCGGTCACGTGGGTTACTCCTTCGGATTCGGAGATGCTTTCCAGGAGATGGAGTGGACCGAGCAGTGGGGTACGTCCAACTGGGGATTCAAATACGAAAACAAGCTTACCTACAGCTTCTGGGCAGATTTCAAGTACGGCGTGACTCCTAACTTCGCCCTGATGGCTTGTGTCGACTATCAGGCCGGCGATGTGGACGTCTCCGGCACCTTCGGAGGATATACCGCAGGCGCAAGTGCGACCTACGATTGGACCAACGTTACCGGAAACGCCGTGATTACTCTGAGCCCGGAGAAGAACACCTGTCCCTATCTGACCTTTGGCACCGGCATATACTTCAATGAAGACATCAGCAAGCCCGGGATCAACCTGGGCGGAGGGATCGAGCACTTCTTCCAGGAGAATCTGGCGTTCGATGCGGGAACCAGATACCACATGATTTTCACCGAGGGCCAGAACACCAACTACATAAACGTCTATGCCGGGCTCAACTACTACATCGGAGTCAAATAGGAGGTTTTGCTCTCAGGGAAATAGCCCCAGGAGTTCGATCCTGGGGCTATTTTCATATCTGCCGCCTGTGTGCAACGCGAGAGCAAGGGCTCAGTCAGGTCTCTGCCGGTCAGATACCCTTTCCCTCATCTGACCAATTCATTCGAACGTATCACTGCCCCTCCTTATCGCCCAACTGACGGCGGACCTCTGATAATCGATAAGAGGCCAGGCCATGCTTAGGGTTTAATCTGATCGTATTCTCGAATTCGGCAGCAGCTTCCTGAAGCATACCTTTTCGGAAATACAGGTCTCCCAGAAGATAGTGAACCTCGGGATCACCCCTGAGCGAAAGCGAGAGCTTGTAGTCTCTCTCGGCCTGATCGGTTGCTCCCAGACTGAAGTGTGCAAAGCCCGTGTTCGACAGTATGAATGCGCTGTCGGCCCCGTGCTCCAACGCCTTCTGGAAATAACCCAGGGCCAGCCGGTGTTTGCCAAGATCCCCGTGCAGTGCCCCCAGGTTCACATAAGCCTCGGACAGGTAAGGGTTGTACTCCAGGGCCTTCTGAAACTCCCTGACAGCAGTACTCGCATCACCCTTCTTGGTATGCAACACCCCCATGGTGTAATGGGCGTGAGCCAGATTGGCAGTGCGATACCTTGGCATGCTCAAGTTTATCGGTATCGAGAAGGCCAGAAGAACCAAAGCATATTTCGCCAGAGGGAGATATTTTCTTTCTCTTATCCCGACGACGAACCAGTTCAAAGCATAGGCCGCGAACAGAATCAAGATGGGAATCAAAGGTACTCGATAGCGCGCGTTTACGAAGAACAGAATTATGCTGAGCATGTATACGAGAAGGAAAATCTCCAGGAGCAGGACATCTTTCTTTGCGCGGTGGGCCAGTATGATCCCAACCACTGCCAGGGGAGCGATCAGCCCGAAGGGGAAGCAAATGACGAATCTCCACAGCAGGAGTCTTAACACCGATGAGCCTCTGGTGAAGAAATAGAGATCGCGGTTATTCCCCAGCTCATTTCCGTTCCAAAAGAGGATGAATTTCTTCAGCATCAATTTCACGTAACTGAGCGGCTCATGGTAGATGAACTTGAGTCCCTCCACGTACCAGAAGCGTGACTGCTCGGAGGGTTTCAGACTCCTCCCCATGGTCTCTTCTGCTATGATCTTCGCGTCTCCGTACGATCCCCACCAGGTGGTTCTGGCTCCTGGGATGGTGGCAGAGGTTCCGTCCGACTGGGAATTGTTGCCGATATAGAAGTTCATCCCTCCCTGCCAGGCAATGAGCACCAGGTCATCCGCCTTGACGTAGTTCCTCAAGGTCACCGGGGAGATGATCAGAGCTGCCCCCAGGCCAAAGATGCAGGCATACCCAAGCGATTTTGACTTTCCACCGGCCTTGCCTCCTAAGCACAGAATAATCCACAGGAAGAGGGCAGCCCCCACCAAGAGGATGTTGGGCCGGGCCAGGGCGGAAAGGCCCAGGATAGCGCCGCAGGCAAGCCACCTGCCGTAAGACGGTCGCTCTTTGGCCCAGAAAAGGGCCAAAAGTAGGAGCAGGTCCAACAAGACCAGCAGCACCGGGATAAGGAGCTCGCCTTCAAAATAGATCATCACCCCGTTAAGCGAAGCCAGAAGCGCCGCAATTACCGCGACCCTCCGGTCGAAAACCCTCTTACCCAGCAGATAAACCAAGACACAACTGACAGCCCCCAGAAGGAGCTGAATCAACCTGACCTGAACGTGGTCGGAACCGAATACCCTGTAAACAGAGGCCAGAAAGTAAGCATAGAGAGGCGCACGGAAGAATGCGCCCTCACTGAAATCCTCCCCGCGCAGTATCATGCGCGCCCATTGATCATGGTACTCCGAATCCATAATCAGGGTATCAAACATGGGGGAGTCCTTCATCTGGTTCAGATAGATCAACCTGACCGCGAAAGCGACAACGAAAATCCCGATGATAATGTATAGTTCCTTTTTGGCCAAACCTCTCATCCTCAAAGTCCCTTCACGATAAGGATTCATCTTTGACAGGGCTCATTTCCCGGCCTTTTCCTTCAACTCCTTCAGCAGCGCGACTACCCTTTCGATTCTCTCCGGCTCCCCGTCCCACAGTTCCACAAACTGCTCCAGATTTCGGATAGCCTCTTCCGGTTCACCCATCTGGTGAGAGATCACTCCGATCCGGTAGAAGGCTAAGGCGTACCGCGAATCATACCTCAGCGTATTCTCGTACTCCCCCTTTGCCTCCTGTACCATTCCCTTCTTAAGATAGATCTCCCCCAGAAGGTAGTGGACCTTGGGATTATCATCTCTCAAAGAGAGGGACAATTCATACTTCTCCTGTGCCTGATCGAACAAGCCCTGATTCTGATATTCAATCCCTATGTTGTAGATAACGAACGCGCTGTCAGCCCCTTTTTCCAGGGCTTTGTCGTAATACTCCAGAGCCCGTTCGTGCTCTCCCTGATCTCCATAGATCGATCCCAGATTGACATAAGCCTCGGCCAGGTTGGGATTGTAGTAGATCGCTTTCTCGAATTCCTCCACCGCCCTGACCCTGTCGCCCTTCTCAGAGTAGACAGACCCCAGCGCATAGTGAGCCTGACCCGGGTTCTCGGTGGAGTATCCCGGAATCTCTATGTTCACGGGAATCAGTACGATCAAGAAGACCAGCAGGTACTTGACCAGGTCGGGGGTCTTCCTCTTCTTGATCATATAGACAAACCTGTCTGCGGCATAAGCGGAAAACAAGATCAGGAGGGGAATGACCGGAACCCGGTATCTGGCGGTGACGAAGAAGAGAATCACGCTCAGCATGTAGACCACCAGGAAAATCTCCAGCAACAGAACGTCCTTTGAGTTTTTGTGCGACAGGATGATCCCGACCAGGGCCAGAGGGGCTATCAGGCCGAAGGGAAAATAGATGACGTATCTCCAGATCAGAAGCTTCAGAAGCGGGGCGTTTCTGGCGAAGAAATACAGGTCCCGATTATTGGACAGCTCGTTTCCATTCCAGAAGAGGGCGAACTTCTTGGCCATCAGCTTCAGAAAGCCAAAAGGCTCTTCGGTCATGAACTTCGCTGCTTTCGCGTACCAGAAGCGCGACACCTGGGAAGGTTTCAGAGTCCTCCCAGCCTCCTCCTCGGCAAATCTCTTCCCATCTTCGCATAATCCCCACCAGGTTTTCCTCGCTCCGGGGAGCACGGCCGACGCGCCATCCGACTGTGGATTGTTCCCGATGTAGAAGTTCATTCCTCCCTGCGAAGCTATCAACACGAAATCGTCCCCTTCAAGATAGTTCCTTAAGGTCACCGGAGAGACGATCAGAATCGCGCCCAGGACGAAGAAGCCGGCATAGAGTATGGATTTAGAGCCGACCTTCGCGTCTTTGCCCTTTAACTTGAAGACGATCCAGATGACGAAAGCTGCTCCAACCAAGAGAATGTTGGGACGGGCGATGGCGGATAAGCCCAAAAGTCCCCCGGAAAGGATCCATCTTCCGGATGACGGCCTATCGCTTGTCCGGAGTAAGGCCAGCATCACCAGCAGATCAAGAGGCACGAGCAAGACGGGGATAAGAAGTTCCCCCTCGAAGTAGATCAGAATGCCATAGAGCGCGGCCACCACGCCGGCGATCCTGCCCGTCCTGTCGTTGAAGACTCTTTTTCCAAGAAGATAAACCAGGATGCAACTCAACGACCCGATGAGAAATTGGATGACCCGAATCCAGACATAGCCGTGACCGAACATCCTGTAAACAGACGCCAGGAAGTAAGCATAAAGCGGGGCACGGAAGAAGACCCCCTCGTGAAGATCTTCCCCTTGCAGTATCATCTGTGCCCACTGGTCGTGATACTCGGCGCACATGGTGAGGGTGTCGAACATCGGAGAGTTGCTGATCTGGAGCAGATAAATCAACCTAACCGCGAGGGCGAGGGCAAATAGCGCGATTACAAAAAGCAGCTGTCGTCGAACAGACCTTCTCATATCCTAAATCCCCTTGCGTTTTAAGCTAATCTTCCGCAACGCCCAAGTCAAGCCTTTCCGGCCCGGTCAGGCCGGAGTCTGTGTCGAAGAGAAGAGACGATGGTTAGGGTGAGGCCCGCAAGTGAGGTCTCGGACAGACACGGTTTGAAATCTCTTGACAGCAGGATGTGGGTTGACTAAATTGGGATTTCTTTCGTATAGGATATGTTCTGCGGAAGGGTAACATGCTGGAAAATCAAATTCACGAAGAATGCGGTGTCTTCGGCATCTTTGGAGCACGAAAGGCCGCTGAGCTGACTTATTTGGGGCTCTATGCCCTGCAGCATAGAGGCCAGGAGGGTGCGGGAATCGTCTCCGCCAACGGTGAGAAGGTGCACCAGCACAGAGGTTCGGGGGAGGTAAACGAGGTATTCTCCGAAAAGGACGTCCTGAGCAGGCTAAAGGGACACCTGGCCATCGGGCACAATCGCTATTCAACTACCGGCGCCTCATCTTCGATTAACGTTCAGCCTCTTCTGATCACCTACAAAAAGGGTCAGCTGGCCTTAGCGCACAACGGTAACCTGACCAATTCCTACGGCCTACGCACCTCCATGGAAAAGAGCGGTTCCATATTTCAAACCTCCAGCGACAGTGAGTTGATCCTGCACCTGGTGGCTCGCTCGAAGAAGGGCAACGTGGAGGAGATGATCCAGGATGCTCTCTCCAAGGTCAAAGGGGCCTACTCGGTGGTATTCAATACGGGTGACTCCATCGTGGCCGCCAGGGATCCTCACGGATGGCGTCCCCTGGCCTTAGGCCGGCTCAGAAACGCCTGGGTTGTGGCGTCCGAGACCTGTGCCTTCGACATAATCGGAGCAAGATACGAGCGAGACATCGAGCCGGGTGAGATCGCGGTGATCAACAAGCAAGGCGTCAAATCTTACTTCCCTTTCAGGCCGGTCAAACGCGCTTTCTGCATTTTTGAATTCATCTACTTCGCCCGGCCCGACAGCATCATCTTCGGCGACAACGTGGATAAGATCCGACGAAGACTGGGCATGCAATTGGCCAAGGAGAAACCGGTTGACGCGGATATCGTAATCTCGGTGCCCGACTCCTCCAACACCGCCACGCTGGGTTATAGTGAAGAATCGGGCATAAAGTACGAGATGGGGCTAATCCGCAATCACTACATCGGAAGGACCTTCATTGAGCCGGAGCAAACCATAAGGGATCTGGATGCCCGCATCAAGTTCAATCCGGTGAGAGGGGTCTTAAAAGGCAAAAGTATAGTAGTGGTTGATGATTCCATTGTCAGGGGAACCACCAGCAAGAAACTCATCCACATGCTCAGGAATGCCGGGGCGCGGGAGGTTCATTTCAGGGTAAGCTCCCCGCCAATAATTTCCCCCTGCTTTTACGGAATAGACATGCCCACCAAGGAGGAACTGATCGCTTCGTCCAAAACAGTGGAAGAGATCAGGGAATACTTGGACGTGGACACTTTAGGTTATCTTTCCTTACCAGGGATGCTCTCCATGCACTCTCTGAACGGCAGGAATTTCTGTGCCGCCTGCTTTTCCGGCAAGTATCCCTCCAAAATCGAGGAGAATTCCGGTAAATACGTGCTGGAGAGAAAATTCTGCGGACAATTCTAAGACCTGCCATCCGCGTGTGGGGTTTTAGACTAATATGAGAGTCTCTGGACACGGCGGAGGCATCGTCGCCCAGCAGACTTTCCGACGATGCCATCAGAAGGATCCCCGAAGAGCCGTTCAATAACAGCCCGCCTGTTTCCATCTTCATTCCTTAAGCGCAACAAGAGGGAAGCTGAAAGGTGAGCTCATTAAGGTGATCCAAAGTTGAGTACCGGCATCAGTTCCATAATGCAGCGGAAAGAAGTAAGGCGCATAGCAAGATTCTGCCTGGTGGGAGCCTGGGGATTCGTGGTCAACATGTTCTTCCTCTGGTTCTTCACCGAGACCGTGGGGCTTTTCTATCTTCTTTCCAGTCTCATAGCGATTGAGATATCGCTTCTGAACAACTTCGTGCTGAATGATCTCTGGACCTGGCACGACCGGGGCAAGCAAGGGAAGAGGGAATACTTCAAGAGAATGCTTCAGTACCATCTGACTGCCAGCGCCGCCATGTTGGCAAACATCGCCATCTTGTGGATTCTGACTGAACTCTTCGACGTGTATTATCTGGTGTCCAACATCTTTGGCATCTTGTGCGGCGCAGCAATGAATTTCTTTCTCAATGATCGGTGGACCTTCAAACATAAAAAGGAGGATGCGCCGCCGTAGTCGTAGGTCGGGCTGCGGAGCTGCCCGACAGAGTTTGCTGGAAACCTGAAGGTTTCCGCCTGGGCGGGCCTCCGCCCGCTACATGGTGAGACGGAATCGGCGGGATGAATTCCCGCCGCTATGGGAGGAGATGATTTAATATTCATAGAGCAAGGTTCATCCTGACGGGGATTTTGCCCTGCCGCAGGAATCGTCGATTGAGAGTCGAATGGAAACCTAAAGGTTTCCGCTACACCATGAGAGGTGTTTGGGATTGCATCCCGAATCAGGTCCGCGGGATGAATTCCCGGCTCTACGGGAGGTAACAGTTCATTACTCATAGGGCAGGGCATTCAGCCCTGCCGTAAGATGACCAAAAGAACCGCGCCCCGCCTCTTGCGTGGTGGACTCCGAAGCGTTGCCCAAAGGGAATGTCTGAATTGAAAAAGAAAGAGTATCTCCGGATAGCGTCATATGTGGTGCTTACAGTTGTCGTGCTCGGCTTCTTCCGTAATACCTACCGGCAAGGCATGAACGACTTCCGGGTGGTCCACCGGGCAGCCACCAGAGTCCTTCAACAGGAGGATCTCTACAATTTCGATGACCAGCATTATCTGTACAAGTACTCTCCTTCTTTTGCAGTTTTGGTCGCCCCCATCGGTCTGCTCCCCTTCTCCGCCGCAAAGGCTGTATGGATTCTGGGGATGTGCATCTGCCTCTTCTTGATCATGCGCTGGAGCAAACGGATGATAATGGGGGACAAGTCACCGCCAGCCTATCTGTATCTTCTCACCCTGCTCTTCACCTCCAAGTTTTGGGTACGCGAGATGTGGCTGGGACAGACCGATCTTCTGATGCTCGTCTTTATCTTCCTGTTCATTCTTTGCACAGATCGAAAAAGGGATGCTTTGGGAGGAGTCTTTCTTGCTCTGGCAGTCATAATCAAACCGACGCCTTTGATCTTTGTCCCATACCTCCTCTACAAGAGGAGGTTCGGGCCGGTCATCTCCTTGGCCGTCGCCAGCATAGCCTTGATCTCACTGCCGTCGCTTGCCTACGGGATCTCCGGCAATCTCGATTTGCTGTCCGGCTGGAAGACCGTTATGTCGGTCTCCTCTCCGCCGCTTTTAGCCTCGGACGTGAATCAATCACTGTTCGGTTTCTTCTATCGTTTCCTGACGGCCACCCCCTTTCAGGTCAACGTTCTGAATCTTGGCTACACCGTAGTAAACGTGCTGATCTATGCGAGTGCATTGGGCTTGTTCCTTTTCCTGCTTTTCTTGAATCGAAAGTCTGGATTGGTGCAGAACAGCTTGGTAAAGAACAGGGAATGCATAGAGTATTCGCTGCTTCTGATTTTCATGACCCTCTTCTCCCCCCTGGGCTGGTTCCAGAACTACTGCTCGTCCATTCTGGCGTACATGTTCCTCATCTATTATGCACTGGGCACTCGATTTCGGGACCGGTTTGTATCTCTGCTGCTGATGGCATCCTTTGTTCTGGTAGATCTCATCAATTTCGAGTTGGTAGGACGCCGGATAAACGACCTCTCGCTTTACCTCTCCTTCATCGTCTTCGGAATCTTCCTGGTCATCGTCTGTCTTTCCAGATTGAGATTATCGCGAATTGCCTAGAGATTCATCTTGATCTCGCTAAGCCGAGATTTGGATATACCCCGAGCCGAATGGTTCCGGGCGGCTCAAAAGGTGAGCTAAATCGTGGTTCTGCCTACGGTTGGCGTCATTCATGCCGATAGAATAGACGTCGATGCGCTATGGTCGCAACCGTCACTAAAGGAGACCCAGAGAGTATGGAGAAGGCTAAGATTCTGGTGGTCGACGACGAGGAGTCGATGTGCAAGTTCATGGAGATCATGCTCAAGAAGGAGGGGTACGCCGTCTCCTCAAATTCCGATGCCGCCGCCGCGCTGGAACAGATCAAAGACGAAGACTACGATCTGGTAATTGCCGATCTTATGATGCCGGAGATGAGCGGCATTGAGCTTCTCTCCCGGGCCAGATCGGTCCGCCCCAACCTTGACTTTATAATGATGACCGCGTTCGCCTCGGTGGACTCCGCCATCGAGGCCTTGAAGAAGGGCGCTTTCGACTACGTAACCAAGCCCTTCAAGGTTGACGAGATAAAGATCGCCGTCAGCAAGTCTTTGGAGCAGACAAAGATCGTGAGGGAGAACGTTCAACTGAAACAGGAGTTGAAGGTCAAATCGGACTTCGACTCGTTCGTGGGCAACAGCCCGGATATAGTGAAGTTGAAGAAGATGGCTGAAAGGATTGCCGGTTCCGATTCCACGGTCCTGATTCAAGGAGAATCCGGAACGGGTAAGGAGTTGATCGCCAAGGCCATACACGTCCAGAGCAACAGATCGGACCAACCCTTTGTCACCATAAACTGTGCCGCACTCCCTGAGAGCTTGCTGGAAAGCGAGCTTTTCGGGCATATTAAGGGCTCCTTCACCGGTGCAATAAGGGACAAGGAGGGGCTGGTGGAAACCTCCGACGGCGGGACCTTCTTTTTAGATGAGGTGGGCATGACCTCGCCCGCCATTCAAGCCAAGCTGCTGAGGGTACTGGAGGAGAAGGAGATCATGCCCGTGGGCGGCACCACCCCGGTTAAAGTGGACGTGCGCCTGATCGCAGCCACCAACGCGGACTTGGAGCATGAAGTGAAATCGGGCAATTTCAGGGCAGACCTGTACTATCGACTGCACGTCATTCCCATAGTCATCCCCCCCCTCCGGGAACGAAAGGACGACATCAGGCTTCTCTCCTCCCATTTCGTCAGGAAATACTGCCGCAAGATGCAGGTCAAGGAGAAGACTATCGCGGATGAGGCCATGAAAAAGCTCCTCTCCTGCAAGTGGCCCGGCAATGTTAGGGAGCTGGAAAACGCCATTGAGCACGCGGTCTTGCTCTCCAGAAGCGATCAAATAACGACCAAAGACCTCCCTCAAAAGATAAACGAGGAGGCCATACCGGAGTTAGTGACCGATGCGCAGCCGACCACACCTACTCTGGAAATGATAGAGAAAGCATATATCTTCTGGGTTCTGACTCAAACCGGATGGCAGAAGAGCAAGGCGGCGTCAATCCTGGGAATAGACTCTTCCACCCTGTATAGAAAGATAGAGAAGTACAAGCTCAGCTCTCCGACGACGCCGATCGGGGATGTCTAGCTGGGAGAAGGTCCAAAGCGAACCCGTACAGCGGCTTGTGGTTCTATGGGGCCGACTTGGCGTTTGATGGATCGACCAACCACCGGTTTTGCTGGACCTCGGCCATTGTTCAAATGAGACAATCCCTCAATCAGATCATGCCGCACGATCGAAGCAGGAGAGCAATACTCTTCGCTCATGAGAATCTGCTCTGCTCCGCCGTGTTTCTCCTCTCCTTCGCCGTGTATGCCAAGACACTGTGTCCGACCGTCTTCTGGTGGGATTCGGGAGAGCTGATAGCAAACGCCGCGGTTTTGGGAATACCTCATCGTCCCGGCTTTCCAATCTACGTTCTTCTGGCCAGACTTTTCTCATTTCTACCCTTTTCGAGTTTTGCCTTGAGGGTCAATCTCTTGTCCGCGTTCGCTGCCTCCCTTTCGCTGGCGATCCTATGTAAGGCTTTCCTGAGGAGCATCGATGTCTTCCTTCCGGAAATCCGCGGATGCCGAGGATCGGTGCTGGTGTCGTCCTTATCCTTTGTTCTCGTCTCAGGCTTCACTTACTCCTTCTGGATACAAGCGGTAAGGGCAGAGGTGTATTCCCTGAACGCGCTCTTCTTCTCCCTTCTTCTGCTTCTAAGCGTGCTCCATCTCAAAGATCGGCAGGTAAGATACCATTTTCTGTTCTTCTTTCTTCTCGGGTTGGGTTTGGCAAATCATCATTTGAGCCTTCTCTCCGCCGCCCCCGCATTTCTGATACTCCTCTTGTCATCCGGTTCTCGATCCTTTTTCGACCTCAGAAGAGTCCCTTTTTACCTTATGTTCTGGCTGCTTGGGCTGAGCGTCTATGCCTACCTTCCGATTCGCTCTCTGTCTGACCCGCCCTTGGCCTGGGGGCAGGTAGGATCCTTGTCCTCGTCTGCCGGTTCCGTCTTTGCCCTCGACACGATCGCCAATCTGAATCTCGATTTCCTGACGAATGTAACCGTCGAGATATCCCAGATCGTCGCGCTTGTTCTTGACCAACTGACCCTCCTGCCGCTTGCAGTCAGCCTGGTGGGGCTGATCATGCTTCTTAGGAACAGCCGAGAGGTTTTGGCCTTCGTGCTCGTGCTTATGGCCGTCAACTGTGCCGTGGTGGTTTTTGTAGCCACCGAGCTCATACCTACCAATCCCGATTTGCATGGTTACCTGGTCTTCTCCATCCTGGCCTTGACATTTTCCTACGGCGTCGGTGTTCTCTCGCTATTGCATCGGGTTCGTCGTTTATCATCCCCCATTCGTCATCTTCTTCTCCTTGGCTTCGGAGTGATATCGATCATTCCCCTGCTGCAGCATTACGCCGATTCCGATCTGTCCGATAACCGGATTGCGCATGATTACGGCTTGAGTGTCGTTGATGCTCTCGATTCCAACTCGGTTCTCTTCGTGGATAACGTGAATTTGAACTTCATACTAAGAGAACTCAGCCACGGAGAGGGAATCAGAAGAGACCTCTTGGTATTCGATCGGGGGCTTTTGACCTTTGACTGGTATGTGGCGCAGAAGAGAAAGCAGGAGGCCGATCTCTTTTCGGGGATTCCGGAGAACCTGAGGGGCGATCGGCTGTTTGGCGAGCTTATGAAGAGATGCTTGAGTTTGGGTAATCCCACATACATCGAATTCACCGAAAGGGATGCCGGTCTGGTGGAGTATCTCGCTCCGCGGGGATATGTTTTTCGAGTGAACGAGACCCCGGTTGGCGAACTCTCCCGGACGGATCTGGCTCATCAGGAAAAGTGGGACAGGAACAATCCTTTTGGGGTCGGTCTGCCGGGCGATCCGGTAGATCCGAAGAAGGAAGCGTTGGAGAGAGACTGGGATGCTCAACGCGTTTTTGCCCTCTCCTTCTACCGGTTGGGGCTTTTCTATGAGATGAAAGGGCTAACTTCTCTGGCCCTGGAAAAACTGGGGCCCGTTGCAAGGATTGATCCCGAGAACGTCGAACTGAGGCTGAAGATTCAGCAACTGGAGACGATACAGAGATTATCAGAGAGTTCCAGCCGGAACGGCCTTCCACCTTCGGGAAGGCCTCCGGGATGAACTCTCAAGCTGCGATACGATAAAGACAGATAAGCGGGGCAGGCGCATTCTGCAAGAGTTGGGGCAAAAACCCCGGCATTCTGGATGCTGCCGGAAACCTGATGAGCCTCTTACTGCTTGCTCGCAAACGGCTTAGCGGACCCAGCCCAAAACTGCACGACTTTTGCATGGGTATCACTTGTGGAACACAGGGGGAGCGCATGAAACTGAGAAAGCACAAAAAGCAGCAGGGGTTCACCTTAATCGAGTTGATGATAGTCGTGGTCATAATAGCCATTCTGGCAGCCATGGCCATCCCCCGCTTTATGCGAGCATCGGTAAGGGGCAAACAGACTGAGGCAAGACTAATCTTGAAGCAAATCTACACAATGCAGAGGGCTTACCGGCAGGAGAACGATTCTTACTATCCCGGCGGCGGGGGCACCATTGTTGGCCAACCAGGGGGGGTGTTCGGGGCATTGCACGTGGAGATAATGCCTGCGGTTTACTACAGCTATTCAATCACGGGCGACGCAGCCGGCTTCACGGCCGTCGCCGGTTCCAAAAGCGCCACCGGGTTGGACGATGACCCGACTCTCGACGTTTGGACTATTGACCAGAACGGAAATCTGATGGTTACGACTGACGACGCCATAGACTGAGCAAGAAAGGAGCCCGACAGGGCGTTTTGCAAGAAGGCGAGCAGAATACGCCCGGACGGATGGTTAACAAGAGAACATCAAATATTGAGCAGAGCTGTTATCCCGGTCTAAAGCATAAGCTTAGAGCGTCGAGAAACATAGAGGGTCAAGTGGCACGACATTTGCCTTAGTGTTCATCGAAAAAAGAGAACTGTAAGGGAAGTGAACAAGAGAAACTTGAAACAGTGAAGGGGGTGAATGAAGATGCTGAGCAGATTCCATAGGAGTCAGAAAGGTTTCACTCTGATCGAGCTGATGATCGTGGTGGTCATCATCGGAATTCTGGCCGCTCTGGCCATCCCAAGGTTCATGCGTGCGACCACCAAGTCCAAGCAATCAGAGGCCAAGAACATCCTGAAGCAGATCTACGCCATGGAGAGAGCCTATCGCCAGGAGTATGACACTTACTGGGGCAACGGAACCACGGCCTCAGCCGCCGCACCGACCGGCTTTGCCCGAATCGGCGTGGATATCATGGCCACCGCGCGCTATAGCTTCAGCCTAGTCGCGACTGCCAATACCTTTACCGCGACCGCCACCTCGGGTATCTTGGACGATGACGCTGCGGTGGATACCTGGACCATGAACCACAACGGCGTCTTGACCTGCACCAGCGATGACGCGACGCTTAACTAAGGGTTTGACTTTTCGTTTGAGAAAAGGGGACTCAAATTTCTGAGTCCCCTTTTTTTCTCTACCGTATGGGTCCCCGTCCTATCACCCGACCTGGCAAGCCGTTAAGTCCTTTCGCCTTCCTTCCGAACATAGTAATATGAAAAGATATCTAATGGGCAGCGCGGCAGTCTTCGTCATCTCTTTTGTGGTTTATGTTCTGACCCTCTGCCCAACTTTCTACTGGGAGGACTCCGCCGCCTTTTGTGCCGTACACTCCGTGTTGGGGATTTCGCACTCCCCCGGATTCCCTATATACGTCCTGTTGGGTCGGCTGGCGACTATGGTACCGCTGGCTGGTGCCGCTTTCAATTCAAACCTGATGTCCGCCCTCTGGGGCAGCCTTGCCCTCGCCCTGCTCTACCTCTTAATTGCTCGGATTCTTGCGCTGACAGGCCTCAACCGACCGCTTTCGGTCTTCGCTGGCGCTGTGAGCACCCTGTTTCTTGCATTCACCAGCTCGTTCTGGCTTCAGACGGTGAGAGCCGAGGTATACACCCTCAATCTCTTCTTCACTCTGCTTTTGATGTTTCTTGCCGTTAGGTGGTGGCGGTCTGGGGAGAATGAGTTCGGGTTAAGGATCTTGTTCTTATTCTCATTTGTCTTGGGAATGTCTTTGTGCAATCACCCTCTTCTGGTGACCGCCCTTGTGCCTGCCTTCCTTTTCTTTTTCTTCACGACGGATTTCAAGTCGCTGCTCAGCGCGAGGAAACTGATACTGTTGGCCGCATTTGTTCTGCTGGGATTGTCGGTCTACTTGTATATCCCCATCAGATCGAGCCTTGGCCCTTCGATTAACTGGGGGAGGCCCGACAGTTGGTCCGCCTTAATCTCCTACTTGCTGAGGACCTCCCAGCCAAGCGCAGCGGTGTCCGAGTCCGGTATGCCCTACCTGAATCGATTCTGGTTCAATCTGACCTTTCCTGTGGATCAATTCCGTCTGCCTTTTTTCTGGCTGGGTGTGGTGGGCGCAATTTCTCTATTCAAGTCCTGCCGCAGACTTCTTCTGCTCTGCGTTTCGATCTTCCTCTTGAATGTGCTCACCGCCACCTGGGCAACCGATTTCTCCACCCGCAACTATGACCTTCTTGGCTACCTCCTCCCCTCTCTGAGCATCTTCACCATCTGGTTCGCCTTAGGACTTGGGGTGGTCTTAAACTGGGTGTACAGGGAGGTCAGAAACCTTCAGGCACAACACTTGAGTGATGCACGCAAGATTGTCGGCTACGCGGCTACATATGCCCTTTTTGGATTATTCCTCGCTCTTCCGGCCTTTCAGGCCTGGAAGAACTCGGATCGCTGCAATAAGCGCTCCCAGACCTGGGCACACGACTATGCTCATGAAATCTTAGGTTCGGTCAAGAAGGATGCTTTGATCCTGGTGGACGACGATAATACTCTCACCTCTCTGTGGTGTCTGAATTTGGCACAGGGCATCAGACCCGATGTCAAAGCGGTTAGCGTCTCCGCTTTAACGGTGGAAAGCTACAGAAAGCAGGTAAGTCTACAATACCAGGAGGTCCGACTTCCGGGCGTGATTTCGAGCGATTTCGGGGAGATCGCCCGTCAGGTTGCCCGGCTGAATGCCGAGGATCTGCCGGTCTATTGCTCCCATTTCTTTAACCATTCGGAGTTCGCCCAACAACTTCGTCCGGCCGGGTACCTCTTCGAATTCAGTCCAGGAGAACCGATTCTGACCGATGAAGACATGGAAGACCAGAAGAGCTTTCTGCGGGCCAACCTGACAGGCCGGAACTTCGATATCGTGGCCAGCGAGCATTTCGGGAATCTGCTCTTCAACCTTGGAGCGTTTTACGATCAACTGGGCGGACCGTCTTCGTCCGCAGACTACTTTCTGTGGGCTTTGGACATAGACCCCGACAACCCGAGGATCTATTTCCAGTTGGGGAAGGCTTTTCTGAGGAACGGGGATAAGGCCAGAGCTCAGGATTTCCTTCAAGCAGGCCTAGAGCTTGATCCTTTCAATCGGGAAGCGAAGAAGCTTCTGGAGCAAACCTAAAACAGTTCAGGAGAAAGATGAGACGAAATAGGATGCCGGATGTTTCCGTAGTGGTGCCCATGTTTAACGAGCAGGAGAATGTCAAGAGGACCCTGGACCGCCTCAGCCGGGCACTGGATTCCATCCCCAAGAGATGGGAGATAGTGGTCGTGGACGACGGGTCTACGGACCGAACCAAAGGATCGGTGGAGAGCTATTGCCGCTTGAACCGCTGGGTAAGGCTGATTTCCTATCCGGCCAACCAGGGACGGGGAAAAGCGCTTAGGCTTGGAATCGCCAGGGCTCGGGGCCGGATTATCTGCACCACCGACGCCGACTTGAGCTATGACGAGAAACACGTCCTGCAGATGATCGAGCTTTTGGATGATAATCCGGAGGTGGATCTGGTGGTTGGCTCGCCCTACGTCCCGGGAGGCGGAGCTGAGGGAGTTCCTCTTCACAGGTTGCTTTTGAGCAAGTGGGGTAACAAGATCCTCGGATTTGCCATGAAGGGCGGGCTCTCCACCGTCACCGGAGTCCTGAGGGCGTATCGCAAGGAGTGTATAAGCTCGCTTGAGTTGGAATCGGACGGTAAGGAGATACATCTGGAGATCCTGTCGAAGGCTCTCTCCATGGGTTACAAGGTGAAAGAGCTGCCGGCGACGCTGAGAAGCAGAACCGGAGGAAAGTCTAAGTTCAAGTTTAAGGCTACGGCCGTATCCCATCTGGTCTTCTCGTTTTTCGAGAGACCAATGATTCTGTTTGGGGCCGTCGGTCTTCTCATGCTCCTTCTGGGATTCTTGGGGGGGACTTACATAGTCTATCTCTGGCAGAAGGGAACTTTGAATCCCAGCCGGCCCCTGATGACCTTGATGGTGCTATTGGTTGTCGCCGGGATTCAGGTGCTCCTCTTCGGGTTCCTGGGAACCCAACTGGTTCACCTTCGAAAAGAGATCTACAAAGTGCAAAGGGAAAACAAGAACCTGGAAAAGAAGATAGATACGCTGCGGCCGGCCGCCGGTAAGGCCATTACGGATCCCGTCAGGAAATCGTCGTCCAGGACAAGACAGGTCGCCGACGCTCCTGTCAGGAGCAGGCCAAGTCCGGCCAGGCGGAGATGAGTTCAATTCACGGTCCTGACCGGGAGAATCAAAAGAGGAATATGTCCAGACCCGACAGAATCTGTCTGATCACCAATCGCTATCCCACCCACCCGGACGACGTGGCCTCGCCCTTTGTGCGCGACTTTCATCTGGGATTGAAGGAGAAGGGTGCAGAGGTCTCGGTGTTCACTCCCTGGTACGATTCCGAGAAGAGTGAATGCAGCCATGAGGTGGTCCGATTTCCATGGCGCGGGGGAACCAAAGTGGTGGGTGCGCTCAACCCCTTCAATCCCAGGGAGGCTTCCCAAATCCTTTCATTCCTGAGGGAGGGCAGACGCCAACTTCTTGAACATCTGGGGCGAACCAGGCCGGACCGCTGTCTGGCATTGTGGGCGCTTCCTTCAGGATGGCTCGCCCAGCAGGCAGAAAGGGAATTGGGTATTCCGTACTCCGTATGGTGCTTGGGATCGGACATTTACGTCTGGGCCAAAAAGCCTTTGCTGCGCGGCATAACACGAAGGGTCCTGCGGGGAGCAGAGCATCTTTTTGCGGACGGCTTCGATCTGAAGGAAAGAGTGGAGAAGCTCTCGGGCCGAGGCTGCTCCTTCCTTCCCAGTATGCGCCGACTTCCTCAGATATCGGAGGAGGAGGTCCGGCTTGATCCAGCAAAGCTCAATCTCCTGTATCTGGGCCGGTGGGAGAAAGAGAAGGGCATCGACGACCTGCTCAGAGCGTTGAGCCTTGTCAGGGGCAAACTGCCGTCTCTTTGTCTTCACCTTCTGGGATGGGGCTGCTTCGAGACCAAGATGAGGGAGTTGATAACGAAGCTCGGTTTGGACCGCCAGGTAAAGGTGGTGGGAAGAGTCTCCACCCAACTTGTGGCGAGCTATCTCAGGGCTGCCGATTGTGTGGTAATCCCCTCCAAGAGTGACAGCATCCCACTTGTGTTTTCCGAAGCGCTGCAAATGGGAACGCCACTGATCGTCACCGATGTGGGAGATATGGGATATATGACGAGAAAATTCGGGCTGGGCAAGGTAGTGCAGCCGGGAAACGCAAAAAAGTTGGCTCGGGCTATTGTCGAATTCGCCTCTGAAAAGAAGGATTACAGCATCAACGTATCGGAAGCTGTAGCCCTTCTGGATATCGACAGGGCAGTCGACGACTTCTTGAGAATCACCGGGCAGGGAGTGCGCGCCTGCTCACCCGTCTTCCCCTCATTGAGTCAACGATGATCAGAAACAGGTCATGATTTCTCAACCGACATCAGGAACCCCATTTTGAATTTGACTTGCTTTCATATATCGATTTCATTATCTATTAGGTCAAAATCAAATTGGAAGGAGAACAGCGCTTGAGGATAAGAGGTAGAAAGGTGTTGGTCACCGGTGGCGGCGGATTCGTGGGAAGCCACCTGGTCGAGGCTCTGGTCAGAAGGGGCGCCAAGGTACGGGCCCTGGTTCACTACAATTCGCGAAACGACTGGGGCATGTTGGAGGACGTGCCAAAGAACGTTCTGAAGTCAATAGAAGTCGTGGCCGGGGATCTGAAAGATGCAGATTGCGTGAGAGAGAACTCCCGCGGTCAGCAGGTGATATTCCATCTGGGGGCCTTGATCGGAATCCCCTATTCCTACATCAACCCCCGGGACGTGGTCGACACCAACGTGAACGGAACACTGAACGTTCTAAACGCGGCGCTTGACTCCGGCGCGGAGAAGATCGTTCACACTTCCACCAGCGAGATATACGGTACAGCCCAGTACGTTCCCATGGACGAAAATCATCCGGTCAACCCCCAGTCTCCTTATGCCGCCAGCAAGTTGGGCGCCGATCTTCTGGCGCTCTCCTTTCATCGATCCTTCGATCTGCCTGTGGGTGTTGTCCGGCCTTTCAACGTCTTCGGTCCCAGACAATCTGCCCGGGCGGTGATCCCGTCCATAATTACGCAGGCCTTGCTCAAGAGAAAGATCAGCCTGGGCTCGGTCTATCCGACCAGGGACTTGACCTTCGTCAGGGACTCGGCCAACGGATTCATCGACTTCGCCGAATGCGAGAAGACGGCAGGCCAGGTGGTGAACCTGGGATCAGAGCACGAGGTATCGATAGATCAGATCGTAAAGTTGGTTTCGGACTGCCTGGGAAGAAAGATCCGAGTCCAGCGGGAGAGAAAGAGGGTCCGTCCCGAAAAAAGCGAGGTGGATAGGTTGTTCTCCGATTCGAGCAAGGCCAAGGAGCTCTTTGGATGGAGTCCCGCCACGAATCTGAATCGGGGTATAGAGCATACCATAAGCTGGCTGGAGAAAAACCTGAAGAGATACAAAGGGGATATCTACAACATCTGAACCCAAGGTAATAAGCGAAGAGCTTTCAGGCAGGGCTGAAATGCCCTGCCCCGTGGGGCTCGATTATCCTTAATCGGAGCCGGAATTCATCGCGCTCCCAACAGGACGATTCAACAGAGGGTTGAGAGGATAGCCAAGACCATGAAGGTGATAATCTTAGCCGGGGGAAAGGGAAGGCGGCTTTACCCGTATACCGTGGTACTGCCCAAGCCGCTTATGCCCGTGGGTGATTTTCCCATCCTGGAGGTGGTACTAAGGCAGCTGAGAGGTCAGAAACTGACCGATGTGACGCTGGCTGTGGGGCATCTGGGCAACCTGATTCGGGCTTTCTTCGGGGACGGATCCAAATGGGGCGTTAAGATAGACTACAGCTTCGAAGAAGAACCGTTGGGAACGGTCGGTCCCCTCACCTGCCTGACCGGCCTGGACGGGACCTTCATGGTGATGAACGGTGATCTGCTCACGACTTTGGATTATGCGGATCTGATAAACTATCATAAGAGTAAGGGAGCCCTCGCCACGGTAGCGGCGCAGGAGAGGTGGGTGGATATCGACTTCGGGGTGATACAGAGGGATAAAGACGATAGTATGGCCAAATACGTAGAGAAGCCAAGGTTGTCTTATCTGGTGAGTATGGGGATATATGTTTTCGAGCCGGAGCTGCTTGAGTTCATCCCAAAGCGCCGAAAATCCGATTTCCCGGATCTGATGCAGCGTCTCCTGCAGCAGAAAAAGAAGGTGGCGATCTATCGGTGCGACGAATTCTGGCTGGACATCGGCAGGCCGGATGATTATCAGAGAGCTGTCGAGGAGTTCGAGAGGAACCGAGAGAGGTTCTTGGGCCGAGAATAGCGGGGAAGCCGGTTCACAGCGTTTCGATTTCCCGAATCATAGACAAGAAACTAATACCATGCCAAAGAGCACAGTTGCTCGATTCATTGAAAATCCCGCCATGGCGGTGATCGAACTCAATAAAAGGGACAACTGCAGGCGGGAATGGAAGAAGCATGAAGTGGAAGATCTCCCTATCTGAATTGAATTTCGACCAACGCGAGCAAAAGGCGGCCGCTCAGGTGATAAAGAGAAGGTGGCTCACCATGGGCGAGACCGTGGAGAGACTGGAAGCAGACTTCGCCGCCTTCACCGGGGCAAAGCATGCCGTTGCCCTCTCCAGCGGCACCGCCGCCTTGCATCTGGCCGTAATAGCCGCCGGGATAGGGCCGGGTGATGAGGTTATCGTCCCTTCCTTGAGCTTCGTCGCCTCCTCCAACGCCATTCTGTATGCAGGTGCCAGGCCGGTCTTCGCGGATATCACAGATCTGAACGATTTCAATCTCTCGTGCCGGGACGTGGAAAGCAGGATCACCGCCAGGACCAAGGCCATCATGGTGGTTCACTACGGCGGCTACCTGGCAGACATGGACCGGATAAAAGAGATCGCCAAGAGCCGCAGGCTTCTTGTGATCGAAGACTCGGCCCATGCCATAGGAGCGGCTATGAACTCAAAGATGGCCGGAACGCTGGGAGATCTCGGCTGCTTCTCCTTCTTCTCCAACAAGAACATGGCCACCGGCGAGGGAGGCATGGTTGTCACGAACAGTGGCCGGTTGGCCAAAAAACTCAAGCTTCTCAGGTCTCACGGCATGACCAGCGTAACCCTAGACAGGTTTAAGGGCCACTCCTATTCGTACGACGTGGTGGACTTGGGCTACAACTATCGGATGACGGAGATATCCGCAGCGCTGGGCATACTCCAGCTGAAGAAGCTGCCTGGAGCCAATCGAAAGAGAAAGATGCTTACCCGTCTCTATATGAGACACCTGAAAGGAACTGACGGCCTTTCGGTACCCTTCCGGGATTATCCTCGCAGCTCCTCCCATCATCTCTTCCCGATTCTTCTGGACAGGAAGATCAGCAGGAAGAAATTCATGGGGCTCTTAAGAGCAGAGGGGATTCAGTCCAGCATACATTACCCCCCGATTCACCGATTCTCGTATTACCGAAAGAGTCTCAGAAGAAAACAGGCGGAACTTCCCCTCACCGATCATGTGGGAGCACACCAGGTAACCCTCCCATTGTATCCGCTTCTGAAAAGGGATGAAGTTGCCTTCGTCTGCGAGAAAACAAAGAAGATTCTCCCCCAAGCCAAAACATGAATCTGATTGTCTTAGAGGAGCCGGGCGAGCAATGGGATGAGTTCGTCTCCGCTCATTCAAGGCTGATTTTTCACACCTCCGTTTGGTGGAGGATACTTAAGGAGAGCTACGGCCGCCCAGCCCGATATCTGGTGTTCGAGGATGGCGGAGAATGGCTCTGCGCTCTTCCAGGCACGATCGTGGGGAATCGGCTCTTCAGGGTCTTCTATTCGCTGATCCCTTATGGGGGGTTTATAGGAGACCGGGAACGTGTGCCCGAGTGCTTGCGACTTCTGAATGATTGGGCCAAAAAGGAGAAGATTCAGCGCATTCAAATCGTTGATTTGGGCATTAAGAACAGGCAAGATCTGCCCGATTTTAAGTGTGTGGAGTCGTATCGGCACTTTCTGCAGCTTGAGGGTAAAACCAGGGATCAACTCTGGAAGGGTTACAAGAACGGCCTTAGGAGGAACATAAAGGCGGCCATGAAATCGGAGCTTTCCTTCGAGAGGATAAGTTCGCGCGAGGAGATCGGCCAATTCTACAAGCTCTATCTGGATTCGATGAGCAGAAATAGAGCCCTGGCCAAATATCCGCGGCAGCTTTTCCTGAAGATCTATGAGCTTTTGGTCCCCAACTTCTGTGACGTCTTTTTCGTGAAACACCAGGGCCGGCCCATAGCCGGGGCGGTGATAATCTACTCGGAGGATACTGCCCATTACTTTCATGGCGGCTCATCAACAGCCTGTCTGCATCTGCGGCCAAACGACCTTTTGTTCCACCGCGCCATCGAAATCGCCAAAGAGAGAAACAGTTCATATTTCGATTTCTTAGGCTCAGATAAGAGATTTGCCTCGCTGATTCGGTTCAAAGAGAAGTGGGGAACCACCAGGGAGGAGCTTTTTAATTTTCACAAGGATCTGGGCTCGGTCCGACCTTTTCTTTTCAGAACCGCCCTGGGTCTGGCACAAACTCCTCTGGGGTCAGCCATTCACAGAAGATTGAAGTCGACGCGTAAGAGGAATTCGACATGAAAACCAGCCTGACGCAAGAGTCAGCTCCCTTGAAACTCCGTGACGACGAATCTCGGCGCGCCCGGGAGGACCGGATCGCTCGCCCCATGGGACGGGGAGGAAGGTCAGTTCTGCTGAAGAAAATCGCGGGTGCTTTGATAATTCTTGCCTGCTTCTTCTTCTTGGGGAGAGTCCTGTACAGCAACCTGGGAGAGCTGGATGCTCGTCAGTGGAGCTTAAAGCCGTGGCTTTTGGCCCTTTCATTTCTCTTCCTTTTCGCCAACCTGACCATTTCCTCCTTTGCCTGGAAAAGGGTACTGCTCCTTTTCGGAGCCAGACTACCTTTCCCCCAGTGCTTCAAGATAATGTTCGTGTCCGCCCTGGGAAAGTATCTCCCGGGCAAAGTCTGGCCCTACCTGGGACAAATGTATCTGTCGGGCAAGGCAGGAATCCCCGGGAGCGTAACCCTCCTGAGCGTGCTTTTGCTCTTTGGGATCAGGAGCTTGGTCGGGCTTTTGGCCTTCGTGGCCTCGCTCTACCTCTGGGGCGACTTCTCGGTAATCCAAGTGTCGCTTCTGCTTTTGGGATCTCTGGCTTTCATCCTGCTTATTCTGTCTCCGCCGATCTTGAATCGATTGCTGGGAGCTTTGGCTTCCGTCTCTAATAGATTCAGGAAGGGTTCCATTCCCGAGGACTTGATGGTTCAAGGCGACTTACGGGACGTAGGCAAGATCATCCTAATCTTCGTGGCAAATTGGGTGGTTTTCGGGATAGCCTTGTACCTGCTGTCCAATTCGTTTTATCATCTGACCGTCTCACAAACGATCATATTGTGCGGGGTCTTTGCCGTCTCGGTGATTTCTGGAATAGTCAGCTTTCTGGTGCCAGCCGGGTTGGGGGTCAGGGAGGGAGTACTGAGCTATCTTCTGAGTCTGTTCATACCCATCTCGGCCGCCATAGTCATCTCTCTGGTATTGCGCGTGTGGTTGATTCTGGGGGAACTACTCTGCCTTGTCGCCGCTGTGAGGATAAAAGAACCAAGATTGTGGTAGAGGCGTTTTGTGAGCACCGGCCATTCCGGAACCCCTGGATGGCCGGTCTTTGACTCGTTAATCCAGCCAACCAAGAAACGGGGAACTTTAAGAGCAATGCCCAATATCGTTTGCCTGATCAGATCCGATCCTGCCTTTGTCTATTTTGTCAATAGAATCCACGAAAGGCACAAGGTGTCGCTGGTGGTGTTGGAGTCTCCATCTCTTACCAGAAGGCTGACTACGCAAATCAAGTCGGGCGGCATACCGGGTCTGGTTGAGGCCTTCAGGAATCAGGTGTCCGGGAGGATTAATCGGAAGTCGCATGCCTCCAACTGCAAGAAACACTTTGGCGACAAGTGGACGTCGATTCACCCCGAGATACCCGTTCTCCGGGTTGACCAAATCAACTCGCCGACTGTCTACGAGCGATTGAAAGAGGAGCGGCCTGATCTGATCTTGGATCACGGAACATCCATAGTGAAAGACCACATTCTGGAGACCTCAGCTTTGGCCCTGAACCTGCACCGTGGACTTTCTCCCTACTACCGGGGGACCTACTGCACGGAGAGGGCGCTGATGAACTGGGATCCGCACAACATAGGTGTGACTATACATAAATTGACCAAAATCATCGACGGCGGCAGCATATTGGCCCAGGAACGGCCGATAATTGAGAATGGCGACACGGTCGGTTCGATAGACATGCAACTGACGCAACGGGGAACAGAATTGATCATCAGGGCGATCGTTAAACTCGATGCCGGAGAAGAGTTGCAGTTTCGGAAACAGGACATCTCACTGGGATTTCTAACGCTGAACAGACACTGGACCAAGCATCTGAGAAAGCAGATCCGATACGTTGAAAGAAATGGGCTGATCGCACAGATGCTCAAGAAACCTGCGCGTAAGAAGAAGCTGCCCATAGTTGAACTCTGATTGAGATTGGGTGACAGAGTATGGATACGATAATCATAGCTCTAATTTCTCTGATCGGGCTGTCCCTGGGAAGCTTCTTGAACGTTTGTATCTACCGCATACCTCACAGGAAATCAGTACTCTACCCCCCTTCCTCTTGTCCAAAGTGCGGAACCAAGATACGCTTCTACGACAACATGCCAATCTTGAGCTACATTGTCTTGATGGGAAAATGTAGAACCTGTAAGGCCAAGATTTCTATGCAATATCCCCTGGTGGAGTTCATTACTGCCGCGCTGCTGGTGATCGCATACCTGCGCTTCGGGCTGACCTGGGATTTCGCAGCCCGCAGCATCCTGATTCTTGTCATGATCCTGACCTTCTTCATCGACCTAAAACACCGAATCATTCCGGACGTCCTCACCCTGCCGGGCATCATCCTCGGCTTTCTTTTCTCCTTTCTGGTTGACTCACCGTCGGTGTTGAACTCCGCCCTGGGAGCGATTGCGGGCGGGGCCATATTCTATCTGGCCGCCGTTCTGGGTGAGATTCTGTTCAAGAAAGAAAGCATGGGGGGAGGAGACATCAAGCTGGCCGTGCTGCTGGGAGCGTTTCTGGGATGGACGAACGTAATCTTGGTCTTCTTCCTCTCCGCCCTCTTCGGCGCCCTGATTGGCGGAGCAGCGCTGTTTTTCTCCAAGCAGGTGAAGGATACCCGAACCATCCCCTTTGGGCCGTTCCTGGCCCTTGGGGCAATCATTGCCGTCTTTCTCGGCGACTCCATTATCTCCGCGTATATGAGGACGTTCTTTTAGGGTCCGAGGTCAGCTCTTTCGTGCCATGTCCGACTTTTCACATGGTAAACTGTGCGGACCGTTTTCGGCGCGCCTCTTCAAATAGTCCGGTTTAGAGATAACGGCTCCCCTTTTCTTTACCGATACTCTAAGAGTAGCTCAAGATCAGGCTCTCATTGCACCAAAGGATGGGGAGGCTGCTTGAAAATCAGGGATTCTCTGCGTTTGGACTACGAATCGCAGATTCGCTTTTCGCTGGTCTTTTTCATACTTCTCTTGGTCTTTTTCAACTTCGGTACGGAGCACCTTTTCCACCAGACCAAAGAGGCTTTGCTGCATCAGATCCGCCAGCAGCTTTCCACCACGGCAAACTCGGCCAGCCTGGTTTGGGAGAAAGAGTCCAAGCCGGTGCCAAGGGCTACTCTGGCCAAACTCTCCTTCCAGTCGGAGGCAAATCGAATATCCTTCCTCTCTTCAGACGGGAGCCCCTTGATCTCTTCGAGGGAACTGGGCTCGAGTCAGGATCTCCACATCTTGCAGGGTGTCAAGCCGGAGCAAGCAATTCTGTTTCGGACCCAGGCTGGAAGGCAGAAGCCGGCAGAGTTTTTCTCCGACTTCTATCAGGACAGTTCGGGGAACACTTATCTATCCTGCTATCTGCCGCTGAAGACCCAGCATATCCAGAGCCCGATCTGGGTGATGGTGGAAAAAGATGTGTCTGGAGTTGCCAGGATCGAGAGAGTCTCCCGGTTGAATGTCCTGGCTCGCTTCGCGGGAATCTTAATCGCCGCCCTCGTCACGGTGCTCCTGCTCAGGAGCCTGCTGCATCCTTATCGGCAGATGGTGAAAAGGGCCCGAAAGGAGAGGATCATTCCCGCCTCTGAAGAGACGATGAAGGAGGGAGAACTGGACGTTGCCGTAAGTGTATTCGAGCAAGTCATAAAGGAGCTCAAGGAGAAGGAGAGAGCCTTGCAGCGTCTCTACAAGGCAACCGATCGCAAGGCCAGGGACTTAGCCAGCTACAACGAATATATCCTCGAGAGCATGACCAACGGAATGATACTCTGTGATAAGGACGGGAAGATAACCCGCATGAACCAGCCGGCGGAGAGGATGCTTGGCCTCAAACAGAATCAGGCGTTGGGAAAAAAGTATGAAACCGTTTTTGGAGAATCCAAGCCTCTCTGTTCTGCCGTGGGAGCGACACTTGAAGGAAGCAGGACCCGCTTCATTCCGGAGATCAAGTTGGCAGACTCCGGCGGCGTCACCATCCCGGCGAGTGCCAGCGCATCGGTGGTCAAGGACGATCAGGGCAAGGCTCTTGGCGTGGTCCTCTTTTTGACCGACTTAACCGAACTCAAGAAATTGGAGGAACAGGTTGCCTTCAAGGATAAAATGACAAGCCTGGGAGAGATGTCGTCCGGGCTGGCGCACGAGCTCAGGAACTCGATGGGTACTATCCTGGGCCTGAGCAAGCTGCTGAAGAAGAGAAAAGAGGACCCGGTTTCGTGTGATCTGGCAACTGACGGGATAGTCAAAGAAGCCATAAGCATGGAGTCGATGCTCCAGCGATTCCTCTCCTTTGCCAAACCGCTCCGACTCATGGTCGAGCAAGTCGATGTCGCCGAACTTGTCGATGAATGTCTGACGCCTTTCAGCGAGAGTCTGAGAGAAAGAAACATCGGGTTCGACCTGAAAACTCAGACAGACCCTACCCCCATATGGGGCGACCGGCTTCTTCTGAAACAGTGTTTCCAGAACCTGATTCAGAACTCCCTAGAAGCAATGCCGAACGGCGGGAGACTCAGCATCGGGATTGGTAAAACGGAGACCCCATCTGGCGAGAAATCCACCGTGGTAGAGATTTCAGATACCGGCTGTGGGATAGCTAAGAAGGATCAGCACCGGATCTTCAATCCCTTCTTCACCTTGAGGAAACAGGGAACCGGACTGGGATTAAGCCTGGTCAAGAAGATCGTCACCTTGCACAACGGGAAGATAGAAGTGGAGAGCGAACCCCCAAGGGGAAGCACTTTCAGAATCGCTCTCCCCTCGAAATACAGGATCAGATTGGAGGAGGCAAAAGGGGAGAAAACGGCCGATCTTGAGTCTCAGCCCTGCACTGCGTGAACTCACAGCATCTGCAGCATTTCCTGCTCCATCCTATAGAGCCTGAATCGAATCCTCTTAAAAGCTATGGCAGAATCGGGCTTGATCATCTTTCCGAATTCCTCAAGTACCCGTGCGGCTTCCTCTGCTCTTCTCAGGTTGGCCTGAACGATCGAGCCGAGATTCGTTCGTTTCTTCTCCAGCTCTCCCATGCCGTCCGAGCCCACGTCCTTTTCGCTGTCCCGGAAAGTCAAGAGTTTCTTCTCGTCGAAGCTCCTCTTGGCGACTCTGGTCAAATCGTGCCGGAGTCTCTTGAACTTCGATGACAGTTTGGCGTCGTCGAAATACAACCTGGCCACCTCTTCCGTGACCCTTATCCCCTCACGGGCGCGGTTCAGATTGGCGTCGAGGATCCGATATATGTTCTTCTTTTCCATCGTAGAGAAAACTCTATTCCAGCCTTATTTATGTGTGAAGTTCTTATAGAATGGCGGCTTGACCACCACCGCCTTGTGTGCCTTTCCGCGAATCATGATGTCCAATCCGGTGTCCACTTTCGAATGTTCTCTCGGAACGTAGCCAAGCCCGATTCCCTTATTCAGCGAGGGAGAAAACGTCCCGCTAGTAACCTCGCCCATCTTCTTCCCGTCTTTTTGTATCTCATAGTGAGGGCGCGGAAAACCCGCATCCAGAAGCTCGAAAGCCGCCAACCTTCGTTTAGGTTTCTCCTCTTTCATTCTCTGGATAGGGACCTTTCCGACGAAGTTCCCCTTATCCAGCTTCACGATCCATCCCAATCCCGCCTCCAGGGGGTTGGTAGTTTGATCGATGTCATTGCCGTAGAGCATCATCTTCATCTCTAATCTGAGCGAGTCCCTGGCGCCCAAACCTATGGGCTCGATGTCAAACTCCCTACCTGCCTCCATCAAAGCGTTCCACATATTCTCGGCATGATCCGGCGAGAAATAAAGCTCGAATCCGTCCTCTCCCGTGTAACCGGTTCTGGAGAAGAGCATCTCGATCCCGTTTATCTCTCCCCAGGCGGCCCAGTAAAACTTGATGTCCGACAGATCGTGGTCGGTCAGCTTCTTCAGAACCGGCTCTGCCTTCGGACCCTGCAGGGCCAAAAGCGCGGTCTGCTCGCTCACGTTCTTCAGCTCCACGTCGCCTGATAAATGACCGGAAAGCCACTCGAAATCCTTGTCCAGGCAAGCCCCGTTGACCACCAGAAGGAAATGATCCGGTAGTCTGTATACCAATAGATCATCCACGATGCCCCCGTGATCATAGCACATACAGGAGTATTGAACCTGGTAAGTGCCCAGCTTAGAAACGTCGTTGGTGGTCATTTTCTGAACAAAGCCTTCCGCGTCCCTTCCCCACACTTCGAATTCTCCCATGTGGGTTATATCGAAAAGGCCCACGGATGATCTCACCTTACGATGTTCCTCCATGATGCCCCGGAATTGGATCGGCATCAGATAGTTGGCGAACTCCACGATTTTTGCCTTGTTCTTCTGATGAATCTCGTAAAAAGGAGTCTTCTTGGGATTTGACATAATGGTCTCCGACAGTTTGTTTGCCGCTGTCCGCGACGTTGAGTAACAATATCACAAGGCGGCGGGAAGCCCTCAGGAGATTCACCGAAAGGACTCTTCAGCGAGCTAATAGACGCTCGCAATCCTACTTCGGGATTACCATTTTCTTGGACTGAGTAGACTCTCCGGCTCTTATCTGGCAAAAATAGATGCCGCTGGCTACCTCGCGGCCGTCATCGTCTTTGCTATCCCATACGATCCTCCTATGCCCGGCTGATTGATGCCCACTAAATAGCGTTCTCACCTTCCTTCCCAGCACGTTGTAGATGCGAATCCGAACCCAAGTGTCTTCCGGCAAAGTGTACTCGATCGTGGTCGAAGGATTGAAAGGATTGGGATAATTCTGCTCAACGGAAAAAGCCTTGGGAGGTGCGTTCGGATGATAGTCTGTCCCGCCACCCTCTCCGGGGATCTCATAGCAGTCGGGATAACCCGGGTTGCTTTCAAAGTCGGACCAGTAATTCCCGACTTCTCCCAGATTCCACCTATTGTTGTTCGAGCTGGCATCCTCATGAGCGCTCACGATGTTATAGGCGAGGTCATTTGCCCACAGGGTATTGAACTGAGAAGAGTTGTCGAGACGGAGTCCGCAGGCATTCTCGACCAGGCGGTTACCAGATACATGGTTATTCGAACTATGATAGAAACGTATGCCGTTCTTGGAGCTTCCGCACACGGTGTTGTCTACCAGATTATTACCTGAGCCGGAATCAAGCGAGGCAGACCCGGACAAATCTATTCCTGTCCTGTTATTGTCAAGCATATTACCTATCAGCGTGCTGTTGGAGCATCGGTCTAAGTAGACTCCAAACCCGAAGTCTGTTATCTTACAGTTTCTAATGATGATGCCATCTCTGTCAAGAGCCAGAATCCCCATTCGAGTACCGGCAATCAGATGACCGTTGCAGTCAATGGTGATACTATCTGTTTGGATGATCAGACCATCTCTGCAATTCAGTATGTCGCGGTCCAGAACGGCATTATGAGCCATAATGCATCCGCAGTCTGGCTGATCCATGAAATGATAACCAAGTGCGGTAGAGTCAATACCGCACTCTCCGTAGCCCAGCTTGAAGTACCCATTGTCTCCAAAGCCGATTCCATAGCTGTTTTTGACAATCCAATAGCCCCCCTCATCGTCATAGCCGACGATAACCACAACGTGATTGGTGCGATCATCATCTGTGCACCTGTAGATGTCACCGTCCCAATAACCCACACCAAGCCCCATTCCCATGGGCAGTGCCAGAGGTCCTATGCTGGCGACATACTCTTTTATGTATACCTCACCCATCGCGAAATACTTGGCTGAGTCAATTCTCATCAGTCTAGTCTGCCAATCTGGGCACTTATCGGAACAAGCCGCGTCACTGCAGCTGCTACCGGCGCTGTGCTCACAGTTCTCGTCACAGGTATACCCACTGCAAGTGCAACTCAACCCGTCCACATACGGAAGACAATCCTCATCCGGAATCCCGTTAATGCAAAGGAACTGCAGGATCGAAAAGTAGGAACCTCCGCAGCAATTTGCGGGCGAATAGCAATCAGATACAAGATACTGCTCGGACAAATCAAAATCGAGATCGGGGTGGTTACGCCAGATATTATACATCGCTTCCAGCACCGCAACCGGTCCAAAGGCCCAGCACGAACCGCAGCCACCCTGATCTTTCACGGGCGTCATCCAATCGTGTCCATCATGATCTGTCCAATCAAAGGAGGGAGGGATCTGAACGTCGGATGATAATCGTTCGCTAGCCTCCCGGCTCTTTGAACCTCCTGACCGAACAGCTGCCTTGGTGGCTTTCTCGCCCAGATCCATTAACTCGGTGACAGAACCCATTTGCCTGCCCTCTTTGGAGACACAGACAGCGTATTCTCTTGAGAATTGGTTTTTCCCATCGCTCGCGGTCTGAGTGGAGTAACCGCACTTCTCACAGTAGGAATGACTCTGCCCGCATTTTCCCTGCAGAAAAGCCCATGCATCACACCGGGTTCGGTCAGGAAAAATGCATATCCCCCTCTGACCAGAGGATTCGCTGATGACCCCGTATTCGTAACCCATCTCAATACAATAGACCGCCGCAGGGTTTGCCGTACCAATCAGCTCGTCTTGATCTTTTGCGTCTCCGCCGCACCCAGCTGAAACTTCATTCAAAGCATGGGTAACACAAGGGCAGAATAGTGACGCCATAGATATAATTGAAATCAGTTTCAATCTCACGGGTAACAAAGTGTCTCAGAGGTTTGGTCATTCACTGCAAACGCATATGTGTTCCCTCAACCTGTCAAGAACGATTCTGTCGCATCTTCGCAGACTGAAGCCGGTCGGGTGTCAAGTCTACTGCAGAGGCTGCCAGCTCGCCATCCGAGCGAAACACAAGCCGGACTCATGAGATCTTCAGAATGCCTTTCAAGAATCTCCCGGTGTAGGAGTCCCTGGTTCTTGCCACCTCCTCCGGCGCTCCGGCGGCAACCACCCTGCCGCCATCGTCGCCTCCCTCCGGGCCCAAGTCAACAATATAGTCGGCCGTCTTGATGACATCCAGGTTGTGCTCTATGACCACCACCGTGTTTCCCTTCTCCACCAGCTTGTTTAAAACGCCCAGCAGCATCTTGACATCCTCGAAGTGCAAGCCGGTGGTAGGTTCATCGAGGATATAGAAGGTCTGTCCGGTGGATACCTTGGAAAGCTCGGTGGAGAGTTTGACCCTTTGGGCTTCTCCTCCCGAAAGCGTGGTGGCGGGCTGGCCGAGGCGGATATATCCCAATCCCACTTCTTTTAGGGTCTTGAGTTTCCTTTTGATCTTGGGAAGGCTGGCGAAGAATTCCAGCGCCTCGTCCACCGTCATGTCCAAAACCTCGGCGATGCTCTTCCCTTTGAACCTGACCTCCAGGGTCTCCCGGTTGTATCTCTTCCCTTTGCACAGCTCGCATGGAACGTAAACGTCGGGAAGAAAATGCATCTCGATTTTTATGATACCATCTCCCTCGCAGGCCTCGCATCTCCCCCCATGTACGTTGAAGCTGAATCTCCCGGGTCTGTATCCGCGAACCTTGGCCTCGGGGAGCAGTGCAAAAAGCTCCCGGATGGGGGTGAAGACTCCGGTGTAGGTGGCCGGATTGGAGCGCGGCGTCCGGCCGATGGGGGACTGATCGATGTCGATCACCTTGTCGATGGAATCCAGACCGGCGATCCTCTCGTATTCCAAGGGAGCCACCTTGGACTCGTAGAAGTGCCGGGCCAGAATTCGGTAGAGGGTTTCGTTGACCAGGGTCGATTTTCCGGAACCGGAGACCCCGGTAACGCAGATGAAAACCCCCAAGGGGAAGTCGACCCTAATCTTCTTGAGGTTGTTCCCAGCCGCCCCCAATATGCTCAAGGCACCTCCGTTTCCGTTCCTCGGCTTCTTGGGAACCGGTATGGACAGTTTTCCGGAAAGATAAGCCCCGGTGATGGACTTCCTGTTTCGCTTTATCCTTTGCGGGGTTCCCTGCGCCACCACCCAGCCTCCCTCCTTTCCCGCCCCGGGCCCCAGATCAATTACGTGGTCCGCGGTCTCGATGGTCTCCCGGTCATGCTCTACCACCATCACCGTGTTGCCCAAATCCCTCAGACCGACCAGTGTGTTCAGAAGTCTCTTGTTGTCTCTCTGGTGAAGTCCCACCGAAGGTTCATCCAGGATGTAGAGCACTCCTACCAATCTAGAACCGATCTGGGTGGCCAGCCTTATCCGCTGCGCCTCCCCGCCCGAGAGCGACGCGGCGGCCCGGTGTAAGGTGAGGTAATCCAATCCTACGTCGGTTAGGAAACCCAGTCTCTCCTTTATCTCCTTTAGAACCTGTTTGGCTATCTGCTGTTGCCGGGAGGAGAGCTTCAGCTTCGCGAAGAACTTGCCCGCAGCTTTCACCGACAAAGCGGCCAGCTCCGCGATATTCAACTCTGCCACTCTTACCGAGAGGCTCTCCTTTCTCAGTCTTGAGCCGTCGCAATCCGGACAGGGAAGGATTCGCATGAACCTTTCTATCCACTCCCTCACCGCTCCGGACTGGGTCTGGCGATAGCGTCTCTCTAAGTTCGGAATCACCCCTTCGAAGCTCCCGTAGTACTCTCCCTTCCCCTCATCATTCTCCCAGCGGAAACGCAGCTCTTTCGCGCCGGTGCCCTGGAGAATCACGTTCTTAACCTGCTGACTCAGTTTGGCAAAGGGAACGTACAGGCTGAATTTATAGTGCTCCGCCAGGCTCTTCAGCTTGTGATAATACCAACTGCCAACCGGATCCCCCCAGGAGACTATGGCCCCGTGGGCGATCGATATGCTTTTGTCGGGAACCACCAGGTCGGGATCGATCTCCATCTTGGTACCAAGCCCCCCGCACACCGGGCAGGCGCCGTAGGGGCTGTTGAAGGAGAACATCCGGGGTGAGAGTTCCTCGTAGCTGATTCCGCAGTGCACGCAGGCGTAGCGTTCCGAGAAGAGCAGTTCGTCCTTTCCCACCACATCCACGATGACCATGCCGGAGCCGAGCTTGAGGGCGATCTCCAGGGAGTCCGCCAAACGCTTGGCTATTCTCTTGTTCACCACCAAGCGATCCACCACCACCTCTATATTGTGCTTCTTGTTCTTCTCCAGCTTGATCTCCCCCTCCAACTCGATTATCTGCCCGTCCACCCTGGCGCGAACGAACCCCTCCTTCCTGATCTGGTCGAACACCTCCTTATACTCGCCCTTCCTTCCCTTCACCAGCGGAGCCAGTATCTGTATTTTCCTTCCTCTCGGGAGAGAAAGCACCGAATCCACGATCTGCTGTACCGTCTGCTGGGAGATCTTCCTTCCGCAGTTGTAGCAGTAGGGAGTGCCCACCCGGGCGTAGAGGAGCCTGAGATAATCGTAGATCTCGGTTACCGTCCCCACGGTGGAACGAGGGTTTTTGGCCGAGCTTCTCTGCTCAATGGATACCGCCGGAGAAAGACCTTCGATGAAGTCCACGTCCGGCTTCTCCATCATGCCCAAGAACTGCCGGGCGTAAGCGGACAGCGACTCCACGTACCGTCTCTGCCCCTCGGCATAGATGGTGTCGAAGGCCAGGGAGGACTTGCCCGACCCGGACAGCCCGGTGATCACCACCAGTCTGTCCCGGGGGATCTTCAGATCGATGTTCTTCAGGTTATGTTCCCTGGCGCCCTTGACTCTGATGAAATTCTCACCCACTTGAGTCTCTCCCGACAAGAAAAGCCGAACTTTCAATATACGCACAGAGTACCCGCCAAGCAAGGATAAGTTTGGAATTTCACTCTGCCATACCCCGGCGTGCACAGCATTCCCAAGCACGGCCCCTCTGCTGGGGGCGGGTCTGCCAAAACCAGACCAACAGCACCCTTTTGTCCCACTTTTCGCTAAACTTCCGGGCGTTTTTGGGGGTATAATATTATAGAGAGCAATCTTTAACTGTAAAGGAAAATTGTTCGAGGTAGCCAAACTAAGGGTAAAAGAGAAAGCCATCCTGGTAGGGGTGAAACTACCCTCGGCGAGCAGATTCGCCGTCGAGGAATCCCTCCAGGAGCTCGCGCTTCTGACCGAGACAGCCGGGGGAGAGGTCTTGGAGAGCGTAATCCAGGAGCGCCAGAAGCTCAATCCCACATTCCTAATCGGAAAGGGCAAAACCGAACAGATAAAGAACCTCGCCTCAAGACTGGGTGCGAACATCATCATCTTCGACGATGATCTCACCCCGGCCCAGGTATTCAATCTCGAGAAAACCCTCGATACCAAGGTAATAGACCGGAGTTGGCTGATCTTGGACATCTTCGCCAAGAGGGCCAGATCCAAGGAAGCCAAGGTGCAAGTGGAACTGGCCCAACTTAAATACCTGCTCCCCAGATTGACCCGGGGCTGGACCCATCTCTCCCGCCAGGAGGGAGGAATAGGCACCAAGGGTCCGGGTGAGACCCAGTTGGAGGTTGACCGAAGAAGAGTGAACAGAAAGATCCAGGAACTGGAAAAGGGTCTGTCGAAGATAGACAGGGAAAGAAGGGTGCAGCGAAAGAGAAGAAAGGATGTCTTCAAGGTTACGCTGGTTGGCTACACCAACGTGGGTAAATCCACCCTTTTCAACCAGCTCACCTCCTCCTCGGTATTTGTGGAGGAGAAGCTGTTTGCCACTTTGGATTCCACCACCCGGCTTCTGAGGATTGCCGAGAACGGAAAGCCTCTGAACGGCCTTAAGATCGTCGTCACCGACACGGTCGGCTTCATCCGAAAGCTCCCCCATCACCTGGTAGCATCGTTCAAGTCCACCCTGGACGAGGTGAGGCTGGCTGATCTCCTACTTCATGTGGCGGACGTTAGCCATCCCGAGTTTAACCAGCACATAACCAAGGTGAACCAGGTTCTTTCCGAGCTCAGCTCGCTGGAAAAGCCCACCCTGGTGGTCTACAACAAAATCGACAAGCTCGACGGAAGGTATCCTTTCAATCTCGCGCCCGATGCCGATGGAAAGGACAACGGGGTATTCGTTTCCGCCCAGCAGGGGATCGGAATCTCAAGCCTGGCCAAGAGGATCGCCGAATTCACCAGGGGCGATTGGGTTGAGGCCCGGCTTTTCCTGGAGAAGGGCAACTCGGATCTGCTCCCTTTGGTCTACAAAATGGGCGTGGTCATGGACAGCAGGTTTGAAAACGAGGGGATAAGCCTGCGGATCAGAGGAAAAAGAGAGAACCTGCAGAAGATAAGAAAGCTGGATGGGGGATTCAAACTCGAGTTCGTGCTTCCTCAGCCTTCCTGATGAACCCCCATGCAGACGCCGCCGCCGCTATCATCACCTACTCCAATTTCCCGACCGTAAATGTCTGCACATCCTTCCGCAATCCTCATGTCTGTCTCTGGCTGCGCCTTGGAACGAGGCGCCAGGCTCAAAAACCGATAATCGGCTTGACTTTCACGCTTTAATAGATTATCTCCGTATTTAATGGAAGCTGGAAGGAAATGTCTGGCAGAATGATCGGTTAAATCCAAAACCATAGAAGGAGCTTTTCATGAACAGATGCATTAAATGTATGGCCCTCGTGTGTGCCGTGGTGATGCTCGCAGGCGTAACTCCGGCGGCTGGCCAGAACATCGATGCCAAGGAGTACTGGCTGGACAACGGCATGCAGGTGCTGATGGTTGAGCGGCACGAGTCCCCCACAATCATGGCCTCGATTTTCGCCCGGGTCGGCTCGGCCAACGAGATTACCGGTATCACCGGCATCTCCCATCTCTTCGAGCATATGATGTTTAAGGGGACGGAGAAGATCGGGACCAAGGATATTGAGCGCGACTTCGAGATCATGGCTCAGCTCGACTCGCTCAAGGAATTGATGCGGGCAGAAGAGCGGATCATGCGCGAAAACCTGCGCCGCGGCGAGATTGAAGACATGCACGATCCAGAGGCCCAAACCCCCCGCTACCGGGAAATCGAAGTCATATTCGACAGCCTGATACTCGAACAGCGCCAGTTGATCGTCAAGGACCAACTCGACGAGCTTTACACCAAGCACGGGGGATTCTTCCTGAACGCCTTCACCTCCAACGACATGACCGGGTATTTCGTCCGCGTACCTAAGAATAAGATCGAGCTGTACATGTGGCTGGAATCGGACCGCTTCAACAGTCCGGTGTTCAGGGAGTTCTACTCAGAGCGGGACGTGGTGCGCGAGGAGCGCCGCGTATCTCTGGAAGCCACGCCTACCGGCTTGATCGAGGAGGAGTTCCAGGCCATGTTCTGGAAGTCGTCGCCCTACAGCTGGCATGTCCTCGGCTGGCCCTCGGACGTGGAGAATATCACCCGGGAGCAGGCCAATCAGTATTTTGACACCTATTACGCGCCCAACAACTTGACCATGATCTTGGTGGGTGATCTCAAGCCGGATGAGATGATTAAACTGGTTAAGAACTACTTCGAGCGCATTCCACGCGGCCGGACCGAACCGCCCGACGTGATAACCCTTGAGGAAAAACAATATGGAGAGAAACGCTTGATCTCCGAGGCCGAGTGCAATGCCAAAGCCGATATCTGTTACCATACCGTGGCCTGGAAGCACAAGGACAGCTATCCGCTGGAGGTTTTGGCCGGTATCATGAGCGGCAAGACCGGCCGGCTGTATAAGAAGCTGGTGGAGGAAGAGGGCATCGCCAAAAGCGCTGCCACTCGCCGCGGGCGCATGTTCGGCGGCACCGGACTGGCGGTAAGCGCCAGTCAGGACTCCAGGAAACATGCCGGAGCGTTCTCCATAACCGCCGAGGCGGTCTCCGGTGTGCGGGCCGAGCAGTTGGAACAGGCAACGTACCAGGTCATTGAGGATTTGAAGACCAACCCCGTGACCGAAGAGGAACTGCAGAAGGTAAAGAACCAACTGCGGGTGGAAAAGATCCGCTTCATGGACATCATGTCCGGAATCGGCATCCTCTTCTATCTGGGCCAGAATGCCGCCCTGGGTGACTGGACCGAGGCCAACAACAACCCCAAGATGTGCGACCTGGTGACTACCGAGGACGTTCAGAGGGTGGCAAATGCGTATTTCGCTAACGATCAGCGGAACGTTATGCTCATCAACAGCAAAGCGAAGCCCGAGGGTGAGGGCGAGGAGGGCGAGGACCCGCAGTTTGTGCAAGCCATGCAGATGATCAAATCGTCAACGGACGTGGGCAGGCTGCAGCAGATGATCGGCATGTTCTCCATGGGGATGGACAAGGTTGAAGACCCCAAGGAGAAGGCACAGATGGAGGAATTACTCAAAGTCGCAAGCGAGCGTCTTAAGGAACTCAAGGAAGCCGAGAAAGAGTAAGGCGTAAACCCAAAGGAGAAAACAAGATGAGAAGGTCATCACTTTTGCGGTTCAGCGGGTCGCTGGCGCTGGCAACCATCCTGGTTCTGGCAGTCCTGCTGGTTTCGGCCCCAGATGTGCAGGCGGGCAAAATCGTTGATCATCCCGACCAATTGAAATTCAAGGAACTGAAATACGAGCCGCCCCAGCCGGAGGACTACCGGCATACGCTGAAATGCGGCGCCACGGCCTACGTGGCGGAGAATCCCGAAGTCCCCACATTCGACCTGACCATTCTAATTCGCACCGGTTCGATGTACGAACCGATGGAAAAGGCCGGGCTGGCCAACATGACCGGTTACCTGATGCGCAACGGCGGCGTCGAGGGTATGACCGTAAAGGAACTGGACGAGCGGCTGGCCTACCTGGCCGGAGAGATTTCGGTTGACATCGGGGGATCCAGGGGCACGGCCAGCCTTTTTTGCCTGTCCAAGGACATAGACGAGGGTCTGGAGCTGCTGAGTAAGGTCCTGCGCTACCCGGTATTCGATTCCGAGGCCCTGGACCGCTACCGCACCGATCTCCTCTCGGAGATGGAACAGCGCAACGCCTCCACCTCCGACATAGAAGCCCGCGAGTGGCAGTTCTTGATGTATGGCGACCACCCCTGCACCATTCCGTACCGCCGCACGGAGGAGTCGGTCAACTCGATCACCCGAGAGGATATGATTGCCTTCCATAGGAAGTACTTCTTCCCCCAAAACTTCATTCTGGCCGTTTCCGGAGATTTCAAGACCGAAGAGATTCTCACCAAGCTGGACAACATGCTGAGCGGATGGTCCGATCAGGAGTTGAGTCTCCCGGAGATTCCGGACCAGATTCTTGGTCCGAAACCGGGCGTATACATGATCAAGAAGGAGGATGTCAACCAGTCGCGCATCCGGGTGGGACACATGGGGGTCAAGCGGGACATACCGGATGAGTATGCCCTAGTGGTTATGAACGATATTCTGGGCGGCCGGAGCTTCACCTCTCGGATCAAGCGCCGGGTTCGTTCCGACGAGGGCTTATCCTATAGTACCGGCAACAACTTCGAGCGTCCTGTTTTGTATCCCGGGACTTTCGAGGCGTGGCTGCAGACCAAGCACGCAACCGGTGCTTTCGGCGCCAGGCTCATCGTCGACGAGATTAAAGGCATCCGCACCGAGAAATGCGAAGCGGAGATCGTGGAGAACGCCAAGGCCAGCTTCATCAGCAACCTGGTAAATCCTTTCAGCAGCAGGAACAGAATCGTCAACACCTTTGCCGAGGATCATTATACCGGCAGACCGGACAATTACTGGAAGGATTACAGCAAGAATATCGGAGCGATAACCCCGGATGACATCCTGGCTGCGGCGCAGAAATACCTGCACCCGGATAAGCTGGTATTCCTGGTAGTCGGCGACCCGGAGGCGGTGCAGAAGGGTTCGGATAAACACGAGGAGCGCTTTTCCGATTTCGGAGAGATCACCATCCTGCCTCTCCGCGATCCCATGACACTGGAGACGAAGTAGCGATCGGTATGGGATCCTCTTCCGGTAGCCGTTGATTCAAGGCCAAAGGAATGATGGTCCCAATAAGCGTCTTGGGAGCAGTTCTCCTCAGACCACGCTTGTCAACTCAGCAACCAAGATTCCCCTGATAAAACAAGAGCCCCCCGTACGGGGGGCTCTTGAACTTTTCCAATCCTCTACTTTCGAGGTCAGAAAGTTATTTCAGCTTCCTTGGTGTCGGTGCAGGAGCCTTTGGGCTTAACTGCTTTATGGCGCCAGGCTCGTGTTTCTCTGGTGTAGCCAAGGGTGGCATTCCACCCTGATACAGGAACTGCACCAGATAAACCACGTCTGCCAAGTCCACCACTCCGTCGTGAGACGGATCGCAGTCACCCATGCAGAGAGGATCAGGAGCAGGTCCACCCTTCAACACGTAGTTGATCAGATAGACCACGTCTCCCAGCTCGATCAGACAGAAGGGATCGAACACGTCTCCCCTGCCAGGCCACATGCTAACCTCCACCGATACCTGAGGCTCGTCCGGATCATTGGATGTGATCACCAGGTAGCAGCTCAGCGTCTCGTCCGCACACTCTGCGAAGGCTTCTCCGTCGAAGGTCAGGGTCAGATACCCGAAGCTTTCGGGATCGACCAGGCCCGTCTCAGGAGTCACGCTGAACGGACAGCCGGCACCCAGGAGCCAATCCACCACCGAGGCCATAAACTCGGCCCTGGTGCTGGGAGAGGCGTCTACGAAACCCGGGAAGGCAGTAGTGGTGAAGACCACACGCCAGGTGCCCGAGTCGTACTGGATGGTCGGCACGGCCCCGCCGATGTCGAACACGTCCGGAGCGGCCGCAGATTGGGTAACCAGATCATCCGGCCACAGTGGAACGTCCGGGTTGTCGGTGAACCTCAGGCACTCGAACTGCATGCCCTCGGCAACCGATCCGGCAAGACCCACCGCCGTGTATGGATCGTTGGCCACATCCTGCGACACGGAAGCCAGATGCAGGTAGTCATACGGGAACTGGCCCGGAGAGAAGCTACCGGCACTGGGATAGCTGGCGTAGAGGTAATCCCCTGCCGACAGGAACAGATTCCCTCCGCCGTTTAAGTAGGCAGCCAGGTTGGCTTCGTCGTTCGGAGTCAACACGTCCAGGCCGTAGTAACCCCAAGTCTCGCCGCAGAACCAGATCACCGCCTTGTAAGCCTGCATGGTGGTGAGGTCCGGTCCATCCGACAGCGGATCGGTCCAGTCTACCACATAGTAGTCGTAGACGTAACCGCCGGCATCCAGAGCCGCCGTGTAGATCAACTCCACGTCGAAGTAGGTGCCACCGGGAAGTCCTCCGTCGTCGTCCACCAGCAGGATGTCTGCCCTCTCACCGGCGCTGGCCAGCAGGAGCAGTCCATCCGAAACGCCGCTCGAACGCTGCATGGTCGACCTCTCGGCACCAACCGTCCTGTAAGCAGCCTCCGGAGTGATGTCCGGATTGCCGCTTCCGGCCTGCCTGAGGGTCTCCAGCGCATCGTGGACGCCGGTCCTTCGGGTGGTGTACATTGGAGGCTCCTGTGCAACGGCAACGTTGAACGCCAGATGTCCTCCGCCCTGGTTTCTGATCTGCATGGGCAAGGAGTACTCGCATCCGGGAACCACTCCCGCTGCATAGGAAGCATCAACGTCTATATCCGGATCCGGACCGACGTTGACGTGAACCGGAACGATAACCTCTAAGTTGTCGAAATCGTTGGTGGTTATGGTTATCTCGGTGTAGTAGTGTCCGGCAATCATGTCGGTGCCGTCAATCCTGACGATGACGTCCTCCTCACCATCCGGCAGCACGCTTCCGGCATCAGGATGCTCGGAGAGCCAGTCTGCGGGATCGGTCATGGAGAAGATCAGATCGCCCTCTCCGCCCGGATTGCTGAGGTAGAGATGCTCGTCTACCAACTGACCCTCGAGCATGTCTACAACCAAGCTCTCCGGAGTCATGGCGAAGTTGGCTCCCAGCAGGTGCAGGCGCACCGGCACGATGGTCTGGCCTTTGCCCGGAGCGTTGTGGTCGATGATGATGTCGGCAAACCAGGTTCCGCCCTCCAGATTGGTGGCGTCGAAGGTGACATCAACATCCGTGCTGTCGATCGGCGAGGTAAGGCCGGATTCCGGTGAAACCACCAGCCAGCCTCCCGCTCCACCGCCGGTCAGGATCATCGCATGGTCGTACAACCTGGGATTGGTCCCGCCTTCATGATACGAGAAGACGTCACCGGTCTGGGCGCTTGCCCACAGAAGCCAGTCGGATCCCTCGCCGGCAGACTTGCTCTGAATCGAAACCCAGCCTTCAGTCAGATCACAGGGGGAATCCAGCTCCGCCATGTCGAAGAAATACATCATGAAGCCGGAGTATAACAGGCCGGTCTCGACGATCGCCGACGGCAACACGTCAGTGTAGGTGCAAGCCACCTCGGTAGGCGGCAAGGTAGGATCATCCGGGGGATCCGAGAAGAAGGTGATATCGAACACCAGATTGTCGGGATTGCCCTGGAACCAGCCACCGGAATAGACCATGGCCAGGCCCCAGAAGTCGATCTCGGTAATCCGCTCGGTGAGACCCCAGAAGTTCTCGTACAGCCTGTACCCGGCACCCTGATCGGTGGTTCCGAAACTCCAGCCCTCGTCAGGTTGGTGAGGCAGCTGTACAAACAGGGTGTCATCACCTTTGCCCACCAGCGGACTGAGCGAAGGACCGGTGGCATCGCTGGATGCGGACCTGGTGAGACCCGTCGGGCTGCTCATGTCAACCAAGGGATCAACAGAACCTGCCCCTGACGGAGCCGCTCCAGACCTAGCCTCGTACTCCTTGAGGAAGTCGTAGACGTCCGGCTCTCCCGGAGCGCCCACCGGAGTGGTGTACTCAATACTGATCTCCCAGGCAAGAGTACCGTCGCCATCGTTAACCAGGGTCATGATGCTGTCCTTGGTGGTACCGGGGAACATATCCACGATGAAGCTTTCTGGCTTGACCCTGAGTATCGGATCGGGTCCCACGTGCACGTTGACCGGTATGGTATCGTAGGTCTCGTCGAAGTCGTTGGTCTGCACGTAGATCTCGGCGTAGTAGTCTCCCGGAATGAGCAGGGTTCCGTCAACGGTAACCGTAACCACCTGGTCATTGCCAGCCGGCACGGTTCCGGACGACGGGGCCTCAGAGAGCCAATCCACATCGTCGCTCATCTGGAAGGTCAGCGGGGCATCACCGGTGTAGTTACCCACAGTCAGGTAGTCATCGGTGGTTGCACCTTCGGTGGCGCTTATGGTTAGGCTGGTCGGATCGATCGAGTACTCCGAACCCAGGATCACCATGTGCACCGGAACCGTGGTCTGACCTTTGGCCTCGGGCACGTTATGGTTGATGATGATGTTTCCGAACTTCTCGCCACCCAAGACCTCGCTGGCGTCGAAGCGGACGTTCAAATCCGTATAGGTGGACGGATCAACAACGCCGTCCTCCGGATAAACCGTCAGCCAGCCGCCGCCCGTGCAGGTGAGCTCGACATCGTCGACCATCCAGATCCACCACAAACCGTCGTTATCCGGCGGATCTTCGGCGTGGAAGGCGATATTGACCGTCTGGCCGGAGTAACCGGAAAGGTCGATGGTGTACGGAAAGTCATACATGTTGAAGTCGCCGAGATCGGGCAGCGTGCTCAAGTCGAGCTCCGTGTTCCAGTTGGAGCCGCCGTCAGTCGACACCTTCACGTTGTAGTGATCTCCGTACGGTGAGCCCTGATATCCATAGGTCCAGAAGGTCAGGCTGCAGGTCCCGGAGATTCCAACCGGCGGGGAAATCAGCCACTCATCCTGGTGGCCATAATTCCACCACACGCCGGCCGCATAGTCTCCTGAATGCACGTAACCAGAGACAGCGTCATACTGTATCCAGTTAGTCGTCGTATGAGTCTGGATGATGCTCCAACCGGCAGGCGGCCAGGCGCCCTCGAAGCCTTCAGAAAGACTCTGCTTGATTCCGGACTCCTCGATCTCGATATCGAAAACCAAGTGTCCGGCTCCGTCGTTGGTGAGCCTCAGGGTGGAGTCCTTGTACGTTCCAGCGTAGACCTCCACGTAGAAGCTGTCCGGATCGGTCTCTATGGACGGATCCGGTCCAACATGCAGGAAGACCTTGTAGGTTATCGAGGGATACAGATCCGGGTCGTTGTTGTTTATGGTCAGCTCGCCATAGTAGTCACCGGCATACAGGCTGGTGCAGTCGATGGTCAGATCGACGGACGCCGGCCCGCCACCTGACGGCACAGTGCCGGAGGGCGGGGATGCAGACAGCCAGTCGATGGTCTCATCGATACTCCAGAGCAGGTCTCCCGGACCGGTATTACCGATGGTTACGTACTCGTGATGCGCGACACCCTCGGTTCCGGTGCTGACTATGCTGTCCGGCGATACGGTCATATCGGGAGCCAGAACGGTCATATGTGCCGGAACCGTGTCCACGGCCTTTTCAGCATTGCTGCTGACCAAGAAGGCACCATAGAAGTCTCCGCCCAGGATTCCGGTGGCGTCAAAGGTGACGTCGACGGTATCGGTCTCGCCGGCGGGAACAGTGCCAGACTCCGGATCGTAGACGATCCAGGCAGGAGCCGCGGAGAACCTTATGGCCAGGTTGTCATGTACATACTCTGCATTATACACGACTTCCAGACCATCATCTCCGGCAGCGTTCTCTATTCCGATGGTGGACTCATCCAACCGGTCGCCTTCCATGGTCTTGTACTGGTAGAAGATCTGGCCATTGGATTTCAGGATGATCTGCATGGTGTAGTGATAGCTGGTTCCGTACCTTATGACTCCATCCCACTCAATGACCAGTTGGCTGCCATCGCTGTAGTAGTAGATGGTACCCTCTCCGCCGCCCGAGGCCGGTCTCAGGTCATCCCACATCAAGGCCAACAAGTCGTTGGGAGTATTGGTGTTGGGGATGTAGGTGTTGCTCAGAGTCCCGGTGGTGCTGGTGAAGCTGGCGAAACCGTTGGAAGCGATTCGGAACTGGGTAAACTCGACTCCATAGAACTCGAAGGTGAAGCCGATGTCAAACGGACCCACGTTGCCGTCGTCGCTCACATCCACGGGAGTGCCGATGCCGTTGATCTCCACCCAGTTGAAGGTGGGACCACCCGGCTCATCGGAGTCGATCCACTTGTATCCGAAGGCGTCCGGTCCGCCCAGTCCTTTCGCCGGAGGCACACCTATGTTATAGTCCCTCTGGTTTTTCTCCACCTCTTTGGTGCTGGGCTTGGAAAGACGTTGACTCGCGTCATGGTGAGCGGGCTGGCCCATGAACTTGGCACCGTCCTTACCATACTCTTCGGTGGCAATCTCATAGTCAAGCGGCCCGCTGCCGATGCTGTGGATGTACATGTTGTCGTCCAAGGTGCCGTTTCCGGGCACATCTACCGCAAACGAATCCGGATCGACATCGATATCCGGGATCAACCTCACCCAGAGATGAACAGGGACGAAAACCGTATCTCCCTGTTTCTCTCCGGAGTTGGAGATCACCCAGATGGTGTTGTAGTAATGTCCGTCCAGGCCGGTGGTGTTAACGCTCACGGTGAGGGTATCTTCTTCACCGCCCAGCGCTGAGCCGGAAGTCGGGCTGACCGAAAGCCAGCCTACCGCCGTCTCCAGTTCGACGGTGTAATCCAACTGTCCGCCACCCACGTTTCCGACGTACATGGAAACGTCGAAGAAGCTCTCCGGGAATGACTCCCAATAGTAATCGTCGGGACTTACCGCTATCTGGGTGGGGAAGTAAGGACCGGTTACGTCGTCGATGGCGAAACCATAGTTGTTGTAGTTGTCATAGGTCCAGGCGACGTAAATGTACTGGCCGTCGTAAGCCGAAAGATCGACTGTCTCCAGAGACCACGTGTTGGAGTTGCTTATTATGGTGTGGATGATCGAGTACTGCGTGGTGTCAGAGACATCCGGATCGGTCGAGACCCTGACGAAGACGGTCTCCTCATACGAGGTCGACTGTACCCTCCACCAGAACTTCAGCTTATCGCCATCCTGAGCCAAGAGCCTGGGAGTAATCAGCCAATCGTTGTTTGGCAGATCATAGTAAATCCGCGCGCAAGCCGGCTCACTATGATAATAATAGGTGTATCTTGACCACTGATCTCCACCGTCGAAAGCGTAAACCGTCCAGCCCGGAGGCGGGAAGGTGGTTCCGGTGAACGACTCGGCCAATCCGCCGGCCCTGTACACGTTAACCACTTGCGCCAACGTGTCGTTACCCAGGTCAGCGTCTCCACCGAGCTCGGTCCATATGGTGACGGTATAGTTGCACAGAACCTCGGGCGCAACCCAGTCGGGCGCAAAGGTGATCTGCTCGGTCTCGTCGGTTGCCAGGTCCACCGTAGTGGCTTCCTCGTCCGTGTAAACGTAGCTTTCCGGACCTTCGATCCTCAGCTTCACCGGCACACCCGCGCTGGCGACGTCACCGCCCAGGTTCTGAACCGTAGCCTTGATCGCATGGCTGGTGCCTGTTTGCACCATTCCGGGCAGGTCGTCAATGGACGCGGTTGCCATGTCGCCTGGCGGCACATAGATCGGCGGCATCATCACGTCGTCTACGTACAGATACCAGTAGTCCGAATCTCCATAGTACCTGTAGAAGGCGATGTATACCTGCCCTCTCTTAAGGTGTGCCGCGTAGGGACTTAGGTCGATCACGCCCTCGGCATAGGTGGTGCTGGTGACCATGGGATGATCGGCCAGAACCGTGGTGTAGGCACCGGTATCTGACTGATCGGCAGAGGTCGAGAGCCTCACCATGAACGATGTGGCGTACGATGAGCTCTCCGAACGATACCAGTACTTGAGCACGTCGCCGGCTCCCACAGCTAGCTGCGGGGTCATCAGCCAGGCGTTCTGCCCTCTGGCACGAGCCTTATAGGAGCCCGAGTGAGCAGACCCGGAGCTGCGAGCCCAGTTGGTGTTCGGGCCCAATGCCCAACCTTCAGGCGGGAAAGTGGTGTTCTCGAAGCTTTCCACGCTGTAACCCTGCGGAAAGCTGGCCACGCCTATAGAGAGGGTGTCGTTGCTCACGTCACTATCCCCGGCCAGAGCGGTCCAGATGGTGACGGTGTAGCCCGCAAAGACGTTGGGAACCGTCCAGTCCGGAGCGAATGTGATCACCTCGGTGTCGTTCTGGTTCAGGGTTCCGGTATACTCAACGTCGGTGTAGTTGTAACCCGCACCGTCGTCAATTTCCAGATGCACCTCAACTCCGCTCTGGGTATTGGAACCCTTGTTCTTGACCGTAGCCTGCACACTCACCGCAGTGCCGCCCTCAAAGGAGGCGCCATCAGACGGGTTGTCGATGGAAACCATCTGCATGTCGTCGCCAGCCGGAGGAGTTCCGACTATGGTCAGGTCGAAATCGGGTATGCAGTACGGGCTGGGATAGGTATCGATCATGATGTAGTAGGTTCCCGGTCCCAGAAGAACATCCTGAAAACCATGAGGGACCGCGCTGGAACTGGTCGAGGTCGCGATGCAGTCCGAGGCATCCGCCGGGCAGTTGTCGTCCAAAACGATGCCGGTCCAGGTGGTAGTCTTGGGATCCAGCGTTACGTCCACCTCCAGGGTGGCGCTCAGGTTCAACTCATAGATGATGTCGTCGCCGCCATCGTAGCTGCCCAGGCAGGTGGCGCTGTAGTCGTTATTCCTGTCGCAGTTGGTCTGACCGGCGTCGGTGTAAGGCGAATCACCCGGAAAATTGACCACAATGGGAAGGGCGCAGTTGTCGCCGGGATCGGGACCCGCAGCCGCCGTGATGGTCAGGTCGAACTCCGGTATGCAATCCGGGGCGGACCAGGTGTCTACCATGATGTAGTATGTGCCCGGCTCTAAATGCGCGCCGGCAATGCCGTGGACTGCAGCACTGCTGCTGGTCGATGTGTAGAGGCAGGTTGAGGCGTCGAAAGGGCACCCATCGTCCAAGCCGATTCCGGAGTAGGTGGTGGTCTTCGGATCCAAGGTGATGTCCAGATCCACCGCCGAGCTAACCACCAGCTCGTAGATGATGTCCTCGCCACTGTCGTAGTAACCCATGCAGGTGGCATCATAATCATCCAGCCTGCCGCAGTTGCTCTGCCCTATATCGCTGTATGGCAGATCGCCCGGCAGGTTGATGATTATGGGATCGGTGCAATCATCCCCGGTGGCCGCATTAACGACCGGTGCCGTTCCCCAAACAAGCCCCAAAACCAATGCTGCAAGAATCAAAAGCTTACTCGTTTGGTTTTTTCTCATTGCAAATCCTCCTGTAGAAAATCATAGCTGCTATCTTCTTTCACTACTAACTCCCCCTCGAAAGAGCGCAAAAAGAGCTAAAGATAGCAAGTGTTCAGGTTTTATACTCGATAGAACCTCCTCTCAAGTCTATCGGTTAAAAGTGACACGTCTTCACATTTTTGCAGACGCTGTTTATCAATGGCTTAGAGTGAGACTGGAACTGATGATACAAAAAGAGACAGACGCTTCTTGCCCAGAAATCTCTGAAATTTCTGCTCGTCTGCCTTTTCTGTCGAAAGGGGTAAACCTAGTACTTTTTCAATTACTTTGCTACTTTCGCTCTTTCCAATTTCAATATACCATCTCCCTCCCGCTTGTCAAGTGAAAAATGCCACATTTGCTGAACTTTTTTTGTATAGAGGACAAACATCGTCCCCTTACCCCCCCCTTGTGCGGTGCCCCATGAAACTTAGCCTCTTCCAATTATCATCGCATGTGCGCTGGGTGTAATCGCTCGTCAGGGAATACCCTAACTACGTATGGCCTCTCCAAAAACCAGACTCCCCGATCAGACGATCGTCCTCGAAACGTCATTAACCAAATTTGGCTTGCCTCTATTCTCGCCGCAGGCTAAATTAGGGTGGGTGCGCAGTTTCCCGATTGCTGTCTCAGCAGATTAGATCGACGGAGCCAAATGGACCAGAGCTATCCCAAATTCCGGGACGACCTGATCATTAGCCAACAGGAGTTCGATAACACCGCCTATTACGTTATCAAGGACCCCCTTACCCAGAAGTTCTTCCGGATAAAGGAGTTCGAGTATTTCATCGCTCGCAATCTGGATGGGGCAACTTCTCCTCAAGAGGTGGTGGAGAAGTTTGAGAGACGGTTCTCGGTCCAACTTCGCCCCGAGACTCTGGACAAATTCATCCGGCGCTTAGGCGACCTTGGATTCCTTGAGGGGGAGGTCCCCGAGGGGGACCTGACTCCGCTTCAGTACGAGAGGAGGGCCTTTCCGGGCAGACTTCTCTTCGTGAAACTGAAAGGGTTCGACCCTGATCGGTTCCTGAACCGGATCAACAGGTACAGTCGGATTCTTTTCACCCCCCATTTCCTTGCGATTTCCGTGTTGGCTATCGCCCTGGCGGCGCTGATCACCGTCTCCAACTGGGGTGATTTGGGTTACAGTTTCACCGGCATCTTCAAGATAGGCACCATCTTCAAGGTCTGGATAGCTATATTTTTGGTGGTGGTTCTGCACGAGTTTGCGCACGCCTTGACCTGTAAACACTTCGGAGGCGAGGTTCACGAGATGGGATTCCTTCTTCTCTATCTACAGCCCTGTTTCTACTGCAACGTAAGCGACACCTATCTGTTCAAGGAGAAATCGAAGAGGCTGTGGGTTACCTTTGCCGGCGCCTACTGTCAGATACTCGTCTGGGCGGTAGCCACGATCCTGTGGAGGATCACCGCTCTGGAGACCGGACTCAGCAGTTTCCTGTTCGTGGTGATGGTCATCTCGGGAGTAACCGTAATTTTCAACTTCAACCCTCTGATAAAACTTGACGGGTACTATCTGCTGACCGATTACCTGGAGATTCCCAACCTGAGGAAGAAAGCATTCCAGTACATCGCCGCCCTTCTGAAGAGAAGATTCCTCAGGCAGCCGGATCCCGAGACGGATGTCTCATCCAGGATCAGAAGAATCTACCTGCGCTACGGGATCCTCTCACTTCTTTATTCCGCAATCCTGCTGGGGTTTGTCGCCCTCAAGGTGGAGCGCTTCCTTATCTCTCGCCTGGGGGGATTCGGATTTGTCTTGTTTTTGCTGTTGGTTCTTCTTATTTTGAAGCGGCCGATCAAAATCCTCTTGGCGGGAGCGCACCGGTTCTTTGCTCTGAGAGGGAGGGAGCTTATGGTTCCGAAAAAGATCATATTCTATTCGGCAGTCATCGTCATCCTACTCCTGGTAGTCTTTCTGGTGAAGATGGAGTTAAAGGTGGGCGGGGCCTGTGAGATAATGGCCCTGGAGCAGTTCAGCCTTAAGAGCTCGCCCGATGGAACCGTAACCAAGGAGCTTTTCCAGGGAGGAGCCGAGGAGAGAAGGTCGGTGGAGTCTTTCAAGCTTTCCGCCAACGATTATACCAACTTGACACTGGCCACCAGGGTGAAAGAAGGCCAGACGGTTGACACCCAGCAGGTGGTGGCGGAACTCTCCTCTCCCTCCTATCTTTCCGACCTGGCCCAGACCCAGGAGGCGTTGACAAAGGCGGAGCAGTACCTGGCGCTTCTTCGAAAAGGTGCCAGGAAGGAGACCATCCAACAGGCCAAGGACGAGGTGGCTCGAGTCAGAAGCGAACTACAACTGAAAGAGAAAGAGCTCTCCAGGTTCTCCGACCTTCATAAGAAGAAGCTGACCAGTGACCAGAAGTTGGAGGAGGTGCAGACCGAATACTCAGTCTTGTCAAACAGGCTCAAGATCGCAAGAAGCGAGCTGAAAATCATGCAAGACGGGGCCCGACCGGAAGAGCTTTCCATGGCCGAAGCGGAGGTAAGAAAACTCAGGGCCCAAGCCGAGTTTCAAGAGAGTCAGATAGAAGCCTCCCAGATAAGGAGCCCTATCCGAGGAGTGGTTACCTCCCTGAGCTCCGGAGCTAACATCCTGACCATAGCCAATCTGGATACCATGCGGATTCTGATCCGGATCTCAGAGAAGGACTTTGACGTGCTGCAGGAGGGGCTTGCGGTGAAGCTGAAGGTCAGAAGTTATCCGGGCAGAACCTTCTGGGGAAAGGTGTCAAGGGTCTCTCAAATGGTGGAGGCAGGTCAAGCCAGGAACATCTTTTCGGTGACCTGCAAGATCGAAAACCAGGGCAATCTTCTGAGGCCTGGAATGTCCGGGCATGCTAAGCTCTTCTGCGGAAAAAGAAGACTGGCCTCTCTCTTGACCAGAAAACTGGTACGCTATCTGAGAGTGGAGGTTTGGTCTTGGTGGTAAACTCCTCCCTTATCCCCGTCAACTCTCTCGCGGCAGACCAATACGCGGTATCGGACGTGATCAGGACTTGAGGAATCGGATTTTGCCGGAAGGAGGACGCCATGTCACAGAAGAGAGAAGAGGGTGGCCACGGAGGTCTTCAAGGAGTTGCGGAATCCTGGGAAGCTGGTCAATTACACCCGGGAGCGTGATCAACGAGGACTACTTCATGGAGGGCGCAGTTCCCGAAGAAAAACTTCTCTTGGAAATCACAACAGCGGTAAAAAAGGCCGTATAATAGTAATTGATGAGCAGCAGGTCGATCCGAAACTCTCAAGTATAAGGAGCATTAAATGAAATCCCTACGAGTTGCCCTGGTGCTGGCATTAGTGTTCTTGATCGGAGGCGTGGTCTGGGCCCAGAAACCCAAGAAGAAGCGCCAGCTTCCGGCCAGCACCTATAAGACCACCGGCAAGATTTTCCTGAAGGATGAATACCGAATGTACGACAGCGCGGTGGTCATACTGGGGGAAGGAGTGGACTTCTACCCGGAGGATGCCGAGATGCGTTTCCTGTTGGGGAAGGCCTTATATCTCACTCACGACTACCGGAAGATGGGTGAACAACTGGCCGTCGCGGAGAGCCTTGAAGCCGATGCCAAATGGACAGAAGAACTCACTTCCATGCGGGAGGAGAAATGGACCGAAGCCTATAACCGGGGGGTGAAGGCTTACCAGGAACAGGACTTCGATGCCGCACTGGACGAGTTTGTGACCTGCACCATACTGAAACCCAACGATGCCAGGGGTTTCTGGCTTTATGGGGACATCTACCGGGTGAAGGGAGACTACGACAAGGCGCTGGAGATCTTGGGCATTGGTCTGGAGCTGGATCCGGAAAACACCCAGATACTGAGAAGCTATGCCGACGTCTTGTTCTTCTCCGGAAAAACAGAGGAGGCTCTGGAGAGTTACGCCAAGGTGCTTGAGACCGATCCGGAGAACGTCAACGCGCTGTTCAACGTGGCCACACTTCAGTACAATGCCAAGGATTACGACAGGGCGATCGAATCCTTCCAGAAGCTGGTCGCCATAGACCCAAGTTTCAAAGACGCTTATTTCAACATGGGGAATGCCTTTCTGCTAAAGAGCATATCCTTTGACGTATGCCTCGATTCCCTCAAGGACGAGTCCGGGGAATTCCTCAAGGATGAAACGTCACAGGCAAGAATCAAGGATCTGGCCCAGAGAAGAAATCACGTCCTGGGCTCCGCTCAAGCCGCTTTCGAAAAGACGGTGGAACTTGACAGTACCGATCTGGAAGCCCAAAGTCGTCTCTCAGAGATCTACCAGGAGTTGGAGGATTACGACCGTGCTTTGGTAGTGCTGGAGAACCTGGTTGCGCAGGACAGCACCAACTGCAAGGCCTGGCAACAACTGGCCTTCATCTACGCCAAGAGGGACGTAGGAAAGAAAGCCACCGACGCCTTCCAGAGGGCCCAGGATTGCTTTGAGAATAAGAAATAGGACGGGTCGGATCAGACCGCCGGTGTTAGTTCTGCTAGGTCTTGCCCGGGGCAGTGGGTCTGACCTGACAGTTTCGAATGCGTCAGGTTAAACTCGCGGCAGACAGCCAGCAAAATCTGATACAAGGCCTAGGAGTGCCCGAGGCACCTCTAATCGCAGCCGTCCAGCGGGGCAGGGCCTCCTCTGTACAGATAAGTGACCAAATACACCACATCTCCTACATTCACAGTACAGTCATCATTTACATCCCCGACGCACACAGGATCTGGGGGAGATCCGCCACTGTACAGATAATTCACCAGATAAGGAATGTCGCCAACATCGACTATCTCGTCTGTATTGCAGTCGCCAGAGGGGGGAAGATTGGGTCGGAATACCCTTACAGCTTCTAGGGCATCAACCCTGCCAGAGCCCAGCAACCCTGCGTAACCAGGGTTGAGTCCGTCGATATGAACGGCGGTGGTTTCTATGGCAGCCCTGACCTCTGCATTGGTTGCAGTCAGATTACACGTCCATACCAAAGCCGCCACACCGGCCACAAAGGCAGCAGACGCCGAGGTGCCGGCAAAGCTAGTATCGTAGCAATAATAGTCAAAATTAGGTGGGTCGGCTCGGTCCGGCGCAACGTTTCTGTAAGGCGCACAAATATCTATCCATGTGCCGTAATTGGAATTGGAAGCCTTAACATCATTGCTCTCCGTGCCGGCAACGGCAATGACGCTTGGGTAAGCTGCTGGATATCGGCGAACGCTGTCCGACTGGCTCCCAGCTGAAGCGACCAGGAGCAAACCTTCCGCATAAGCAGAATCGAGCGCCGCGTGTAGTGCCTGATCATCAGTAAGACCACTCCAACTCATATTGATTATCTTTGCCCCGTTATTTCTGGCGTAATGGATGGCTTTTACCGCCTGCTCATCCGTCTGCTCTGGGGGGTCTCCAATTCTGGCGATCATAATCTCGCTGAACCAGGAAGTTCCTGCCACGCTGTTTGTGTCATAATAGCAAATCCGGTTCGCCTCGTCCAAGCTGATTCGATTGTTCGTAACTGCCGCGGCCGTACCGGCAGTCTTGTCCCCATGGTCTTCCCACTGAGGGGGGTATTCATGCGTTGGTTGGGGGTCGGAACCATATGGATACGCGCACGGGTCATCCCTGAAGTCGAAGCCGACAAGATCATCGCAGTAATAGTTACGATCGTCATCATCGCGGTCCAAATCGCCAGGATCAAGGACCCATCTGTTCTGACCCGGATCCCATTCGATGGTATGTCCATCGGCGTCCGCATCCTCACCTAAGTTCTGCCAGATATTGTGAACCAAATCTGGATGTCCGTGACTCGTTCCTCCGTCCATAATCTGGATAATAATAGATGATGATCCATTTGTATGTCGCCAGGCTTCCGGACATTTCATTTTGCTAAGCCCCCATTGCTGAGGAAAATAATAATCACCGGGTGTAACATCCGGATAGCGAAAGCCAGTCAAGCCAGCCAAATGAATGTGAATGTCTGCTGAATAGGAGGATTGGACTGAATTGACATTGACTGAATCAGGGAATCTCAGAACATAAAAACCTTTTGTCGCACTCCAGGAATCGTCAGTGATCTTTTCGAAGGTGTGGACTTGATACAGGGCATTCAAGCTATCGACGGACGGAAGTCCGGTCACCATTTTCCCTTGTCCATTTACCGCGGGGGTAATAGGGAGGTATTCATGCCTGACGTCGATCATTATCTGCCCCGGAACCGGTCCATGAGCCGAGGCACCGCGGAAAACCACGAAAAGGGCAATGAGGCCAATAAGGAAAGAGATTTTTCTCATTTGTAGCAACCCCCTTCATATGGTTTAAAAAGTGAGCTAAGAGAACCTCCGGTTCGAGTAGGAATGGCCTCCCTATCCAAACAAGAGGTTATTTACGTGGATCTCTTTCCGGCGTCACACAGCTCTGCTGGGTGGATTTCATTCGAGTGTGCGCACTCCCTGCTGCAACATTGCTACTTCACCAGGACCAGCTTCTTGGTTTGCTTGGAATCACCGGCCAGGAGCTGGTAGAAATACATCCCGCTTGCCACCTCCTTTCCGACATTGTTTTTCCCATCCCAGGAGATTGAATAACTACCCGTGGATTGGTTTGTGTTCACTAACTCCCGGACCTCTTTTCCTAGAATGTTGTAGACTTTGAGAGTAGTGCGGACGGGCCGGTTCTGCCTACTGCTTACTGTATACTGAATGGTGGTAACCGAATTAAACGGGTTGGGATGGTTCTGAAGGAGCTCAAAGCTGAATTCTCTTTGTTCTTCTGACGCATCCTCCACCGACGTAAAAGGTGGACCATAGTGGTATATCTCAAGTGAATCATCCTGACCCAGAAACTGCCGCAGATAGCCTGTGAAAACTGCATGACCTGTTCCTTCCGAGTCCAATACAAACGATGGGCTTCTTACATAAATCGAGGAAAGCGCATTGCACATGGAGGTGGTGTCAAATACTTGATAGGGCTCTTGCCAAAATCCTTGCTTTCTGTCTGTAAAAAACCAGCAGTATGTAAATGGATCCCATTCCAGCAGATAGGGAATGCTTTCGTTATCGATGAATATTTGTGCAAGAGACGATAATGAGTCTAATATCAGCTCAGGTCCTTGCCAGATGCTGTCTTGAGTTTCCTTGTGATAGTAGAAGTAACGAGTGTTCCCCGGCGAGGAGCCGCAATACTCTACTAAGCATCCCGCGGTTATAAGGTGTACTCTGTCGTTGGCATCCACCTTTGTGAAAGAAGGAGCGTGATACCACAAGGGGCGAGAGGGTCGGGGGATAGTGTCCCTTCGCCAGTCAGTGCCGTTCAGGCTGTCATTTGTTATGTAGAAGGCTTCGCATTCCAGGCCGCAGTAAGGCTCACCCAGATACGTAATGTGAGCAACGCCGTTCTTCTGAACGGTGAACTGCGCCGGCCCGATGCCCATGTCCCCAAGCCAAATTGGCGGCGATACCTGTTGCTTGACCCATTCCCCCGTCGAGTTGTTTGCATACATCACCCTGTACCAACTCGAACCTGTGGAATCGAAATCCACATTCCACACAAGGTGGACGTTTCCCAAGGTGTCGAATCCCATGGCCACCGACTCATACTCGGCATTGTGGTCATTGCTCAGAGAGTCTATCTTGACCAGTTCCCAATTGGACATCTCGCTATTAGTGTAGTACATCGTGTCATAAGCGAGGGACATCAGCCTTAGGTAAATCATGTGAGTGATCCCTGTTTCTGTGTCGTAGCCCAAACACTTTCCATACTGCACTGCATCAAACGAAGAGTTTCCTATCTTATCTGGCTGGCTCCACTCGCCTCCCTTGTCCTTGGTGATGGCCAATATGGTGTCTCGATAGGGTTGAACCTGCGGGTCCCACCACCGCTGAGAGTAGAACAAGAATAACTTGTCGTTCTTATCTATATACAAACCGACCATCTTATTCGCTGAGCTATTATGGGTCAGCCTTTCCACCTTTGCCCCGTCCCACTGGGCGCCTGTGCCGGGGGACAGACTGGCGAATGACGAATAGAGAATGATGACGGATATGACCTTTTTCATTATCCCCTGTGGTGTTGATGTACCAAGTCCTCTCCCCAACCGAAATATGCGATTTTGTCTTGATTGGTCAAGTGATTTCTGCGACTCTTTGTGACTTGATGTCTGTCTGGTGCGTGCCGCTTCCTCGCTGCCGCCGACTTACTGCTAGACCAAAACAAGCTTTTTGGATCTCTCTTCGGATCACCTGCGGGCCTTGCGGGGTGTGGCCTGGTAGTTCTCAATGTGTCAGGTCGCACTGACGGCAGGCGGTCGGCCAGACCTGGCACAACGCTTAATAGTGGCCCGTCTCCTCCTTCTGCATCGGATGTAGTGACCTGCAGTATGTGTGAAGCAGCTTGCACAGAAGTCCCTCAACCGCAAGATACTACGCTGCCCGACGGCTTGCCAAACAGTGACGGCAAGCTGGACCCATAGGCGGATGGCCACGCATATCTTCTTGATTACCAATCGGTTCCAATCTGCAGCTCCAAACACGCCAACCCACCACTCCCCTCTCCCCTACCACCCCTGCTATCTGAGTCGGGCGAGGCATGCATTTTGCTTTTTTCTCCCCGTGGAAACAAGAACAGGAGGTAGGCAAAGCGACAGACCGATAAGGAGGATTCGATGCAATGCTTTTTCTACGGAGCCACGGGAGATGAAAGTAGCCAGGATGCTTGTCGCGGTCTGGTGTCGTTTTCCATTCCCGATATAGGGATCGTGTTCCGAGCCCAGTTCAGCGGCCATCCGGTCGAATGCGAGTATGCCAGCCTGTTGGCACTGTTGGAGTTCATTGAGATCAATCCTCATCTGTTTCAAAACAAGACCGTGGAGATCTTCGGCGACAGCTTCGTGGTCGTCAACCAGGTCAATCTACAGATGGTCTGCAACAAGGATTTGGAGCCCTATCGAAACATGGCCTTGGTCTACAAGAAGAAAATCCCCTTTAGCTTGAACTGGATACCCCAGAAGGAAAACCCTGCCCAGAATGAGCTACCCGCAAGATAAGAAAATCCTCCTTCATCCCCTTCTGCCAGAAAGAGCCTCCACCGTCCCCGGAGGCTCTTTTCTATTGACATCCGAACCCTGATGGACTAATTTCATCGTAAGTCGCTTGTCGCACATGAGACCGTGGAGAAGTCGGATTATGGACCATGACGGAGGCGAGCGACCAGCCGAACCATCAAACAGAATCAATGGGAAAGAAGCTCACATATCCTCAGTTGTTGAATCTGCTCAAAGCAGGATCCGACGATCCGGCGGACAGGCTGGAGCGATTATATCACTTCACCGGAGAGGATGATTTTCTCAAGGAGGAGGCATGGAGAAAGATCGTCTCGCTCCTGGTGCCTGAAGACCTGAAGAGCTTCAATCTGGACCTGATGCATGGAGCGGAGACCAGCGCCGATCAGATAATCAACCAGGCCTCTACCTCACCGGTTAACGCAAAGAGACGTGTGGTGGTGGTCTTCGACCTGCCCAAGATTTCCGCTTTTTCCAGAGACGTGCTCCTCGCCTTCTTGCCTAAGATTCCGGATTCGGTTTGCCTCATCCTTCTTTCCCCCAAGATCACCTCCACGGCAAAGTTCTACAAGAGCTTAGCGAAGATTGCCACCACCGTTGACTTCACTAAAATGTATGAAAACCAGGCGGTGGGTTGGGCCGCAAACAGGATCGTTGAGAGCGGCAAGAGGGCGGAGAAGGGTGCCTCCCAGATGCTGGTCAGCTTGGTGGGAGCCGATCTGGCCGAGTTGGCCGTCGAGATCGACAAGCTGGTGATCTATGTCGGAGAGAACAAGGTGATAACCCGCTCCGACGTTGAATCGGCCGTCGGCTTGTCTCGAACCCATACCGTTTTTCAGTTGATCGACTCTATCGGGGAAAAAGACGCGCAAAAGGCACTTTTGATTCTGCGAAGCCTGACGCTGGCCGGCGAGAGACCGGGCGGGATAATCTTCTGGCTGACCGAGCATCTGGAGAGGTTGATCCTCACAAAGGAATACTCCTCCCGATCCGACGGCTCCCTGGCATCGGTTCTGAAGCTTCCACCTTTTTTGGCGTCCAAATGCCAGAGGCAAGCCCCTAATTTCACATTGGAGCAACTTGAAAAAGGAGTCATGCTTCTGTATCAGGCCGACGTGGACTCGAAATCCAATCTCATGCCGGATAAAATGCTTCTGGAGGTTTTGACTTACAATCTTTGTCACTTGTGAGATGCCGGAAGCACTTCGCCGAACCGGGTTGCCACGGATGGGCCGGCCACGGTCGCGTGCCTCCCTCGGAAAAGCCAAGGGCTGGTCGGGGTGAGAGCGGATTTGGCTTTTTTTGCGCGATTTCTGCAGAAGACCGGGGAATAATTCTCTAGCTTATCTGTATTCAATCAGGCGGTAGTGTTGATGAGAAAAGATGAGGGGCAAGCGCCTTTCAATCAACCAAGCGACGACGAGCTGATCTTAAAAGCTCAGAAAGGCGATCTGCGCTCCTTCGACCCCCTGGTAAGACGTTACCAGAGAAAGGTTTACTATTTGGCTCGCCGCATGGTCAAAACTCACGATGCTGCGGATGATATCGCTCAGGAGACATTCATCAATGCCTATTCCGCCATCAAATCGTTCAAGTTGGGCCACAGTTTTTACACCTGGTTATACCGGATATGCATGAACTTGAGCATAAACTACCTAAAACGTCAGAAACTCGTCATTCCAGAGAGTCACTTCGAAGGGGAGACGAGTCCGCTGGAGAGAGAGGCGCATGGGGCCGACCCATCCAATCACCTGGCTTCGAAGGAGTTGGAGGGTAAGATCGAGAGGGCCATCGATTCGCTGCCGCCGAAATTCAAAGCGGTCCTGGTGTTGAGACTATACGAGGACTTAAGCTACGAGGAAATCGCCAAAACCCTGAAGATATCCATGGGAACGGTGATGTCCCGGCTTTTCCGGGCCAGGGAAAGGATGCAGGAGATGCTGAGGGAATACAGGGAGTCTGCAAGTTGAAATGCGAAAGATTCGATAAGCTGATCCATTTGCTCTTGGACGGAAGGCTGAAGAAGCATGAGGAGAGCGAGCTTCGGCAACACCTGTCTACCTGCGAGGATTGCGCACAGAAGCTGGCTCTCCTGAAGTCGATGGAATCCGCGGCGAAGGAGATTTCAACAGAGGAACCACCAAAGGAATACTGGGATACGTTTTCCAGTCGGGTTAGAGAGAGAATCGTTCAGCGGGAGGAGAAATCGTTCGGATTTGGACTGAAGAAGGCTCTCCAGGGTATCCTTTCCTTTTCTCCCTTGAAGATCAAGGTTGCTGCAGGACTGATCTCGGTGGTGTTGGTCTTTATCGTCGGCAAACTCTACGTGGACTACCGGGGGCAGGAGATTGTCCCGCGCAAAGAGAGCATTCAAGTCCAAGAGCAACCCCGACCGGAAGCGTTGAAGGCAACCGAGAAACGAGAAGTTGCCCAGGCAGAGGATCGAGACGGGGCAACCCAGCCGCCCGATGAGCCCAAGCGAGAGAAGAAGGCGGTCGACAGTAAGGCGACGGAGAAGATGGCACCTGCCCCTGGCGAACCGGTAGCCGGGGAAGAGATCCCGCCAGAAGAGCTGGGTGCTCTAACCGCGCCGAAGATTACGGAAGACAGAGGCGTATCGGTTCCCGCTCCCGCTGTTGATGTTCAGGCTCTTGCAGAGCACGAGGGTCCTTCAGAACAGCCGTCCGAGGAAACCGAAGCAACCGGAGCGGGGATGAAGGGTCCAGCCGTGGAAAGGGTAACAACTGAAACGCCATCTCCTGCTGTGAGAGCGCAGGAAGAGAGGGACGCAACTGCGAAGGCCGAGCAGAAGCCGAAGGATAAAGGACTTGACGAGGTTCTATCAGGGCAGGTCAGCTTCGTCGATCGCGACCGTTACGCGCCGGACCGGAACATGGTTCGGAAGATGGGCGAGCACGACACACTGAGGCAGGCGGATGAATTGAAAAGAGCAATACAGATATGGAAGGACTATATCAAGGAGAATCCCGCCGACTCGCTGACCAATCAAGGCTACCTGCAGGTGGCGACGGCCTACTACCTTTTGGCGAAGCTCAGCCAAGATACCACGGTCATGTCCGAGGGTGCAAACCTGATAAAAGGGTATCTTGATCAGGCAGCGGAGCCGGAACTCAAGGAGGAGTTGAGCGACATATTGAAGAAGATTAGCGCATTGAAAGAAAAATAGCAGTTGCCACGGAATAATCCTCTTCCCGACCTGTACCAAGGGTAGAATGCGACGTTGAACGTTAAACTTTGAACCTTGAACGGTTTCTTCCAGAAGGAGGTTGGTCATGAAGAGGATATTCGGCTTGAGCCTGGCCCTGGTGCTTCTCTTGAGCGGAATGGCGTTGGCTGACGGTTTCATCATCCCCAGGCCTCCCCATCCCGACACTCCCCCACCCCCCAATCTATCCATCAAGTATCACCATGTGGACATAGAAATCGACAATCAGGTCGCGCAGACTGCCGTGGATCAGATCTTCATAAACAACTACCATCGGGACCTCGAGGGAACATACATTTTTCCGATTCCGACCGATGCCTCCATCTCAAAGTTCTCCATGTACGTAGGGGGTGAAGAGATCAAGGGAGAGATTTTAGACAAGAACGAGGCCCGAAAGATCTACCAGGATATAGTCCGCCAGAGAAGAGACCCCGCTCTCTTGGAGTATTTCAAGGACGGGATGTTCAAGGCCTCGGTATACCCCATTCCTGCCAACGGCGAGACCCGCATAAAGCTGGACTACTCTGAGGTGTTGAGGCTGAACGGGGGAATCTGCGGCTATCGCTATACTCTGAACACGGAGAAATTCTCCAAAGACCCCCTTCAGAGCGTGAAGGTTACGGTCAAGATCAATTCCAAGACCCCCATAAAAAGCGTCTATTCGCCTTCACACAATGTCAAAGTCGAAAGGGAAGACGATCATCATGCCCGGGTAACCTATGTGGAGGAGAACACCCGCCCGGACAAGGACTTCTTTCTCTACTACACGGTGTCGGAAGAAGATATAGGATTCAATCTTCTCCCTTTCGAGGACGAAGACCACCAGGGGTATTTCCTGGCCATGATCTCGCCTCAGGTGGAGGTGGCGGCCGACAGGACTTCGAGCAAGAACATCATATTCATTCTGGATACCTCGGGGAGTATGAAGGGAGAGAAGATGAGGCAGGCCAAGGGGGCCTTGTCCTTCTGCCTGAACAGCCTGAATGACGGCGACCGGTTCAACGTGATCGATTTCGATGACCAGGTAACGACTCTGCAGAGAAGCTTGGTTCCGGCAGGACGGAAGACCGTCAGAGAGGCCTTGTCATTTGTGGATAAGCGTGAGGCTGAGGGTGGCACCAACATAAACGATGCTCTGCTCACCGGCCTGGAGCAGATCCAACGTGCGGATGGAGCTTCTTTCATCATCTTCCTGACCGATGGCCTGCCCACAGTTGGACAGACGGACATAAACACCATTCTGACGAATGTAAAAGGTGCCAATCACTCCTCAACCCGGATATTCGTCTTCGGAGTGGGATACGACGTCAATACCCGTCTTCTGGACCGGCTGGCTCAGGATAACCATGCCACCTCCGACTACGTCCGTCCGTCCGAGGACATCGAGGTAAAGGTTTCCGGCTTTTTCAAAAAGGTATCCCATCCGATTCTAACCGATATCCGGCTGTCCTTTGGCGGTACAGAGGTTTATGATCTTTATCCCAAGGAGTTACCGGATATCTTCAAGGGATCGCAGCTTCTTGTGCTCGGCAAATACAACGGAGCGGGAAGTTCCAGGGCCACGCTCTCCGGATCTGCTCAGGGAACCGACCGTCGCTTCAGATACGAGGTGGATTTCACTTCGGATCATAGGAATGACTTCATCCCCCGATTGTGGGCCACCAGGAGGATCGGGTATCTGATAAGCGAGCTCAGGCTGCACGGACAGAACCAGGAGTTGGTCGACGAGGTGGTGAGGCTCTCAAAGAAATATGGCATCATCACCGAATATACCTCCTTCCTGGTAGATGCCGATTACCGATTAGCTGCTCACGAGTTAGCCCCCCAGGCCACGAAGAAGCTTGCGGAAGCCTCGGTGGATATGGTGGGTGCGGGAGCTGTTAACCGGGCGCAGGCGACGAAGGGACAGATGGGCGCGCTCCAGGCGCCCCGAGGATTCATGGATGCAGAAGGGAAGGAGCAGAAGGTCACCAGGATGGCCCAAATCGGCAGCAGGACTTTCTTCAAGAAGGACGGACTCTGGGTGGACAGCGAATACGAAGGCAAGATCGAGGCAATAAAGGTCAAGAGTCTGTCTGAGGCTTACTTCAAGCTATTAAGCCGGGCGCCTGAGATAGGAAGATTCCTGGCTCTTGGAGATGAGGTGATATTCCTTCTCCAGGGCAAGGCCGTCCATGTCTCGGAGGATGGAAAGACCGACTTCACTTCGACGGAACTGAACGCGCTTCTTGGCCGGTAGTTGTTGGCAAGTGTTTGGATTGAATCAGAAACGGACGGGATTCAATTCCCGTCCGTTTTTTCTTTGCTCCTACGCGATTTCGAAAGATCGGACCGCTGACTCCAAAGTGGCTAATTGCCGCATCCGTTGCATCCGCTTTATCCGTTGACCGCCTTGGCCGTTTCACCCGTTGACAACAGGCTGTCAGGAGTCACCTGGCCATACTCTACCCAAAAACTGGAGACCTAAAGGTCTCCGCTGGATCTGCGGGCAAGACAGGCCAAGAAAAAGGCAGGAGACTTTCGTCTCCTGCCTTCGCTTTTATCCGATCAATACGCTTGATTGGTCGACTACTTCACCAGCAGCATCTTCTTCATGTCCGAGAAATTATCAGCCCGCATTCGATAGAAGTATATGCCGCTTGAGACCGAATTACCCTGCTCGTCCTTGCTGTCCCAATCGGCAACATATCGGCCGGGCGGCATCTCCTCATCCACCAGCGTCTTGACCTTCTGTCCCACGATGTTGAAGATGTCTATCTTCACGTGAGACGCTTTGGAAAGGCCGAACTCGATATACGTTGCCGGATTGAAGGGATTGGGATAATTCTGAGACAATGTGAATTCCGTAGGCCTGTTATCCTCCGAACCCGGTATTTCTCTCACGCCTGTCTCACCGACGAAGAAGCAAAACGAAGTTCCAGTGTTAGTGAGTTCGCCTCTGGGGAAAAAGGTCTTGGAGTCCGCTCGGCTAAAAAGCAACCGACCGGTTGGTGGCCAGAATGTGCTGTCGAGGCATATGGTCATGGTATCCTGAACGAAGAAATTCACGCTGGCTATCAGTTGGCGACTGCCTCCGGCCCACCATTCATCCTCAGTCCCTGTGGCGACCAAACTTAGCCACCAATGCGATGTTTCGTCACCGAGGTCGAGTATTCTGGTGTCCCACTCTTTGTTCTGAAAATCGCGGGCCAAATCAGCCTGAAGACTGTGGGTGGTGTCAGTCCCTTCCACCACGTGGCGGAATATGCTCCGGCTGAAACCCGGAAACACATACAGAGCGTCCGTGGTGTTCCAGTACGCGGAGGTACTGCAGAAGGCCGAAGGGTTGCTGTGCTCGTAACTGAGGGGAATCACGAAACCAGTGAGTGAGTCGAGAGCGGAGACCACAAAGTCATGGGTCACCAACAGCAAGACTCTGACATGAGCCGGGAATGAGGTTGCCTGATCCACCTTATAAGGGACTACATGCAGTGTATCACAGTTACCGGTGTCTACCGTATCTTCGGGGCACTGCGCCCAAGAAATACCGAAGAGCATCGACACCGATACCGTCATCACAAGGAAAACCAGAAGAAATCTTTTCATCTCACTCCTCCATGGAATTTGTGGTTGAAATCGCTTATTCCCGTCTGCTAAGGGTCAACTGCCTGATCTTAACGCTTATCAGATCTGCGGTTTGCTGCTCGGTTATATGCTAACGACTCGTCTTGTGCTCCCTCTCTTCACAAACGGTCAATTCTATCGTTCGTCGGCTCCGTTTTACGAAGCCTAATACTCAATGCGTAATCCAGTACGTTAGCTATTCTCTCTTACTTTTCACCTCCTTCAATTGCGGTTCACGCCAGTTCGGTCATAATTTTTCACCAGTCTATATAAAGAGATGGAATTCGGTTGTCAATAGAAAAATTAAATATTTTTCTTTGAAGAGGACGACTGCTTCTTGTCGTCTTGATTCTTACCTGTACCATCTTCCAGAAGAGAACCGTTCCTGACCGACAGGCCAGAGGCTGCGCGCGAAGATTGCCGAGGCAGGTGCCTTCGAATCCACCCCGCAATAAGAGAAACGCGCCGCAGACTGTCCCCGTTTGCACGTTTAAGCCCGGTCTGGCGCAGCGATGCGTGCACCGTCAGATGCGGTTTTCCATCAAGACCCCATCTTGGAAGCTTCAAACCAGGACATTCGTGCTTCGAGCATCAATCCACTAAACCGAACTGGGTTACGAGCCTGGCCAACCACCAACAAACCGCAGGAGTCAGACAGATTTCGCCGGGAGAACACCCCTCTGTGCAAGGCATAAAAATGGGATAGCCCCGAAAGGGGGGCTATCCCATCAGCTAACAGCGCGTTAACTTAGCGCTCTTGTACGCTCCAAAGAAAACCAAGCCTACCAGTACCAGATGCCCGGACACTTGGGTTCCGGACCGCCCTTGTAGGCAAAGGTAACCAGGTAGACCACGTCTCCCACGTTGATCACGCCGTCCTTGTTGGCATCACCGCGAGCCAGCGGGCAGAGAGGCGCGGGACCGCTCTTGTAGAGGTAGGTCACCAGGTAGACTATGTCTCCAACGTTTACAACATAGTCGCCGTTGGCGTCTCCGCAGGCAGCCGGCAGGCCGTGAGCTCTCTCTCTGGCGACCACGGCACGGGCGGTGTCAACGTACTCCTGCATCTGTGCCAAGCCGTTGGGTGCCAGAACCTCAACTATGGTGAACTCCGCCTTGGCGCCAGCATCCGTTCCCGCATCAATCTTGTGGGCGGTCATCACGATGCTGCGGTCCACGATGGAGTCCGCGCCGGACGGACCCTCCTGGATCCAGTTCCCGGGAGCGGAGGCAAGCTGGTACAACTGCGGATCCAGCCAACCCCACGGCGACTGTGGGTAGAGCCACTGGTTGTTCTTGATATTGGCAGTGGCGTACGGAAGAGTAGTCGGAACACCGTTCACCTCGGCCAAAGCGACCGCGGCGTGGTAATCGTTATACTCCGGATGCTCGCCGGTGCGGCCGAATCCCTTTATATAGGCGATGTCGTTGGTTTCATCATAACGACCATAGTTGCAGGCAGACTCGTCACCCAGACCGGTCTCCGGTCCGCCGCCGGTGGCCGAACTGTCGTACGGAGCATCGATGTCCATGGCAAAGCCGATGTAGGTGTCCTCGTAGCTGGTGAAAGGAGTCAGATCCGGCCACCAGCCGGGAGGATCCTGACGCTTCACCTTGACGTACTTGATAACCATCCGCTGGTAATACTCCGGAGCAGGCGGGTTGAAGAACTTAACCTGCTTGGCGATCTCCCACCACCACCACTTGAAGTGGTTGGGCGGAAGCAGATGAGCCGCCTCGATGTAGATCTCCTTGGTGAACAGGATGGTGAAAGGATACTCCCAGTCAGGAGTGCACTCCTCTCCGTACAGCTTATCCTGCGCACCCGACCGGATGTCGTTGTCGCCCATGTGCCGACCCACCAGCGTGTCGCCGGTATTGGTGGTGGCTACGATGGTCCCGCCCTGGAAGAAGACCTCGAAGGTGGTGTCGGGACGATAACCGGTGTCGTGGATCCACTGCATGCAGTTGGCGTTCACGTACATCTGAATGTAATCGTTCTCCAGGGTATCGTATGTCTCCGGGTCTCTGGGGCACTCGTAGTACTCGTCCGAGACCACGGCATGAACCCGCAGGTTCTCCACCTGCCCACCCGCCTCGTCGGTGGTCAGGATCACGTTGCCGGCGATGAAGGTGCCGCTGCAGGCTCCGGTGCCGTCCAGCAGCACGGAGATCTCAACCGAGTCCTTGGGCGCAAGCTGGGTCGGAGGAACCGAGACCTGGACACAAGGATTATCGCTGGTCACGCTGTAGGTTAAAGCCTCGTTCCCGATGCTGAACACCTTGAAGGTGATGCTCCTGGTTTGGTTGGGCAGCACCTTGATGGGTGGATGATACCAGTGAACCGGCTCGGCCAGCGTATACGCTCCTCTTGGTCCTGCCGTAACCGCCCACTCGGGCACGCGCATGTACATCACGTAGTTCTCGGTCCACGCGCCCTCGTCCTGGATGGCTCCGCCGGGATCCCGGTCGCAGATGTACTCGATGTGCAGATCTCCGCCCAGCATGTTGGTGGCCAGAGACGGCCAGTGCTCGCTCACGCAGGCGTCTGCGGCGCAACCAGGGGTGTGGGTACCGGTCAGATTAAGGACCTTACCCCAGGTGTTTCCGCCGTCGAAGCTACCCGAACCGTAGAGGTCCCCGTTACCCAGATCACCTGCAGCGTTCTGGTCAGAGGTATCGACTGCAGTCCAGATGCAGAACAGATAGGTCGAGTCTCCGCCCGGATGATAGATCGGATCCTTGGGGGAAATGCTCACCTTGCCTATGTTAACGTTATGAGACGTAGGATTGGCGCCCTCCTGGATCTTGCTGCCGATTAAGCTCACGCCGTTTTCCTTGCTCCAGTGGTACAAGCGTGCCACTCCGGGTTGGAAGTAGCCGGGGTTGCTCGGATCGAACCCGCAGGTAACATAAACTAGGTGCAGGCTGTCCTCGTAGTCATAGCACCCGGAGAGATCATGGAAGGCACGCTCGCTCCCGGTGGTGCCGAAGTTGGTGATCTTGTGGACGGTGGGAGGCCAGTCGTCCCCGTCGATCCAGTCGTCTCCGTTATCCATACACTCAATGTAGCCGACATCCAGCAAATAGTCGCAGTCGCCGGCTGCGGCCAGCGGCATGTAAGGGATGGCCACCCTCTTGCCCACCAGGCCTCTGCCGGTCACCACCACCGGAGAGATATCGCAAGAGGAAAACTCGGCAAAACCGTAAACCTCATCGTCGAAGGCGGTGTTGGCAGTGATGTTGTATACCTCACCACCTGTGGTCGGCGTCTGGCACTTGAGGTTGTTGATATTGGTCGGGTCTATGTAGCAGCGCAGATAACCGATCCAGCTCTCGGTGCCGCCCGCAGTGTTGCCCTCGTTTTCGATGATGTGAATGTAGTTCAGAGGATCGGGGTGGATTGTGGTATCGGTGCAGTACAGAATCTCGCACTTGGGCCAGGATCCGGATTCACCGGATGAACCGTCAGGCATGATATCCGGAAGATCCCATTTGCGAGTGTAAAGCGGGTCGGCTGCCGGGCCGTCCGCCACGGCCATATAGCACCAGTTACCACCGATTCCGGTCCGGTGGAAGATAACCACGGAGGTTCCATCGTTTAAGTGAGTCTGGTTGCAGTAGCCCGAGTTGACCGTACCCAGCCCCACCTCCTGAGGAGTAGCCTGCCAGGAGGCGGTCTTGGTCCGGGCGTAAACCCGACGCTGAGTACCGGGATACACGCCTGCCGTCCACATCCAGGAGACGTGCCGATAGCCGGCAGCTCCGCCCACGGAGATCATCCGGCCCATGGAACCATTTTTCTGGAAATCGTACCAGGTGAGCCCCACCAGATCGTGCTCGGTGACCGCGGGCACTTCCGGATCCGGAATCAGTGCGTAGCAGTCCGACTCATCCTTGGAACCGGCGGTGGAGTACTTGCTCGGTGACGTGTAAGCCTTGGCATCATCGGAGGGATAAGCATCCTCGGAGATGTGCCGAATCTGTTTTCCATCGGCCGACACTTTCTTGGCGGTGGTGGCAAATGCGCCCCCGGCAAACATAAACATGATAAAAGCAGAAAGAATAAAGACTAGCGTCAATCTCTTTACCATCTTGTTGCTCCTTTCAAGTAAATAAAACCTACTTGAACGTGTTGTTTGGTAGAACAAAAACTTTCGAGCCCCAGAGCAGATTGATCTTCTGCGAATTCTACTATTGTTAACCCTCACCTCCCTTCTGCTCAACAAAAGTTGGGTTGGTTTTCAGTCTAGCTTGATTCAGCTTCGGTCGGCTTCAGGGCCAGGTCTGTTTTGAAGACCTTGCCTGGTAAGCCTTCTCCTTCACCTCCTTCCAATCTCGAAATCCCGCCTTCAAGACGGGAGCTGAAGGTTACAAGACATCACACTCTCTCAAAAAAGTGCAAACTATACCCTGTTGGTGAGCAGCCAAACTAAGAGCTAAGCTCTATGAGTTTTGAATGGGATTCTGCCAACCCAAAAGAAAAACATCCCTTCCGGTTCAGAGGTAAAGGAAGAGAAGAGAAGATAGCGGAAAACTATTCCTTTACGCTGCGACCGCCACAGCTACCAACCATGTAACCACTTCAATTATACGCGCAAATCGCTTTTTGTCAAGAACTTTTTTTGGCTCTGCAGAGAGAAACGTACTTCTCGTTTATACCGGCCCCTCTCATGGGCTTGGCTCCGATCAGGTGAACACCTAACTTCGCCGGACAGACGCACTTAAAAGTCAACTTCTATTCCTCGGCAATCACCGTGATCAGCTGGATGAAGTCGGTCATGCTGGCCTGCACCCCGTCCCTGTTGATGTCCGAGTTGGCCTTTTGCCGCCAGGATAGCTCTTGAGTTCCCGAAAGGTAATTGAAAAGGAAGATGGCGTCTGCTATGGTAAAGACGTACCCGTCGTCGTTGACATCGCCGAACAGAGGGTACCTGATGAACACACTTCCGCCGGTCAACCCCAACTCGGGCGGCGTGATGAAGATGCTGTCACTTGTCACCAATCTGTTGTCGGCAAACGGCGTTGTCCCATCTTCGAAGAAGCCAAAAGGCACGGTCAGGTCTGTAAGAAGGTCCTGGGAGGTCACCTGCAGCCAGATCACGCCCAAAGTATCTGTGCCAGGACCGAGGGGCGAAAGATGGCTGGAATCCGGGTGATGTCTCCTGGCCACGATTCTCAACTTTCCCGGCTGGGAGTTGTCGTAGGTGGCATGCTGAAAACGAGCAAGGAAACTCACCGAGCTGCAGCTTATCAGGCTGGGATCAAACTCCGTCAGCATGTCCACCCCTGCCACGGAGTCGGACTTGGCCAGCACGAAATGCATGGGCAAACCCAGCTGTCCCGGATCCGCTTCCACCAGGGAGCTAAGGGACAGGGAGAATTCCCCCCGTGCCGAACCAGGTACCCAGATCGCCAGCAGACCGAACCCTGCCAGACAGGCTATTATCAGGCTGAAGACTCTTGTTCTCTTCATCTTTTCTCTCCGCTCCCGGCGGGTTGACCTCCGCCTAGTGACATCCCAGAGGAGGTCCCCCGCGGTAGAGATAATTGACCAAGAATACCACGTCACCGACGTTGACGTATCCATCGCAGTTGGTGTCTCCCGATATCCACGGCTGCGGAGGGGGTCCCCCGCGGTACAGGTAGTTGACCAACACTACCACATCTCCTACGTCCACGTGGCCGTCCGCGTTGACATCTCCATAGATGAAGGAGACGACGCGCATGGTCACCTGCCCGGTATCGGCCAGTGACCCGTCGGTGGCGATAAAGCTCACCAGATAGGTGGAATCCGCCTGGACGCTGTCCGGGGCAAAGGTAAAGGTTCCGCCTCCCGTGCCGCTGTCGGCAAAATCGGAATTCCAGGGTTCGCCGACCACGCTTAGAGTTATGCTCGGGCCGTCCGGGTCGGCGGCACAAACATGCAGGACGAAGGTATCACCCACCGCAGGCTCGGTGCTGTCCGGCAGGGCGGCCAGAACCGGCGGCTGATTTCCAGCCTCGATCACCTCTACCTGAACCATGGCGCTGTCCACCCGGTCGGTGGTATCGGTGGCGTAGATGGCGAACTGATAAGTTCCCGACTGGAGATAGCTGGGGGTGAACAGGAATGATCCCGCACCGTTACCCGAATCGATCAGAGATGAATTGGCCGGGTTGTTCTCCACGGTAAAGACAAAGGGGTCCCCGTCCGGATCGGTGGCGTGAATCCTGAACTCCAGGGTATCTCCTTCCATGAGGCTCTGCAGAGGTATCATGTCGATGTCAGGAGGCTGAGGCACGTTGGTAACCGTGATGGCAACCATCTCGTAATCCTGGCTCACCAGATCGGAGACGGTGAAGAACACCGTTTTCACCCCGGCCTGGTAATAGTCGGGCGTAAAGGTGAATGATCCGGACCAGTTGCCGGAATCCACGAAGACGGCGTTGGCAGGCACCTGGGCCGCGTTCAGCACCAGGCTATCGCTGTCCACGTCGGTGGCATGCACCCTGAACTGCAAAGTCTCGCCCTCGGCCACGGTTTGGGCGCGGATGGAGTCCAGAACCGGGGTTTGATCCACGTTGGTCACCGTGATCTCCACCACCTCACTGTCGATCGCGCCGGGCGTATCCTGGGCATAGAAGGTGACCTGGTAAACGCCTGCCTGGGTCCAGTCGGGGCTGAAGACGAAGGAACCCGCTCCATTTCCGGAATCCACAAAGGCGGCGTTCTGCGGAACGTTCGCCGTATCCAGCGTTATCGCGTCTCCATCTATGTCTGTTGCAAGTATCCGGATGCTCAGCACATCTTCTTCGTTCACAGTCTGAGCCCCTATGGAATCCAAGACCGGATCATGATTCCCAAAATCCAATACGGAGATGGACACAAACTCGGTGTCGACCAGACCCCTGCTGGTGGCAACGAATCCCACCAGATATCCCGATCCACCCTGGGTGAAGTCCGGCTCAAAGTGGAACCATCCCCGACCGTTGCCGCTGTCCTCGAAGGCGGCATTGGCCGGCAAGCTTATTGCGGCCAAGCTGGGTATGTCGACCTCAGAAGTCGTGACCACATAGATGTCCAGGGTGTCTCCCTCCACCACGGTGGTATCGTTTATGGACACGAAACCAGGCGGCTCGGGAACATCGAACACCTGTACCTGCACGGCCTTGCCATTAATCCAGATGGTATCGGGGTAGAACTCATCCACCACGAAAACCGTCTCGGGATATACTTTCGGGGCCGGCCACGTCCCTTGGCTGTAGTCCGGGGTGAAGACGAACAACCCCACTCCGTTGCCGCTGTCCGTTAAGGTAGCATTGGTGGGCAGCGGCGCCACATGCGGGACCGGAAAGCTGCCATCCGCATCGGTGCCGATCACCTTGAACATGCAGGTTCCGCCTTCGTCCACCTTGAATTGCTGGGAATCAGGCAGGACCGCGACCGCAGGTGATCGGTTTGAATCGATCACGGTGATCTCCACCAGTTCCCAGCCTTTCAGAAGCGTATCCACTGAGTCGACCGCCTCGAACAGAGTGTAGTAAACGCCTTGGTCCTCGTAGGTCGGCCGATAAACGAAGGTACCTGTGCCGTCGCCGTTGTCGGTGAAGGTTGCCAAAGGCGGCATGTCGCTGGCTCTTAGGATGGGAGTGGTGCTGTCTGGGTCCGCGGCGATAACGCCGAAGCTCAGCCATTCCCGCTCTTTCACCGAATGCGGCCCTATGGAGTCGACGAACGCCGGAGCCTGGTTGCCCGCCTCGGTGACCGTTATCTGAACCGCCTCGCTGTCTGCAAACTCGCCGTCGGATGCCATGAAGGTGATATCATAAACGCCCGCCTGGACGTAAACCGGGTGGAATTCGAAGATTCCGGTCCCGTCGCCGCTGTCGGCGAAGGAGGCTCCGTAGGGCAGGCTGTCCACGCTCAACGCCGGTATGGTGCTGTCTGGGTCTATGCCCCGCACGATGATAATCAGGGTGTCTCCCTCCACCACGCTCTGAGATCCGATGGAGTCCAGAACAGGAGATTGGTTACCCGCCTCCTCCACCTGGACGAACACCCGCTCGTAGTCGATCAGATCCCCGTCGCTGGCATAGAATGTGATCTCGTGAAGTGCCGCCTGAGTGAAGTCCGGAGTAAACAGGAAACTGCCGGCACCGTTGCCGGAATCGGTGAAGGTGGCATTGGTTGGCAGAGGCATGCTGGTATAGAGCTGGGGCGTGGTGCCATCCGGATCGGTGGCAGTGACCCTGAATTCCAGTGTATCCCCTTCGTACACCATCTTGTATCCGATGGTCGCCAGCACAGGAGGCCGATTGGGGCCCTCTGTGACAGTAATCTCCACCTTACGCGAGCCTGTCATGGCCGGACTGCCTTCGTCAGTGCAACGGAAGGTAACCGTGTCTATGCCCACCTGGGAATAGTCGGGCGTGAACACGAACCCGCCTATCCCTCCGCCACTGTCAGCAAAGGTGGCGTTGGGGGGCAGACCCAGTGCGGTCAGATGAAGTGGTCCGCCATCCGGGTCCGTCAGATCCCTTCCAACCACCCGAATCGTGAGGGTGCTCCCGGCGCTCACAGTCTTAGGACCGATGGAATCAATGACCGGTGGCTGATTGACCTCTGTGATAGTGATTATCACGTTTTCCAGGTCGGTGAGCTCGGGCGACATGCTGGTATCGATAGCCTGGAAGCCCAGTGTCTCCGCTCCGGCCTGATAGAAATCTGGATGGAAGGTGAATGATCCCCGGCCGTTGCCGCTATCAACAAAGGTGGCGTTCTGCGGAATGTTATCCACCGCCAGCAGAGGAGTGATGCCATCGGGGTCGTATGCTGAAACACCGAAGACCAGACTGCTGCCCTCGGATACGGTTTTAGGTCCAATTGAATCCAAAACCGGCGGACGATTGGACCAATCCGTAACCACAATCTCCACCACCTCGCTGTCTGCCAGAGCGCTGTCCGCGGCTATGAAGGTCACGTAGTATGTGCCAGCCTGACCTGTGTCCGGGGCGAAGGCGAACGAACCTGTCCCGTTTCCTGAGTCCACGAAAACGGCATTCAGCGGAACGTCCAGAGTGTCGAGAACGATGGAATCCGCGTCTATGTCGATAGCGTGTATTGTCAGCCTCAGCGTGTCTGTCTCCATCACGCTTTGTGGGCCGATCGAATCCAACTCCGGCGCATGGTTGCCGAACTCTGTTACCGTTATCTCCACCACCTCACTGTCCGCGGCGATCCCATCCGAGGCCATGAAGGTAACGTAGAATGTTCCAGACTGCGCGTAGTCAGGCGTGAACACAAATGAGCCTGCGCCGTTTCCTGAATCCACGAAAACCGCGTTCAAAGGAACATCCGTGGTGTCCAGTAGAATGGGATCCGCGTCCGGATCGATGGCGTGTATTCTGAATTCCAGGATGTCTCCCTCCATTACCAACTGGGATCCGATTGAGTCTAGCTCGGGAGGATGGTTGCCGGACTCAACCACCACAATCGTCACATCCAGACTATCAGCCAACAACCCATCAGAGGCTATAAAGGTCACGTCATATCTTCCGGCCTGCGTGAAGCTCGGAGTGAACACAAACGAGCCAGCACCATTACCCGAGTCAACGAACGTGGCATTTAGGGGTGCGTTCGCTGTATCCAGAACGATCGGGTCTCCGTCCAGATCGGTGGCGTGTATTCTCAGTTCAAGTGTATCACCTTCCACCAAGGTCTGTGTCCCGATTGAATCCAGCTCGGGCGCGTGATTGCCGTACTCGGTGACGGTGATCTGAACCACCTGGGTGTCCGCCGAGGGTCCATCGGATGCAATGAATCTGACGTAGTAGCCTCCCGATTGCGAAAAGTCCGGAGCGAAGAAGAACGATCCCGATCCGTTGCCCGAATCGACAAAGGTCGCGTGAATAGGAATGTCTATCGTTTTCAGGACAATCGAATCCTCATCCAAGTCCATGGCGTGAACACGGAACTCCAAGGTGTCTCCCTCCGCCACCGTCTGCGGACCGATGGAGTCCAGTTCCGGCGCATGATTGCCGAACTCAGTCACCGTTATCTCCACCACCTCGCTGTCTGCCGCAATCCCGTCCGAGGCTATGAAGGTCACGTAGAACGTGCCTGACTGGGTGAAGTCGGGCAGGAAGACGAATGAACCCGCGCCGTTCCCCGAATCGACAAAGACCGCATTGGTCGGA
>Ga0180436_10000059_pt1 | contig 112361 bp, 77 predicted proteins | sample SS_ome_2_FD_132434 | JGI IMG/M metagenome (GOLD analysis project Ga0180436, IMG submission 132434) | Hypersaline lake sediment archaeal communities from the Salton Sea, California, USA - SS_3_S_2 metaG | ecosystem: Environmental > Aquatic > Non-marine Saline and Alkaline > Hypersaline >...
AGCCTGATCAAGCAACACCCCGGCAAGGAAAGCAATATCATGAAACGCCGCATGGCCGCCTGGAGTGTCGACTTCCTGATGCAAGTCCTTACCGGAAAACACACTTAGTGTGCGCTGGCCCTGGATCGTGGAGAGAGTGTCCGTGCCACTCGCGGAATTGGCGCTAGCGGTGGAGTGACGCGGCGCGGTCCATTTCCTACCTGGCGGCGGTAGTCGCGCCAGGTAGGTGCGGAGCGCGTATTCTGGCCCGGTCGGTGGCGAATTAGCCCGGACTTTCGACCCGATGCTCGGCCGCGAATTGCAGCGGTGAGCGGTACACGCGGCTAATGTGGCGGAACGTGTCCGCCTTCATCCATGGTTTGCCGTTGTCGAAGTTGCGCACCTGAAGGTGGCTCCCGTCGGTCTTCTCGATAACGGCCCCCTGATGCACCGCAAACCGCTCCGCGATGCCCTGTTCCTGGCAGAGTTGATCGAATGCCGCCTGCCAGCGTGCAAGAAACGCCTTTTCGTTTTCGATTGATCCGAGCGGTCGGCCGCGAAGTGGGCTGTCGGCCGGGAAGTCTAGTTCAAGATTGCGGGCGCCGACGCGTTCCCACACCCGGTAGAGTTGATTGACGCAATAGATGATCGGCTTCGCGCGATTCGGCCCCGCTTTCGTTGCCTTGTATCCGATGTAAAACCGGCGGTATCGTGGGTCGCTCTTGTAGTGTTGGAACACTTGGCCGGAGGCATCGCAGCGGACCACGTCGAAGACCTTGGCGGAACTGGCTTTCAAACAGCGCACGCCGATGATCCCCGGGAGGTCCGCAGTCGCCTCTTTTGCCAGGAAGGCTTCGACGGGCGTTTCGGCGAATTGGCGGATGACTTGTTCGCGCTGCCGGTCGGACGGGTGTCGGCTCATGGGGGCGCCCTTCAAGCCGGCAACGGCGGTTTGCTGGAGCCAGCGGACGAAAACGGCCGCAGCCTGCCCTGGATCGACCTGGAGGGCCTTGCGTAGGGCGGGATGCGCAATCCTCGCAATCTGGCCCTCTCGACTCTTGGCCTGTTGCAGTTTGTCGAGCACCTTGGCGGCCGGTTCCCGGTCGATCGGCTCATCGCTGTTTGTCAGGCCGATCGGATCGAGCCTATGGCCCGATTTCCGCTTTTGGTTCCAGTTAAAAGCGCTCAGGTCGAGCGCGAGGTAGCCTCCGCCCAGGTCATTTTCGAAGTGCGGGATGGGCTCCGGCCCTTCGACGCGCGGCACGTTGTCGGCCAACTCGGGCCCGGCTTCGCGCACTTTACGGCGCCATGCACGGATGCCGCTCGGCGTCTGAAACCACTTCTGGCTTTCGAGCACGGTGGGCGACGGTAGCCGGCAGCCCAGCACGATCGCATCGATGGCGTGGTTGGTCAATTCGCCGGCCTCTTTCGCGGCGGGCTTGTCGAAGGCGGGCAGTAATACATCGCGATAGAGGGCCGTATGTCGCCCGGCGGTGAAGTCGACACTGGGGCGCAGCCCTGTTGTATCCTCCAATTTGGTTGCCAAGTATCGCGCGAGCGGACGCGGACCGCGTTGTGTGTTTGTGACGCCGACCAGGTTGTTTGCTATGAGGCCCAGTTGCCGCTCGGCGACGGCTAGGTCGCCGCCGCGGCTTAGCAACTTGAGCATTCCCTTTTTGATTGTGTGGAACAAGTGGGGAACGCGAAGCCGGTCAACGTATTTTCTGTAGCTCGCGACCGCCTCGGGTGTTACTTGCATCCGCGCGGCGGAAGCTGGTCGCGATCCCTTCTTTCGGTTGCACTCGCGGCATGCCGGCAGCAGATTGAAGTAAGAGTTCAGCGGGAATTCAGCACGGGGCAAAAGGTGCTCCACTTCCGCCGCCGCTTCCGCGCTGCAATAGGCGCATTTGCCGTCGAACTCGGCCTTCAACATTTCCAGCCGCGACGTAAACCCGCGCTGTGGCCCATACCAATACATTTCAGCCGCTTGCGCCTCCGGCAATTCCTGCCGCGCTTTGCGACGGCCTTGGAGCACGTCGAAGGCCACCCGCTCGACCACCACGCGGTCAATGGTCCCGCCGGCCAGAGGCAGAAGCCGGGCCTCGACCAATCGCCACAGGCGCCCGAAGATGATCTGTTGCTTCCGGCTAATCAGGTCGCGTTCGGTGGTTTCTTCCCGATGTGGGATGCGACGCCCAGCCAAGAACTCGTCGACGAACTGATCGGAGTGCTTGCGGCAGTAGGTGCAGCGGCCACCTTGCTTGCCGGTGACGATGTCGTTCAGGTTGCCGCGGTAGGTCTTTTTCCAAAGTTCGCGAAATCTCTCGGCAGCATCCTCGGCCACCTCGCGGTCAATCCGGGCCAGCAGATTCTTGTAGACGCGCCCCCGTCGCTTGGTGACCGCTTTCCGCTCTTGCTTGCAGGCGTCCGCGTCCAGCCGTTCGCATTTGGCCCACCACCTGGCAAGGCCGTCAAGCTCCCCAATCCAATGATCGACCGACCGGCGCAGGCGGGCCGCATTCTCCGTTTGGTCGAAGACGGGTTTCAGCCAAACATAGAGCGCTTGTTGGAGGCGGCTGCGGAAATCGTTGCCGGCCCGCGGGACGTTACGCGTACAGCCTGCCCAGCGACACTTTACCCGGTTGCGGTTTTCGAAGCGCGCGGGCCGGAGTTCGGCTTCCCGATGCCGGCCAGCATTCAGATGCTTTCGGCATAGCTTCAACGCGCGCTGGCGGTGCTCGGGCGGGATCGTCCGCTCGATCTCATCGGTGAGTGCGTCGAAGAAGCGGCCCCGCGGCAAGTGGAACGACTGGCCGCCGTCGTCTTCCTCGGGTGGGTCGTAGCTGTAACCACGACGCCGGCAGAAGCGGACCAAGTGCTCTGCCTCGGGCAGTCCTTTGAGGGCTTGGCCCAGTCGCTGCAATCGGCGGCGGTGCGTCTTGCGAGTGCGTCGAATCCCTCGGGCCGCAACGCGACCGGCCACGGCTTGGTTGAGCCATTTTGCATCGACGACGACGGTCGCCGCGTATAGAATGCGATTAGCCGGCTGGCGGTCGTCTCCATGTGCGACCAACGCCAAGCCGATATTACGGACGCCGAAGTCGATTGCCAGGGTATGGGTCATGAGACCGATCTCCGCGAACCCGAAGCGCGCAGCCAAACCCGGGAGGTTCGCGATTCGCGGAACCCTCGCCGCTGCTTCAAGTTACGGCGCGCCATGCTTTTCATTCGAGCTATCGTTACCCCTTCGAGCCATAGGTTCGCGGAACATGCTCCGCAAGCACCTACCGGCAAATGGGTTATGTGCCGGGGGGTTGCAACGGCTGTTGAAAGGTCAGGTTGGTTGAAACTCCCAAGCCGAGCGGCACCTCCGCGACATGGGATGCGGTTGCAACGGCTGTTGAAAGGTCAGGTTGGTTGAAACTTACTGTCTTTCCGCGAATCTCGCAGATTTTGGTTGCAACGGCTGTTGAAAGGTCAGGTTGGTTGAAACCCTGGGGCCAAGGACGACTATCGCAGTTGGCCAGACGTTGCAACGGCTGTTGAAAGGTCAGGTTGGTTGAAACTCCCGTGCTCGGCGTAGAGCGTGGGAGACTCGCGTTGCAACGGCTGTTGAAAGGTCAGGTTGGTTGAAACGTTCTTGTGGTGCCGGTGCCGGCAGGCACGGCAGGTTGCAACGGCTGTTGAAAGGTCAGGTTGGTTGAAACTGTGGCGATCCACTGGTAACGAGGTAGCAGCATGGTTGCAACGGCTGTTGAAAGGTCAGGTTGGTTGAAACGACGATTGACGGGCGGCTGCAAGCGGCCAGCGTGGGTTGCAACGGCTGTTGAAAGGTCAGGTTGGTTGAAACCTCCCACCGCCAGCCGATGATCTGTGGTTTGTCAGCGTTGCAACGGCTGTTGAAAGGTCAGGGCCAGCAGCGTTTCTCAAAATGGACTCACCACATGGACGGGCGACCGTGTGGCGGGCTTCTCTGTACCCGCCGGGCAGTAAGCCGGGAACTGTCCAATCCCCGGGTGCGAGCCGCCTGTCGTGGCTCTTTTCAACCGCAACCTTGAAAGCTCGAATTGTCAAAGAACAGCACCCACGCCAGACCAAGCTACGCCGCCGGGCTGGCGGCGCCTAGCCCCCCCACCATTCGCCCATACTTCGGGGCGACGCCCTAGAAAGCGATCGTCCGCGGCGTCGCGTCGCGGCGTTTCGGCCTAGTCAATGGCTTTTGGGTCGTTGGCCGGTGGTCGCGGTCAGACGGGCTCCTGGGGCGTTTTGGCGCGTGCCACCCGCCGGCGGGCCTTTTCAGGCCCGGGCCCGTTGTTTTCGGCGGCCGCCATGTCTTCCAACACGGCCTGGTCGAAAGCGGGAGTCGTTTGCAGCGCGCGGCGGCCCTTCCGTTTGCGGTAGGTGAGCACCTCGTAGTAGGCGATCTTGCAGGCCCACGCGCCGAAGTCGCCGTCCGGTCGGTATTCGTCGAATTGCTCCCAGAGACGGACGGCAACCGCCTGGAGGATGTCGTCGGCATCGTTCCAGTTCTGCACGAGGGCCAAGACATAGCCGTTCAGCCGCCGCTCATGCCGCTTCAGCAGACGCACGAATTCGGCGTGGTCGACTCGTGATTCGGGGGGGATGCCGGTTTCTTTCGCCATCGCGAATGTGTCCTGCGAAATCACCCGATGAGCCGCTGCCAGATGATTGCTGCGAGCAACTGGGCCGCAAACTGGGCCGGGAACGGAGTCCCTGCCCACTAATAAGTAGGCGCGAGGGTTGGGTTTTTGGAAAGGCATTTTGAGAGCGCGTTCATTTTTCCGGCACCATAATCGGCCCTTACGGGGGGTGCGAAGTGCTTTATTCCCGGTTTTCAGGGGCAAGCCTGGCCGTCTGGCGAGGGGTTCGGTGGCCCCCCGGTGCCCGGAAGAAAGGGCTTTACCTATCCAAAAATTCGCGGCGTCGAAATAAGGCGTGAAAAATGGGGTCCGCGAGGGGTGGCGTCGCGCGCTACGCCCTCCAAGTTGGACGGACGCGCTGGATCGGCTCGGCCGGGCGGTAAAGTCGGCCACGCTTCGCCGACCGGACGCAACGGTCGTATCCCTGACGCGGATGGTATGCGATTTCCCGTATGTTCCGGATGTGCGGGCTGTACTGGCACCGCCCGTTTTCCGGGTCGGTTGGCCGGTGGTGTCCGATCTGACTGTTGTAGCCCCTGTTCGGCCGATGCCGGATTTTCCGGTTGCCCGGCCGGTGGGGGCCCAGAGCGTCTCACCGCGAAAGCACGAGGCCACGTTAGGGGCACGGCGATCGGCGCGGCCCGCCGGTTGGTCGCGTCCAGCGAGTGCCCTCCCCCGCGAACCCCAGCCCGCCCATGTCCACCCAGTCACATCAACCCGCCAACGCTGGCTCGCCGATTCGGGCGACGGCGGCGGCGCCGCGTATCCGGGTTCGGGCCCGTTGCCCGCTGTGCGCCGAATCGATCGAGACACTTGCCGGCGAGACGCCCGTGGAGCTGACCTGCGGGGCGTGTGGCATGCATTTCACCCATGAGTGTTCGCCTCGCCCGGTCAACGGAGGGCAAGGGGGCGCGGCCGGCACGCTGGACCGCTGGTTGGCCGGCGAGCCGATCCATCCGAAGCAACTGTCCGACTGGCAGCGGCTGCGTCGCTGGTGCGGAAGGCATGCGGTGTTGAGCACGGCCGTCTCGCTGGTGGCCGCCTTGCTGGTGTTGAGTGCCCTGGGAGCCGGTTTGGGCTACGCCTACACGTCGGTCAGGCTGAAGCAGTTGGCCGCGGCTCGCGAGCGGGCGGAAGAGCAACGTCAGGTTGCCCAGGAATTGGCCGAGCATCGCGCGAAACTGGCGGCTCGGCGGCAACGGCAGATCGAAGCGGAGCGACGTCAGGTTGAAACCCAGCGGCGGGAGCGGCTGGCCATCGAGGATCAGCTTCGCCGCACGGAAGAGCAACGCCTGGAGGCGGAGCGGCGACGGAGGATCGTCGAGGGACAGCAGCTCCAAACGGCGCGGCGCGCGCGGCTCGCCCTGGCTCGGCAACTGGCCGACGACTCGCGCCAGTTGCTGGCCACGCACCCCTACCGCGCGCTGTTTCTGGCGCGGGAATCGATCCGCGCCCGGCAGCGCGAGGGGCTCCAGATTGGCCGCGGGTTGGAGCAGATCGTGCGTGACGCCCTGGCCGCCGTGGGACCCCATGGGCTGCGCGGCCACAGCGGGCCGATTCTCGACGCGGCGGTCAGTCCCGAGGGGCATTGGTTGGCCACCGCCGGCGCCGATTCCACCGTCCGGCTCTGGAACCTCTGGGCGGATAGCCCGGACCAAGCGTGCCACGTGCTGCGGGGCCATCAGGGTCCGGTTAGCGCGTTGGCGATGACGCCCGAGGGGAAGTGGCTGGCCTCGGCTGGGCACGACGGTCGTGCCATGCTCTGGAATCTGCGGGCCGAGGACCCCTCGGCGGCTCCCATCGTGCTGCGGGGGCACCAGGGTCGGATCAATGCGGCGACGATCAGCCCCGACGGGCAGTGGCTGATCACCGCCGGGGGCGGAGCCAACGCCTCGCGGCAGGCGGGAGGCCACCCGCTGGACGACGGTGCGGGCGGCGGCGAGAACGTGGCCCGGCTCTGGAATCTGGCCGCCGTGACCGGGGCCCGTGTGGCGGGCAGCCCGGGATTATCGGAGGCCTCGTCGGCGGACACGTCCACGCCGGCAGACGCGAATCCGCACGGAATGCCAGTCGCCAGCATGCCCGCCGCCAGCCGGGCGCCGATCACCCTTCGCGGACACCGACGCCCGATTCTCACCGTGGCCGTCAGTGCCAACAGTCGCTGGCTGGCCACTGCGGGCGAGGACAAGACGATTCGCCTTTGGAATCTGGCTGCCCGTCGCCCGGCCGCCGAACAGATCGTGCTCCGCGGTCACGAGGGCTGGGTCGATGCCCTGGCCGTCAGTCCCGACAATCGCTGGCTGGCCTCGGGCAGTTACGACAACACCGTCCGGCTGTGGAAGCTGAGCGCGATCGACCCGGGTGCCGATCCGACCGTTCTCCGCGGGCATGAGGGCTGGGTGGGTACCGTAGCCATCAGCCCCGACGGGCGCTGGCTGGCCAGCGGCAGCTTCGACAAGACGGTCCGCGTCTGGGACTTGCAGGCCGAGTCGGTGGCCGAGTCGAGCCGGGTACTCCAAGGGCATCAAGCCCGCGTGCAACAACTGGCCTTCAGCCCGGATGGCCGTTGGCTCGTATCGGGCAGCTACGACCGCACGGCCCGTCTGTGGGATGTGTCGGCGTCGGATCCGGTCGCCACGGCCCGGGTTCTGCGGGGTCATGTGGGCCCGGTGAACACGCTGGCGCTGAGCGGCGACGGCAAGTGGCTGATCACCGGTAGCGGGGAGACGTTCAACGTGAAGGACAACACGGCCCGCCTTTGGGACCTGGAACTGGGGACGCTGCTGGAGACGGCCGGGGCCGTGGCCGACGAAGAGCTATCGGCCGAGCAACGCCGCGAGATGCTGCTGGAGGCAGCGAAGCGGAGCGAGACGCTGCAGTAGCAGGGGCGTCACGGTAGCGCGGACGTTGCAAGAGACTATCTTTCGCCCGGCTGGCCAGGGTCTTACGCCGCCGGCTTGCTTGCCTTGCCGTGGGGGTGCGGCAGGCGGTCCGCGGCCGAGAGCGTCCAATGGGGATCGTTCAGCCCGTGGGCCGAGTGCAGCCGACGCCGGCGATGGCGTCTGACGCTAACGAGTGCCTCTCCGGCCATCACGTAAACGGCAAGAAAGCCGACGACAAGTACCGCGTTCAATAAGGCCGGAGACATCTTGATCCACACCAGGGTTTGCGTTCGTTGGGGGGGGGTGGTGAGTGATATCGTCGCCGAGGCGCGGTCGACCTGAACGACAAATCCACGACCGCCCCAACGCCTGCGACCGGCCAGGTCTCCTCAAACGTCAGCCCTTTCCACCGGCGGCGAGTGGTCATCTCCTCCAGCGGCGTTCCGCGACGCCAGCCCCCGGCTCATCCCGCGCTCCACCCGCGATCCACTGGACCGGGTCTAAAGTGGGGCTTGGCGGGCGATTCCGGCCACGCGGAGGCCGATCCGCATCAAAAAACGGGCGTGGTGGCCAGTTCGTGGATTGCAATGATGCCCGGTTAGTGATATGAACATGCGTACACATTCACTTCTGCACATCGGGGCTCGAAACGACGAGGGCAACCAGCCATGATTGCAACGGAAAAGATTGAACGCATCCAGGAACTGTTGGAGGAAGGCCGGGTTTCGCAGCGTAAGATCGCTCGCCTGGTGGGAGTCAGCCGCGGGACGGTTGGCGCGGTGGCCGCCGGTCGGCGTCGCGCCACACCCTGTTCGTGCCGACCATCGGAAACCGAGGCCTTCGACGTGACCGGCCCGCTGGAACGCTGCCCGGGTTGTGGCGGCCTGGTCTACATGCCCTGCCTGGCCTGTCGCGTGCGTTCCATGGGGGAACGCCGCCGGTGGCTGGATTCGGAGAATGGGCACCGCCGCTCCTAGGATTATCGATTACGCCGATTACCCGGCCTTAGCCACCGGGGTTGGTCGTGCCTCACGCCGCCGGGGGCATGGCATTGGGGAGACGGCCCTTGGGCAGTCGATAATCTTCTTCGTGCGACGTTGTTCTCGGCCGGCACGACACGCAATTGATCCCCCCATGCAATTCCCGCTCAAGCGCGCGATTCCACTCCTCGCTGCGTGCTGCTTTGTCGCGCATGTCGGCCGGGGCGCGGCGTGGGAGTCGGAGTCTGTCCCGCGGCCGGAGCACCCGCGTCCTCAACTTGAACGTCCCGAGTGGTTGAATCTCAACGGCCGGTGGCAGTTCCGCTTCGACGACGAGAATCGAGGGCTCCGCGAGCAGTGGCCCCGACTGGCGCGTTGGCCGTCGGCGGCAGGGGGGGCGCCGGAGGACGCGAAGGCAAGTGGCGCGCGGGCGGACAACGCCGTGGCAATCCGGCGCGAATTGCCGACATCGATCGTGGTCCCGTTCCCCTGGCAGAGCGAGCTGTCGGGTGTGGCCGACCGAAGCGGAAGGAAGATCGGTTGGTATCGCCGCTCGGTGAAGATTCCCGCCGACTGGCGCGGCCGCCACGTATGGCTCTGCTTTGGCGCCGTCGATCATGAAGCTCGCGTGTGGGTCAACGGCCGCGCGGCTGGGCGTCACGAGGGGGGCTACACGCCGTTTGCCTTCGACGTCACCGAGCACGTTGCCCCGGGGGAGGAGGCCGTGATCGACGTGCGGGCTTTCGACGCCACCGCGCCCGACGTGCCGGTGGGGCTTCAGGGACCACCCTGGTTCACGCCGAGCAGCGGGATTTGGCAAACGGTTTACTTGGAAGCACGCCCGGAACGCCACGTCGAGCAACTGAAGCTCACGCCGGTGCTGGTATCCGGCGAATGGGTCGTCGAGGCCGAAGTAGGCTTGGCTGGAGCGGATGGGGCGGTCGACGTGCGGATCGATTCCCCGTCGCCCCACGTCCGCGAGGTGCAACGCTCGGCGCGGATCGAAGATGGTGCGGGCACCTGCCGGACGATGATCGGCGTCGATCGTCCGCGCTGTTGGACGCCGGAGGATCCGCACCTATATCCGATCGAGGTCGTGGTGACCGACGCCGATGGCGGCCGCGACGTGGTGCGGAGCTATTTCGGTTTGCGACAACTCCGGCGCGGCGCGAAGGGCGATTCCGCGTATGAGATGCTCCTGCTCAACGGCACGCCCGTCTTCCTTCGTGGCGCGGTCGATCCGGGCTTCTACCCCGGCGGTCTTTACACGGCACCCAGCGACGGTCGCTTACGAGCCGACATTGAAGCGGCCAAACGGTTGGGGTTGAACATTCTGCGAACGCGAGTCAAAGCCCTCGATCCGCGGAAGCTCTACTGGGCCGATCGGCTGGGTTTGATGATCTGGCCCGAAATGCCCTCGACGCACGAGAGCAGCCCCAAGGCACGTGGGACGTGGGAACGAACGATGCGCGCGGTGATTGCCCGCGACGTGAACCATCCGTCGATCGTCGGCTGGACCCTGTTCCACAACGGTTGGGGGCTGGGCGAAAAGTGGTATCGTCGCGATCAGCAGTTGCAGGACTGGGTGGCGGAGATGGTTGAGGTGGTTCGCGGCCGGCTCGACCCCTCGCGACTGATCGAAGACATGGCCTCCGGCGAAGGCGATCACGTGGAGACCGACGTCAATTCCTGGCAATTCCGGATCGACGACTATTGGATTGCGCGCGAACACATCAACCGGGTGATCTCACGGACGCGTCCCGGTTCGCCGGCCCTTTTCGTGCCCGGGCGACGTCAGGGCACCGCGCCGCTGGTTTGCAGCCAATTCGGGGCGATTGCACCAGGTGGCGTCCATGCCGATGTGTCGTGGTCCTTTCGTTATTTGGTAACGCAACTGCGCCGACACGACCTGCTCCAGGGCATGTATTATGCCTCGTTGTACGACGTGGAGTGGCGGCACGACGGTTTGCTCCACGCCGATCGCTCGCCCAAGGTGTTCGGCTACGAGGCGTTTGCCGAGGGGATGGGCCCCAGCGATTTGCTTGGCGAGGACTTCGTCGGCGTGGACGCCCCGCCGATGCTGCAAGTTGCCCCTGGCGAGCAAGTGGCGCTGTCGGTGTTCGCGGCTCACTACTCGACCGCTCCAGGACCACCCCGACTGGCCTGGCGGATCACCGGGACCGATCAGCTGGGACGACCGGTGGACGGTGGCAGCGGCTCGCGCCCCGCCGTTTGGGAGCACGGCACGGTGAGCTTTCAGCAACCGCTTCGGGTACGCATGCCCGGGACAACGGGCATGATCGGCGCGATCGAGTTGGAGTTGCTCGATGCCAGCGACCGTCGCGTGGCGGTCAACTACGTGAATCTTCTGATTGATCACTCTGGTGCGGCGGAGTCAGACGGGGGTTCGACGCTTGTTGATCGGGGCACGGCCGCCGGGCAGATTTCAAGCGCGATTGGACAAGTGGCCGACGCCTCGGCAGATGTGACCACGGGGTTACTGGATCGGTTCGCCGACTCGCCCCGCGTGGAAGTGTTGGGCCGGGAGTTGGTCGTTGTGCGGTTCGCGCCACGCGAGTTCGCCAAGTTCCGCACCGATCGCCTCGGCTGGGACTGGTTGACCACCGAGGGGAAGTTCCACGCCTACGGCAATTGCGAAGTGGAGTATCATTTGGCACTGCCCGAGTTCATTCGCGATGCCCTGCCGACGAAGGTGGTGCTGATGGCCGAGATGGCCACACGGGCGGATGCGAGCCCAATCAATTCAGCCACGACGTTCGGCGCAGCCACGGCGGGAGGATCGCCGGCCTGGCAGGCAGGCACCAACCGATCGGGACCCGCTCGGACTTTCCCGGGTCGCGTGGAAGTGTCTTCGCTGGGAAATGCGCTCTGCGAATTCCCGTTGCCGGACGATCCGGCCGACTCACGCGGCGTGCTCTCGCACCATCGACGATTCCATCATGGAAGCTACGGCTACCTAAGCCGGAAGCTGATCGATCTGCGAGAGCATCCCCAGGTGCGCGAAGCGATTTACGAGAAACCCTACATCCCCCTGGTCTTCCGCTCCGGCAGCGACGGGGCGGGATTGTCGATCTATGGCCATCGTTTGGGCCGCTACGTGATCGATCCAACGCTCATCATCCAAACGTCGCGACCACTGAGACCGAGAAAGGGCTTGACGTCGTTCCGTCCGGTGACGGTGAACCGGCTGCTGGATCGGGCACGCGTGGTGGAGGGCATCCGCGGCACCGCCTCGTCGGGACACCCATGGCGCTACGCCACCGAACCACCTTCGCCCGAATGGACCACGATCGACTTCGACGATTCCGATTGGCCGGTCGAGCAGTTCCATCCACCGAGGCAACAGGGGCCGGTCGCGCTGCCGTCGCCGCCGATCTGGCTGCGAACCGACTTCCAGCTAGAAGCGACACCGGTTGGTTTCGTCCTCCGCTATCGCCACGACGAGGACGTGCGTATCTTTCTCAACGGTACGCAACTGATCCATTCCACGGGGCACTGTCCGGCCGTGGTCGAGCACCCCCTCGATCGGGAGGAACTGAAGCTGCTGCACATTGGCAAAAATGTCCTGGCCGTGCAAGGTCACCGCACCCGCGGTGGCCCGGGCGTTGAACTGGACGCTCGTTGGATCGAGATCGTGCCCGACGCCGACGGGGAAAACCGCTGAACGGCCCATGGGCGGCACTGCACTGGGTCGATGTGTCCGGTCGGCATTCACCCCAGATATTCAATACCTCGTTCGCTCGCGGCCAGCCGACCTACCCTGCCCCGGTCGGTCGGGTAGAATAGCAATAGCCGTATCACTTCAGCCGTCTGAAGGACGTCGTTCCCGCGTGCGCGGGGGTCCAAGCTATTGACGCAACCCACTGGATTCCCGCGTGCGCGGGAATGACGCGAATGCTGCCGCCTGTGTGGGAATGACGAGAATGTTACCGCGTGTGCGGGAATCACGAGAATGTCCTGGTTTCGCGGCGAGAATGAGCCAGTCGCCGGCCGGCTTATGAACGCTCGATTCGGCTGGGCGATGCGTCCCGTCGAGCTGTCCTGCTCGCCGAGGATCGCGGCTCGGATGCAGCGTCGCCTGGCGGTCGGCATCGCACGGGCCGAACTTGGAACTCCGGAGCAAGCCTCTTGCCTTCCGTGGAGAACGCAATGAGAAGTATTCAACCAGCGGCTCTGATTGTGGCCGGGGCGGTCGTCGTCGCCGGGGTGACCACCGTGTTGCTCGGCTATCGAGCGGCTGTCTCGGCCGACGGCACGCTGCCCGACGTCGGGCAGCGGGAGCGCATCGCGGCCGGGTCGGCGCCCGTGACCCTCGCCGGGAACTCGAGCGACGAGGGGCTTACAAGATCGACGGAAGCCCAAACCTCGTCCAAAGACGGATCCACTAGGGAAAACAAGGAGAAGAGCATGAAGACGGCCACGTTCGCAGCCGGTTGCTTCTGGGGCGTTGAAGCCGCGTTTCGACGCGTCGACGGCGTCACGGAAACCGAGGTCGGTTACACGGGCGGCCATGTGCCCGATCCCGACTACGATAGCGTCTGTCATAGCGACACTGGGCACGCCGAGGCGGTCCGCGTGGTCTATGACCCGAAGAAGGTCGATTACGACGATCTGCTCCGCGTGTTCTGGTCGAACCACGACCCGACGCAACTCAACCGCCAAGGGCCTGATGTGGGCGAGCAGTACCGCTCGGCCATCTTCTATCACAACGAGGAACAAAAGCAGACCGCCGAGCGGAGCAAGCAACGCGTCAACGCCAGCAGCAGGTACCGCGGGCGCGTGGTCACGCAAATCGTCCCGGCGACTGAGTTCTACCGGGCCGAGGAGTATCACCAGCAGTACCTGGAGAAACGCGGCGAGGCCTCCTGCCCCAGCGGGCTGTGAGCGGGAAGCGGGCTGGCCCCCCTCTCCCTTCCGCTCGCTGCGTCGATCCTGTGTAATGGGGGGATGAATTGGGAAGCCTTGCGCGAATCGTTGATGTCGAACCTGGCCATGCTGCCGGGTAATCTGTCCAACCACCTGCTGATCACCGTCCTACCGCTGACGCTGGCTGTGATGATCAGCCTGCCGCTGGCCGTATTGGCCGTGCGGCATCCCAAGCTCCGCTATCCCGCCCTGACGGTGGTGAGCATCATCCAGACAATTCCCAGCCTGGCCCTGCTGGCGCTGATGGTGCCCCTGCTGGTGGGCCTCGGCTATCTGACCTCGCGCTGGTTTGGGTTCGAGGTCTCGGCCCTGGGCTTCTATCCCACGGTGATCGCGCTGACCCTCTACGGCATGCTGCCCATGCTGCGGAACATGGTCACCGGCATCCTGGGGGTCGACCCGGCCTTGACTGAGGCGGGGCGCGGGGCGGGGATGACCGACCGGCAACTGCTCTGGAAGGTGGAACTTCCGCTGGCCCTGCCGGTAATGATCGCTGGTGTCCGCACGGCCACGGTCTGGACGGTGGGCATCGCCACCCTCGCCACGCCCGTTGGCCAGCAATGCCTGGGCAACTACATCTTCCGCGGGTTGCATACCCGCGACTGGTTCACCGTCTTGTTCGGCTGCGTGGCGGCGGCCGTGGTGGCCATCGTGCTCGACCTGCTCATCGGCGCCCTGCAGAAAGCGGCCGAAGAGCGACGCCGAGGGCTGGGCTGGTCGGCCGGCGTCACGCTGATGCTGATCGCCACCATCGGGCTGACTGGCCCGTGGGTCATCGACCTGATGCGGGGCCAGCAACGAGCCGTCATCGTGGGCTCCAAGACCTTCACCGAACAGTACATCCTCGCCGATTTGATCGGCGAACTGCTCCGAGACGCCGGCATCTCCGTGCGCGAACGCGAAAGCCTTGGCTCGACGGTGATCTTCGACGGCCTGACCGCCGGTGAGGTGGACGTCTATATCGATTACACGGGCACGATCTGGGCCAACCACATGGGGCGCGAGGGCTCGGCTCCCCCGCGGCGCGTGCTCGACGAGGTGAAGGACTGGTTGCAATCCGAGCACGAGGTTCATACTCCCGGTACGCTGGGCTTCGAGAACGCCTACGCACTGGCCATGCGGCGCGAGCAGGCCGCACAGTTGGGTATCGAAACGATCGATGATTTGGCGGGCCACGCCGATCAACTCAAATTGGGTAGCGATTACGAATTCCTCGCCCGACCGGAGTGGGACGCCGTGCGCACGGCTTACGGGCTGCGGTTTGGTGAGACGGCCGAGTACGACTCCACGTTCATGTACGAGGCGATCCGCAACGAGGAGGTCGACGTCATTTCGGCTTTCACCACCGATGGCCGGATCAAGGCCTACGACCTGGTGTTGCTGGACGATCCCAAACAGGCCATCCCGCCTTATGACGCCCTGCTACTGCTTTCACCCGCCACCAGCGGACGGGAAGACGTGATCGAAGCCCTGCGGCCCGTGCTGGATGGAATCACGCTCGACATGATGCAACGGGCCAACTACATGGTCGATCGCGACAAGGATAGCCGCTCCGTGGCGGAAGCCGCACGCTGGCTGCGCGAACAGGTGACCGGAAAGTATCAGGCCGAAAAGCAGGCGGCCACAGAAGGCGATGGCGCCGACGGGGATGCCGCCGACGGGGATGGTGCAGGAGCGACTGCCGCGGACGGGGGCACCGAGCGGTAAACCGGATCGCGTCCGATCGGCCCGAACCCATCATGCCCTTTCACGCCCTGGTCGCCGATTACGATGGAACGCTCGCCCACGAGGGCCGCGTGGCCTCGGTCACCATCGACGCCCTGGCCCGGGCACGCGCGGCTGGCAAGCGGCTGATCCTCGTCACTGGCCGACCCCGGGACAAACTGCTCGGTGATTTTCGTCAGCTGGAACTGTTCGACGCCGTCGTGTTGGAGAACGGGGCCGTTTTCTATCGAGCTGGAACGGGCGAGGAACGGCTGCTGGGTGAGCCCCCGCCGACGTGCTTTTCTCGGGAGCTGATCCGCCGCGGCGTGCCGGTCGATCGGCTGGGCGCTGGCCGGGTGATGGTCTATACCTGGCGGCCGCATGAGGAGATTGTCGCCCGCACGATCCGAGACCTGGGGTTGCCGCACGAGGTGATCTTCAATAAGGATGCCGTGATGGTCCTGCCGCCGGGGATCGACAAGGCCGCCGGGCTGAACGTCGCCCTGGAAGAATTGAATCTTACCGGTGAGGAGACGATTGCCGTGGGCGACGCCGAGAACGACGCCCAACTGTTGCGGGTCTGTGGGCTGGGCGTGGCCGTGGCCAACGCCACCGAGGGGCTTCGGCATCAGGCCGACTTGGTGACCGAGGCGGCACGCGGGGCGGGCGTGGTGGAGTTGATCGACCGTTGGCTTTGCGGCGGGCTCGACTGATTGAATGCCGGATAATGTGGCCACCGGGCTCGTCAGGGTTGGCGTGGACGGTCGATTTCGCCCAGGTGTCTTGCTCAATCTGATTAAATCCAGGCGTTTGAGCGACAAAAGTGGGCGGTCGGGGTGGAAAAGATCGAGATTTTTTCTCCGAAAACCGAACTAGGGCTTGCATCGTACTTTGTTCTAGTGTAGGATGGCTGGTTTTCCGTCCTAGGAGATAGTTCTCAGGCGAGGGTCATTACAGCGATGTCACCGACGAGCGCGGCTCGCAACCGCTTCACCGCCCCCGACATCCCCCGTGCCCGCCCTGTCGGTCTCGGCCGACAACGAGGCTAGCTCCGTATCGACGCATCCCCCGCCCTTTCGCTGGTTTGCCAAGTCAACCAGCACGGGTTTGCCCCCGAAAAGGCCGTAGTCGGCATGTCCGGCAATCGGTCGTGGTTCGGGAGCGGGGATTTCGCGAAATACGCCGCCGCCCGGCCTGCGGCCTTGCCTTCATCGGGTAAGATTTCCAATAGGGAGTGGTGGATGTTCGCGATGACGGTACATCAGGCCCGGCCGTCGGAGAGTACACCCACCGAGTTAAGCTGAACCCAGATCGTCGGGAAAGCATCCTTTATGAGAGAGCGGGCCGCGCGAGGCGTACATCGTCTCCAGGCCGGAGAAGCGTACGCCGAAACGCGGACTTCTCGCGGAAGCAAAAGATTAAAACGTAACACTCGCGTTGCAAGACCACACCACCGGCAAGCAACCACCACATTGTAGCAGACACCAACACATCCCCCCCGAGCCGTTTGGAACAGATGAAAGACCTCACTGGCGATCCGATTCAGGCCTATCTTACCCAGATTAACGCCATTCCCCTGCTGACGCGGTCCGAGGAACTCTCGGCCGCGCAGCAGATCGACCGAACCCGTACGCGCCACCGCCGCTCGTTTTTGGGCAACCATTTCATGCTGGAGGGTGTCCTTCAGATGCTGCGGAAGGTGCGGGACGAGGAAATGGCCCTTTACCGGGCAATTGACGTCTCCGTCAGCGACACGGTGATGAAGCAGAAGGCCATGCGGCGCGTGAAGGCCGCCTTGCCAAAGCTGGCCGAGTTGGTCCGCGCGAACCGTCGCGACTTGGCCCAGGTTGTGCGTCCCAAGGTGGCCAAGGGCCGGCGGCGTTCGCTGCTGCGGACGATTGGCCGTCGCCGCCGCGAGTTGGTCGCGCGGATCGAAGAACTGCGGCCCCGGCTCGACGCCTTGCAGCCGGTCATGACGAAGCTGGAGCTGGCGCAGGGCCAGATGCAAGAGTTGGCCGACGAAGTGCGAGAATACCGCCGCCTGGGCATCCGCAACGGGCAGGCTCGGTCGGCGATGCGCGAACTCCGCGAGATGATCCGCACCGTCGGCGAGTCGCCCCGCTCGCTCCGCCGACGCCTGGGACGCATCGATCGCCGCAATCGGGCCTACGAAGCGGCCAAGCACGAACTCTGCGCCCGTAACCTCCGGCTGGTTGTCTCCATCGCCAAGAAGTATCGCAACCGCGGCTTGAACTTCCTCGACCTGATCCAGGAAGGCAACACCGGCCTGATGCGGGCAGTCGAAAAGTTCGAATGCAGCCGCGGCGTGAAGTTCTGCACCTACGCCACCTGGTGGGTGAGGCAGGCCATCCTGCGGGCGATCGAGGAGCAGAGCCGCACGGTCCGCGTGCCCTCGCGGGCGGCGGAAAAGGCCGACGTGGTCTATCACGCGGCGGAACGCTTCTTCCAGAAGCACGACCGGCATCCTACGCTGGAGGAAACCTCCAAGGCGGCGGGGCTGACGCTCGAGGAAACCCAAACCGCCCTCCAAGCCCGACGACAGACGCTCTCGCTCGATCAATCGGTTGGACGGCGGGACGAAAACACGCACGCGGAATTCATCGCCGATCACCGCGAGGATGATCCCCTGGGCGAGGTCGATCAGGGTCTGCTTAAGCTGCGCCTGGGCGAAGCCCTGGCGTCGCTCTCCTGGCGCGAACGCGAAATCCTCAAGCTCCGCTACGGGCTGGGCGATGGGCATACCTACACGCTGAAGGAAATCGCCGAGGTCTTCCGGATCAGCCGCGAGCGGGTTCGCCAGATCGAGACCCGGGCCCTGCGCCGGATTCTCGAGTCGGAAGGGGCCGGCGTTTTGGCCGGGTTCCTCGACTTCGACGCCGACCTGTCCGAGGACGAAGCCGACGAGGCCGAGCAGCAGTCGGAGAAGGCCAAGCCGAAGAAATCGGCCCCGCGTCAGCCCGCTCTGGCCGGTGTGGGGTAAGCGGCCGCGAGTTCGCGTCGCGCCGTTTCAGCCAGCGGCTGCCCGCAGCGATTAACGCCAAGCCCCGGCAATTGACGCCCGGGTTGCCTGACGCCCGGGTTGATCCGGCGCGGTCACCCCTACAGCGCGCAACGGGACAATTAGCACACGGCTAGTCAGCGCACATGGATCGAGTTGACCACCTCGACCTCGCGGCACACGGCGCGGACAACCTCTTGGGCCAGTTGCTTGTAGTAGAAACTGGACACGCTCCCCGAGATCAGCAGCCGACCCTCGGCCGGCTCCACGTCGAGGCCGCGAAGCTCGTAGAAGGGGCTGTTGCGGAGGGCGTGCTTCGCCCGAGTTTCAACCTCTTGGACTGCTGTTACAGACATGCGCGGCCGAAATCCTTCTCGTTGCCGGGTATCGCTTTCGGAGAACTGAACCAATACCAATCTATCCCTGCCATGGGCAGTTGGTCAACCCCGAAAGACAGAATGACGCGAGAAAAAAGCCCGACGGCCGCCGTTCCGCTCATCCCGCTCTAACAATTGAGCCGTCGCCAGGGCCGGATGTGCGTCACGACGAAAGCCTCGGCCGCTGCCCGCTCAGCCGATGATCCCCTTGTCGCGCAGGTACTGGATCACCTCGTCGGCGAGCTGTTCGGCCGGTTTGTTGCCGGAGTCCAGCACGAGTTCCGCCCGCTCGGGCGCCTCGTAGGGATCGTCGATGCCGGTGAAGCCCTTGATCTCGCCAGCGCGGGCCTTCTTGTAGAGGCCCTTCGGGTCGCGCGACTCACAGACATCCAGCGGGGCATCGACGAGCACCTCGATGAAGTCACCCGGCTCAAGCATTGCCCGCACTTCATCGCGGTCGCGGCGGTAGGGGCTGATGAAGGCCGTCAGGGCGACGACCCCCGCATCGCGGAAGAGCTTCGCCACGGCGCCGATCCGCCGGATGTTCTCCTCCCGGTCCTGGGCGGAAAAGCCCAGCCCGAACCGCTTGGCGAACTCCTCTCCATGGCGGTCCTTCAGCAGCGCCGGGCCGGCGTTCAGCCCATGACGCACGTTGTCGCCGTCGAGCACGAAGCTATGGATGCCGGCCGAGTGCAGCTTGTGGTCGACCAGGTTGGCCACCGTGCTCTTGCCGCAGCCGCTCAGGCCGGTGAACCAGAGGACGCAGCCGCGGTGGCCGTTGAGTTTCTCCCGCTCGGGCAGGGTGACGGCATGCTCGTGCCAATGGACTTCGACGTTCTGTTCGCTCATGGCGATGGGTCTCACTTTGCTCGGGGCCGATTCGGGAAGGGTAATCCGGGGATTTTAGCCACCGGGACTGGTAATTTCAAGCGGTCGGGCAAAACGTGCAGGAGAATTGCAAAGTCGAGTTCAGCTGGCGTTGAGGCTCCACACGTCATTGCCCCAGGCACCCGGCGAGCCAGGTTTCGGAAGGCGGATTAGCCGTCTGTCCGCCGATCAGCCCGCCGCAGCGGCCGATTCGGGTGCCGAAACTGGGTGCAGCACGCCAGAACCCCTCGGTGGAGTTGCGTGCGTGTGCGATCCGGCGTGGATGCTACCGGCTGCACAGTGGGATTACACGGATCGGCCAAGAATTCCGAGCCAGCCGTTTGACAACCCACCTGTGAATCTGATAGAATCACTCTCGTCGTGAGCGATTCAGATCGCTATCAGTGGTCGAAGTGAAACACCGGAAGGCCGCCATGGGTTCGGCCGAAGTTCTCGCTATTCTGGGCGGCCTCCGCCAAGGCGACTGCGGTCTTTATGTAAGCACTGGTGGCTTCACCAATGAAGCGGAATACGAACCAGAACGCGCCGCTTTTCCGGCCACGTTAATCGATCTGGATATGCTCGCCAGCTTGCTGGATCAATACTACGAGTCCATTGATTCGTTTGGACGGGCCGTCATTCCGCTGACAAGAATCCTCTGGCCAACGGATGAGGGGGCGTGCGGCTGCATTCTTTTTCGCATAATCGCACGATGGTACGATGCGACCGTGCTGACGGCCACTCCTCGATTCCACTGACTCACGCTGGCGCCCACCATGGCTGAGCCGTTTGATCCCTACTATCAGTGGTTGGGCATTCCGCCGAATGAACAGCCTCCGAATCACTATCGCTTGCTCGGGCTTAACCCGCTAGAGAACAACGCGGATGTGATCGACCGGAAGGCTGACGCGCTGATGGCATATCTTCGCACCTTCCAGGTAAGCCAGCACGCCGAGCATTCGCAAGAACTGCTGAACGAGGTGGCAGCTGCGCGGATCTGCCTGCTGGACCCGAAAACAAAGGCCGCGTACGACACCAAGCTGCGGCGGGAACTCGAGCGGCGGTTGACGCCGGCCACCCGCTTAAAACCGCCGAGTGTGCCCCCGGTCGCAAATGTACGGCAACCCATGGGGTCGCGCCATTTGCAGGATGATTCAGAGGAAATCCTCGATTGGCTTAACGAGCCACCGAAGGCCACAGACGAACCAAGTCATGTCAAGGATGATTCGGAGGAAATCCTCGGGTGGCTCAATGAACCAACACCTAAAGCGACACACGGGGGCATTACAGCTCCAGCAGAAACCAGGCCATGCCCGTTTTGCGCTGAGACAATCAAGTTCGGCGCAAAGAAGTGCCGCTTCTGCGGTGAATTCCTGGACGACCGTCTGACCACTGCTTCAACCGTTGGTCGAACGCCCGCCGGCCAAACACGAAGCCTAAAGGACCCAGTATTGGCAGCTATCTTGAGTTTTCTTATTCCAGGCCTGGGCCAAGTTTACACTGGCCGAATTGTCTTCGGCATTCTTCTTGGAGTATTGTGTATCTTTTCCTATGCTTTAGTTATTCCAGGAATCATCCTCCACATTCTTCTCATTTTGGAAGCATGCGGCTATGCCGCTCGACTGAATCAAGGCACGGCAAAACAAGGTGCTGGTAGGTGAGGGCGAATTGAAGGTGGCCGGTACTTCTCTAGGACGTCCCCGGTGGGGTGGCTGGGGCAAAGCGGCGAGTCGTGCGAGCCGCGTGCCCCGGTGAAGCTGATGGTGAAGGCCGGGGCACGGCGTTCGTTCCTCACGCCTTTGCCCCAGGCACGTCCGGGTGGCACCCGGGAACCAAAGGGGGGTGAGCCGCATTGTTGCGCCCATGGTGGCCGGGTATGATGCCACTCATGCCCATCTCCTCCGCCGACCCTGATCCGACCGTCGACGTGGCCGTGATCTATGCCCTGGAGATCGAAGCGGGCCCGCTGGCCGATCGGCTCACGCAGCGGACCACCGTGCGCGGGAAACGCCTCGTCGTCCGCCGTGGATTACTCGCCCCCAGGTCCGACGGAGGCTCCGGCCCCGGCAAGAGCGTCGCCATTGCACACGGCGGGCCGGGCACTGAGAATGCCCGCGCCGCGACCGACGCCGTGCTCGATGCCCATCGCCCGCGTTGGCTGATCGCCGCCGGACTGGCCGGAGGGCTGGTGCCGGCCGTCAAACGGCATGACATCATCCTGGCCGAGACGATCGTCGGCGCGGCAGCCGCGACGGCCGAATCGCCCGAGGGCAGCTCCACCCTACACACGGGTTTGGGCGTGCCGCCCACCGAGTTGCGGCGTTACGCCGGCGTTCATCTGGGACGTCTGCTCACCTGGCCCCACACGGTGGTCGCGCCGGAGGAGAAGCGGCAACTGGGCGAACGGTTCGATGCCCTGGCGGTCGACATGGAGTCGTATGCCGTGGCGGAGGCGTGCCGACGCCGGGGGCAGCCCATGTTGTGCGTGCGCGTGGTGGGCGACCCGGTCGACGAGCGGCTACCCGGCGACGTGGAACACCTGCTGCGTCAGCGGAGCATGGCGGCACGCTGGGGCGCGGCGGCTCGTGCCGTGGTTCGCCGCCCCGCGGCGGTGAAGGACTTCTGGCGACTGCGCGAGAACGCAACGATGGCCGCCGAGCGGCTGGCCGATTTTCTCGTCGACATGATCGCCCGGCTGCCGTGAGATGGGCATTAACCGTGGCGTCGAGCGGAGCTATTATCTCCCGGCGATCGTCTCGCGCCGCGTCATGCGCTGCTCGCCCCTGGCCGCGCGGGGCACGAACTTCATCACTTCCAGGTAGTCGACCTGCTGAAGGTCCCGATCCCGCTTGTCGTAGATCGGTATGGGGATGCGATCCTGGGCGACCAAGCGATAGCCCTCGCCCATCCGTGCGAGCCAATCGCCGTAGGCAGCCTCGTCGAAGTCGTCGAATACACCCGAGCGGTAGAGCACGCAGCGGAGCGGCCAGTCCGGGGCGATGCGGTCCCAGTCGGGCTGCTCGCCGCGGGCGTGGCGCGGGGAATAGATCTTCTGGTTGCACAAATAAGTCGCGGAGTAGCCCCAGTGGAAGTTCTGCTCGGAGAACTCCTGGCCGAGGTCGGTCTTCAGGCAAACCACCTCGCCGTCGTGGCTCATGTTGAACCAGAACGACTGGGCCAGGGCGCGAAGTCGGACGTCCGTCATCCGCTTGGCCGGTCGCCAGACATCGCGAGCGAGCGAGCCGGCGCCGATCACGCCCATCACCGCCAGCAGCACCAACGCGCCCCAGGGCCGCCGCGCGTCGTGGGCCAATAATCGCGCCGCGCCGATCCCTAGCAACAGGCAAATCGCACCGCCCATGTAGAGGTGGAATCGCACCGCGCCGCCGTAGGGATAACGATGCAAGGTGGCCGCCAACAGGGCCAGCGCCAGCGGCCCGAGGAGGGCGATCAGCAAACCTTGGCGTCTCCGTCGCCACAGCACCAGTCCAGCCACGGCCACGCAAACGGCGGTGAAGATGCTGCCGAAGTTCTCGCCACCAGCCGGATAGGCCAGCATTTCGCCCGCGTGAACCTTGGCCAGCCACCATGGCAGCCGCAGCGGTTCGCCAAGCGGTGGGAAGGTGTCCTGCCAGTAGTCGGTCATGAACTCTCCCTCGGCGGTGTTTTGCGAGTGGACCGAGAGCATGTATTGCCCGGCGAAGGCGCCCACCAGCGCCACGTTCAACGCGATCCAGGCGACGGCACTCGTGGACAGTGGCGCTCGCCGGTCGAGCAGCCCGGCACGCACAGTGGCGCCGGGCGGGTTCTGCCCGCCGTTGTCCGCGGCCGCCGGACTGCCGGTCTTCCGTTGGCCCATCCAGCCGCGGGCCAGCGTCCAGGCCACGGCCAGGCTGATCGCCCCGCCGACGAACACCGCCGTGTACGAGAGCAGCACGGCCACGGGCATCAACAGGGCCAGGGCCCAAAGCCAGCGGCTGGGTCCGATCATCCAGCGCTCGGCGCCGCCATCCAGTCGGAGGGGCGATTCTTTCGTTGCATCACCGCTGGGGCGGGCTCCCGCGTGCCACCATTCGACCAGCAGGGCGAACATGGCCAGGGCGAAGAACAGGTCGCCGCCGTAGGGCTTGGCTTCGGCCGCGTAGCGAGTCATCGGGTAGGCCACCGCGAAGCAGGCGACCGAGAGCACCAGCGGCCAACCCCGCAGCAACCGCCGGGCCACGTGCCACATCAACGCCAGGGAGCCCATCGCGCAGGCGAAGGAGTAGAGCCGTAGCCCGTATTCGTTGAACCCCAGCACTTCGGTCAGCGCCTTCTGCAGCCAGAGAAAGGCCACCGGAGCGACCTGGTGGTAATTCAGCGGCTCAAGGAGCTGCATGTACCCCCGGTCAATCAGGTTCACCGACAGCATGCACTCGTCTTCCCATAGGGGAAAGCAGAGCAGGTAGCGGGTAGCACGCAGCACCACGCCCAGAAACAGGAAACCCAGCAGCAGACGTCGCTGGCGGTCGGGGTTCAGCCAGGGACCGGCGGGCAGAGGCTGGTCTTCGGTCGATGTCGAGGGGGGCATCGTGTGAGCGGTTCGTCGTCGCGTCAGATAGTTGGGTGCTTGAATCATGGGCGAGCCAAGGGTCGCGGGCGGCCGAGAAGGGTCGGGGGGCGAGGGCGGATCGGTTTGGCCGGATGATAAACCATTCGCCCCGGCGGAGTCCACGCCATTCGCGGGCTGGCCGAGCAAGCGACGTCGCCGCCCGTCCCCACCGAGCAGACGGGGACCGATTGCCCCGGATTGCCTCCTATGCCAGAATAGCGGGGGCCATGAGCCTTGCCCGGCCCAACGACGATCCCGGTGTGTCTTCGCCCGACGCCTCTGCGCCCGAATCGCCGCCCCGCGAGCCACCTGAGCAGCCTGAGCAGCCTGAGCAGCCTGAGGCATCCACTCCACCGGAGGCGTCAGCGTCGGCGTCCGACGACGGGGGCACGCCGCCGCCGGGACTGGCGTCGTCCCCGCCCGCCCTGCCCTCTCCCGCCGGGCCCCGTTATCAGCCGCTGACGATCGTGCTGGCGGGCGTCGTGGCCGGGGTGGTGATCGACCGCTGCCACCCGCTGCCGTTGGCTGCGTGGATGTCGGCTGCCATGGTCGGCCTGATGGTGTTCGCCTTGGTCTGGTGGCAGCGCCGGGTACTGGCTGGCAGTTTGCTCGTCGTGTTGACGGCCGGGGCCCTGGGCGGGGCCTGGCACCATGGCTACTGGAATCTCCATGGCGATGACGACCTCTCCCGCTTCGCCCAAAATCAGAAGGCCCCCGTCTGCTTGGAGGGGGTTGTCGCTGGCTCGGTGAGGGCGTTGCCCTCACTGCCGTTCGACCCGATGCGCCCGTTGCCCTCCGGCCCGCGGACGGAGTTCGACGTCCGCGTGCTGCAACTTCGCGACGCCGACACGTGGCGTCCGGCTGGCGGACTGGCGCGGGTCACGGTGACCGACGAGTTGCACGGCATCCAGTGCGGCGACCGGATCCGGCTGTGCGGCCGCTTTTCGCTCCCCCCGCGGCCGATGAATCCCGGCGAGTTCGATTACGCCAACTTTCTCCGCGGCTCACGCATCCGCACGATCGTCTCGACGGGCTACGCCGGCTGCTGCCAACGGTTGTCGGCCGGGAAGCTCTTTTCGTTCAACCGTTGGTTGGCTGCCCTGCGGCAACATGGCCAGCGTACGCTCCGCCGTTACCTCGATCCTCAGCGATCGCGTTTGGCCGCCGCCATCCTGCTGGGTGCCCGCGAACAGATCGGCCCGGAGGAAAAGGCCGATTTCTTCGAGACCGGCACCGTGCATCTGCTGGTCATCTCTGGGCTGCACGTGGGCATCCTCTGCGGCACGCTGTGGTTCGTGCTGAGCCGACTGCCCATCCCGCGACTGGCCACGCTGCTGGCCGTTTGCGCCGTGGCAGTGAGCTACATGCTGCTGACCGAGGCGAAACCGCCGGTTGTGAGGGCGACGATCCTCGTCTTGTTGTTCGCCGTGGGCACGTACCGGGGTGGGCGGACACTGAGTTTCAACACCCTGGCCGCCGCCGCGCTGCTGGTCGTCGTGCTGAATCCCAGCGACGTGTTCAGCACCGGCGCCCAACTCTCGTTCCTTAGCGTGGCCGCAATGACCTGGTTCGCGCCCTGGTGGGTGACGATCGGCCGCGAACGAAACTGGGCCCGGACGTTGGCGGATCGCGAGCGATCGCTGCTGGGGCGGCTGACCGTCGTGCTGGCACGCGGGGCTCGACACATGCTGCTGATCAGCATGGCCGTCACCCTGGTGAGCTTGCCGTTGGTCATGCACACCTTTCATCTGGTGGCGCCGGTGGGGCTGATCTTGAACACCATCCTCTGGATTCCCATCACCATCGCCCTGGTTGCCGGATTCGCTACCATGGTGCTCGGCTCGGTCAGCCATGTACTCGGGCTGCTCCTGGGTTCCGCCGCCGGTGGCATGCTGGAGTTCATTCACACCACGGTGGCCCAGGTGCGGGTCGTGCCGGGCAGCCATTTCCACGTACCCGGCCCGCCGCTCTGGTGGGTTCTGGGGCTCTACGGCACGGCCCTGCTGCTGGCCGCCGTGCCCGCGGTCCGGCCGCGTGCAAGATGGTGCACCGCGCTGCTGGCCGGTTGGATCGTGGTGGGCCTCGCCGCGCCGTCGTTGCTGCGGCTGCCCTCGGCGATCTCCGCCCTGGCCTCACCCGCACGCAGCGAAGCCGAGGCGGGAACCGCGTTGGGCGGCGAACGTCCGCTCCGCTGTTCGTTCGTCTCGCTGGGGCATGGATTGTCGACGCTCGTCGAACTGCCCGACGGCCGGTGCCTGCTCTACGACGCCGGCTGCATGGGCTCGCCGGAGCGGAGCTTCCGTTCGATCGCCGCCGTTCTTTGGTCGCGTGGTCTGACGCACCTCGACGCCGTGGTCCTCTCGCACGGCGACCTGGACCACTACAACGCCTTGCCCGCGTTGCTGGAACATTTCAGCGTGGGGCAAATCTACATCTCGCCGACAATGTACGAGAATCGCAACAGGGCCACCGATGCACTGCGCGAGGCGATCCGCCGCTCGGACGTGCCAGTGACGGTGGCCTACGCCGGCGACCGGCTGGGGCGGAGCGACCGGTTCAGCATCACCTTGCTACATCCGCCCAAGCGCGGCGTGGTGGCCACCAGCGACAACGCCAACAGCCTGGTCCTCTCGGTGGAGTGCGAAGGCCGACGCCTGCTGCTCACTGGCGACCTCGAGCCCCCGGGCCTCGACGACCTGATGGCCGAACGGCCGCTGGATTGCGATCTGCTGCTCGCTCCGCACCATGGCGGGCGGCGGAGCAATACGCCCGAGTTGGCCCAGTGGTGCCGGCCGGAGTGGGTGGTGGTGAGCGGGTCGGCCGGACGCGGCAGTCTGAGCGCGCTGCGCGAGAACTACGCCACCCTGGGCAGCCAGGTGCTTCACACCGGCGAGTCGGGAATGATCACGGTCACGATTGGCGCCGGGGGAATGAGCGTCGAGCCGTTCCTTGAGCAGCCGTAGCGCGGTCTTGGCGACCGCAACGCCCTGGGCTGGTGCGTGGTGGCCGCGTGGCCATCGGCGAAGATTGCCGGTTAGCGATCACAAGTCGTTTCCGCAAAAGGGGTTAGGTTTACTTGGGCGGTGAGTCGCGCGGAGCAAACCCTGGGGGCGAGACCTGGCCGACCAACATTTTCTCCCCAGACGTTTGGGAGGGGCGTTGCATGAATCAGCAAAAGTGGTAAACTACCCGTTTCGGTTTGTGGCAACACTTTACAGAAGCAGGCAGGTGGGAGCTTGAAGCAGACGCGGTAGGAGGTTCGTGCTTCGCCGGGCGTGGCCGAGTCTCCTTCCTCCGGGTCCCAATCCCCAGACGCGTCGCTTGTTGACGCGATGCCCCAGAAGACGCAGTGAGCCAGGACAGCGGTTGATTCCATGACCATCACGAAAGAGCGCAAGCAAGAGTTGATTGATCAGTTCCGTCGCGAGGATGGCGACACCGGTTCGCCGGAGGTCCAAATCGCGTTGCTCACCTCACGCATTAAGGGACTGACCGAACACCTCAGCTCGAACAAGAAGGATCACGCCTGCCGGCGGGGTCTGCTGATGTTGGTCAGCCGCCGAAGGCGATTGCTGGACTACCTGAAGAAGGTCGATCCACAGCGTTATCTGGATATTCTCCAGCAGCTCGGCATCCGCAAGTAGGCGGATGGCTCGCGCGGCACGGAGTTCTCCGACCGGATGGGCCCCAGGCAAGGGGACGGAAACCAATCGCACGCCGTCCGCGGCACTCGGACGCGACCGCCGGTCGTGGTACCGGGTCATGGCACCGCGCCTCGACGGCGATCTCCCGGTCGGGCAGACGTCGGCCATCCTCAGTGTCGTTGTAGATGCCGTCGGTGTCCCCGGGCGATTCTCCGCTCGCGGCGAACTGGCAGCGAATCTCCAGCGCGGCGTCGACCCGCAATCGAAGCCCGCGACCGAAGCCCGGCCGTCCGTCGGCATCGCGTCCGTCGGTGAAACCATTGGCAGTCAAATTATCGAAGTAAGGTAGGGACGAATCTTGAAAGAACGAGTCGAACGTCAGATCGGAGCGAGTGTACTTTCCATCGAAACCGGCCAGTTGGCCAAGCAAGCGGCGGGCAGTTGCGTGGTTCGCTACGGCGACACCGTGGTGCTGGTGGCCACGGCGACCGGGCCTCCCCGCCCGGGCATCGATTTCTTCCCGCTCACGTGCGATTACCGCGAACGCGTGGCGGCAGCCGGCAAGTTCCCCGGCGGGTTCCTCAAGCGCGAGGGCCGTCCCACGCAGAAGGAAACGCTGACCGCGCGGCTGATCGACCGCCCCATCCGCCCGATGTTCCCCGAGGGCTTCAAGGATGAGGTGCAGGTACAGTCGTTCGTGCTCGCGTCCGATCGGCAGAACGACGGCGACGTGTTGGCGATGAACGGCGCCTCGGCCGCCCTCTGCCTCTCGTACATTCCCTTCGGCGGACCGCTGGCCTCGGTCCGGCTGGGATACATCGACGAGCAGTGGATCCCCTTCCCCACGCACGATCAGCTCGAACAGAGCGAGCTGGACCTCATCGTTTCCGGTAACGCCGAGGCCATCCTGATGATCGAGGGCTTCGCCCGGGAAATGCCCGAGGACCTGATGGCCGAGGCCATCATGAACGCCCACGACTACATCAAGGCCATCTGCGAGATGCAGCGGGAATTGGTCGAGAAAGCCGGCAAGCCGAAGCAGGAGTATGTGCCGCCGGAGGACGATGGGCTCTTCGACCGACTGAAGAACGCCTATTACGACGAGTTCCGCCGCGTCAAGCAAACCGAAGGCAAGCAAGCCCGGGCCGAAGCCTGCGACGCCCTCCGCGAGCGGGCCGAGAGCGAAGTGATTCCCGACCCTGAGGCTGAAGGCGCCGTCGCGGCCGACCGCTTCCGGCAAGTGTGGCACGATTTGGAACAACGGATCGTCCGCGACCTGATCCTCGATGGCACGCGGGCCGACGGGCGCGACGGCCAAACGCTGCGACCCATCGAGTGCGCGGTCGACGTGCTCCCCCGGGTCCACGGCTCGGCCGTCTTCCAGCGGGGCGAAACGCAATCGCTGGTTTCCGTCACGCTGGGCACCGGGCGCGACGAACAACGCGTCGACGGGCTGGTCGAGGAATACTCCGAGAAGTTCATGCTGCACTATTATTTCCCGCCGTTCTCGGTGGGCGAGGTGCGGCCGATCCGAGGCCCGGGTCGCCGGGAAATCGGACACGGGGCCTTGGCCGAGCGGAGCGTGAAGCCCGTCTTGCCCGCCCCCGACGACTTCCCCTACACCATCCGCATCATCTCCGACATTCTCGAGAGCAACGGCTCCAGTTCGATGGCCAGCGTATGCGGGGCCACGCTGGGGTTGATGGCCGCCGGCGTGCCGATCAGCAACCCCGTGGCCGGCATCTCCGTCGGGCTGGTGAAGGAAGGCGAGCGCTGGACGCTGCTGACCGACATCATCGGCGATGAGGACCATTTCGGCGACATGGACTTCAAGATCGCCGGCACGCAGAACGGTATCACCGGCATTCAGCTCGACTTGAAGATCCACGGGATCGACGAGGAGATCATGCGGGCCACGCTAAAGCAGGCGCGCGAAGCCCGGCTGGAGATTCTCCGCAAGATGCTCACCGCCATTTCGCGTCCGCGAGCCGATATCTCGAACTGGGCGCCACGGCTGATCCGCACGCACATCGATCCGGAGAAGATCGGCATGCTCATCGGTCCCGGTGGAAAGACGATCCGCGCGATCCAGGAGTCCACCGGCGCGTCGCTCGACGTGGATGACGACGGCACGGTGACCATCGCCAGCGTGGACGGCGAGTCGGCCCAGGCCGCCATGAGCAAGGTCGAGGCCCTCACCGCGTCGGTCGAGGTGGGCCGCATCTACCACGGCACCGTGGCCAGCGTAAAGGACTTCGGGGCCTTCGTCGAGATTCTGCCCGGCAAGGATGGGCTCTGCCACATCAGCGAACTGTCCGAGGGCTATGTCTCCAGCGTTGCGGAAGTGTGCAGCGTGGGCGACGAAATGGACGTGAAGGTGATCGCCGTCGACGATCAGGATCGCGTAAAACTCAGCCGGCGTCAGGCCATGCAAGAACTCGGCCAAACCGACGGCAACGGCGAAGGCGGCCAGCCAGGCGGTGGCGGCGAGGGGCGTGGTGGTGGACGCGGCGAAGGCCGGGGCGAAGGACGCGGCGGACGCTCGCGCGGACGCGGTGAGCGCGAACGCCGCGACTGAGTGGCGCGATGACCATGTCTCCATCGTTCGACCGCGACGACGCCCGGCAACGCCTGGCCGATCATTACAACGAGATTGCGCGCTTGGCCGGCGGGTTGGCCCACGAGATCAAGAACCCGCTCTCCACGATCCGCCTGAACATGGAGTTGCTGGCCGAGGACTTTCGCGAGAGCGAATCGGCTCGCGACCGGCGGGCGTTGAAGCGCGTGGATACCATGCAGCGCGAGTGCCAGCGGCTGCAGGACTTGCTCGACGAGTTCCTCAAGTACACGCGGATCCGTCGCCTTGATCTGAAGCCCAGCGATCTGAATGAGCAGGTGGGCCAGTTGCTGGACTTCTTCCGGCCCAAGGCCGCGCAGGCGAAGATCGAGTTGATCGAGTACCTGGCCCAAGGCCTGCCGACCGTGCTGCTGGACGAAGAAGCGTTCCGTGGCGCGCTGATCAATCTGGTGATCAACGCCGAGCAGGCCATGCCCGACGGTGGCCAGCTCGTGATCCGCACCTACTCCACCGCCGACGGCGTGGGACTCGATCTGATCGATAGTGGCGGCGGTATGAACGACGAGACGATGGACCGCATCTTCCAGACGTTCTATTCGACCAAGCCGGGCGGATCGGGCTTGGGATTGCCCACCGTGCGGCGGATCGTCGAGGCCCACGGGGGCTCGATCGACGTGCAGAGCGCGATTGGCCGCGGCACGCAGTTCACCATCCGCTTGCCCGTTCCCGCACGGCTGCCTGGGGATGGAACGAGGGCCACCGGATGATTTCGCGATTCCCACGGGACGGGTTCCCACGGGGCGGATTCCCACGGGGCGGTGCCCGTGGGCTTGGACGCGCGAGCGATCGAGCATACGATGATATCACACACAAGCCCACGGGCAGCGTCCCGTGGGAATCCCGGGAAGCTTACACGATCTGATTACCTCAGTCGCCCCATGCCCGACCAGTCCGCCGAGTCGGAACCAATCCGCACTGACTGGCTCTGGTACCATTCGACCATTGGTACCTACGGCTCCTGGCTGCCCGGCGACCCACGCGGTTTCCGTGCGCGCCATCATCGCGAGCACGTCGAGGGGGACTACCACCGTCCGCCACCGCCGGGACACTACGAAGGGCTCTTCACCGCGACCCGAAATAAGATGTGCCGCAGTGCCACGACGTTGTCCACGGCACAGCGGCGCATCGTCGGCGAAGCGCTGCTGGGAAAGCTCGTAAACCTTGGGGCAATCGTCACGACCGTGGCCGTCGCGGAGCAGCACGTGCATTTACTGGCGAAAATGCCCCCGGACGCCTCGCGCGACTGGATCGGCAAGGCGAAGATCAACGCATGGTACCGGCTTCGCGACGCGGGCTGCAACACTAAGCTTTGGGCCAAACGCGGGCGAAACGAAATCATTCGTTCTCGCGAGCATCAACTTCGCGTGCATCGGTATATCCTGCGACACGCCGAGGTGGAAGCCTGGGTGTGGAAGTGGGGGGATGCGATGCCGGAGCAGCGGTTGGGATGAGTCGGGCGGTTCCCACGGGGCGGTGCCCGTGGGCTTGGACGCGCGAGTAATCGTACGTACGATGATATCACATACAAGCCCACGGGCACCGTCCCGTGGGATTCTGAAGAAGCGTCCACCGGTCGTCCCCCGCTCGCCCCCTCATGCCGCGTTGGGGTAGCGCAGCTCGAACAGTCCGAAGATTTCGTCACGGGAAAGGCCCAGCTTGCGGTCGGGTTGGGCGTCGGAAAAGATCGTCTCGAACAGGTCGCGCTTCTGCTGCAGGATTCGCTCGATCCGTTCCTCGATCGTCCCGAGCATCAGCAGCCGGGTAACAGTGACCGGCCCGGCGGCCCCAATGCGGTGCGCCCGATTGATCGCCTGATCCTCGACGGCCGGATTCCACCAGCGATCGAAGAGGAATACGTAGCCGGCGAATTGCAGATTGAGTCCCACGCCACCGGCTCCGTAGCTCATCAGCAGCACGTGCGACTGAGAGTCGTCGCGGAATCGTTGCAGAATGCGGTCGCGGCGCGCGGAGGGTATTTGCCCGTGATATTCGAGCGGCCCGAAGCCCCGCAGCTTCTCGGCCAACTGCTGGAGCGTGGCCACCCACTGGCTGAAGACGATCGCCTTGCGGCCGCTCCGGGCGATCTCCTCCAGATCGGCTTCCAGTCGGGCGAGCTTGGAGCTGGAGCCGGTCACGGGATCGAAGTTACAGATTTGCTTCAGCCGCAGGACTAATTCGAATACGTGTTGGATCGTGGCCTCGTGGCCCATGCCGGAGAGGCGCAGCACGCCCTCGTCTTCGGCCAGGCGGTAGGTTTCGCGTTGCTCGGCGGAGAGTTCCAGTTCGGCGTCGCGGATGAGTTTCGGGGGCAGGTCGCTGAGCACCTCTTCCTTGGTGCGGCGCAGCACGTAGTCGCCGACGGCGCGTCCCATCCGGCGGGGCTTCATTTCGGGGGAGAGATAGCCGGGGGCGAGGAACTCGAAGATGCCCACCAGATCCTCGCCGCTGTTCTCGACCGGCGTGCCGGTCATGGCCCAGCTCCGACGGCGGCCGATCGAGCGGACCACCTGGCTGGTCGTCGAGTGGCGATTCTTGATCCGCTGCGATTCGTCGAGCACAACCAGGTCGAACCGCGCCGGCTGATCGGAAGACGGCGACGCGTGGGGCTCCGCCTCGAAGATCGCCCGATCACGGCAGAGTAACTCGTAGTTGGCCACGCGGACCGGGACGTCGGGCAGTTGCCATTGCCAGCGGCGTCGCGCGGCGTCGCCCTCGATGATCATCACCGGCACCTCGGGGGCCCATTGTTGGAACTCGCGTTGCCAGTTGGTGACCAGCGGCTTGGGGCAGACCAGAAGCACGCGACGCAACTCGCCACGGCGCAGCAACAGCCGGATGGCGGTGATCGCTTGCATGGTCTTGCCCAGCCCCATCTCGTCGGCCAGCACGGCGGCGTGGCGCGGGTACAGGAAGGCCACGCCCTCGAGTTGATGCGCGAACGGCTTGAAGGGGAAGTCGAGCGCGCGTTCGGCCAGCAGCACTTCCAGCGAGGGCTGCAAGAGATACTCTAGCCGATCTTCCAGCTTGACCACGTCGCGCGGCGGGAGGATGGGCGTGGAATGGCCCGAAGCCAACGCATCGAACGTGCACCTCGCGCCGCCCTCCGCGACCGGTGGTGCAAGATCGACGGCCGGCGGCTCGGGGCCGTCGTCGAACATGAAGCTACGCACTTTCAGCTTGGGTCGCTCGATTGCCACGCTGATCGCCCGCGGCGATTCAATCCCCAGATCCAATTCGTGCGACTGCGGGCGACGCGTGGTCAGGACGGCCCGCCGAGTGCGTGGCCGCGGCGGAGGGAACCACGATTGCACCTCAAGCGTTTGGCGACTCATGCGGCGGTCTTTCGCGCTTCGGTAATGGCCTGACGGATCCGCTGGAACGGTTCGAGCATGTCGAAGCGCTCCGCCCACGACCCCAACGCCGCGACAATCCGAGGCCCGTCGTCTTGCGATTCCGGGGAGAGCGCTAGCCGGTGTCGGCCGAGTTGAATCTCGGCAAGCGATTGCCCGGCGACCGAGGAACACGAGTCGCCCTCGGCAAGATGACTCGCGTGGTCGGCAGGCCGGTCGTCGTCGTCGCCGCCGGCGGATTGCTCTGCTTCGCCTCCCTGCCGGGCCGCGTCGGACTGACTCCGAAGAACCAAGGCGACCGGTATGTCGCAATGCTCGCCGACGGCCAGCGCTTCGGCCAGGTCGACGAGCACGACGTCGGCTCGTCGCCGAGTGCGATCGAGCAATGTGCGTCCAATCCGGTCGCCAAAAAGGAAAGGCCGAAGCGTCGCGCCGTAGAGGATGCGTTGCGCTCGGGTGGGCCGGACTGGGGTGGTGCAGTGAAACTCCAGCGGCCGGCCGGTCGCAGCCAACAACAGATACCCGCCGAAGAAGCCGTGCTGCCGGTCGTCGACGATTGTGAAAAACCCGATCGCCAGCTTGCCGGCCTTCTCTTGTTTCTTCCGCGGCGGCTCCGCGTTGGGCTGTGGGCCGCGATTGGGTCGGCGGTTGTGGTTATCCGAGCGCACAGCGCGCGACGGAGAGGCCGGAGAGGGTTGGTCGGAGCGATCGACGCCCGCCGCCGGGGGGGAGGGCTGCCGGGAGTGGTCGGCGGTCGATTTAGCGGGATATCGAGCGGGATCGAGCGGCACCGTCATCACCTGGCGGGTGGATTGTTTCCGAGATTGCGCAGACCACGCATCTTCCGGCGTGAATAGAGCAGAACCCACTGGAGAATCGGGTCATCGAGGCCCGCGACTTTAGGCCGTCGGAGGTTTTGCCCTTACGCTGCTGGGGGTTGCGTTCAGCCGAGAATGCGGTGTCCGGAGCTGGAACGGCGTGCAATTCTTATTGGCGGCGAGTGTCCCTCCGCTGCCTCGATCTGGGCCTCCGCGCCATCCGGCGAAGCAATCTCCACGAATTGGCAAGAAATCCACTCCAACCGCTCGACAATTCGTCGGGGCTGTGTTTATACTGGAATGGAGAAAGGAACTCGCACCATGAAACATGATCCCTCCCCGACGCCCGAACCGTTGTTCAGCCAAATCGACGTGTCGCACGGCAGCTACGATGATCTGGACGACGGCGGCGAGGTTGAATACTCGTCCGTTGAACATTCGCACTTGCTGCGCGAGTTGATCGCCGCGCAGGATCGCCAGAACGAGTTGCTCGAAGAACTCGTGGCCCACTTGGGGTCGGCGCAGCGCCAGCGGGCAACGGAGCTGGGCCACTGGAAAAAAGCCAACCCGCGACTGGCGAGCGATTGTCGGCAAGCGGCCGAAATGCTGGGCAAGGTACAAACCGAGTTTCTCGAAAACCTCACGCAAGAGGTGAACGAGAACGCCGAGACCCTGGCCTCCAGCGACTTCATGCTCAACGAGTTCATCGATCGCTTCGGGCCGCGGATGGCTCATCTGAACGGCTTGCTGCAAGTGTTGGCACAGCTCAGTTCCACGCCGAATCCGGCCAACAGATCCAACTCGATGTGATCGCGATCTTTCATGACCTTGCTCGCCGCATGCGTCGCCAGGTTGCTTGCTTCTGGTGGCGGAGGGTGACGTCTCTTGGATTCTTTCGGTCCACCTGCGTTGCGAGTGTTGGTTGGTTGTTGATATCGGCAGTCGCCGGTTGCAACTCGCACTCGACGAGCAGCGATCGGCCGATCGGTAGCGACCCATCGGCGGACGACGGATCGTCTTCCATGCTCGGTTCGCCCGAGTCGGCATCCAACGAATCGGTGCCGGCGCGATCCACGATGTCATCCGCGGCCTTCGAATGGCCGCTGGCCCGCGGCGACCGCCAAGGCACGGCGTTTGTTCCTTCGGGGAGCTTGCCGGAGCAACTGGTCCGGCGCTGGACGTTCCGCGCCGACGACGCGATCGAAACGGCCGCCGTCGTGCGCGACGGACGGGTGTTCGTCGGTTCCTTGGACGGCAACCTCTACGCACTCCGGCTTGGCGACGGCAAATTGCTATGGAAGTTCGCCACCGAGTTGGGGTTCACCGCGCCGGCCGCCGTCGACGCAGAACATGTTTATGCGGGCGACGCGGATGGAGTGTTCTACTGCCTCTCGGTAACCGAAGGTCGTGAAGTCTGGCGGTTGACGACCGACGCCGAGATCAACTCCGCCGCCAATCTGCTGGGCGAAAACGTGGTCGTCGGTTCGCAGGACGGCAAGTTGTATTGCCGGGATCGGATGACGGGCAACGAGGTTTGGACCCACGAGAGCCCCGACCAAATCCGCTGCTTCCCGTCAACGTCGCAAGGCCGCCTGTTTGTTGCCGGTTGCGATGGACGGCTGCACGTGATCGACGCCACCTCGGGCGGCCAGGTGTCGGAGGTGGAGATGGACGGTCCGACCGGTTGCACACCAGCGGTCGACGGTCGGGTGGCGTACGTCGGTACGGAGCAAGGCCGATTCTTCGCGATCGATTGGATGGGTTCGCGCGTCGTTTGGCGGCACGAATCGGCCGACCGTCCGGCGGCGATCCGCTCCTCCGCCGCGGTTACCGAGCAATTGGTCGTCTTCGGGACGCGTGGCCGGGTGGTGCAAGCCTTAACAAGGGCCACCGGCAAAGAGCACTGGCAGTTCGCCGCTCGGGCCAAAGTGGACAGCTCGCCGGTGGTGGTCGGCAATCGCGTCTTCGTCGGGACTGGCGACGGGGTTCTGCTGGAGTTGACCCTGGACAAAGGCGAGGCGATTTGGGAGTATGAGTGCGGCGGCGCGATCACGGCCTCGCCAGCGGTGGCCGGAGGGCGGTTGGTCATCGGCACGGATCGCGGCGAGCTGTTTTGCTTCGGCGCCGAGGGGGAGCAGTAGCCGGACGACCGCCCGCGTTTGGGTCGAGTCGGCCCCAGCGTAGGCGAGCGTCGTGTCCCGAATACCGAGTTCCAAGCCCCGAGCCCAATCCATGCTATCGGTCATCATCTCGCGGCCACAGACGGCCACCGAAGGGTTGAAGTCGCTGGAAGAGAAGCTGCTGAAGGCGGTTTCCGGTCGCGACGATCTGCGCGCCGTGGTGAGCCCCAGTCTCTACGATCTTCCACCGGAGAGCGACGCCGTGCAGGCGTTGAGGAAACTCGAAGAGCCGCTCGTCGTCTGTGCGTATCTGAATCCGCGAGCGGCGTTTTGGGTGCTCCACGCGAACGGAATCACCGGTCGGATGGGCAGCTCGCCGCTGATCCGCGAGGAAATGGACGAGCAACCGCGATCCGACCTCCCCGATCGGAAAATCTGGTGCTTCGATCTGCGGGAACACCTCCGCCCGACGCGGCTGCTGAACGAGATTGAGCGGTTGTTGGCGCTAGTCGAAGGCGGTCCGGTCGAGCCCTTGGCCACGACTTCCGCCACGACGCCGTCAACGGGGGCCAACGGGCACATCACCCTGGACGGTTTGCAGGGCAGGCGTTGGTACCCGGTGATCGACAAGAGCCGGTGCACGGGCTGCCTGGAGTGTCTGAATTTCTGCCTGTTCGGTGTGTACGGCATCGACCACGCGGGGCAGTTGTTCGTCGAGACGCCCGACGCCTGCAAGGATGGCTGCCCGGCGTGTAGCCGTGTCTGCCCCCGCGGGGCCATCATGTTCCCAATGCACGACAACCCTGGAATTGCGGGAGCGGGCGCGACGGAGGCCGGTCAATCGGGATTGCCGCAGATCACGAAACGGCCTCCGCGCGACGATCTTGACAATCTGGTTGACGGGCTGGACGACGCCGAGCTTTAGCAGCCCGCAAGCGACGGCCACCTGTCAAGCGAGGTTGGTGGGGAGGTTCGGGAGGTGGACGTTTGCCACCGAGCCGTGCCTGACTGGGAGCCGGCCGCTCCCTGGTGGGAGTCATCGCCGCGAGCCGGCGCGCGGCGAGCCGTTTACCAGCCCATCACCCCGCTCACCAGCCCATCACCATGGTCGACTCCACGGCGCGGCGCGCGTGATCCAGATCGGAGCCGGTTTCTTGCATGTAGATACGGATGGCTCCCACCTTATCGCCGGCGGCCCGATGCAGGCAATCGCGGGCGGTGGCGCAGGGGTCGGCTTTGCCTTGGATACCGAGCACGCTTTTGGAGATCACCCAGGTGTCACGCGGCCGTTTGGTCACGCGCAGCACTTCCTCGTTGGGGTAGTGCCGCTCGACGGTTCGCCGAGCTTCCGGCTGGCCGTCGGCCCAGGTGATCACGACATGGGCTTCGGTTTCGATCTCAAATAGGGGCATTGTTCCGATTTCCTTCCATCATCAAGTCATGGCAACAGGGGAACCGTCGCCTCATGGGGTGGGCCGAGTGCGGCGAGTCCCACCACGAAAACTGAATGGTGGGACCCGGTTCACTCGGCCCACCGGCGTCGCGCGGACGCTGCTTATTTGCCCAGGCAGTACAAAAACTTGTCGCTCCGGATGAGCAAGCGGTCGCCCGAGACGACTGGAGTGGCGTTGAAGACGCTTTCGTCTCCGAGTTCCGGTCGGGCGATCTCCTTGAATTCGCGACCGGCGGCGAACACGACGGCCCCTTTCTCGCGGCTAAAGGCGTAGATGTTGCCGCCGGCGAAAATGGCCGATCCGTAAACGGTGCCCAGCCCTCCGATCCGCTCGCGGTAAACCAGTTCGCCGCTGGCCGTGTCCACGCAATGTGCGATACCACGCTGGCCAACCCAGTGCATCAAGCCGTCGTGCAGCACGGGCGTGGGCACCAGCGGGTTCTTGCGGAGTTCCCAGAGGCGGTGCGTCTCGGTCACGTCGCCCCGACCGCCACAACGGATGGCAATCAACACGCCGTCGCTGCCACGACCGCCGCATACGTAGACAGTCTCGCCTTCACCAATCACCGAGGGGCAAACGTAATCCTCCACGCCCCGGCATTCCCAGAGCTTCTCGCCGGAGTTGGGATCGATCCCCAACACCTTGCTATGCATGCTGACGACGAGTTCGCTTTTCCCATCGGGTAGTTCGACGATCAGCGGGGTGCTCCACGATTGTTTGATCCCCGGCACCTGCCAAACCAGCTTGCCCGTCTCCTTGTCCAGGGCCACGATCCGCTGGCTCTCGACGCTGGCGTTCACGATGACCATATCGCGATGGACAATGGGCGAGGCGGCGGAACCCCAGCTATGCGTGTTCTCGCCGACGCCGATGCTCCAGTTCAATCGCCCATCCACGCCATAGGCCCAAACCCCCGAGCGGCCGAAGAAGGCGAATACCTGCTTGCCGTCCGTCACCGGCGTGGCCGAGGCATAGCCATGCAGGGCCACGAAGCCACGATACTCCCGCTCCGGCAGCCGGGCTTTGCTCTGCTGGTGCCACAGCTTTTCGCCCGACTCGCGATCGAAACACAAAACGTGATGCCGCAGCTCGCTCTGGTCGCCGGGGTCGCTCTCGTCGACGCCGTATCCACTGTACGAGGTGAGGAAAATCCAGTCGTCCAGGGTGACGGGGCTGGAGGCACCCGGCCCGGGCAACTCCGTCTTCCATGCGACGTTCTTATTGGCCGACCACTGGGTGGGTGGACTCGCCTCGGGGGCTTCGGCATCGGCATCGGGTCCGAGGAATCGCGGCCAGTCGGCGCCGAATGACACGGCACCTGCACTGAGCAGCAAGGCGATCACGGCGCATGCCTGCTTGGGTCGCTTCATGGTGAGACTCCCGTTTCGTTTGGCTTGGAAGGCGTTTGGGTTCAAAGGCACTGCCGGCATGCCCGGTCTCCGGTGGGCATCTTGCGGCAGCTGGTCTGGTCGGAGCCGGCCGGGGCCGATGATTCGGTCAACCAATTCCGTGGAAGCATTATAGCGGCGTGCAGGCTTCCGTGTAAGTAACCGCGGTCGGGCGTGTTCGCCATAGTGGATCGCCCGGCAATCGCCCTCTGGCGAGTTGGGGCTCCGAGGGCGAGGGCGCCTTGATGCGGCCGATTGTTGGGCCCGCGAGAGGCTCTAGCAACGCTTGCATTTCCATGGAAATTGGGCGAGAATCTCGGCTCTTGAGCGTCGGCGGCGGCAGTGCGTACCCCGCGATTGGCGGCCCCCAAGGGGCAATCCCCCCTAAACGACCACACGACATGGAGAAACTCGCATGGGTGAAGGGAATCTCAGCTCGGAGATCGTCGACGTGCGGATGGGCACCCTCGACTTGTCCATCATCTTCATCTACCTGATCGGAATCATCGTGCTCGGCTGCTGGGCCGGCATGCGTCGGAAGGAATCGGAAGGGAGCGACTACTTCCTCGCCAGCCGCTCGCTGAGCTGGCCGGTGATCGGCCTGGCCCTGTTCGCCACGAATATCTCGACGATTCACCTGGTCAGCTTCGCGCAGAACGGCTACACCTCCGGGCTGGTGTACGGCAATTTCGAGTGGATGGCCGGCTTCACGCTCGTCGTCCTCGCGCTCTTCTTCGCCCCGTTTTACCTGCGGTCCAATGTGGCCACGCTGCCCGATTTCATGGAAAAACGCTACAGCCGGGGCAGCCGCGACTTCCTGGCGATCCTCTCGATCTTCTCGGCCGTGGTCGTGCATATCGGTTTCTCGCTGCTCACCGGCGCCATCGTGCTGGAAGGGACCGTATTGCCGGCGTTCATCGAGCAACCGCTCGATGCCGACCAGCTCTTCTACACCCGTCTCTACACGGTGATCGGCATCTGCGCGGCCACCGCCCTCTACACCATTGTCGGCGGCTTGTTGGCCGTGGTGCTCACCGAATCGATCCAAACCGTCGTTCTGCTCGTCGGTTCGATTTGCATCACGGTGATCGGTTATCAGATGATCGGCGGCTGGACGGAATTGAAGGATGCCGTTCACCCGGTGAACCTCTCCATCCTCCGCTCGAATACCGACCCGACGGGCATCACCTGGTACGCCGTGTTCCTCGGCTATCCGGTGCTGGGCATATGGTATTGGTGCACGGATCAGACGATCGTGCAGCGCGTGCTGGGCGCGAAGGACGAAAACCACGCCCGCATCGGGCCGCTGTTCGCCGCGTTGATCAAAGTGTTGCCCGTGTTCCTCTTCGTCCTTCCGGGCTTGATCTGCCTGGGCCTAATCCACACTGGCAAGATTCCGCCGCTGGAGCGGCTGCCCGACGGCTCGCCCAATACCGAGCAGACCTACACGCACATGATCAAGACGCTGCTCTCGCCGGGTATTCGCGGTGTGGTGATCGCGGCGATGTTGGCCGCGCTGATGAGCACGGTTTCCGGGGCGTTGAACTCGATCGCCACGCTGTTCAGTTACGACATTTACCGCCGCTGGCGGCCGGGGGCCGACGATCGCCACCTGATCCGCGTCGGGCGGATCGCCACCTTCGTGGCCATGTGCATCGCCATCCTCTGGACAATGGGAATCAGCGCCCAAAACACGACCATCTACCAAGCCTTGGTCGACGTGCTGCCGGTGGTCGCCCCGCCAACCGCCGCCGTGTTTACCTGGGGGGTGTTCTGGCGCAAGGCCTCCGCGCCGGCCGCTTTGTGGACGCTGATCGGCGGGTCGCTGCTCGGGCTGGGAATCTACCTCGTCAAGGCGCTAATGCTTAACGGAACCCTCGACACCACCGCCTGGCCCGAGTGGCTTTCCGGGTTTTTCCTGATCAACGGTCTGTTCATGGCCTTCCTGCTCTTCTGCGTGCAGTCGGCCGGGCTGGTGGTAATGTCCTTGATCTGGCCGCACCGACACACGCCGCAAAGCGAAGCGCTGGTGTGGCGCACGCCTTGGGACGCACTGAAGCCGGGTAAGGATACGTGGCGCGGACTGATGGACTTCCGCGTGGCCTCGGCCGCGGTGGTCATTGGCATGATCGCCCTCTACATTGCCTTCACCGACTGGACGCCCTACAACCCAGTGCATGGCAGCATCACCATTGACGGCCAGCCGGTCGTGGGCGCGCAGGTTCTCCTAGATGCCGAGGACGACCGATTCGATACCAAGCTCAATACCGACCTCGACGGACAGTTCACTTTTGGTACTGCTCAACGCGCGGGTGGTGCTCCACGTGGCACCGAGTTCCAAGTAAGGCTCGTGCCGCATCGCGACTATTTGATCCGCTTCGGCCGAAAAGAGGGTGTGCCGACCACGGAGATCCTGGCTTGGATGCCCGCGGGTGCCGATGTTGACGAGCGGACCGAACAAAAGAAACGCGTGTTCACCATTCACCGCGACGGCGAGCAGCAAGTGGTCGACGTCGGCTTAAAGGAAGACGTTCGCGTGGTTCGCGCAACGGACATCCCGAGCCGATATCGCGAGTTCGGAACGTCCGGTTTGACGTTCGAGGTCGCGGACGGCGTGACCGAGGTGGAGTTCCCGCTGGAGTAGCGCCACTGCTGCGAGACTCCTGGCTCCGCGGGCGCGCCCCACTTTCGCTGGCAACACGGCACGCAATGGCGTCCACACGAACCAGCGCTCCGGCGTGGGCCAGTGGTAACCGACGCTCCGACTGGCAAAACACCAGTGGTATCCCAATCTTCAGCTTCTGCGAATCGCCACGAATTACCTGCTACCGGCTTGCCCGCCAGCGGCGTCGGAGGAATCCTCCGGTAGCAGGTCGACCACCACCAGCTCGGGGCGGCAGAGAAAACGCAGCCGCGGCGCGCGCCCCCGTTCCATGCCCACGCCGCGCGAGACCAGCAGTCGCCGGCCGTCGTCGATTTGCGTCAGACCGGCCGCCCAGTCGCGGGGGACCGCGGACAACGTGAGCACCGGCCCAAGCAATGGCAACCGAACTTGCCCGCCGTGGGTATGGCCGGCCACCATCAGATCCGCCTCGACGCGGCCAAGGGCGAAGTTCGGCGAATGCCCCATGACGATGTGGAATCGGTCGTCCGCCTCGCCCGGTCGGGCTACCCTCGTGGTCGTGTCGAACGATTCTTCCAGGCCCAGGCAGGTCAAAACCAGGCCGGCGACCGGGAAGGTTCGGCGTCGATTGGCCACCTCGACCGGCGTGTCGCGGAAGACCGCCTGTAGACCGAAATCATCGACGTTTCCACGAACCGCGAAAGCTCGCGGACGCTCTCCGGAGGCCGCCTCGTCAAAGAATCGGCCGAACAGCCGGTTCAGCTTCTCCGCCTGCCGGGTGAAATGCTCCGCATCGTACGTTTGGATGTAGTCGCCGGCAAGCAGCAAGACGTCGGGCTTCGCCCGCGCGACCTCCGCCAGCACACGCTCCTTGTAGGGGCCGATGCGGTCGGTCTGCAAGTCGGCCAACACGACGATCCGCACCGGCTTGGCGACCCGTTTGCTACGGATTTCGTGGTGCGTCACTTCCAGCCACTGCGGCTCGATTAGAAAGGCGTCCACGCCCACTGCCGCGATTGCCGTGGCCAGCAGTGCGGAACCGATCGCCCAGGGACGATGCGTCCTCCGGATGGCCCAGGCCACGCCCAGCAACAGGAGCGGGGCGAAGACGAACAGCCCGTAGCCGGCCAGATGGGCCGCGAAGAACATAGTCTGCCCGAGCCCCACCGCTGCCCAAACGGCGGCGGCCGCCCCGAGAGCCATCACGCCCGCGCCATTGCGAACCGTTGGATGCCGCACGAGCCAACCGACACTCCCGACCAGCACAATCAGCAGCAGCGTGTTGTAGATCAGGACGAAGACCAACATGACGGTCGTACCCTACTTCTGGACGGGGGGCTCCGTGGGGTCATTCGGCCCCCCGCCATGGAAATTATCCTGCGTCCAGGGAGCGCCGGAGAGCGGTGGTCGGCTGGTTCTGGGGGATTCCCGTGACCCCGACGCGGCCTCCGCCTCCCCGCGAGCGCACAAAAAATGCCGGAAGTCGTTCCGCAGGAACATCTTCCGGCATTTGCCAAGCGAGGCCGACGGGACTCGAACCCGCAACCACCGGATCGACAGTCCGGTACTCTAACCAATTGAGCTACGGCCCCAAAAACACGGGAAACACAGATTATACATCCATCGGGCCGGGCTGCAAGGGTTTGTGAGGAAAATCGTCGGACTTCCGGGGCGGCATCTCGGCGACCGGCGTTTTCGATCCCGCGCCACGCCACCTTTCCCTCCCTGGCGGGGGGGCAAGTCCAGTTCCCTCGCTCCGGCACCTTAACCATAAACTAGACTTGAAGAAACGCCTTGGGGGGGCAGCGAAGCGAATTGGAGCAAGCGCGATGGATGATCTTGTGCGCCAAGTCATGCGGACGATCGACCAAATGGGCACCCAGGAATGGGGTCTGGCACTTGGGGCGATGGTCGTCTTCGGTTTCTTCTGCATGCGGGGGTTCGGGTCTCGCTCGGGCTATTGAAGCAGCGGCACCATGACTCTGTTGGCAGTGGTTGTCCCTCACGTGGAATCACGCCAGCGGTCGCGGGCTTTGCATTCCGCTTCGCGGGGCGGATCGGAGGCTGGGCCACGAGCCGGCCGATCGGCAACGCTGACGCGAAACTATTAGGACGCACACCATGGATTTTTGGAGCATTCACATCCCCCTCCCAGCAGCCTTGGCCATTGTGGCCACGGTGGGCTACTTGTTTGGCCGCCGTCGCCAGACTGACGGCGACGAGATGGTCCATCGTTCGCGACGCGAATTGCGGCGCGCTCAGGCGGTCGCCGGCGAATTGGAGCGGATTGCCTGGACGGTTCGCAAGAGCCTCACGAAGCACCACACCAGCGTATCTCGTTTCAAGGACCGCGTTAATCGTCTCAGCGAGCAGCAACGTGAGGCGGCTTGGAAGGAACTCTGCCAGGAAGCCGAGGAAATCCTCAAGCCGACCATGCAGTTGGCCACGCAAATCGCCAGCGCCTACGACGAAATCCGTCAGCAGAGCGCCAATCTGATGACTTTCACCGAGGTCCGCACCGATCCGCTCACCGGGGTGAACAATCGTCGTGGCCTGGACGATGCCCTCTCCGCTCAATTCGCGATGATGAGTCGCTACGACTGCATTTTCGCCGTGGTGATGATGGACATCGACCACTTCAAGCAGTTTAACGATCGCGAAGGTCACCTGCGCGGCGACCGAATCCTCCAGGACCTTGCCCGACTGCTTGACGAAAGCGCCCGCGAGACCGATGTCGTCGCCCGCTATGGCGGTGAGGAGTTCGTCGTGATCATGCCGCAGACGGACTTGGCCGGAGCGTGCATCTTCGCCGACCGCTTCCGCGAACGGGTGGAGCGTAAGTTGCAGCTGACGATCAGCGCTGGTTTGGCCGCCGCGACCGACGATGATACCCAGAACTCGCTTCTCGCCCGCGCGGATGCGGCCCTCTACAGCGCCAAAGCCGCCGGCCGGAATTGCTGTTACCAGCACGATGGCGATCAAACACTTCCGCTCGACGATCTCGCGAAATCTACCTGCGCCACTGGCGAAGATGAGGTTGGTGCCGCCAGAGAAGCCCCCGCCGATGTGCAGTCGCGGACGGTGCCGGAGAGCGGCACGGAGCCAGAGACGCTGGTCGATGCGGCCCAGTAGCCGCGTAGGCTTCCGCCCACATGAGCGTCCGATTCAGGCAGCGCGACTGGCCCCGGGCCACTGCCCGGGCAGCCGAATAGCGAGGGAGAGTGCCGGGTTCGGGGCGGGGAAACTGCCTCCGTCGCCGGGCTTACGACGCCCACTTGCGCTTTTGCTGCTGCTCCCGCTGCATTTTTTCCTGCATCAACCGGCGTCGCAGCGCTTTCTTCTCCTGCTTGGTGAGTTTGCGCTTCACCGGTGAGTTCGACTCGATCGAGTCGGTGGACGCGTCGTCGGGTTCGTCGTCCGCCGGCGAATCATCTGTTTCTGCCGCGTCGGCGCGGGACGCTCGGGCCCGCCTGCGCAAGACGGAGCGCTTGGACGGCTCGGGTGGCTCGACCGCCGCCCATTGATCACGGTCGTCCTGTTCATCGTTGAACTGTTCGTCATCATCATCCGTGGTGCCACCGGCCAGACGGAGCAGCCGGGCATCGCGCTCGTGGTCAATCGCGCGCTGCTGCTCCTCGTGCGACGGTCTCGAACGCGGCAGGGGGATCTTTCCCTCGGCGTCGAGCACGACGTAACGCGCGTGCAGGGCCATGGCCAACATGAGCATCCAGAAGCCGGCCATTTCGGCGCCCTCTTCCAGCTTCACGCCGCGTGCCCCGGCCTCGGCCAGGATCCATTCCATCTGCTGGGCCACGCCCACGGCCATGCAGCACCCGGATGCCACGAAGGCCCCGATTGATAGTCGGGCGGGCCGCATGTCGAGCAGCAGGCGCGAGCCGACCGCCCCCAGGATGCAGAAATACGGGACTGCCCACCAGGCGGATCCGTCGCTCCCGGAGATAATGGGTGTGCCGGTCAGATGCACCATCAGGTTCTTGAATCCTTCGTGCAGGCTGGCCGTTTCGTCCAAACTGAGCACCATCCAGCACAGGGCGGCCCAGAGCCAGATATGATAGCGGCCGTGGTAGTCGTCCACGCGGTGCCGGCGCACGCTGTAGACCAGTGCGCAGATCACCGCCGCCGCCAGGAGCGTGGTGGAGGAGAACCACACGGCCAGACTGCCCTCGCCGTCCAGGTCGAAGGCCGCGATCCGCCCGTCCGTGGTCATCGGGCCAAGTTGGGTGCTCACGTCGTAGAGCAGCAGCAGCCCGGCAATCGCGGCGAAGCCGACAAGCATCAATAGGATGTAGGGCCAAGATGCGCGGGGTACGAAATCGGTCACGCGGGGTTGTTCGCGCATGGCTTCGTCGCCGTAGTGAGGAGGTAGCTCCGACAAATCGCCCTCGGTCGCCTGCTTGCGCCGGCGTTTGCGAGCCTTGGGGGGCTCTTCGGCCAGCAAGCGACGTCGACGCTCGTCGCGCTGGCCGCTACGTCGAAACTGACTGGAACAATCCCAAGACACGACGTCTCCCCGTGGTCGGTCCGCCGCGTCGTTGGACTGGCTCGGGCGCAAAGGTCGCGGCGACCATCACGCCCCAGACGGCGGATCATACATGATATTGCCGGCGGCATCCAAGGCCGAATCGCCCCAGCGACACGCGGCCCCCGATGGTACACGGCACAGTACTTAAGTGCACAACGAGGCGGCACTGGGCGGCGGGAGGCTGTTTGGGCCGGCAATCCCCTCAGTATCGGAATCGGCAGATCGATCCGTGTAGGCAAGCGCGACCACTCCGGACTGCCCTACGCCTCCCAGGCTGCCTAGAATGCCTGATCGGCCGGCGTTTTGTGCCCGTGCTGATGTGTGCCCGTGGGCATGGGTACGGGTGGCGTTGCGTGCGTGTGGCTTCTCACCAGTGGGTTTCGGCGGTAGCCTCCGGCCCGGTGAATCTAGCTCGGCAGTGGTCTCAGCCTCGCGCGACGATGCAACGCGGCACCCCCGGCGGCTGTTGGCTGCTGCGGTCTATCGCTTCGGGATCGCTATTGCCGCGTTCCGCCCGCTTTCCTATACTCCCCACGGTTCCCGGTGATCGTCCTTTCCCCCGCCGGGTTTATATCGAAGCTTTGGCACAACCGCGATCCGGATCTCGGCATGGAGGCTGACCAAATGGCCCTGCGATTTTTCTGCGGCGTATCCATTCTCCTGGCCTCAACAGCGTTCTCCCTGGGGGCGGAGGGCAGTTCCGACGGCTTGGGTTGGTATCCGGCCGGTGCCCGTCAGGCGGTGGCCACCGAGCCGGCCGACACGTCCCCCGGTTCGCCCGACGCGAACGGGGCCGTCCGGCAAGCCTCGTCCAGCCAGCCGGTTGCCCCTGACTCAGCCGGTGGTTCCAGCGGTGGGGAGCGTGAAGGCGCGGCGACGCGTGTCTCGAAGGGCACCGGCAAGCTGCCCAACGAGCATGGCCAGGTTTGGCGCGAGTATGACATCACGCCCTACACGATCCGCGTCACGTCGACACAGCGGCCCGAGCAGGCCCTGGTCGACTGGATCCTCCGCGAGACCGGCTACGAGGCGTGGCATGGCGAACCGTTGGGCATCCTTAGCGCGAATCGTCGCACGCTCCGTGTCTACCATACCCCGGAAATGCAAAAGCTCGTCGCCGCCCTGGTGGACCGGTTCGTCAGCAGCGAGGCGGAAACCTGGCGTTTCTCGCTACGGGTTATCACCATCGATCACCCGAATTGGCGCGAACAAGTGAGCCGTCACATGCAGCCGGTTACGGTTCAAACGCCGGGGGTCAGCGCGTGGCTCTTGCAAAAAGAGCAAGCGGCCGTGGTGATGGCCGATCTGGCCCGCCGCGGCGACTTCCGCGAACACAGCGCCCCGCAACTGTTGGTGAACAACGGCCAGTCGCACGTGATCTCGGCCATGCGCAACCGGACGTACATCCGCGACGTGGTACTACGGCCCGATCTCTGGCAGGGTTTCGAGGCCCAGCCCGGCCAAGTCGAGGAGGGTTTCAGCCTGGAGTTCAGTCCCCTGATGACGGAAGATCGGCGGATGATCGACGCAGTGCTGAAGTGCAATATCGACCAGGTGGAGAAGATGATCCCGGTCGAACTAGAGACCCCCACCGCCGCCTCGCCCCGCCAGCGGACGCCGGTCCAGGTCCCGCAAATCTCTCAATTCCGTTTCCACGAGCGGTTCCGCTGGCCGGCCAATCAAGTGTTGATGGTTGGGATGGGCATGGTGCCGCTGGCCGTACCCGTCGATCCGAAGGGCGCGGAGATCGTCCCGGGCATCCCGCTCCCCCTGGCCGGCAAGAGTGCGCCGCGGGCGGAATTGGTGGTGGTGATCGAGGCGCTGGGCCCGGCCTCATCGGTACCCGGGGCGAATATCACGCGTCAGCCATCGCCCCCGCGACGATAGCGCGACGCCATCTTATCGTGCGCGGTGTTCGGCTTCCGACCGGCGGAATGGCGGAAGGCGAGTGTTTTGATGCGCGTTGGCCCGGCGAACAAGATGCGCCACGCGAATCTGATCGACGCATCCAAGTCGATTCTGCCCGCGCCCAGTACGGCCGGTTGCTGCCCGTCTTCGTTCGGCGGGCGTTGAATGGGTGACGGCGACGACGTCGGACGGCAGGGAGAACCTGCCGTGGAGTATCGAGATACGCGACCTATCGCGTTACTGCACCAGTTCTTGGAACAGCGGCAGGTGTCGGTAGTAGGTCTCGAGCATCAGCAGGTGCATGGCGGAAACGTAAAGGCGCCCCCCGGCGTGGCCCCAACGGTCGGGCACGGGACGCATCGGGTGCCAACTGCCGGCCCAGGGGCCCTGTTGCACCTGCCCGGTGCGCATCAGCGGCCGGAGACGCTCGTTCCACTCGGTCCAATAGTCGTCCTGCATTTGGAACATCGCCTGCGTGGCGTAATACCAATAATAGCAATCGCGGCGGGGATCGGTTCGCGTCCCCACCGCCGGCAGGTTCCGCAGCAGATAGTCGGCCCCGGCGCGGATGCCGGCATCGGCCCGCGGGGTGCCCAGATACATCCGCATGAGCATACCCTCGGCGGTCATCGCCAGATTGGGCTGGCGGCCGGCTTGTTGCTGCGGCGTGGCGCTGGCAAACGGGTTGTAAACAAACTGCCCTTCACGGTCCGGGGCCTCGGCCAGATCGAGCCAGCGGTCGACTCCGTCGAGCACTTCCGGCGGCACTTCCAACCCGGCCATCTGCGCGCTCTTCAGGGCCATCAACTGCCAGCCGGAGACCGACGTATCGGCCTCGGTGCTGCGGCCCTGGGAGTCGAGTTCGTAGCGCCAGCCGCCGCGCGAGGGATGCTGCGAGTCGGCGATGAACTGCACGGCTTTGCGGGCCGGTTCGCGCAGCTCCGGGTCCTGGGTCATGCCATAGGCTTCGCACAGGGCGATCGTGGCGATGCCGTGGCTGTAGAGGTGCGTGAAACGGCTGCCGCCGGCGAACAGGTCGCCGCTGTCTTGCTGGTTCCGCACGAGCCAGTCGATCCCGCGGTCGACGATGTCGCGGTGTTTGTCGTCCAGGTGGGTGTAGCCCGCGCCCAAATAGGCCAGCAGGGCCAAGCCAGTGGCCGCGGTATCGCTGCGCATGGAGCCCAGCGAGGCGTCCTGGGATTCCACGCCGGGCGGTAGCTCATGCAGGCTCCAGTGGCCGTCGGGGAACTGGACACGGGCGAGGAAATCGAGCCCCATCTCGACGGCGCGCTCGGTACCCTCGGTTCCGCCGTAGGTTCGGGCGCGGCGTTCGCGCTCCGGTCCCGAGCGTTGTTGGAAGGCGGGTGTGGCCCGGCTGACCAAGCCGTCGATGGCGGCCGTTCCTCCGCTCCGTTCGATGATGAATCGCCGGCTGGTGGTGTGGACCACGTTGCTTTCACGGCGGGCCCGGCGGCTGGGGAGACCCACTTCCAACGATGGTTCGAAGCTCAACCCACCAGGGCCTTCGAGTGCGGCGATCTGCACGGGCAAACCGCCTTGCTGACGCCCCAGTTCTCCCAGAATGGCGGCCTGCAACTGGTCGGACGTGCCGCCGCGCTGAGTCGTCTCGGTGGCCATCGGCGCGATTGATTCCGCCTCGGCGCGATCCACCAGACCACGGGCCAGCCCCGGGCGGTTTGATTTGGCCGGCGGCCCGCCGCCCACTGCCGCCAGGGTGGGCGCGTCATCAACTTCGGCCGGAAGACGACGGGGTCCGCGACTGCTCGCGGGGATGGAAGCCGGCGAGTCGGCCGCCGGTAGCTCGCCGAGGGCAGCAGCCCGACGGATGGCACCCGTGGGCAATCCCAACTCGCTCCGCGCGGCGGCGTCCTCCGATATGGCCAATCCGTCACTTGCGGCGGGTGCGATGGGGCGGGCTGCCTGAATCTCCTCGGCCGGCAGGGTAGCCGCGAAATCGGTCAGTGGGCTTCTCGACGCCTGACGAACGAGGGCTCCAGCATCGGCGATGTTCGACAACCGAGGTTCATCATCGGCGGCATCGTCCGAGCGTCGCCGCGGGGTGTCGCGACCCACCAAGGCTTCCACCAAGCGGGGCTCGGCCGCGGTCGTGCCGGGCGTTGCGTCTTCCGCCGCCTGGGTCGCGTCGCTGTCGGGACCCGAGCGGGCGAGCCGCTGGAGCGAATCTCCGTCGGCCAGTCGGCCGGGTGATGCGATCCGCGCGGGGTTCAGCTCATCCCGTCCGATTTCCCCCGGTTGCCCCGTGGCGGGCGTCGGCTTCTCCGCGACATCGCCGATGCCGGCGCCGGCGTCGCCGACTACTTGAGCGGCTAGGTCCAAGGCTCGGGGCTGGCGTCGAGTGAGTATCTGATCGCCAGTGGAACCCAAGGTGGGCAATCGTTGTTCACCGCGTGCCAGCCGGCCCGGTTTGAGTGCATCGATGCCCGTGGCGGCGGAGAGTTCGGCGTCGGCGGCTGCCGCGATCCGCTGGCTGGCCGGCGCGGCCGCTGCTCGAGAGCGGCTGATGCCAACCATGGTGCCCGGCTCCAACGAACTGGGCGCGGCGGCATCGCTCACGCTGGCCACCGCACCGCCGGCACCGCTGGCGGGCTCTTCCTGGGCCGGCTCGGCGATCGCCGGTACGTCGATGCCGCGGGTCGATCGGGCGATGGTCGCCGCAACGTCGGGACGGAGGTTCGGCTCGTCCGCATTGGGTTGACCGGCTTTAGCTCGACGGGCAGCAGCGATTGGGAGCTTGTTATCTTCGGACCGACGTCCGAGCGGAGCCCCAGACGCGGGCGACGATTGCAATCGGCCCGGCAGTCCGACGACTTGCCGCTCGGTTCCGCGAATGCGGGCTTGCAGGGGAGAGGCGATCGATCGGCCTCCGCCTCCGCTGGCTGCCATGGTGGGCGGCCTTTCGCTGGGCGGGTCGATCTGCGGTGTCAGCCCCAGCGGTGATCGTTTGGGACGCGGGGTGCCTCCACCGGCAAGGCTTTCGGCGCTGATGTCGTTGCGTGAAACGCGGGCCATCTCGGCAACGCCCACGCGGCCCGAGGTGCCGCTGCTAATCGCCGGTCCGGCGCCGGCCACCGAGATCGCCCGGGGCAGTTGCGCGCCACCGCTGCGGCTGGTGGGCTGGGTGGCGGCGTCGAGCGTGGGCGACGGGGGGCCGCCGGTCGTGGCTGCCGCGGCGAGGTTGCTCGCTTCCGACTCGTTTGGCACGGGGAACGCCGCCAGCGATTCGCCGGAGGGGGATCGGGCGATGCGCGGGGCCGGAGAGTTCGGTTCGGCCGAGGGTTCACGCCGCCCGGTTGCCCGGCGCTGCCCCAGTCGTGTGGTGATTTGACTTTGGCCCAACGCCAGCGCGGCGGAACCGGCTGCCGCCACGTCCGGCGATGCGGGAGCCTTCACCTCGGAACGCGTGACCGCGCCGGACTCGGCGTTTGGCTGAAGCCGGCTGGTGGCCGTCGCTCCCCTGGCGGTCGGCCTGGGTTGATCTGTCGCGGCAGTCACTGCGCTGGAAGGCAACGCGATGCCACGCGGGTTTCGCTTCAACGTGGATGGCCGACTTGCCGTGACGTCCGGTGAGGCCTGCGTCGGCGGTTGACTTCGCTGCGCTCGACGCGCAACTGCCGAGGGGAGCTGGGGCTGCTCGGTCATGGCGGGCAACTCCATGCCGGCCGCGCTGGGGCGCGTTCGCCCCGACGCGGCGCGAGACGACGTTTGCCGTTCGGGCGCGGTCAAAGCGACGTCGGCCATCGCGGTGGGCTGCCGACGAGGGGCCTGTCGGGCCAACTCGGCCGTGGTCGGTTCCTCGCTGATCGTCGGTCGCCGGACAGCCCGTTCCACCGTGGGCTGGGTTTGCCCACTTGGCTCCGGTTGGCGCGCCGCCAAACGACGTCGCGTGCTGGACTCGCCGGTCTCGGCACGTGTCACCGGCGCCGGGCTGAGCGGCTGCTTCTTCGCCGAGGGGGTACTTCGCTGCCGAGCGAGCCGCCGCGTGGCCTGCTCCGGCGAGGGTTGAAGCCGCTCGGTTTCCGCCGGTGCCGGCCGGCGGACGGGTGTGGGAGCGGGCGGAGCGGTCTCGGCGATCCGCGACGGCCGGGTCGCTTGTCGTTGAGGCCTGGGCACGCTCGGCTCGCGCGCGGATGGCTCGTCCGGCTGACGCGTCTGGCGAGCCAACTCGATTCGCTCCAAGCGACGCGTCGCTGCCGGTTCGTCGACCGTACGTCGCTCCCGCGTGGCGGCGTCGGTCGCGCGGCGCTGGGGAGTGGCCACTCGATCGCGGGTCGGCCGATCGGCCAACGCCGCGCGGCGGCGGGCCGTCGGCTCTGGGACCGGCTCGTTCGGCACAGGCGCCTGTTGCCATTTCTGCCGGCTTATCTGACGTCCAGCGGCTTGCTCCGCCCGACGCGGCGCGGAACGCTCGGCACGGCGGATGGCGGCCGGGTCGGGTTGCTCACGGCTAGGCTCGGTCGCCGGCGTCTCCAGCGGCTGATCGACCGGCGGCGTGTGTTCCACCTCCTTCCGCTCCGGTTGCTCGGTCGCGGGATCCGCCGGTGCCTCGGTGGGGACCGGCCGATCGAACGGTTGGGGCGCCTCGGGCTGCTCGATCTGTTCCCAATGATAGTCGGGCATGGTGACCGGCTCGGGGAATCGCTGCTCCTGGCGCGCCTCGCGGCGTTCCTCTTCGGCCAATATCTGCAAGTATTGCTGATGCAGGTAGAAGGCCAACACGAGGTGAAAGAGCAGGCTCAGTAAGACACCGAGCTGCACGCGGCGGAGGATCCGTTGACGCATCCAGATCATCCCCGCGGCCAGCAGGCCCAGCGTCGCCCCCACGCCGATCAATCGCACCCATCCGTTGTACAGCAGTCGTGGGTCGCTGAAATCGCTCACTGCCACCACCACGCCCAAGACAAACGCACCGAGGAGCACCAGGGCCACGTTGATCGGCCATTGCTGCTCGTCGATGTCCCGGGCGCGAGGCAGGTGGGATGTTCGGCTTGCTTCTTGCGGCGACATGCGATCGGCTGGGTGAATGGTGGTTTCGCTGGATGCGGCGGTGGATCGATTTCCGATTGACGGGGGCTCGCTGCGAGCCACGCCTTCCCGGTATGTTACGAGACTTGCGCCGCCGGGGCTAATTCTCTTTGGTTGTGATTCGGTAGTCGCGTATCTTGGCCTTGTTGCAGGCGTTCATCGCCGCGACGATCGGCTCCCATCGGCAGCGCTTGTCCGCGCGAATGATGGCCGACGCCCGGCCCGGATTGTTCACGTAGGCCGCATCCAGGATGGGCTGCAATTCATCGAGACTGACCACCTTGCCAGTAACAAAGTACTGCCCGTCCGCGTCGATATTGATGAACAACTCCCGCGGCTTGCTGGTGAGCGGTTGGGCTTCGCTGGCCTCGGGCAACATGACGTCCATCTCGCGTTCTTCCTCGGCGAATCGGGTGGCCACGAGGAAGAAGATCAGCAGCAGGAACACAATGTCGATCAGCGGAGTGAGACCGAGCGAGCTGAGGGCCGAGTTATTGCTGAGTTTCATGGCGACTTGGTCCGGTTTGTTTTGGCCGGTTTTGCTTAAATCGTGTGGGCGCGACGCTATTTTGGCGAGGTCGGATGATGCGCGGCGGCGTCCATTGCCGCGTCCTGCCCATTGTTGTCCTTGTCGTTGGATGAGTCGTCCGCGCCTTCGGCACGCGGAATCTTGTCATGCGCATCCTCGCCGCGCTGGCCACGCTGACCTGGGGTGCGGACGGCCCGCGAGCGTCCCTCGAAGCGTTCCAGTTGCGGCAGCAGTCCCAATAGGAATTCGTCCAATTCAAGTAGGAGTTTCTGGATCCGACCTTCAAAGAAGTGGGCCAGGATGGCAGCGGGAATGGCCACGGCCAGTCCGGCGAATGTGGTCACCAAGGCCATGTAGATTCCCTCGGCTAGGGCTTCGGCCTTATTGGCTCCGGTGGGCAACTTGGCGGTGACGAAGAAGGCCTCGATCATTCCCCACACCGTACCCAGCAGCCCCATCAGCGGCGTGACGCCGGCCGAGAGGGTCAGCCAGCGGACATTGGAATAGAGCCGGGTGGCCTCGCGATCGCGGGCGTCGGCGACGGACTGTTCCACCTCGGCGTGCGGCCGGCCGATCTTCAGCAACACGGCCTTCACGACGTTGGATGCCGCCGAGGGATGTTCCTGGCAAAGCCGATACGCACGGCGGGGGTTCAGACCGCCCTGATCGGCGGCCATGCCCTCGAGCCCCTCGAAAAGCTCGCGCGGCAGCACCTTATCGCGCCGCAGGGCCAATGCCCTTTCGATGCCGAAGGTGACGACCAGGAACGACATCAGCCCGATCGGCGCCATCAGCCATTTGCCGGCCAGCAGCAGATTAAGCAGGTCGATCTGCTCCTCGACCTGCGGCTGGCTGGCGGCGGCTTCTTGGCCGGCGGCCTCCTCTTCGGCCGCCTTGTCCGCTTCGCCTTCGGCGATCATTCGAGCTGCCCGCGCCTCCGGGTCTTCTTGGTCCGGTGCCTGATCGGCCGCCGGCTGATCCGCTTCCCGTTGGTCGGATTCGGTCGCCGCGGCCTCGGGATCGGAGGCCGCCGGGTCCTGGGCGGGTGCCAGTGTGGCGGGAACTCCGGTCAGACTCAAAGCCAGAAGTACCGTCGCCGGCCAGATGCCGCCGCGGAGGCCGTCTTGGGGCCTGGGATGCCGGGCGTTCAGCGTATGAACGGCCACGGGGAATGCAGTCGAGATTCTCATGGCGGGTCTCGTTGAGGGATTGTTTCGCGATGGATGCACTGGCGTGATGCCAGTAACGCTCAGGGCTCTTCCATGGCCGTGGCAGCTAGGGTCCATCCATGGTTGATAAAGCGCGCGTGGCCAATCCGTGCCGGGTGGCGCGTGGTCGGTATGACGGTTGGCTTCAACCGCGAAGTTCCGCTAGCCGGTCCTTGGCCATCGGGGCCTTGTCGGATTTGGGGAAGTTTTTCAGCAGGTCTTCGTATTGTTCGATGGCCTTCTGCTTGTATTCGAGCACCTCGAAGCACCGGCCCGCCTCGTAGGAAGCATTGGCCTGCCACTTGGGATAGCCGTAGTACCCGATCACTTTGAAGAAGCTGGCGATGGCTTCGCGGTGTTGTTTCTTCGCGAACTGGATTTCGCCAATCATGAACTGCGCGCGGGCAGCCGCTTCGCGCTCGGTCAGGTCGATCACTTTCTGGTAGACGGGCAGCGCGTCGTCCGCTCGGTCGAGATTCTGCAATGCCCAGCCCTTTTCATACAGCGCCTCGGGCAGGCGGGACGAGTTGGGGTGATTCTCGGCGGCCTGATTGGCCATCGCGAGGGCCTTCTCCCACTGCTTCAGGCTGGCGGCCGATTGCGCGGCGTGCAGCGCGGCCAGCATCTGGAAGTCTTCGGTGGACGGCTCGCCCAGCTCGTTTAGCTTCTCGTAGGCGGCGAGCGCCTCTTCATGCTTCTCTTGGCGGAAGAGGCACTCGGCCAGCATGAACTGGCCGTCGGCCGCAAGATCCCCCTGGGGGAACTTCTCCAGCTGTTGGCGGAATGCACCGACAGCCTGAGTGAGTTGGTCCAGCCGATAGCGCGACCAACCCAGTTTGTGGGCCGCCTTCTCGCCCAACTCCGCGTTGTCGGTGGCCTTCAGCGCCGCCGCGTACGACTCGGCCGCCTTGGCGTACTCCTCTGCCCGATAGGCCGCCTCGGCCACGTGGTACCAGCTCTCCGCCGCCAGCGGGCTGCCTGGGAAACGTTCCGTCAGTTGGGCAAATGCCTTGGTGGCGGGCTCGTTCTTGCCGGCCGACTTACGGGCCCAGCCCAGCTCGTAGAGCACCATGTCGGCGCTGGCGTAATCGGGGCTGTCTGCCAGCAAGGCCTCGAAGGTCTTCGCGGCCGGACCGTATTGCTTCATGCCCACTTGGCACAACCCGAGCACGTAGCGGGCATCGGCACGCTCCGATGGCGTGGGTTCGTCGTTCAGCAGGGCGCGCACGTCTTCGGCACCGGCGGCAAAATTGCCCAACTGTTGCCGGGCCATGCCGCGGGCGTATTTCGCCCGGGGAATGAGCTTGTGATTGGGGAAATCGTCGATCAACTGCGTGAGGGGTTTTTCCGCATCGGCGAACTTATCGCGGCTAAGCAGACTCCAGCCGAGCCCGTAGAAGGCGTGTGGTCGGAGCGAGCTGTCCGGATAGTCGTCCAGAACACGGCGATACTCGCGCTCGGCGGCGGCGAAATCGCCGGCCGCGTATGTGTACTCGGCCAGCCGATAGTGGGCCTGATCGGCCAGTGGGCTGTCCGGGAACCGCTCGATCAGTTGGCGGATTGTCGCCACGGCATCCTCCAGCGAGCCGCTTTTCCGCTGGGAGTGCGCCAGGACCAGCAACGTGTCGTCGGCCTGACGCCAGTCGGCGTCGGCGGCCAGCGAATTCTTTAGCGCCTCGACGGCCGGGCCGAAACGCCCCAGTTCCGCGCGGCTGCTGCCGATCAGGTACCAGCCTTCCGCCTTGGCGGCGGGCGTTTGGAGCTGATCGACCGCCGGCGTCAGCGCATCGATTGTTTCCTGGTACTTCTTCTGCAGGTGCAGGGCCAGGCCCTGGCGGACTCTCCAGGTCTCGCTGTCGGCGTGAGCTGGAAAATCCTCGACCAGTTGGCCAAACATCGTGGCAGCATCGGTAAATTGCTTCTGCTGTAGGTGGGCCTCCGCCGCCACGTAACGCACGTCGGGCGCCAGTTCGCCGCCGGCATGTTTCTCCAAGAACGCGGCCGCGTGCTTCAGGGCGGCCGAGTGTTGCTGCTCGCCCAACGCGGTGAAGGCCGCCATGTAGAGGGCATCGGGGGCCTCTGGGGCCTTGGGATGTTGCGCGGCCACCTCGGCATAAAGGCCAATGGCATCCGCCCGTCGCGCGGGAATCTCGTACGCCGCATCCGCACGATCGAGCAGCAACGCCGCGTGCCAGGGGCTGTTCTTGGCCTCCGGTAGCGCCTTCTCCGCCACTTGCAGCGCCTCGGTGGGCTTCTGCTGTTTCAGCAGGACCCGGGCCAGCCAATGGGCCGCCTCGGCCGCCGGCTCACCACCGGCTTCGAGCGCGGCGCGTAGCAGTGAAGCCGCGTTTTGCATGTCGCCGGCCAGATAGTAGTTCTTTCCACCCTCGAGGTTTGCTGCGGGTCCGTATTGCGAGTCGGGAAACTTGGCCGGGACAGTCGCGTAGAGGGCGGCGGACTCGGCGTGCTTCTTTTGCATCGCCAGCGCGGCGGCTTGGCGCAGGGTCGCGTGGTCGGCCATCGCGAAGCCGTCGAAGGCGGCCGCGGCGCTGAACCACTGGGCCGCTGGCTCGTACATCTTCTGAGCGAAAAACGTCTCACCGCGACGCATGACGATTTCCGCTCGCAGGGGGCTTTCTTCGTATTTGGCGAGGAACTTGTCAAACGCAACGGCGGCCTCCTTCGGCCGATTCAACTCCTGTTGGGCCACGCCCAGGGCGTAGAGGGCGTCGGGAGCGAGCTTGTCTTCCGGGTACTGCTCCAGGAACTGCTCGTAGAGCTTCGCGGCCTCCTCGCGGTTGTCGAGCGCGTATTGGGCCTCGGCCTGCAAGTAGAGGGCCCCGGCGGCGAACTGGCTCTCGGGGTATTTCTCACGGAAGGAGGCAAAGGTGGCGGCCGCCGCCTTGGAGGCGTCCTTCTTGCCTTGTTGGCCCTGGCTGTATTGGGCCGTCCCCAAATAATACGTGGAGGCCTCGATTTGATCGAACTTCGGGTAGGTCGAAAGAACCGTCTCGAACGCCTGGACGGCCTGGGGCAGGTCGCCGTTCTTCAGGTAACAGACGCCCAAGTAATGGAACGCTCGCGGCACGCGGGGATCGTTGCCGTGGTTCTCGATGAACCTCACCCACTCGGCGGCGGCCAAATCGAAGACGCCCCGATTCTGTAAGCTCACGGCCGCCGCGTATTGCCGCGTGGCCGCCTCGGTCTCGCCCGGCGTTTGCGCCACCGCGGCCGACGCGGTCATCGCCACCATTAGGGCGAGGCAGCCGGTGAGCACTCGGCTTTGCCAGGGAGTTCGCAGTGAGGGCGCAGGGGCAAGACGGCCCATCCGCCGGGTTTCGGTCGACTTCATCGCATTTCCTCCGCTAGGATAGCGGTCTCTGTTCCAAGGGGGCACGTGGGTTTGGGAAGGCAGGCGGATAAATGATCCGATGTGTTGCCCCAATGCGGTGGGACGATTGGTTGGGCTGGCGAGCGGTCCTCAGCAACGACCATCCCGGTCAGCGCCGCCACGGGCCGAACGCCCTCGGCGTGGACTGCCGCTTCGCCTTGAGGTCGCTTCCACCCTCTAGTTCATGTTAACGGAAATGTTGCCCTTGGGGACCCCCGGGGCGGTCCTTTGTCGACGCCGCGCGACGCGCGACCCCCGGGGGGCTTGAGTTCCAATCCGCACATCTTCTCCATTTCACCTTGCATAACACTTCGGCCGATGAAGTGCCTTGATCCCGCGCGGTCGTGAATCTGGATCAGGCACACGCGTCGCTGGCTCGGATCGTTTCACTGACTCCGATCGTTCGCCCCAGCGATTGCGTCCGGGATATTCTCCGTTACGGTCCCATTATTTCATGGAATGGTGGGAATCTCCAGTTTGTGTCATCCCGATCCACCGCGGAATTCGGAAAAAGTTGGCGATCGTGAGACGTTGTCGCTTCAGCCCTCGCACTTGGAGCGTCCACGTAAGCCTTTTCCCGGGAACGGGTTGTGGGTAATTCTGGGCTGAAGCGATGGCGACAGCGTGTGGTCCCACGACTGGAACGCCCGGCCAATTCGCCGTAAGCTGTTGGCTTTGAGGATCGAGAGTGACGAATTGACGCGGCCGGCCGTGTCGATCCTCCGGCCAATCCCCACGCGCAGCAGATCACCAGACTGCGGATGGCAGACAAAAAATCACTAGTCACGGGCGGTGCGGGATTCATCGGGAGCCATCTGGTCGAGCACCTGATTTCCCGTGGCGACCGTGTCGTGGTGATCGATAACGAATCGACCGGCCGACGTGCAAATCTTGCGGCGCTGGCTGAACATCCCCGCCTGGAATACCACCGGGCCGACGTCTTGGAGACTGGGCTCCTGCGGCGCACGCTGGCCGACGTGGACGAGGTCTATCATCTGGCGGCCGCGGTGGGCGTGGCATTGATCGCCAAGAGTCCCATTCGCACGATCGAGACCAACATCGCACCGACCGAGCTATTGCTCGGCGAATTGGCCGAGGTTCATCGCGGGAGGATCGCCCGGAGCGAACCGTCGCCGACGCTCTTTCTGGCCAGCACCAGCGAGGTTTACGGCAAAAACCCCCGCGTCACCTGGGGCGAAGAAGACGATCTGGTACTCGGCTCGACCACGCGTCCGCGCTGGGCCTACGGTGCTTCGAAGGCGATCGACGAGTTCCTCGCCCTCGCCTATCACCGCGAGCAGGGCTTGCCGGTGGTGATCGGTCGATTGTTCAATGTAGTGGGACCCCGGCAATCGGGCGCCTATGGGATGGTCGTTCCCCGCATGGTCGAGCGGGCCCTGGCCGGGGGACCGGTGATCGTGCACGATGACGGCCGGCAGCAACGCACATTTGCCGACGTGCGCGAGGTGGTGCGGGCGGTCGCGATGCTGACCGGTTGTGTCGCCGCCCACGGGCAAGTGGTCAACATCGGTAGCGACCGCCCGGTGGAAATCCTTGGTCTGGCCGAAGAGGTGATTCGGCAGGTCGACCCGGCCGTGCCGATCGAGTTCCAGACCTATACGGACGCTTATGGGCCCGATTTCGAGGACGTGCGGCGACGCGTGCCCCGGCTGGATCGACTGAAAACGCTGGTCGGCTTGACGCCCGAGCGGCCACTGAGTGAAATTGTAGCCGAGGTCGTCGCCGAGCGTCGGGCCCGGCCGGAAAGCGGAAGCGAGGGGTCGGACGCGTAGGCGGGAATCTATTAGGTCGTGTCAATCGCCTGGATTCCCGCGTGCGCGGGAATGACGTGCTTCCGACGGCTGTAGCGTTACCAGAAGCGTTACCAGAACTGTAGTTCACCCGAACCTGGAGACCATCATGACAAGGCGTATTTCCCTCTTTGCGACATCGGCAATCCTCCGCGCGACACTGGCCGCCGTGGTGCTCGCTGCGATCGCGCTGGTGATCCCGCCCGCGGTTGCGGCCGAGGACGGCGATGAGTCGTGGCAAGGCGACACACTGACGGAAGAGGAACTCGACGCCGGCTGGATCCGGCTTTTTGATGGTCGCACCTTGTACGGCTGGAAGGCGGCCAGCGAGGTAGACTGGCGAGTGATCGACGGGACGATCCGTGCCGATCAAGGCGAGGTCGGGCTGCTGCACACGACCAGCCAATGGGGCGACTTCCAGTTGAAGCTCGACGTCCGCAGTGCCCCGGGCACCAATAGCGGCATCTTCCTCCGCACGCCGCCACGGCCGCCGCATAAGCCCGGGCGGTATTATGAGGTGAACATCGCCGACCAGGGGACCAATGATTTCCCCACCGGCAGTCTGGTGCATCGACAGCGGGCCGAGGGTACGCACGACTCGGCCGACTGGCAGACGTTCGACATTACCGCCGACGGTGGACGCTTCCGCGTGGCGATCGACGGGCGGGAGGTGGTCGACACCACGGACCCGCGTCCCTTGGGCCGGGGTTACATCGGACTGCAATTCAGGCAGGGACGCATCGAGTTCCGCGACATCAAGCTCCGGCCGCTCAATCTCGAAACGATCTTCAATGGAGAGGACCTCGGCGGCTGGCAGGTGATCGAGAAGTTCCGGGGCGAGAAGCCCACGGCAATGGAGGTCGACGTGACCGATGAGGGCGCGATCCGCGTGACGAACGGGCCAGGGACCCTGGAGAGCAAGGGCCAGTGGAAGGACTTCGTCGCCCAACTGGAAATCTATTCGGCCGGCGATGAACTGAACTCCGGCGTGTTTTTCCGCACACGGCCGGGCGAGGACTGGGCCGGCTACGAGAGCCAAATCCACAATGGCTACACCGATGGTGATCGCAACGAGCCGAGCAACTGGGGGACCGGTGGAATCTTCCGGCGCCAGCAGGCCAGGCGGATCGTCGCCGACGATCACGAGTGGTTCCACAAGACGATCAACGTGACGGATCGGCACATCGCCGTGTGGGTCAATGGGATCCAGGTGAGCGACTTCACCGACCGCCGTCCCCCGGCCGACAACGCCCGACAAGGACTCTACGATAAGGCGGGCACGATCCAGTTCCAGGGCCATGACCCGACCACGGATCTGCGATTCCGCGACATTCGGGTGGGTGAAGTTCCCGAGCGAGGGTGACGTGGCGGCGACTCGCCCGTACGCAATTCGTCGCGATTCGTCGGGCCCCAAACCATTTGGCAAGGAGGCGCCCTGGCGTGGGCCGCCGGTGGCTGGCGTGGATGCCCCGCGTCCGACAGCGCAACAACGGTTCAATCCGTTGCGGCGATCACGCCAGCACATATCGTTCGAGCCGCCCGCGGTCGATGCGGACTCCCAGCCCGGTGGCCTGCGGCACTTCGAGCATGCCGTCGACCGCTTCGAGTGGTTCCACCAGCAGGTTCTCGGTGAGCCTGGGGTGGCTGCACTGATTCGGATGGTCCAGCGGCGGGGAGGCGGCCGCCAGTTGGAGCATGGCCGCGGTGGCAATGCCGACCGACGGGCCGACGGCAAGCGCCACCGACACTTCGGCGGCTTCGGCAATGGCGAGCGCCTTTCGTGTTGGCAGCAGGCCACCAAGGTTTTCCATGTCGAGGATCAGGATCGCCGCGGCGCCGCAACGCACGGCGGCCAATGCGTCGGCCGGTCGGTTGATGATGCGGCACGCGGCCATCGGTACGCCGGTTTGTCGGCCTAGTGACGCCAGGGCATGGAGTTGTCTCGTGTTGAGCGGGTCGATCAAGCAAGAGACGCTCTCGAACTCCAACTCCGAGCAGAGGTCGCGGGCGGTTTCCATGTCGTAATGCTCGCCGCCGTCCAGACGCAGGGCCGTCCGCGGCCCGATCGCCTCGCGTGCGGTTCGTATGGCCGCCAGATCGGCGTCGGCATCGCCCCCCAGTTGAAGCGTTACGGCCAGGAGGCCCTCCTGCGATGCCTCGTCGGCCTTGCGGGCCAACTGCTCCGGATGTTTGGCCTCCAGGCCCACGGCGATGGGCACGCGGCCGCGGAAGCAGCCTCCCATCAGGTGGCACAGCGGTTGCCCGGCCGCCCGGCCTAGCAGGTCCCAGCAGGCCATCTCGATTCCTGCCCGCAACGGGCTGCCTACCAACGCCGGATTGCGATGTAACTCCTCCACCTCCCATGCCGCTTGTCCTTCCAGGGCAGTCAGCAGGGCGTCGCGGCGTGCGGGCAGTTCCTCGGGCGGCCAGGGCAGCGATGTCTCCCCCCAGCCTTCGGCCCCAGACTTCGTGCCCAGGCGGATGAGAACGCGCCGCAACGGGGCAAGGGTTTCGCTGCCGGGCATCTCGACGGCAATCAGGTCAAGTTCGTGTATCTTCATGGGGGGGTCGCGTGGGCTCGGGTGAAAATGACGGGCTCCAGATGGCGGGGAGGCTATCTCCCTTTGAAATCGCGCAATTCCGCTGGTACCGCAAAGCGGAGGTCCTCGCGGCAGATTTCGCGGGTCTCCAGTGTGGCGCGGAAACGCTGCCGCAGCAGGGCGACGCACTGCTCGACCACGCGTTCCGGAGCGCTGGCTCCGGCGGTGATCAGTACGGTCTCGTTGTCCATGAAATCACCGGTTTCGATGTCGGCCGGGCCGTCGACCAGGGCGGCCCTCACGCCCTCTTCCGCGGCGATCTCCGCCAGCCGTCGGCTATTCGAACTGTTCGCGCTGCCGACGACCAACACACGGTCCACCTCGCGCGATAACCGCCGCACGGCGTCCTGCCGGTTCTGCGTGGCGTAGCAGATATCTCCTCGGGCAGGACCGGTAATGGCCGGGAACCGCTGTCGCAGTCGCTCGATAATCGCCGCCGCGTCGGTCGCCGAGAGGGTGGTTTGCGTTAAATAGGCCACCCGCTCCGAGGTGGCCAGCGGCAGCCGGTCCACGTCCTCGACCGACTGGACTAGGTGGATCGCCTCGGGCGCCTCGCCGAGCGTGCCGATCACCTCGTCGTGGCCGGCGTGACCGATCAGCACAATCGTGTATCCATCGCGGGCAAACCGAATGGCCTCGCGATGCACCTTCATCACCAGCGGGCAGGTGGCGTCGACCGTCCGCAAGTTGCGTTCGGCGGCCGCGCGCCGCACCTCCGGCGAGACACCGTGCGCGGAGTACATCAGCACGGCTCCTTCGGGCACGTCTTCGAGCGAATCGACGAACACCACGCCACGATTGCGAAAATCCTCGACCACCCAGCGGTTGTGGACGATCTCGTGATACACGTATAGCGGCGTGCCGAACTGTTCAATCGCCCGGCGGAGGGCGTCGATCGCCATGTTCACGCCGGCGCAAAAGCCACGCGGCGCGGCCAAAATAATGTGCATGGTTCCCTCCCGAGGGGAAACGCATGATAATGGTTTCCCGCCGCCCGGAGAAGGACGGCCGGTCTTGCCAATTGCGATTTGCCGCGGAGCCGCTGGATGACGATCATCGCCGATCTTGCTCGCTGGGGTCCCGACGCGTCCTCGACCCGCGTGCCGACGCCGCGGGAGTCGGCCCAATACTGCGAGCGTTTGGCACGGACGCATTACGAGAACTTCACCGTGGCCCATTGGCTCCTGCCGCGCGAGCTGCGGCAGCATTTTGCCAACGTCTACGCGTATTGCCGTTGGGCCGACGATCTGGCCGACGAGACCGCCTCGGCCGGCGAGGCCGAGCGACTGCTGGACTGGTGGGCCGATCAGCTCCGCCGCTGCTATTTGGGCGAGACTTGGCATCCTGTGTTCGTCGCCCTGGCCGAGACGATCCGCGAGTTCGACCTGCCGATCGACCCGCTGGCCGATCTCCTGGTCGCCTTTCGCCAGGATCAGCGTAAGACTCGTTACGAGACGTTCGCTGAACTGCTCGACTATTGCCGCTACTCGGCCAACCCGGTCGGCCGCATCGTGCTCCGACTAGGACGCTGCCACGCGGCCGATCGGGTCCAATTGTCCGACCAGATTTGCACGGGCTTGCAACTGGCCAACTTCTGGCAGGACGTGGCCCGCGATTACCGCCGGGGACGCATCTACCTTCCCGCCGAAAGCCTTCGACGCCACGGCTACACCGAGGAGGATTTTGCCACCGGGCATTGCAACGACGCGTTTCGACGCATGATGGCCGAGCAAGTCGAGCGGGCCGAGCAGTACCTGCGCGGCGGTGCGCCGTTGGTGGGGATGATGCCGCGTCACTTGCGTCTGCAAGTGGCCCTATTCGCGCGAGGCGGGTTGGCCACGTTGGCCGCCATCCGGCGACAGGAGTACGACGTCTGGACCCATCGCCCCGCGCTCTCTAAAATGGCCAAATTGCGGATTTTCGCCGCCAGTTGGTCTTCATCCTTACGCGGTCGGGTTCCTTGATGTCTTCCGCCACCGCCGACGCGCTCTCGGCCAGTTATGCCGCCTGTCGCCGCCGCACGCGGCTCGCCCGATCGAGCTTTCATGCCGGCTTCCTGCTGCTGCCCGGGCCGAAGCGGCGTGCCATGGAGGCGCTCTACGCCTTCGCCCGCGAGAGCGACGATCTGGTCGACAGCGACGAGCCGCTGCAGCGCCGAGCGGAGAACCTTGCCCGATGGCGGCGAGCAGTCGAGAAGTGGTTGCATTGCACGGACGCGACGTTAGGGGCACGCAGGGAACCATGTCTGGATTGCGGGGATGAGAGGCCAGGGGCAGCCGCCGCGGTGGACGAACCACCGGCCGCCGACATCCTCCCGGCTTTGGCCGATACGGCGGAGCGCTATGCCATTCCCCGGGAGCACTTCCTTGCCGTATTGGACGGCGTGGAGATGGATCTGACCCGTTCGCGATACGAAACGTACGAAGAACTGACCGAATACTGCCGCCGCGTGGCTTCGGCGGTGGGCCTGGCGTCGGTGCACATCTGGGGATTCGCCCACCCGCAGGCCGCATGCCATTTCGCCCAGCCCGCTGACCACTGCGGTTTGGCTTTTCAGCTAACCAATATCCTCCGCGACCTGCGGGAGGACGTACGCCGTGACCGCGTCTATCTGCCACAAGAGGATTTGCGGGCCGTGGGATACACGGTCGACGACCTGCGAGCCGGCATTGCCGACGAGCGATTTGAAAAGCTGATGCGGCAACTCATCGCGCGCGCCAGGGCCCACTACGACCGGGCGGCCGAGTTGGATCGGTTTCTGCATCGCGATGGCCAACCGATTTATGGACTGATGCGAGCCACCTATCGGGCATTGTTGGAACGCGTTGCCGATGATCCGACGGCCGTGTTGCACCGGCGGGTTCGCCTGCCTCGCTGGCGGAAATTGGTCCTGCTCGGGCGCTGGGCCGTTTGGCCGCGACGGAAGTCGTCGTCGTGACGCTCACGAAAACCGTCCTTACGCGGAAGGAAAGCGGTTTCCACTCACTGTTTCACACGGATGATCCAAACGACCTCATCGCCGCGCGTTTCCGTTGTCGGGGGTGGACTGGCCGGCATGGCCGCCGCCGCAGCGCTGGCCGAGCGCGGGCTGCACGTCGTGCTCCATGAGCAGCGAAAGGCACTGGGGGGCCGGGCTTCCTCCTTCCACGATCCGCGGGCCGGCTGCTGGGTCGACCATGGCCGGCATGCCCTGATGGGCTGCTGCACCAACGCACTCGATTTGATCGGACGCGCGAACCTAACGCCGTATTTCCAACGGGAGCGTGTCATGAACTTCGTCGACGCCCGCGGCCGGTTGCATCCCTTCCGACCCGGGCGGATGCTGCCCGCCCCGCTACATCTACTCGGCGCATTGTGGCAGTTGCGAATGCTGCCGCCGGGGGAGCGGGTCGGCATGGCCCGCACGATGCGCCGGCTGGCCGGCCGTCGGCTGACGGCGAGCGAATGTCGCCAGGATGCCGAAACGTGGCTCCGCTGGCGGGGTGAGTCGGACCATGCGATCGAGCAGTTCTGGACGCCGTTGCTCGTGAGTGCTTTGTCCGAGACGCTGGACCGCATCGCCCTGCCGGCCGCGCGAAACGTCTGCCGCGAAGGCTTGCTGTTGGCCCGGGGGGCGTCCGACTTGTACTGGCCTACCACCTCGCTGCACGAGGTCTTCCACGAGGCGATGGGACGCTGGCTGGAAAGCCTAGGCGTGGAGATCCGATTGCCATCGCGGGTGGCGAGCGTTGAAATCGGTGTGCCGGACGAGGATGCACCCGCTGGCCGTGTGGATGTTGTGGAGGGCCCTGGCCCAGCCGCGCCCCGGCGGCGAGTGACGGCGCTGCGTTTCGGCGCCGACAAGAAGGCCGAGCCGGTGGACTTCTGCATTCTGGCCGTTCCCTGGCACCGTGTGCGGTCGTTGCTTCCTGCTGAGCTGCTCGCATGGATGCCCGAGTTGGCCGTCTGGCACCGTTACGAACCGGCCCCGATCACGGCGGTGCACCTGTGGTTCGACCGCCCGATTACGCGAGTGCCCCACGCCGTGCTGCCCGGGCGGACGAGCCAATGGCTGTTTCGGCTGCCGGCGGTGGCTGGCGCCGGAGCGGAAGGCAACCGCAACGCCGACGGCGAAGACGGGAGGGCCACGGAGCCGTGGTCGCATTACCAGGTGCTGATCAGCGCCGCCCATTCAGCCGCCGAGATGCCACGCGATGAGTTGCTGCGCCGTGTGACCGCGGAACTGCGCGTCCTGGGGAAGGAGGCTCGCGAGGCCCGGCTGATGCACCATCGCGTGAGCACCAGTCCGCTGGCGGTCTTCTCGCCGCGACCGGGCTTGGAGCCGTACCGGCCGGGGCCAAACACACCCGCCGACAACCTCTTCCTGGCTGGCGATTGGACCGACACCGGTTGGCCCTCGACCATCGAGAGCGCGGTCCGCAGTGGTCGGATCGCCGCGGGGCGGGTGCTCGATTGCCTGGGGCGCGGCGAAGAACTGCTCACTCCTGACATGTCGCCATCTTGGCTGGCGCGATTGATGCTGGGCCCGTGAAGCATCGGAAGCCACCGTTGCCCGTCCGTTGGCTTGTTGCCCCTTCAACACGTCCGGGCGTAGCTTCGCGTTCCCACCACTGGTGGACGGACAAAGCCTTGCTTAGCCGTAGCCCCCCATGCCGAAGAATAGCTGTCGCTTGAGGAATCGATAGACCCAGTAGTCCTCGGGGATTTCCTCGCCCGGCAGGTGGTGGCTGGTGCGTGGCTCGGCGGCGGCGAGTTCCGCAAAGGCGTTGCGGCCACTCGTATCGTGGGCGTTGGAGTGACGGAGGAACTCGGCCAGTTCATCGGGTCGTTCCAGGATCACGCAGCCGCGGGTGCGTTCGTTGACGAAGCGTTGGAAGTCGCGCAGGTAGCTCGACGTGTTAATCGTCTCGAACAGCTCGCCGCCGTGGTCGTCCACATGCTGGCGGGCGAACGTAAGCGGTGGGCAGGGCTCGATGTGGCCCCCCGGGCCGATGTGGAATCCCAGCCCGAGCGCGGCCGGGCAAACGGCTTCGCCCTCGGCGTTCCAGTAGGTGTCGATGATGATGATCGGGTGCCGACGTCGCAACTCCAGCAGGCGGCGACGCAGACGCAGCATCTTGTCGCGATCCACGCACAGTTCTGGCGATGGACTGGGGCCGACCGGGCGGAAGACGTAGTACCACAAGTACATCGCCCCCGCCTCGATCATCTCGGCAACGTAGGCATCGCTGGTCACTTCGTCCAAATTGCGTCCGGTGACGGTAGTGGCGACACCGAACAGGATCTTTTCGCGCTTCAGCCGGCGCATGCCCTCGACGGCCTGGGCGAAACTGCCCTCGCCGCGGCGGCGATCGTTCTCCTGCCGACGGCCGTCGATGCTGACCAGCGGCGTGACGTTCCCCAGTCGCCGGATCGCGTTGACCGCGTCGTCGCTGAAGAACATCCCGTTGCTGATCACTTGGAAATAGCAGTCGGGATGCCGGCCGGGGATGTCCCAAAGGTTGGGATACATCAGCGGCTCGCCACCCAGGAGCGTGTAGAAATTGGCGCCGCGCGCGCGACCTTCACCGATGATGCGATCGACTTGCTCGCGGGAAAGCTCCCGCGGCCTGCCCCGTTGCTGAATCCAGCAGCCATGGCAGCGAAGATTGCAGGCGTCGGTCAGGGCCAGGAAGAGGAACGGGGGGAACAGTTCGCCGCGAGCGAGACGCCGGCGATAGGCCCTAACCGCGAGCATCCCCTTGCCAGCCCACAACCACCCGGCCTTCCACAGCAGGCGGGGCGAAATCTCACTTAGGAAACGGAGGCCGAGGCGGGCGAGCATGGGCGAGTGACGGAGCTTGGGACGTGGGGTTCGGGGCGTGCGGTTGGGGTGTGCAAATCGGGGTTGCGGTTCTGGGTGTGGGACGAGTCGCTCCCTGCCGGCGGCGGAGGCGAGATCGACGCCTATGGCGATTATACCGCGCGAGCTTAACGTATTTACCGGGTGTGCCTTGCGGGGGTGTGAAAAAACCTTGCTGATGCCCGATTTATTGCAGTCTCAAAGCTCGACGGACGACGGTCCCCGCGCCTACAGTTGCGGTTGTCGCCAGGTTGGCGGCCGGCTTGCGACGGAGCGGAGGCCGAGAACCATGAATTGCACTGAAGCCCAGTCCCTATGTATCCTAAACAAGTGGAGGCGGCACTCCTGCTCCCATGTCCGTGATTGCCCACCCAGAACCGACAGCACCCGTGATCGACCCGCACCGACTGGAAAACGCCTACCAGACGGCCCGCCGCGACCTGCTCGCGCGCCGGGACGCCTCCGGGCATTGGACGGGCTATCTTTGCAGTTCTCCGCTGGCCAGCGCGACGGCCATCAGCGCCCTTTCACTCTACGCCGAGCATGCCGAGGGCGAACCCAAAGCCCAGGCGGCCGAGGAGCTGGCCGGACGGGCGGTCGAGCGGCTCATCGAGCAGCAGCATGACAACGGCGGCTGGGGCGACACGGATCGCAGCTTTCCCAATATCGCCACCACGATGCTCGCCCGCGCGGCTATCGCGTTGAGCGGTCCTCGCGATCATGAGTTGCCCGGCCACTGGACGCATGCGGTGCACCGGGCGGGAGAGTATATTGAGCACGTCGGCGGGCAGCCGGGACTGCGAGCGCGTTACGGCGACGACAAGACCTTCGCCGTCCCCATCCTGACCAACGCGGCGTTGGCCGATCAGGTCGATTGGTCCGACGTTCCGCCGCTACCGTTCGAACTGTCCGCCCTGCCCTTTTCTTGGCTGCGTTGGGCCCGGCTCCCGGTGGTCAGCTACGCCATCCCAGCGTTGGTGGCGATTGGGCAGGCACGTTACTACCATCGGCCGCCGCGGAACCCGCTCACTTGGCTGCTGCGTCGCACCCTGGTCGGTCCGAGCCTTCGGCGATTGCGGCAAATGCAACCGCCCAGCGGGGGATTCCTCGAGGCGGTACCGCTGACCTCGTTCGTTCTGATGAGCCTGGCGGCGACGCGGCGGGCGGGTCATTTGGTGTCGCGCCGCTGCGTGAAGTTCCTGTTCGACACCGTGCGTGACGACGCCACGTGGCCGATCGACGTGAATCTGGCCACTTGGAATACCACGCTTTCGGTCAGCGCCTTGGCCGCGGCCACCGGCGAGGTCGGCGCACTGGGGTGCATCGACTGGTTGCTTCAGTGCCAGCATACCGAGCGCCATGCCATGACCGGCACCGTCCCTGGCGGGTGGGGTTGGACCGACGCCGCCGGCGCCGTGCCCGACGTGGACGACACGGCCGGCGCGCTGCTCGCCCTGGGCGTGCTGGAGAAGTCGGCCTCCGGTTCTCGGCAGGAACCGATTCAACAGGCCGCGGAAAGCGGCACCGAGTGGCTTCTAGCCATGCAGAACGACGACGGCGGATGGCCCACCTTCTGCCGAGGCTGGGGATTGCTGCCCTTCGACCGAAGCGGGGCCGATCTGACCGCCCACGCATTGCGAGCGCTGCGACTATGGCGCCCGCGTTTCGACCGGCCGGAAATTCACCAAGCGATCCGCCGCGGCATGAAATACTTGGAGGCGGTTCAGCGGCCCGATGGGAGCTGGGTGCCGTTGTGGTTCGGCAACCAGCACCACCCGGCGGAGGAAAACCCGGTTTACGGCACGTCGCGCGTGCTCGCCGCCTACCGCGATTTGGGTCAAATGCGTAGCGACGCGGCCCGGCGGGGCAAATCCTGGATGGTCACAAGCCCTTGTCACCGGGGAGGTTGGGGATGCGGCGTGCCCGAGCGGGGCGAGCCCAGCGTGGAGGAGACGGCGTTGGCCGTCGAAGCCCTGCTGGCCAACGGCCTCGATGCGGCTGGCCGCGAGGCCCTCGACGGTGGCTTGCAGTGGCTGGTTGAAGCTGTCGAGCAGGGCCGACACCAGGAGCCGGCACCAATTGGTTTATACTTCGCCCGTCTGTGGTATCATGAAAGCCTGTATCCGCTGATCTGCACCGTCGCGGCCTTGGGCCGTGCCTTGCGGCGGCGGAGCGACGACAAGTAGTCGAACGAAACCGCGTGGCCGGCCCGAACTCGCCGGCCCTTTCCGTTCCCAACTTGGCCTTCAGGCTTTGCACGATTCCTCCGCACGACGTTCCACGTCCCCACCGCCGACGGAGTTGGCTTCGCCGCTGCGCGACCAGCCACCCCTCTCTCCGCGTGACGCCCATCGCATGCAGGTGCCACCGACAGCGAAGCTGCGCGCCGCGATCGAAGCAGCCATCGCGGCCGATCTCCGCGCAGCCGCCGACGGTGAGGAGAATTGGGTGCTCTCGCGACGCGGTTTGGAGTTCCGTGCGCGCCGTCTCCTCCAGGCCGCGCGTATGCCCGAGAGCTATCTCGGATGGACGATGGTCGCGCTGGCGTCGGCCTTATGGCAAGGCCGCGTGACGGGAGTGCCCCACGACCGGCGGCTGCTTCTTCTGCCGCGGTGCTTGCGCGACATCGACCGTTGCCCGGCGGAGTACGACGAGAGGGGATTGCTCTGCCGCGATTGCGGGGCCTGTTGCCTGTCGGCTTTGCGCGCCGAGGCCCGAGAGCTTGGCTATCGGGTGCTGATTGCCGAGGGCTCCCCCGCCGTGGTGCAAATGATCCTCGGTGGAGAGGTCGACGCGATCCTCGGTGTGGGATGCCTGGAGGCGCTAGAGACAACGTTCGACAAACTGCTGACGGCCGGGGTGCCCGCCATGGCCGTACCGTTGCTTAGCGACGGCTGTCGCTCCACCAGCGTCGACGAGGCCCGTGTCCGGCGGCTGATTGCCACGCCCTACCATCCGGCCGCCCGCCGCGGCAATCCCACCGCCGACCCCGCTGGCAGTGGTGCCGGTAGCAGTGCCAGCGGTGGAGAAATCGATGAGACCGCTGGTCGCGGCGGCGAGCGACGCGGCGAACCACCGGCCGCGAGCCATCCTCCGGACCGGCTGACCCTTTGGCGAACTGCTGTCCAGCTATTCGAAGCGGAGGAGTTCGCTCGATTGTGTCCGCCGCGGCATGCTGCCACGCCGTCCACCAATGCGTTGTGCGCTGACGCTTTGGACGAAACTCCACCGGACTTCGCCGATCCACTGGTTTTCACCGAATTGGTCGCTCGCCGATTCATGCTAGCCGGAGGAAAACGCTCGCGGCCGATGATCACCCTGGCGGCTTTCGACGCTTTACGGGCCGACGCCGCTGATGACGCGACAAGCGGGCGTTGGGCAGCGACCGAGAATCAACCCGACCTCCCGACAAGCGTTCCGGCCGTGCCCGACGCGGTCAAGGCCGTGGCCGTGGCGACCGAGGCGTTTCATAAGGCGTCGCTAGTGCACGACGATTTGGAGGACGACGACGCGTATCGATACGGGCGGCCGACGCTGCATCGCCAGTACGACGCCGCCACGGCAGTCAACGTGGGCGATTACCTGATCGGCCTGGGGTACCGGCTCGTGGCCGGTGGGTTGGGGGCCGTGTCGGATACCCCGCCGGGAAGTCAGCGGGGATCACTACCGGCGTTGCTCGTCGTGGAATTGCTCGAACTGTTCACCTCCGCCCATACGCGGTTGTGCGAGGGCCAGGGGGCCGAGTTGCGATGGCGGGCCAGTTCCCGCGCCCGGCGGGCTGCCATCGAACCGCTCGACGTGTTGAAGATCTACGCATTGAAGACGGCCCCGGCCTTCGAGGCCGCCCTGTTGGCCGGCGCGCGGATGGCGGAGGCCTTCGGCACGCATGGGAGCAACGACAAAAATGGGCTTGGGTGGCCACAACCGGCCGCTACCCCGGGGCAAACACCGGCTCGGGTGGACCGCCGGCTAATCGCGCGCTTCGCCAGGCACCTGGGCGTTGCCTATCAGATCGTCAACGACTTGGAAGACTGGCGACCCGATCGAGGCAACAAGCGGACGCCCGGCGGCGACCTGCTCGCGAACCGTCCGACCCTGCTTTGGGCGTTGGCGCAGCGTCGGCTAGATGCAACACGGCGGGAGCGACTCGATCGACTGACCGATGCCCAGCCGGCTGGGAGGACCGCCGCCGAGTTGGAATCGTCGATCGCCGAAGCGGCCGAGCTTTATGCGTCGGCCGGTGTCTTCGAGCAGGCCGAGGCATTGTCCGACAAACATCATGCCCGGGCGTTGGAATGTATCGCGGCCTTCCCGAGCGGTCGCCTGCGTCGCCTGTTGCGGATGTTGGCCGACATGATCCTCGACCCACCGCCCCCCGGCTCCTCCGAGGCAAGGGTGCAGGAAGTCGATCGGCCATGAAGATCGTTCATCTCGTTGCCGGCGCGGGGGGAATGTATTGCGGGAGTTGTCTCCACGGCAACACGCTGGTCGCCGCCCTGCGCAAGGAGGGCCGCGACGCCCTGCTATTGCCGATGTACACGCCGCTACGGACCGACGAGGCCGACCAGAGCCTCGAGCTTATCGCATTCGGTGGGGTGAATGTTTACCTTCAGCAGCGCTGGGGCCTGTTCCGGCGGTTGCCGGCGTGGTGCGACTGGCTGTGGGACCGCCCTGCCCTGCTCGGGCGCGTGGCGCGCCGGGGGAGCAATACGGAACCGAGCCAGCTCGGTGAGCTGTGTGTTTCCATGCTGCGCGGGCCGGCGGGGAACCAGCGAAAGGAGATTCACAAGCTCACCCGCTTGTTGCAGCGGGATGAACTGCGACCGGATCTCGTGCACCTGAACAACGCTTTGTTGCTCGGGATCGCGGATGAGCTGCGCGGGCAGCTCGGGGTTCGCGTGGTGTGTTCCCTCACCGGCGAGGATGCCTTTGTCGAAAAGCTGCCCGAGCCGTGGCGGGGCGAGGCATGGCGGCTAATGGCCGAACAGGCGCGCGGTTGCGATGCCTTGGTTGCGCTGAGCGACTACTTCGCCTGCATGATGGCCGAACGGCTGGGAGTCGAGCGAAATCGGATCGATGTGGTTTCGCCCGGCATCGCAATGGAGGGGTTCCCCGAGGATTCGGATCGGGCGGGGGTCAGGGTGGGGGCGGGCGCCGGGACGCGTCCGCTACGGTTGGGGATGGTCGCACGCGTCTGTCCCGACAAGGGCGTTCATCTGGCGGCCGACGCCCTGGAGATCCTGAACAGCCGTGAGCGGCGCAGCGCGCTCGGCGGTCGGCCGGTGGAGTTGCACCTGGCCGGTTATCTCGCGCCGGGCGAGCGGGCCTATTTGGCGCGGATCGAAAGGCGGCTGGTCGAGGCCGGTGTGGCCGCGCATTTCTGCTATCACGGCGAGCCGGACCGCCAGGAGAAGATTGACCTGCTGGCCTCGCTTGACGTGTTCTGCCTGCCGGCCCTGTTGCCGGAAGGCAAAGGGTTGCCGGTCTACGAGGCGTGGGCGGCGGGCGTACCCGTCGTGCTACCCGAGGCGGGGGCATTCCCGGAGATGGTCGCCGCGACCGGTGGCGGGCTGCTTCACGCGCCGGGCGACGCCCAATCGCTGGCCGAGGCCGTTACCCGGCTGGCCATTGATCCGGGGTTGGCCCACGACTTGGGGCGACGTGGCCAAGTGGCGGTCCAGCGGGAGTACACGGCTCGGGCGATGGCCCGGCGCATGGGAGCCATCTACGACCGTGTGGCGGGCAACCCCGGATGACGTGCCCCGAACGAAGCAAACAAACATGTCGTACCTGGCCGAACTGATGTTGACGCTCTCGCGCGGAGCGGCCCGACTCGAGGGGCCGCGCCGCGCTCGACACGCCGACTACTTGCGGCGACAACAGAAACCCGATGGCGGCTTTCCCGGCCGCCGTGGGGCCAGCGACATCTACTACACGTCGTTCGCGCTGCGGGGGCTGGCCATCTTGGGGCACTTGGACGCGGAGATCGCCGGGCGCGCGGCCAGCTTTCTTGGCGACGGCTTCGAGGGGATCACCGGGCTGGTCGACCTGCATTGCTTCGCCGCGGCTGCCGGCCTGACACAAATTGCGGCTCCGGAGTCGGCCCTGCGTTTGCCCTCCCCCGCGAGGTTCCAGCAGGTGACCGAGCGGATGCTCGAAAGCCTGCGTCGCGACGACGGGGGCTATGCCAAATCGCCGCGCGGCGGGCAGAGCAGTACCTATCACACGTTCTTGGCCGCCACCCTGCTCGATGCCCTCGGCTTGGCTGACCGATTGCAGTCCGACAGACTCGCGGCGATGCTCGTTTCTCGGCAGCGTGGCGACGGCGGGTTCGTCGAGCTGCCGGCCATGCGACGCGGCGGCACCAACCCCACGGCAGCGGGTCTGGTGTTGTTGAGTCTGCTTCGCGAGCAGGGGCTGAACGACGGCCGGATTCAGGATTGCGGGGCCCGAGCCGAGTCGTTCCTCGCGGACATGCAAGCGGCCGACGGCGGCGTTCGTGCCAGTGCCGTCGTCCCGGTAAGTGATCTACTGAGCACATTCACGGCTCGCGCGGCGATGATCGGCAAACCAGGGCTCGGCGTTGCATCGATCAATCGTTTTGTGGAAGAGTTGGAAGTGCCTGGCGGCGGCTTCCTGCCCGCCGGACGGTCGTTCGATTTGGCGGCCGAGATCGACGTGGAGTACACGTTTTACGGCGTGGCCTGCCTGGCCCTTGCCGAGGCCTGATTTCGCGCGGGTGGGTGATCGAGCCCGCGACTGGCGATAGAATGGCGGTTAGTCTCCCAGAGCAAGCCCAGCACGATCCGGCCATGATGACGCTCACCATCGAAAATATCTCGAAAAGCTATGGCCCGCTGGAGGTCTTGCGAGGCATCAGCCTGGAGCTGCAAGCTGGTGAAAACATAGCGGTGGTCGGGCCCAGCGGGTCGGGCAAGAGCACATTGCTGAGCCTCATTGGCACGCTGGAGACCCCCAGCGACGGCCGCGTGCTACTCGAGGGGCGCGATCTCTCCCGCGAGCCGGAACCGCAACTGGCCACGATCCGCGGGGCACGGATCGGCTTCGTCTTTCAGGAGCATTTTCTGCTGCCCCATTGTTCGGTTGTCGAGAACGTCCTCTTGCCGGCGCTAGCCCACGGCGGAGTTAGCGGTGAGCGGATGCGGCGGGCCGACATGCTGCTCGAGGCCGTGGGATTGGCCGAGCGGCGCGATCATCGGCCCGCGGAGTTGTCCGGCGGGGAGCGGCAACGGGCGTCGTTGGCCCGCGCCCTGCTCCTCGAACCCCGCGTCGTCTTGGCCGACGAGCCGACGGGCAATCTCGACGCTCGGCGCGGTCGGCAAATTGGCGAGTTGCTTCTCGACCTGCAGCGCCGGGAGGACTTTGTGCTGATCGTGGCCACCCACAGCGAAGCGTTGGCCGGTATGCTGTCGCGCCGACTGGCCCTGGAGGAGGGGGTGGCCGTGCCCATGTCGTTTGGTGATCCGCCATGACCGTCCCCAGCCGTCGCCGATTGATCGTCGCGTCGCTCCGCCACCGCTGGCGGACGCACTTGGCCACGGCTGCCGCAGTGGCCGTGGTCGCGGCCGTGCTCACCGGGGCCCTGCTGGTGGGTGACTGCATGCGGGGCAGCCTCCGCTCGCTGGCACTCGATCGCCTGGGCCGCTTCGACCAGATCCTGCTGACGGAACGCTTCTTCCGCGCCGAACTGGCCGCGTCGATCGTCCAACCGGCCGACGGATCGTCAACAAGTCGGGCGGCTGACGCATCAGCCGAGGCATCAAGCGGTGCGACACCAGACGCCCAGGCAGCGATCCTGCTGCCCGCCACGGTGGAAACAGCCGGAGCGGTACGCACCACGCGGGCGAATCGGGTGAATTTGCTGGGGATCGGCGAGGGTTTCTGGCGGTTGGACAGCGGGGGCAGTCGCCGGAGGACGGCGCTTGGCCCCGGCGAGGTTCTGCTCAATCGACCTCTGGCCGACCGCTTGTCGATTTCGCCCGGGCAGCGCGTCGAGGTGCTGGCCCGATTGAGACGCCGAGGCGCCGTGCCGGAGGAAACGCCCCTGGGTCGCCGCGCCGCGGGCGTCCTTACCCTCAGGTTGCAGGTGGTCGGGGTGGTGCCCGCTCGGGGGCTTGGGCATTTCAGTCCTCGGCCCACGAGGCAGGCGACGCTCAATGCGTTTGTTGATCGTCAGTGGCTGGCCGAGCAGATCGACCGACCCGGCCGGGCGAATATGATCTTGGTGGCAGACCGATCCGAACGAGACGCTCGGGCTGGAAATCTCGCCGACCGGCTCGATCCCACGTTGGCCGACTACGGGCTGCGTTTGGAAAGGACGCGGCGCGGGTATTTCAACCTCACCTCGGATCGCCTCCTGATCAGCCCCACCATGGAGCGGGCCGTCCTGGAGCGGCTTAGCAACGCACGCCAAAGCGGGGACCTCGCATCGCCGGCCGCCGGCTTGGACGTGACCGTCCAGCCGGCACTCACGTACCTGGCCAACACGTTGGCCGTGGGGCAGCGCGAGGTGCCCTACTCGACCGTGACGGCCATCGACTTCGCAGCCGAACCCCCGCTGGGTCCGTTTCGCTCGGTCGAGGGGCAACCGATTCCGCCACCGGCCCGCGGCGAGATCGTGCTGAACCGTTGGGCGGCCGATCAACTGGGCGCCCGGGTCGGAGACCGCGTGCGGCTGGACTATTTTCGGCCGGTGACCGAGGGGGGCGAGCCGATCGAGGAGAGCATCACGCTTCGGTTGGCAGCCGTGGCTGCGATGCGCGGAGCCGCTGCCAATCGCGATTTGGTGCCCCGCGTATCGGGTGTGACGGACGAACTGGACATGGCCGACTGGGACCCGCCTTTCCCATTCGATGCCACCCGCATCCGCCCGGTCGACGAGGACTACTGGGACCAATACGGCCCGACGCCCAAGGCGTTTGTTGCGCTGGAGACAGGACGTCGGTTGTGGGGCAGCCGATATGGCCACTCGACCTCGCTACGGATTGCACCGGCCACCCCGCGGACCGACGGGGCAACCGAAACCACCGGAAGCGAAGTACCAGCGGAGGAGAATCGGACCGATGCCGGCTCCGGGGACCCAGCGTCGGCACGCGGGGTGGATGCGTCGTTGGATCTTCAGCGACTCGCCCGGCGGCTGACGCCCGAACCCGCAGCAGTGGGCTTCACGTTTCAGCCGGTGCGGCAGCAGGCTTTGCGCGCTTCGGCTGGGACGACACCGTTCGGTGTGTTGTTCCTCAGCTTCAGCAGTTTTCTGATCGCCGCCGCGTTGATGCTCGTCGCCCTGCTCTTCCGGTTGGGCGTGGAGTCGAGGGCCCCTGAATTGGGCCTCCTGGCGGCGGCGGGATTCTCGCGACGCGCGATTGCCGGGCTACTGTTGGCCGAAGGCGGACTGGTCGCCGCCGTCGGCGTCGTGGTCGGAGCCGCCCTCGGGGTGGGCTACGCCGCGCTGATGGTACTGGGGTTGAACACTTGGTGGAAAGCGGCCATCGCCGGCCCCACACTCCAGTTATTTGTGTCGTCCGGGAGCCTCGTCGGCGGTGGGCTGGCTGCCCTGCTGATCACCCTGGGGACCATCGCCTGGGGCACGCGACGCGCGGTCCGCCTTCCCGTTCGCCACTTGCTCGGGGGCGGTGTCGGGTTGCCGCCCGAGCGGCCGAGGAGCAAACGCCGCAACGTCGGCGGCGCTCGAAAACTGGGCCGCTGGTGGCAAATGGGTGGCTGGTGGGGAGTGATTGGGCTGCTGATCGTCGCGTCGCTATCCGCCGCGTTGATTGGGCGGTTCGACGAGCGCGCGCGGATTGCGGGTTTCTTCGGCGTTGGCACCATCGCGCTGGTCACCGGTATCTGGGCGGTGCGGCTGTTGCTTGGGCGATTGCGGTTGGGCGGGCTGGCGGGGCTCGCCGCGCGCAACGCGGGGCGGCAACCCACCCGCGCCACGCTGGCCGTGGCCCTGGTTGCGTCGGCGACGTTCGTGATCGTATCCGTTAGCGCGTTTCACATCGACCCGACGGTCGGCCCGCCGCGGCTCGACTCCGGCTCCGGTGGGTTCGCCTTCTATGCGGAATCCACGCAGCCGCTCACGTATGATTTGGGCACGGAGCTTGGGCAACGCGAACTCGGATTCACCAGCGACGAACGAGAATTGCTCGGCCGGTGCGAGATCGTTTCGCTCAAGGCACGGCCCGGCGAGAGCGCGAGTTGTTTGAATCTCTATCAGCCGGGCCAGCCGCGGCTGATTGGTGTGCCGGGAAAACTTGTGCGGCGGGGTGGCTTCGCCTGGGCCGACGCCGGCGACGCGTCCAACCCGTGGCGGCTCTTGCGCGGCGAGGCGGCGGATGCGCCGTCGCGGCGCAAACTCGAATCGCAAGCGGCCGTGCCGATGATCGTCGATCAGAACGTTGCCGTTTACTCGCTGCATCTCTACGGTGGGGTGGGCGAGCGGTACGACGTGCGCGACCACCGCGGGCAGATCGTGCCGTTGGAGATCGTGGCCACCCTGGCCGGCAGCATCTTTCAGGGTGGGTTGTTGATCTCGGAAGAGAGGCTTGAGGAGATGTACCCCCAAGAGAGTGGTTATCGGGTCTTTCTGGTTGACAGCCCCGCGGAATTGGCCGATCGCGTCCGCGGTGTGTTGGAGGACGTACTGGGTGACTATGGCTTCGCGGCCCAGCCAAGCGGGCGACGGTTGGCCGAGTTCTTGGCGGTGCAGAACACATATCTGGCGACTTTTCGGAGCTTGGGCGGCCTGGGTTTGCTCTTGGGAACCGTGGGACTGGCCGTGCTCCAGTTGCGTTCCGCCCTGGAGCGACAGGGTGAACTGGCCCTGTTGCGGTCGATCGGCTTCCGGCGGCAACAACTGGGCCTGATGGTGCTACTCGAGAGCGCCTATCTGCTGCTGGCCGGTTTGGCCGTGGGTGGGCTGGCCGCGCTGGTTGCTGTCGCCCCACATCTGCTCACGCGCCAGGCGAGCGTCCCCTGGACGGAGATCCTGCTAACCCTGGTGGCGATTCTTGCGGTCGGCCTCGTCGCTAGTCTGCTGGCCGTGCGAGCCATCACGCGGATGCCGTTGCTTCCCGCCCTGCGACACGAGCGGGTGTGAACGAGCGTGCGTATGATGAGTGCGTGTGAGCGCCACCCGCGCAGTTTACCTGCCCGGACGCGGGCCATACCACTCGATCTGCTTGCGAGGGCAAAAGGCTAAACCCTGGCGGCGACAGTAGGGCTCGAGCCACTCGGCCCGCTCGGACAATTCCTCCACGGTGGTCCCTTGCGGCATGAGCAACACGCGGCGACGGTCGAGGTGCGGTCGCGCGTCGAGAAAAGCCGCCACCTCGTCGAGGTCTTCGGGTCGATCGACGACAAGCTTGATCTGATAGTCGTATTGGGCGATGAGTCGTCGCAGGACTTCGTCGTCCGTTGCCGCGCAAGAGGGCCGTCGCCCGCGCGGCCCGAACGCGTTGCTTAGTTTGGGGCTGATGGACATCAACTGGCAAGCAACCGGCTGGAAGTCGGTGCCGGCCGTCTCGACGGTCACGTGAAAACCGAGTTCGACGAGTTTTTCGGAAAGCGGGACCAACTCGGCTTGGAGCATCGGCTCCCCGCCAGTGAGCACGACGTGCCGCAGCGCCTCGGGGGACTCCCCCGGCTGGCCGCCGCCGAGTTGAACAACCCGCTCGACCACTTCCGGCACCGTGAGGTCCTCGCTCCCTTCGGGCGCGAAGGCGTAGGCCGTATCGCAGTAGACGCATCGCAGATGGCATCCGCTGGCGCGCACGAAGACGCTTTCCACGCCGGTCATGCGGCCTTCCCCTTGACGGGAACGGAATATCTCGCGGATGTTCATCAGGCGAAAACTCTCGGCTTGGGGAAATGTCGGGAGCGGATGACCACGTTGGGCGGAATCGTCGCTCTTCACGTGCCCTGTCTCACGTGTTCTGTCGGTCGGGATATGGCAGCGGGTCGACCAGTCCAGCGTCGGCAAAGCCGCGACGTCGGAGCTGGCAGGCATCGCAACGTCCGCAAGGTCGGCCAGCCTCGTCGGGCGAGTAGCAGGTATGGGTCAGCGCGTAGTCCACGCCCAGTTCCGTGCCACGGCGGACGATCTCGGCTTTGGTCAGGCCAATCAGCGGCGTGTGGATGGTGTAGGTCAGGCGTCCCTCGACGCTCTCCTTGGTCGCCAAATTGGCCATTCGTTGGAAGGCCGCGATGTACTCGCCCCGGCAGTCGGGGTAGCCGCTGTAGTCGACGGCGTTCACGCCAATGAAGATGTCGGACGCCTTGCCAACCTCGGCCAGGGCCAGAGCCAGGGAGAGCATCACCGTGTTGCGAGCGGGGACGTACGTCACCGGGATGTCGCGGCTCATGGCGGACTCGTCGCGATCGTGGGGTACGTCGATTCGGTCGGTGAGGGCACTGCCGCCAATGGCCGCCAGATCGGCATGCACCACCAAATGCCGCTCGACGCCCAGCCACTGGGCCACGCGCCGGGCGGCGTCCAATTCGAAGCGGTGCCGCTGGCCGTAATCCACCGCAAGCGTGTGCAGCCGATACCCTTCGGCTCGGGCGATGGCGGCCGTGGTGGTTGAGTCGAGCCCTCCGGAGAGCAAAACGACGGCCGGTTTGGGTGGGTTATGTTCAGGCATGGCGGACTCCCTTCGGCGCGACGACTGATTCAGGCTGCGTGTGTTCCCCGCGGGCTGCTGGCGGTGATTAGCGGCTGAGCGGCGAGCGGGGCCGATCCGGCGTGTGGGGCTCAGCCGGCGGTCGGCGTTTCCGGCCGGCGATCCGGCTTTTACGGCTGCGCGCCATCAGGAGGATTGCAGCTGCCGTTGAGCCTCCAGACGTCATTCCCATTTCTTCCGTCATTCCCGCGCACGCGGGAATCCAGGGGATTCGGGCGGATCACTGGATTCCCGATACCCGCTTTCGCGGGCACAAGCTTCTCGGGAATGACGGAAGAAATCGACTTTACAATCCTCCGGGCGCGTCACCCCCTGTTCACAAACCCATTATGATGCCACAATCCTCGCAGGAAAGAAAGGAGCGACCGATGGCCGACGAGCCCCGCGATGTTTTGGAAACGTTCGAAAACGGTTTTCCCGGCAGGGATTACACCATCGAGATCAATGCTCCGGAGTTCACGTCGGTTTGTCCGAAGACGGGCCAGCCGGACTTCGGCACGATTACGATTCGCTATATCCCGGACCTGCAGTGCGTTGAGCTGAAGAGCCTGAAGTATTACTTGCAGAGCTTCCGCAACGAGGGGATTTTCTACGAGAACATCACGAATCGGATCCTCGACGATTTGGTGGCCGTTCTGCAGCCTCGCTGGCTGGCGGTCGAGGCGTCCTTCACCCCCCGGGGTGGGATCACCACGACCGTGGTGGCCGAGCACAGCGTCGAGGCGTGACCGATCGGTTTCGCCCTGCTCGTCGCCCTCAAGCGGGAGTGTTCGGCCGTCGGCATTGGCTGATCAAGGGGCCGCCTCGCTCGATCTGGTTCCCCGTGCCCTTGTGCATTGGCCGGCGGAACGTCACAATGGGGTCTCCCCTTTCCGAAAGACACTCAGGAGCCCATCATGCCCGATTCGCCAAGCGTGATCCTCTCCGGCTTCGCGGACGAAGCCGCCAATCACAAGACGGCCGCCGAGCAGTTTTCCGCCTTCGCGGCCCTGGGCCTGCAATACTTCAGCATCCGTTTCATCGATGTCGGCTCCGGCATCAAAAACGTGATGAAGCTCAGCAAGGCGGAAGTCCAAAAGACCCGGCACCTGATGGACGAATATGGGCTGAACGTCTCGTCGATCGGCTCGCCGATCGGCAAAGTCAAGCTCCGCAACGTGGACGACGGCACCCAGAACCAGTACGTGCCGCCAAAGCGTTATCTCGACCGCGACGTAAAAAAGGCCTGCGAGCTGGCCCACGCGTTCGAGACCAAACTGATCCGTGGTTTCTCGTTCTATCACCCCAAGGGGACCGATCCCTGGGAGCACGTGTCGGAAGCCGTCGAGCGGCTTGGACAGATCGCCGAGGTCTGCCATCGGAGCGACCTGACTTTCGGCCTGGAGGTGGAAGCAAACCTCGTCGGACAGACCGGCCAGCTTCTGGCAGAAATCCACCGGCAGGTAAACCACCCCGCCATGATGCTGATCTTCGACGCGGGCAATATCGTCAACCAGGGGTACTCGACCGCCGAGACCATCGAGCAATACCAGGCCATGCGTGCCGGCGTGGGCTGGATTCACATCAAGGACTACATCAGTTCCGGCTCGGGCCGGCAGGGGCGGCATGTCGATGAAGACAAGCTGAAGAACTTCGTGCCGGCCGACATGGGCGACGGCGGCCATGAAGCCGTCCTCCGCGACTTCGCACGGCTGGTCCCCTCGCTGGAAAGGAAGCTGAAGCGACGAGGCATTCCCGGCGTGTTCCTCGACATGGAGCCGCACCTGAAGGGCGGCGGTCAGTTCGGCGGATTCAGCGGCCCGGACGGCATGGGCGTGGCCGTCCGCTCGCTATGCCGTGTCCTGGATTACGTGGGACTTGGCTACCACCTGCGCGATTTCGACGACGTGAAAGCCGCCCGCGGGTTCTGAGCGGCACTGCCGCCCGTCAGTCCGCGTCGAGTGCGTCGCGCTCGGGGTCGACCGACGTGGCCGGGCGCGGTGAACCGGCGTCGGATTCGTCAGAGTAGTCGCCCGACTGATCCTTCGCCGTTGCGCCGGATTTGTTCCTCGCCTCCGGCGTCGTTTGGGCGCTGAGCGACTGGAGCATGGCCAAGGCCTCGGCACCGGTCGACTCGCCGCTTGGCTGCTTGTCCCTAGCGTGTTCAAGCTGGCCGAGCCTCGCCGTGGTTGGATCGATATCGCCATCGATCGCTGTCGCCGTCGGGGCACTGGCGCAATCGACTTCGGTGGTGAGCGCGGAGAGAGGGTCGTCCGCCGCCGCTTGGCCGTCCTCGACGGGTGTCTGGGCACCATCGGTTTGCTTGCCCGGCCGCTCGCCGCGTTGGGTGTCGAGGTGTCCCGACTTGCTGACGATCAGTCGTCCAGTGACGATGGCGTACTGAATCCCCCAGAGCACGGCGATCAGCAGGGCCGTCAGTGCGGCATAGAAGGTCAGCTGCGTGCCGCCCTGGTTCGCCCACAACCAAAACAGGGCAAGCCCGGTGGCGACAGCCGTTGCGGCGACCGTCAGCTTGGACCTGCATGTTTTGGCCAGCACGCTGCGTGCATGCCGGTCGACGGCCGTCCGCGCGGAACTGTTGGCCAGTTCGCGCATGGCAGCCAATCCGGCCATATCCTCCGGGGCCTTGGCTCGGGGGGCCATTTCTCCCGGCTCGCATTTCTGTGCCCCGACGCGTTCGTTGGGCGAGCCCGGAGTGGCTTCCTCGGGGGGACTATCGGCGGGCGTATCTTCGCCAGCGGCCTCCCCACGCCGAGGCGTCTCGCTCTTCGGCTTTGGCTTGGACACGGGCTCGGCGGGCGCATCGCCCTGGATGCCTCGCACGCGCTGCATCAGTTGCGCCATGTATTCGTCGACGGATTCCTCGTGATCCTCTTCGTCACCGGCCGCGGGGCCGCTGTTCTTGGCGGCCTCGCGTGAGATGTCGGCGTCGCGCTGTTCCGGGGCATTCGCCGATTGGCTGAAGGCCTCCGGGGAGTCGTCCTCGTCGCCATCGTCCTCATCGTCGTCCTCATCGTCGTCCAGCAGATCCTCGCGACCGAATCGTTGGAGGATGGAAGTCAGGTCCACCGGCGAGTTGTCCCCGGCAGGTTCGTCGGCACCATCCACGACGACGTCCTCCGCCTCGTCCTCCGCATCGGCCGGGGCCGGGGGAGCCGACGTCGAAGTCCCGGGCTCCGTGGGGGTATCCTCTTCCAGCGTAGCCTGATCCGGAGATGAATTGCCCTGCGAATCGGTCGCCTGAGCAGCAGCCACTTCGGACTCCAACTGCTCGATTTGCTGGCGGAGCCGCTCGACGACGTCTTCCCGCTCGCGGAGCTGGCGGTCGCGGGAATCAAGCTCCTCTTCACGTCGCCCGAGTTCACCCTGCAAGCGTTCCCGCTCGGTTTCCCATTCAGCATGGCGCGACTTGAGTTCGTCGCGCACATTGGCGAGTTCCTCGCGGGCTTGGCCGAGTTCTTCGCGAACGGAGTCGAGTTCGGCTTGGAGTTCGGCTCGAGCGTCCGCCGCATTCTCGGTAGTCGCGTGATCATCTTCGGATGGCTCATCGGCTTCCGCATCGGCTTGAGCTTGGGCCTGCCGAACCTGCTCTCGCTGCTCGGCGAGTGCGGCCTCTTGTTGTTCGAGTGCCTCGCGACGTTCGTTTAGCTCGGCATCGCGACGATCGAGAGCCTCGTTGCGCTGGTCGATCTGCTCTTCCCGGTTGGCGAGCTGTGTCTCCTGCTGGGCGAGTTGCTCGTCGCGTCGGGCGAGCTGTGTCTCGCGTTCCGCCAGGTGTGCTTCACGTGCGTCGAGATCTTTTTCCCGACTGGTGAGATGATCAGTGCGATCGGCGAGTTGCTTTTTCTGCTGGTCGAACTGGGCGGTCCGTTCGGCGAGGCCTTGTTCATCCCGTTCGAGTGCCTCGCGCCGCTGCTGAAGTTGCTGCTCGGTCTCGTTGCAGTCGGCCAGACGAAGTTCGATGTCGGCTCGCTGCTGTGCAACCTCCGCCTCGCGCTGCTGTAGTTCCGACCGTTGTTGCTGCAGTTGTTGACGCGTGGCCTGAATCTCGCTTTCGCGATCGCCGAGGCCCTGTTCGCGTCGGGCGATTTCCTCCTCGCGTTGCTGGAGTTCGGCCGCGGCGCTCGAGTCGTGGTCAAGGGTCGTCTGATGGACCTCTTCGGCTCGCCGATCAAGCTCCGATTCGCGCCGGCTGAGGGCGTCGGCACGGCGATCGAGTTCCTGCTCTCCGCGGGCGAGTTCCATTTCGCGGCGGGCAAGTTCTGCTTCCCGTTGCTGTTGGGCCTCGGTCGCTTGCAACTGCTGCTCGGATTGCTGAGCGGCGAATGTGTCGCGTTGTACTTGCAGCTCGGCCCACCGTTGCGCGACTTCGTCACGTTGCTCTTGCAATGCGGCCAGGTCCCGCTGCAGTTCTTCCCTTTCTGCTCCGAGCTTTGCCTGCTGTTGCTCGAGTTCGTCGCGTTTTGCCTGGAGATCAGACCACTGAGTTTGAAGCTCCGCCCGCTGGTCGTCGAGTTCGGTTTGGCGATGTTCCCATTCGCTTCGCCGGCGATCCAGTTCGGTTTGTTGCTGTTGGAGTTCGTCCGTCTTCTGGCTGAGCTGGGCTTGTTGTGAGCGCAGCTCTTCGCGTTGGCGCTCCAGGTCGGCCCGATTGTCGGCGAAATCTTGCCGGCCGCGTTCCAATTCCGCGCGTTCCTTCCGAAGCTCATCCTGGGCCTCACGGAGGGACTCCGATTGGGCCTCGAGGGCCTGACGATCGGCCGCGATCCCGTCGCGCCACTCGGACGACTGCTGATTCCATTGGGCTTGTTCGGCCTCCAGCGCGTGGCGAGCTTCCTCCAATTGACGCAACTCCTCGCGCAGTGCGTCGGTGCGGTGCTGCTGCTCGGCCAGACGCTGTTCGGCCGCCTGTTGTGCCTGCTGGGCAAGGCGGCGGCTGTCATCCATCCTGAGCAGACGCTGCTTGAGTTGACGCGCCCGCCCGATCACGGCCTTCACCCGACGGCGGTTCAAACGCGTGGCCTCTTCCAGACGGTTGGCCAGTTGCCTGGTGCGTGGGGTGGCCAGCGGCGAAGAAGCCAGCTCGCCGGCCAGAGGCGACCGCTCGTCGCTCTCCGCCGAGCCGGTGCGTAGGACCTCAATTTCGATCGGGCCGAGCGTGAGCCGGTCGCCCGGCTGCAACGGGGCGTCGGTGAAACTCTGGCCGTTCAGCCAGGCATCGGCGGCCCAGCGCCGGGCCACGGTGCGCAGCCGACCTCGAATCAGCAGGCAGTGAACCGGCGCGACGCCGCGGGCGCGCAGCCGTAGCGTGCAACGATCGCCAGCGCCGATCGTACACTTCGTCGCGCCGAGCCGGACCACCTGCGGCGGCCGGCCCGGACCTCGCACGCGCAACAGCAGTTCGCCCAAGGCGGGCAGGAAGGTGTCGGTCGGGGGCAATGTGCTGGTGACCATGGTCTCGTCTGTCTTGGGGGGAGTGGGTGGAGGCGATGGTTGTCGGGGCCGTGGCCGGGACGCTGTTTGGCTTATGCCAACGGACTGGCTGTGGAAGCGGTCCCGTCATCTCCCCGCGCGGCGCAACATCACCGTTCGATCCCGCGCATTGCCCGGCTGTCCGGCCGCGCATGGCTCTCGCCGTTTCGTCAATAACCTCTACCCAGCGTTTACCTTACGGCATTGGCGGTGTCAAAACCCCGCTGGCGGCCGGCGGGCTAGCCGCCGAAAAGCCGGAAAATGGCTGTATATCTTTGACGGTTTTGTCGATTATCCGATAGCGACTCGCGGGCCACGGGCGGATTGGACTTCACGGCGGTGTGGAGCAGCCGATTTCGGCCGACGTGGGCACCCGTCGACTTCCCCAAAGGTGTCCGATCGCCTTTGGGGAGGGGATGAGTTGGTCTGGGACCTATGTTGCCCGCGGTCCAGTGACTCACCGGTAAGTGGGCCATGACCGAGGCGGCGGGCAACCGGGTGGGTTTGCGTGATGGCCGACTCGGGGTCGTTGGGGGGCATTCAACCACCGGCTGACATGGCCGCGACGGGCCGTGTCGGCGCGATATCTAGTTCCGGGGGGAGCATTATTGATGAGCCGAAACGAAGCCATTCTCAGCATGCGCGAAGTGCTGAGGACTCGTCGCGACGCACTGCGCAAAGCACTGGACGGCGACCTCAGTTTGTTGAGAGAACTCAGCGCCCAGTCGTCCGGCGACGTCGTCGACGCGGCCTTGGACGCCGCCCAGGATGAACTCAGCTCGCAGTTGGCCGAAGTGGAAAGCCGCGAGTTGGCGCGCATCGAGCACGCCCTAAAGCGGATGTCCGAAGGTGACTACGGGGTCTGCGAAAATTGCGGGTGCAATATTCCCATGGCCCGACTCGAGGCCCTGCCCTACGCCACCGCGTGCATCAAGTGCCAGCGGGAAGCCGAGCTGAACGACGGCGTTTCGGGTGGCGTTCCGCTGGGAGGCCTCTTCGGTGGGATTGGTGGATTGGACCTGTCGACCGGTGGTTACGAGCTGGACATGAACTAGCGGAGCGCGGGCGCGGAACCGAGGTCGGCCGATACCCGCGGGAGTGCCGATTCCCGCGGGATGGCGGCCGCCGCTTCCCAGGGAAGCAGGACGCGCCCGAGATGCCGGCGGCAGCCATTCGCCGGCATCCATTGGGCGACCGCGGTGCGAATAACAGATGCCCGCAACCGGCCAGCTCGGGCGTGTGGACGTGCCGGCCGTCGGCCGTGAGTCGGCCACGTGGCCACATCCGAGGCTTACCACGGCCGGGGCTTGCCACGATTGGCCGGCGCCGTACGATGACAGAAAGCTGGATTCGCTGGATAGACTACTCTCCTCTTCCGTACTGGTTGCACATGCCTCGCACTCTCTCATCAATTCGGATCCTGATTCTTCTGCTATTGCTCGCGGCGGGATACTCCGCGCACGGCGTGGGGCCCTTGGTGGCCGAGGAGATCGAGGGTCTGCCGGCCCGATTCGATCCGGCTGAAACCCAGGGAGCGGCTCGACGGGCGGAGCTTTACGGGATCCTGCGGCGGAACGCCGAGGTCCTAGAGGCCCAGTCGGCCGTGATCAAGGCCGTCACCCGCCTGGTGGGGCCAGCGGTCGTGCATATCGAAGCGGATGCCAGCGTGCGGCCCACGCTCCAATTCGACGGCGGCCGCGGCGGCGGTGGTCAGCGGATTGAAGAGGCGGGCTCCGGCGTGATCGTGCAACATCGGGGCGAGTACTTCGTGTTGACCAATAGGCATGTGATCCGCAACTCCAGCAAGGAGACCATCGAGCTGCACTTGCACGACGGCCGCACCCTCAAGCCGCAACGCATTTGGGGTGATCCCGACACCGACGTGGCCGTGATGGCGATCGAGGCGGAAAACCTGGTGGCCGCGCCCATTGGTGACAGCAGCCGCTTGGAGATCGGCGATTATGTTCTCGCGGCCGGCAGCCCGTTCGGGCTGAGCCATTCGATCACCATGGGGATTATCAGCGCCAAGGGCCGCCGCGACCTCCGCTTGGGCAAGAACCCGCTCCGCTTCCAGGATTTTCTGCAGACCGATGCCGCCATCAATCCGGGCAACTCCGGCGGACCGCTGATCAATCTTCGCGGCGAGGTGGTGGGCATCAACACGGCCATCGCCAGCAACTCCGGTGGAAACGAGGGCATCGGATTCGCCATTCCGATCAACATGTTCATGTTCTCCGCGCGACAACTGATCGAGTCGGGCGAAGTGCGTCGCGGATTCCTCGGCGTGAATCTCGACTCGCGGTATGGCGAGGCCGATGCGCGGCGGGTGGGGCTGCCCGCGCCGATGGGCACGCGCGTCTCGGAGGTGAATGCGGGCACGCCGGCGGCGGAGGCCGGCTTGCTGGTCGGCGATATCATCCTCGAAGTGGCCGGGGTGCCGGTGAAAAACGACGGCCACCTGGTCAACCTCGTGAGTCAAATGCCGGTTGGGGCCCGCGTCGATGTGCTGCTGTACCGCGACGGCGGAACCCGACGGCTGGAGATTGAATTGGGCGACCGAACGCAACTGCAAGAGCCGGGGCGGTGAGGGCTATCTGGTGCTGCGACGTGCTTTGCCGGTGCTTTTCTCATGCCCGCTGTTGCGGCAACGGCGGGCGCTGATCGGGCCGCCGGCACGGGGGCGAATTGCGGAGGAGGTGTTCGTGTTCCGCTCGCTTGTAAATCTTGCCGCGCGGACCGGGGACGAGTTGCGGGTTGCCGAAGTCAGCCATCAGATCCCGGTCCCCCGTGAACAGGACGCGAGCACCGCTGACCCGGGCCAGGGCGATCACATGGGGGTCGTCCGATCTGCAGAGCCCACTATCGCCCACCTGTCTCTCCTCCGCATTGACTTCGCCGTCGTCACAGCGCAGCGCGCGACCGGCTCGAAGCAGTTGCAGGAGATATCGCTTTGCTTTCTCAACTCTGTACTGCTCCTTGAGCAGTCGGCCACCGATCGCTAGCCGACCATCTCGCTCAAGCCACCGGTAGATCGGTTGATGGTCCGCATCTCGCCGCCGATTGACAAAATCGGCCGTTTTGTTGGCGTCGATGATCAGGCACAAGGGTCAGACTCCCAGGAAGCGTTCTTCTTCTCGCAGGAAAAACTCGCGGTAGCCGGGGGGAGCGTTGACGATGTTGCCCTGCTCATCGAGGTCGAGCGGATAGATTTCCACTCGTCCGTCGTCTTCCCGCTGGAAGTACAGGATCTGGACGTCGGCCGGCGTGAGGTGCTCGTTCTCCCGGATTTCCATCCGCACGCGATCGACGAGGTAGTCGCTGTGCGTTTCGACCAAGAATCGTTTCTGCTGCGCCTTCGCCATGTTGACCAGCAAGCTGCCCAGGGCGGCCTGCGCGCGGGGGTGCAGATGAACCTCCGGCTGCTGGATGAGGAGGGTGGACCTCCTGGGGCTACGAATCACGTCGACTGCGATGGGAAGGGCTTGGCTGACACCATAGCCGACGTCGACAAGATTGAAAGTCGGCTGCGCACCGAAGTTCAACTTGATCTGAAACGGGGCATTCGATTCCCTACCAAGCTTCTTCACCTGAATCGCGCGAAACAGCCCAGACTCAACACCGAATTCGCGAAGAGCGCCCTGCAGCCTCTTGCTTGCCTTGGTGTTGTCGCCAAGCAGTTTCGCCAAAACCATGGCGACATGGCTGCCTTCCGGGTCGGGTTCGGTCGAGAGCGGATCGTAAGTTCTCTTCGGCTTACTCCGAACCGGAGCCGTAGCGTACGGCCGACTCGGGAAGTAGTCGCTAAGGGTCTCCGCAGCCTTCATCAAGGGAATAATCTCGTTGCGGCGCAGTTGCTCTCCTAGTCGCGGTGGCATGACCTCCCGTGGAGCGTTGACAAATGAAGCGAAAACTCGAATGAAGAACAAGGGATCTTCGCCGTGTGCCCACGGAAAGCTCTCAATGTCGGCGTCGGACAAAGATACCTCGCGGCCAGGAATCTCCACATCCACGGCGATGAGCTTCCCCGCAGCGTCACGGTGCAGAGTAAGTCCCATTCCCCTGATTGAAAGCCTCCACTTTGTTAGGACGGGTTCTGTTTCTCCCGCCGAAAATGCTGCGACAAAACTGACGTGAGTTGCTCCACTACCAAGTTCCTTCGCAAAGGACTCCGGAAGAGGCACACTCAGGCCAATCTCAAACGTGCTAGCCCGCCATCGTGCTCCGCGGTAGTTTGCAATGTCTCGAAATGAGCCTAGATGAAATGGTTCTTCATTGAAGTCGGGCGGCCTGAAGCGACCCGTCGTATCCGCCAACACGCGCGTCATCGCCAGGAATGTCGATTTGCCCGTGCTGTTCTCGCCGACGAGCAGTGTCAGCGGAGCGATCGGCGCCGGCTTCGGCTCAACGAAACAACGTACGTTCTTCAGCGTGATGGAAGTCATGTCCAATTTCCCGCGGTGACCGCGTTGAAGGCTCTGCCGCGATTGACGACTCTTCCCATTGTAGGAAACGCGGGCGAACGGAAGAACCCCCAGTGCCCGCTCACACTGCGGGTATCACAGCGCCCGGCGGTAGCGTTTGCTGCGCTTGCCGTAAACCGGCTTGGGCGCTGGTGGCTCGGGCAGCGGGCTGCCGGGCTCCTGTTCCTTGGGCTTTTCCAGCGCGTCGAATCCCTCAATGTGGTCCCGCTTCAGCAGCAGATTGATCCGCACCTCGATCCGCGTCAGTTCGTTCCCCTCTTCCGGTGTGACGAACGTGTAGGCCACGCCCTCGCGACCCATGCGTCCAGTGCGGCCAACGCGGTGGACGTAGTCGTCGCAGAACTGCGGGATGTCGTAGTTGATGATGTGAGAGATCGTCGTCACGTCGATCCCCCGGCCCACCACGTCGGTGGCCGCCAGAATCTTCGTGTCGCCAGCGCGGAAGCTGCGCATCACCCGGTCGCGGGCCGATTGGGCCAAGTCGCCGTGGATCACGTCGACCGACTTGAACTTGCGATGCAGCCGCCGATAGATCCGGTCCGTGCCCCGCTTGGTGCGGCAGAAGACGATCGCCTGACGCGGGTCCTCTCGTTGCAGCAGGCTCACGAGCAAATCGAACTTGCGCTGCGGATCGACGGAGAAGTAGAACTGTTCGATCGTCTCCACCGCCAGATCCTTCGGCGAGAAATCGAGCTTTTCCGGATCGCGCATGTACTTCCGCGCCAGACGCTCCACCGACGCCGGGATCGTCGCGCTCAGCAGCAGCGTCTGCCGGTCGCTGGGCGCGCGGCGGAGGATCTTCTCGATGTCGGGGCGGAAGCCGATGTCGAGCATGCGGTCGGCCTCGTCCAGCACGACAATTTCCAGTTCGTCCAACCGGAGCGTGCCGCGCGCCATGAGGTCGAGCACGCGACCGGGCGTGCCCACCACCACGTCGGCTCCGCGACGAAGTTGTTCGGTTTGCTGACGGATGGGTTTGCCGCCATAGACGGCCACGATCACCCGACCGCTGCCCCGGGCGAGCTTCTCGCACTCATCGCGAACCTGGACGGCCAGCTCGCGGGTGGGGGCGAGCACCAGGGCGCCGGGACTGGCGCCGCGCCCGCCGGGCTCCACGCGCTCGAGGATCGGCAACGCGAAGGCGGCCGTCTTGCCCGTGCCCGTGCGGGCTTGCCCCATCACGTCGACCTGCTTCAGGGCCACGGGGATCAATCCGGCCTGAATGGGCGATGGTTCCATGTATTCGGCCGCCGCCAGGGCGTTCAGCGTCGACTCCGAGAGGCCCATCGCCAGGAAACCGCTTTCGGCTGGGAGGGACGCGTTGCCGCTCTTGTTGGATATGTCACTGGCGGGCCGACGGGGGGAATCCCGGTCCTCGGCGTCTTGTTTGGCCTCCGCCGCGCGATTGGACTCGCCGGAGGCGACCGCCTCATCGGCCGCCTGGTCGTCGCTCGGCGCGGTCTCGGGATTCTTCGGTTTGCGCCGCCGCCGGCGCTTCTTTTTGGGTTGATCGGACGACGGAGAGTCGGCGGCTGATGCTGGCGGATTGGAGCCCGCCTGCCGGGAGTCGTTGGGACGGTCGCGTTTTTGCCGTTTTGCCATGAGGAAAGGGATCCGCTGTGTTGTTTGGGGAATCGGGCGTTGAGCCTTGCTTGGGTGTCGGCCGCGCGTCGATTGTCTGAATTGGGGGGAACGTCTGGCTTGCGATGTATGCCGGGCTTGCTTCTGGGTTGCTCGCTGGGGGCCCGGCTTGTTGGGGGCTGTGTCGGCGAAACTCGGCCTTTTCTCTGAATCGAGGCGATACTCAGCTTAATGCATTGACGCTGCCCACCCTATGCTTCTCGCCGTGCCCAGGTTTCGAGCATGGCGAATTGGCGATCGAAGGCCTGCTCGGCCACACCGTCCGGGCTCTTGAAGAACGGGGCGAGGAACGGCATCCGGCCCACGTGGCCCCGGCGGCGTGCCAGATCGGTCAGACGGACCAGGTCGAGCACCAGCGGTGCGGCCAGCACGGAATCGCAACCTTGCCAGATGAACTGGAATGTCATGGGCACGCCTAGTATGCCGCGGAAGTGGATATGGTCCCACGCCGTCTTCCAATCGCCCAGGCTTTCAATGTATTCGATCGATACGTGTGTTTGCGGCCGGTTGGGGAGCATTTCCATCAGCAGATGGTCCTTGCTCCGCACCTTGGTTGCCTTGTTCGCCGGATCGTCGAGCACGCGCCCGTCCAGGTTGCCGAAGATGTTGTGTCCCACCCAGCTCATCACTTCGAGGTTGCGTCGGGCGAACATGGGTGCCAGCACGCTCTTCAGCAGTGTCTCGCCGGTTTTGCCATCACAGCCCATGTGACGCGCCTGACGCTGGACGGCCAAGTCATCGAGCGCCGGCAGTTGCGAGCCAGGCGAGGGGGTGAAGTTGATGTAGCTGACGGCGGTCCTGCCGCTTGATGCCTCGTTCGACATGGAACCCGGGGTCGAGCCGCCAGCCTGCAGCGCGGCGATGGCATAAAGCGTGCTCGCCGGCAGGGGGCAGCTGTCCGCGTCGAGCAGCCGGTCCATTGCGGCCCAGGTCGTCGGAAGCGAGTCCACCTCGATCGGCGGCTCGGTCGAGGCCACATTCACGACGACTAGGTGTTCAAGCTCGTGTTCAGCGATGAACTGCTCGAAGTCCAGCCGGAGTCGCTCGACGGCGGCGCGGGCCGACCGGTCGGTGGGGACGTCAGGCCCGGCCAACTCGGCAATCGTCGGCCCCACGCCCAGCAGACATCCAGGGCGGATCCGCGATTCCAGCTCGACCAGTCCCGGTCGGCAGGCGTCCACCAGCGAGGCGGGTAGCGGGCCCTCGGGTTGACCCAAACGCTGGGCTTCTCGGGCGAGCGAGACGTCGCGAATCTCATGGCCCCCGAGGATGAGTTCGCCCCAGTCGGGCAGGTCCAAGCTGGCGAAAGGTTCCATTTCGGTGGTCAACCCGACTGTGGGCGCGTGACCTTCGGTCAGGGCGAGCAGGGCCACCTCGGCGGTGGTGGCCACGCCGCCGGCCGCCCCGATCAACCATACGCCAATTTTGCGATCACTCATCCTGTTGCCGTACCTTCTTGCCGACCATTCGATTGCCGACCATTCGCTGGCTTGCCGACTGTTGGCCTCTCGCCCCCTTGCAGCCTTCCACGAAACCCGTATGCTATCGGGTCAATCGGCCCGCGGGGACGACACTCGGGTGGGAGATCGGCGGGTCGACGTCGCTTTCTTACTTACCACGTTGGGCGAGTTTTGCCCTGTCGGGAATAACGCATTGTCGGATGCGGCCGCCGCCGCGTCAACCGCCTCCTGGAGAGAGTCAGCCCATGACCGCCCCCATTTCACGCGTTTTGCAAGCCCTCGAGCCTTCCGCCACCATGGCCATGGCCGCCAAAGCGAAAGAGCTGAAGGCCTCGGGCGAGACGGTGTACGACCTCAGCCTGGGCGAGCCGGACTTCGACACGCCCGAGCACATCGGCCAGGCGGCCATCGAGGCGATCCGCGCCGGCCACACCCACTACACGCCGGCCAGCGGCATCCCGGAGTTAAAGCAAGCCGTGGCCGCCTACTATGCCCAACGCTTCGACCTGCACTACGAGCCCGCCCAGGTGACCGTCAGCAACGGGGCGAAGCATGCCCTGCACAACACCTTCACCGCCCTGCTCGACCCGGGCGACGAAGTGATCATCCCGGCGCCGTACTGGGTGAGCTACGCCGAGCTAGTCAAGCTGACCGGCGCGAAGCCAGTGGTTGTTTCCACCCTGCAAGAGAACGATTTCAAGCTCACACCGGAGCAATTCGATCAGGCGGTCACCCCGCGGACTAAAATGCTGCTGCTCTGCAGTCCGTCGAACCCGACCGGGAGCATGTACTCGCCCCGGGAATTGGGGGCGCTGGCCGATATCGTGATGGAACGCGATCTGCTGGTCGTCTCCGACGAGATCTACGAGCGGCTGGTCTACCCGGGACATAGTTTCGCCAGTTTCCCCACCTTGCGGGCGGAGCTGCCCGAGCGGACCGTGCTGGTCGGCGGGGTGAGCAAGACATACGCCATGACCGGCTGGCGGATCGGCTGGACCTTGGCACCCGCGCACGTGGCCAAGGTGATGGGCAGTCTGCAAAGTCAGGAGACCTCGAATCCTTGCTCGATCAGCCAACATGCCGCCGTTGCCGCGCTCACCGGGCCGCAGGAATGTGTGGACCAGATGCTCGCCGAGTTCACCCGCCGGCGGCAGTTCGTCATGAATCGCATTGGCGAGATCGAAGGGCTCAGTTGCGCCGAGATGGGCGGGGCGTTCTACGCCTTCATCAATATCCAGCCACACCTGGGGCGACAGTACGCGGGCGTGCAAGTGGACGACTCCACCGCCTGGTGCCTGGAACTGCTGGCCCAAAAGAAGGTGGCCACGGTGATGGGGGCCGCCTTCGGCGCCGAGGGCTACGCCCGCATCTCCTTCGCCACGAGCATGGAGAACCTCGAAGCCGCGTTTGCCCGAATCGAGGAGTTTGTGGGCGGGTAGCGGGTGGGTTGGGCATGGCTCGCGGCGCGAATCGGGGCGGCGCGAATCGGGGCGGTGGCGGCCAACGCAAGCTGGGCGGTTCCCGCAATCTCGTTGATACGCACACGCCGAAGCCCCCGGCTTCCGCGAGGCGTTCCGGCCGATTTTGTGAACGCTGGGGCTACTTTTTCTTCCGCGTGGCTTTCTTCGCGGTCTTCTTCGCCGATTTCTTTGTGGCCGTCTTTTCCGCCGCTCTCCCGCTCGATTTTTTCGACGCAGATTTTTTCGAGGCCGCCTTCTTTGTGGTGGTCTTCTTCTTGGCGGCTTTCGTTGAGCTGGTCGGCTTCTTGCCGCTCGGCTTGGCCGCCGACTTTTTCGTGCCGCCGCTCTTGGCGGACTTCTTCTTCGTGGTGGAGGCGGTCTTCTTCGCCTTGGTGCTGCCGGATTTAGCGGCGGTACCCTTCTTAGCAGACTTCTTGTCGGTTGCCTTCTTGGCGGATTTTTTGCTTGTCGGCTTCGCCGGGGTTGCCTTCGACGTGGCGGTTTTCTTCGCCGCCGTCTTCGTGCCGCCTTTGCCAGCAGCCGCTTTCTTCGCATCCGGGCTGGCCGCCTGTTCCTCTTCGGCCGCGGCGGCCTCGGCTTTCTCGCGCTGCTTCCGCTCCCGTTCCTCCTGGGCTCGCTGGCGGCTGCGCTCGGTGGACAGCACTTGCCGCAACAGCGCGGAGAGATCGTCGAGGGGGGTAGTGTGCGGCGGTCCGGGGGCATGTTGGAACACGGCCGACTGGATTCGCTGGGGCAGCGAAACAAGACTCGAGGAGACGGTCCCGAATTGTGCTCCCGTTACAACCACGCCGCGCCGCCCATAGGAATCCAATTCACGGCTGAACGCCCGGCTGGCCACGGCCAGAAAGGTGACGGCCGAGTCCAGCTTCTGGAGCGTGAGCGTACGGCGCAGGTACTGCTGCCGTTCATCGTTCGGGTCGTTCAGCCGACCGCTGCCCAGCGTGTGCAGTCCCGGCGTCAGCTCGACGATTTGGACCCGATCGCCCCCATACACGACCGCGCCGTAGATGCCGTCCATGACCACGTAGTTGGCTCCGGCATACTCGCCCTTGGCGAGTTCTTTGGCGGCGTGGTCGGCGGCCTCCTTGGCCGAGCGGAAGTTGAGCAATTCACGGCAAAGCACTCCCCGCGACCGGGGTTCCGGCGAGACGATCATCTTGCGGCGATTCGCCACCGTGGCCACCATGCCATACTGGTTGATCCCCAGCCATGTGCCCCCGGCTTGTCGATCGATTCCACAGATAACCCGGGGTGAGCCGGACTGGATTTTCGGCGGTTGGCTAGGGCGTTCGTACGACTCCTCCCGATTAGCCGCCAGCAGGATGGGCGTATCCTTGGTCGCCTTGTAGAGAATTGCCATGATGCACATTGGCTGGTACCTTTCCTCGACCGACGCAAGCGCGGCCAAAGCCGCGGGATTTAGCACACGGCTGGTGCTCTCAATGCTCCAATTTAGCAGGTAGACGGATGGGCCAAAACCCCCACTATGGGCTACGCCATCTCTTCGTATCCGACGGTGCGACGGACTGCCGGGGCGAATATGGGCCGAGGAAGCCGGCGTATTTGGTCCACGTCGCGAGCCGTCGGTGGCGACGGCAGGGGCACGAATCGGCGTGCCCCCCGAGAGAGCGGGTGGCTCGGCTTCGTGGGCCGTTGGCGTCGCGGTGTTGCCCCCGGCCACACTCGGAGTGGTTTGCCGCCGAAAGGGCCGCCGCGGGGTGGCTCCGGTGAGGGGCTGAGGAGAAATACAAAGTCGTTTTTTCTTGGGAGTCGTTTTTGCTTGGGAAAGGTCCCCAGTCAGTCATTCCCGCGCACGCGGGAATCCAGGCGTTTCCAGCGTTTCGCTGGATTCCCACTTTCGTGGGAATGACGAAGAAGCCGACTTTGCAATCGTCCTGGTGAGGGGCTTGCCCTTGGCGGGCAAAATGGTTAGGCTCCTGTATTCTTGATCCGCATGGCCCCTCCCGCCGTGGAACGGATTCCGACGGTCGCCGTCCCGGACCAATTCCTCCGCGGAACGGGGGCGCTGTTGGTCCGCGTTTCGATTTGGTCGCCCCCCCATGCGAGGGTAAACGACGTCTCGAAGCACCGAGGGTCGCACCCCGCTTTCATGAGCCTTGGCACGACGGATGTCTCACTCCAGCGAAGTTCCGCAGCCGGTCGAAGCCAGCGTTCCGGCGCAGCGTTCCCGCATCGGCCGCCTAGTGGGCGCTCAAGTGATCGGCATTGGAAGCACGGTCGGTGAGCGTCGTGTCCGCAATGAAGACCTCGCGGAATTGGGCTACGACGCGGATTGGATTGTTCAGCGCACCGGCATCACCGAGCGTCGCCACGCCGCGGAGCACGTCGCCACCAGCGACATGGCCGTCGATGCGGCCGAGCGTTGCATCGCGGCCGCCGGGGTCGATCGGCGCGACATCGATCTGCTGCTTCTCGGCACGTTCACGCCCGATGTGCTGATGCCCGCCACCGCCTGTATCGTCCAGCAGCGGTTGGGGCTTTGGGCACCGGCGATCGACATGCAAGCGGCTTGCGCCAGTTACATCTTCGCCATGATTACGGCCATGCAGTACGTGGCCAACGGGTGCAGCCGGTTGGCGCTGGTGATTGGGGCGGACACCAACTCGCGTGTGCTCGACCCGGCCGATGAACGCACGTATCCCCTGTTTGGCGACGCAGCCGGCGCGGTGTTGGTCGCGCCCGGCGACGACTCCCAGGGGCTGTTGGGTTACGCCGTGGGGTCCGATGGCTCGGGGTTCGAGTTGCTCTATCGGCCGATGGGCGGCTCCCGCAAGCCATTCTCCCGCAACGCCGAGGAGTACCATCAGCAGTTCCTGCAGATGGAGGGGCGTCCGATCTTCAAATGGGTCGTGCGCATGTTGCGCGACACCTGCCACGAAGCCCTCGACGCCGCCAATCTGGGCTTGGACGACATCGATCTGTTCATCTTCCATCAGGCCAACCTGCGGATCATCAACTCCGCGGTGAAGGACATGGGCCTCGATCCGAGCAAGGTGTTCAGCAATTTGCAGCGTTACGGCAACACCTCGTCGGCTAGCATCCCCCTCGCACTGGACGAGGCTTACCGGCAAGGGCGGATCGAGCGCGGCTCGCACGTGCTGTTCAGTGGATTTGGCGGCGGATTGACCTGGGGGACGGTCGTGATGCAGTGGTAGCGGGCTGGTACGCTTCACCGCGCCAATGCTTTGTCGAGCATTGATGTTGGAGCGCCGGTTGCCCTCGTTCATCTTTTGATCTCGAAATTTCACTCGAAGACGGTCACGCACGATGAGCACTGTCGAAGAAACCAAGACCATCCCCACCCGCGATCAGGTTGACCCGCGCGACACGTGGGACCTGTCGAGCCTCTTTTCAAGCGACGACGCCTGGGAGGAGGAGTTCGAGCGGTGGCGCGGGGAGATCGATCGTTACGAAGAGTTTCGCGGCACCTTGGCCGGCAGCGCCTCGCGCGTGGCCGAGTGCATGGAGTTCGACCATCAGTTCGAGCGTGCCGGCGAGCGGCTCGGCACCTACGCCTTCCTAAAGACCACCGAGGACGAAACCAACAGTGTTTATCAGCGGATGCAGGGTCGGTACATCAACGCGGCCAGTCGGGCGGGCGAGGCGGCCAGCTTTATTCGGCCCGAGCTGCTTGCCATCCCCGGCGAAACCATGGCCGAGTACCTCGAGCATCCTGAGGTGCAGCCCTATCGCCTCGTGCTCCAGCGGCTCCTGCGCTACAAGAAACACACGCTCGGCCCCAAGGAGGAGCGCCTGTTGGCCATGCAGACCGAGATGGCCCAGGCGGCTGGACAGGTCTTCCGCAAGCTGAACGACGCCGACATGGACTTCGGGGCCGTCGAAGATGAACACGGCCAACGGTTGCAGCTCAGTCATGCCACGTTCGCCAGCTTGCTGCACTCGCCCAACCGGGAGGTCCGCAAGACCGCGTTTCAGCAGTACTATCGCGAATATGCCGACCATCGCCACACGCTGGCCGCCGCGCTGAGCGGTTCGATGCAGCGCGACATTTACTATGCCCGCGTGCGGGAGTATCCCAGCGCGCTGGAGGCGGCCCTGTTTCCGGACAACATGCCGGTGAGCGTCTACGACAACCTGCTCGAGTCGATTCACCGCCGGCTGCCCGCCTTGCACCGCTACTACGACGTACGGCGGCGCAAGATGGGGTTGGACGACATTCACCACTACGACACCTACGTGCCGATCCTCTCGGAATTGGAGGTCCACTATCCTTGGGACACGGCCGTCGAACTGATTATCGAAGCCCTGGCTCCGTTGGGCGATGACTATCGCGACGCGCTCGCCCGGGGACTCCGCGGCCGCTGGTGCGACCGCTACGAGAACCGCGGCAAGCAGAGCGGCGCCTTCAGTTGCGGCTCCTTCGACGGCGATCCGTACATCCTGATGAACTACAAAGAGGACGTGCTGGATCACGTCTTCACGCTGGCCCACGAAGCCGGGCACTCGATGCACAGCTTCTACTCGTCGGCCAACCAGCCGTTCCCGTATTACGACTACGTCATCTTCGTGGCCGAGGTGGCCAGCACGTTCAACGAGCAGCTCCTCGCTCGGCACCTGATGGACAACGCGCCGGATGACCGGCATCGGGCATACCTGATCAACCGGCAGCTCGACGCCATGCGGGGTACCATCTTTCGTCAGACGATGTTCGCCGAGTTCGAGAAGATCACCCACGCCGCGGCCGAGGCCGGCGAACCGCTCACCTTGGACAGCTTCACCGCCACCTACCGCGAATTGCTGCAGCAGTACTTCGGCCCGGAGTTCATCCTCGACGACCAACTCAGCCTGGAGTGCTTCCGCATCCCGCATTTCTATCGGGCGTTCTATGTCTACAAGTACGCCACGGGCATGTCGGCCGCGATCGCGCTGGCGCAGCGGGTGCTCGCTGGCGGGCCCGCCGAACTGGAGGCCTACCTGGGCTTCCTGGCCGGGGGCTGCTCGAAGGATCCGCTCGATCTGCTCCGCGACGCGGGAGTCGACATGGAAACCCCCGCTCCGGTCGATGCCGCCATGAACCTGTTCGAAGAGATGGTGGACGAACTGGATCGGTTGATCTAGCCGACAAAGCGGGGACGCCACAAGCGATATCTTACTGCGTGGCCCGGACGTTAGGCCCAACGGGCCGTTGTTATGTCAGGCCAGGGCGCAGCCCTGGTGTTAGGGTGCCAACAAAGCGCCGAAGAGCCCCAAGGGGGCGGCCGTATCGCAATTGCGCGGGTGGCACCGGTTCTTGAACGCGTTGTAAACGCCGGTGTCGCTTTAGCGACAGGAGGTTTTCACCACGCCGCTTCCGATTACCCCGTGCACTTCTCGAAGGACCCTCTTGCAGCTTCGCTGCCCGGGTTCAAGAACCCGGGCCACCCGGGGACGACCCCAATCAGTCATTCCCGCGCACGCGGGAATCCAGGGTCTTGGGGCGGGTCACTGGATTCCCGATACCCGCTTTCGCGGGCACAAGCTTCTCGGGAATGACGGAAGAAACCGGCTTTGCAATCGTCCCGAAGCGATGCATTCGTCGCTTGCCAACCAGACCGGTGGGGATTAGGATAGCGTGTACCCTGATTCCCCGCCCCCTCCCTTGTTGAGACACTCCAATGCAAGCATCCCTGCCTATTACCGTCATTCTGACCGCTCTGCTCGGAACCAGCTTAAGCGCGGCCGAGAGCCCCACATTCCAAGCACACCGCATCGGCACCCACCGCAGTGAGGCTTGCGGCGTCGGCGATTTCAACAACGACGGCAAGCTAGACGTCGTCGCTGGTGCGTATCTGTACTTGGCCCCCGACTGGGAACGGGTCGAGATCCGCAAGCTCCGGGGCAGTGTTGACGAGCAGGGCCACGGCTACATGTACGATTTCGCCAACCTGCCACTCGATGTCGACGGCGATGGACTGCTCGACGTCGTTTCATGCTCGTGGCATGAGAAGCGCTCCGTGTGGTACCGGAACCCGGGCGCCGCCGGCGGGCTGTGGCCCGAGAACGTGATCGAGGTGAACGGTAACTTCGAGCATGCCGAACTAGGGGATATCGACAACGACGGGGTCGCCGACGAAGTCCTCCCGGGGGTGCGTCACACCGCCTGGTACGACTTGGGCAAGCTGCCCGACGGGAAGCGCGGTGTCATCACGCATACGATCTCCAAGGCGCCGCACGCGTGGGGCGTGGGATCTGGCGACGTGAACGGCGACGGGCGCACCGACATCCTCCGCCCTGGGGCCTGGTTCGAAGCGCCGGCCAACCCAGCCAGCGGTGCGTGGAAAGAGCATCCCTTGGCCCTCGGTAGCCTGAAGGCCGACCGGGCCGACCATACCCCACAAATCCTCGTCTACGACGTGAACGACGACGGACACAACGACATCATCACCAGCTCCGCCCACAAGTACGGCATCTTCTGGTATGAGCAGGTTCCCGGCGCAAGTGGGCCGGAATGGAAGCAGCACGTGATCGACAAAAGCTGGAGCCAAGCGCACAGCCTGACACTGGCCGACATCGACGCGGACGGCGATCTCGACCTGGTCACGGGTAAGCGTTTCAAAGCCCACAACGGGCGCGATCCGGGCGGCAACGATCCGCCCGGCGTCTACTGGTACGAGTTGACCTCTCGGCGCAAGGCGGAATGGCGTAAACACGTCGTCTCGTTCGACGAGGGGATTGGCTCGGGCATGAACATCCCGGTGGTCGATCTCGACGGTGACGGCGATCTCGATATCGTGGTCACCGGCAAGTGGGGTGGTCCGGCTTGGTTCGAGAATAAGATGAAGTGAAGCGTCGCCAGGGACGTGTTGCAATGCCACGCGCGGTGTGTGTGGCCCGGCAGGGTAGTTCTTCGGCCGCCCTGCCAAGCAACGACAGCCCAGTCATGCCGGCGCAATTCGCGCGTTCAAACGTTAGCCGTGTTCCCGGGCGAACCGGATCGAGGGTAAGCGTCCTGGCGCCCGGCGGGCGAGTAAACCCCGCAGTTCAACGTTCGTTCCGGTCTCGGCATTTGCTAGCCCGGACGACTTCGAATAGACTCGGGGTGTGCACAGCGACTGCGTCGACGCCCTGGCAATCGTCGTTTCCTGAATTAGCCGGAAGTGGATGATGTACGGACGCAGAGTAATTGCCCGCCTCGGCCCGACGATCGCGGCGGTGACCGTGACGCTGGCCGTCCTGCCGCTTACCCGATCTGGCTTGGCGGCTCCCGAAACGGGGCCAACTGAATCGCATGGCTACGTTGGGCTGCGCCCCCTGCCGCGCGATCAGGCGGACCTGAAATCGAATCATGGTGGGCCGTGGGCGGGCCTTCCCACCTTTGAAGAGCAACAGGGGAATTACCCGTTCGTGGCCGAACACGTCGACGTGATCAAGGGCTGGCTGGACGGCGATTTCAAGACCAAGCGGATGTTCTTCGAGCACTATTGGGGGCTCAGTGAGGCTCGAGATCACCCTCACCCGCGCAAGAATTTGCTGATCAAAACGATTCGCAAATGGGAGTCGCGGGGCGGCGTGGTGGAGCATATCTTGATCTGCCGCGAGTACCGGCTGGCGATCCATCGCGGCTTCCCCGATGCGAAACCGGGGCCATTCAAAGAAGATACCCGGATCCTCTTCGCGAAGGACGTCGACGAGATCCGCGCTCTCTTTCGCGACGCCCATCGCCAAGGCCTGGTCAAACACGACGACTACAAGCTCATCCAGATGGTCGAGGAGCCGTCGTTCTTTGCCGAAGACGCAAGGGCCCGGGCGATCATCGAAACAATGGAAGGCGTGGCCTACGAGGCACACCAATTCAACCGGCACTGGCCGTTGGAAACTGGATGGTCGAAACCCGAGAAAGTGATCCGCGGCGCCAAGTGGACGCTGGCTCAGGGCATGGAGTACATTTTGTATTATGGGCCGGTGATCTGGAAGTCGGAGAACTACCACGAGTTCATCGAACGCGACTGGCTAAAGAAGTACTGGGAAGCCGGCCTCCCGAAACACCACCCGCGAATGCACTACTATCTGAACACGTTTCCCCATGCTCACGGCCGTGGGCGACCGGTCGGTCCGGAGTCGGACCCCCATTCCGTGCTCGGCCTGACAAAGTGGCTGATCAAAGAGATCAAGAGGTAGCCACGCCATGAAACGGCGGGCCGAGGGGTTGCCCGCCGCGCGGTAACGCCACGCGCGAACAGTACGCTCGAAGATGTGGTCGAAGTCCGAACGTCACCTTGGGCATGCGGTTGGTCGAAAAACTACCTCGGGAATCGTCGCCGAAAACAGCTTGTCCGCGCAAATGCACTGTCGGCAAGCTAAGATTCGAAAGACGCCGGAGCAACCTCCCGGTTGGCCGCGAAGACGCCTCTCCGAAGGGAAACGTTTCCATGAGCACATCGATAGCGAATTCGTCCGTGGATCAAGGGATTCTGCTTGAAGCGGGAACCAATGAGGCCGAGGTGCTTGCGTTTCGAGTGTCCGGAGCCCGCTTTGGCGTGAATGTTGCCAAAGTACGGGAGGTTGTCCCGCTGGAGCGGCTCACCGCAATTCCGCATAGCCATCCGGCGATCGACGGCCTGGCCGAAGTCCGCGAAATGGTAATTCCCTTGATCAATTTGCGGACCTTCCTGTTTGATGATCCGGAGACACGCCCGGCCGACGGCGGCGAGAAACTCTTGTTGCTGGAGTTCAATAATACGCACACCGCATTTCGCGTGGAGGAGGTGGAGCGGATCTACCGCGTCTCTTGGAAGGACACGCTGCCCGTGCCTCAGCTCGGCGAAAAGGCCTGCCCGGTCATCAGCGTCCTGCGCCAGAAAGAGGGTCTTTTGCCCATGCTCGACTTCGAGTCGATCTGCGCGACGGTGGGGTTGGGAGGGATGTCGGCCGACCTGGACGTGATCCAGAATGAGCAAGACACCGCCATCACGGAAATGCCGATCGTCTACGCCGACGACTCGCAACTAATCCGCGCGATGGTGAAGGACTCCCTCCAGGAAGCCGGCTTCACGCATCTGCGCGGCTTTGCCGATGGCCAGGAAGCGTGGGATTATCTCAGCGAAGTCGCCAATCAGTCCACGGCCGAGACGATCCGCCAACAAGTGGCCTGCATCGTTACCGACGTGGAGATGCCCCGGATGGATGGACTGAGCCTGACGAAGAGAATTCGCCAGAACACGGTGCTCAACGACGTTCCCGTGGTTGTCTTCTCTTCAATTGCCAGCAAAGACAACCAGAAGAAAGGCCTCCAAGTGGGTGCCTCCGCGCAGGTGGCCAAGGCGCGGTACGACGAACTGATCAAAGCCGTCGAGCAACTCGTGGGCACGAGCGCGTGACCGGCACGTGCGTCCCGTGCCACACGGCTCGCTCACCGGTAGCTTCGCGCATCGAGGGCTTCGATCGCCGCTTTCTCACCCCCGCTGCGCGGTCCGTATCGTCTCAGTCCTGCGCGGTGAGCAGGTCCAATCGCTTGACGGCTTCGCGCTTTCCGATCCCTCGCAGGGCGACCAATGCGGCAAGCTGTTCCTGGCGTGGCCGGGTTTTGCCCTTTTCCCAGTTGTGGATCGTCAAAGGCGAGACGCCCACCAGCGTGGCGTAGTCGGCCTGAGAGAACCCGATCCGCTCCCGCTGGGCGCGGACTGATTTCGGTGAAAACCGAGCCGTCTCAACGGTTTGCTCGTCGATTTTCGGCTCTTCCAGCCGCTTGCGCTCGCGGTCTTCCAGAAACGCGATTCGCTTCTCTTGCTCGCCAACTGTTCGCTTCAACTGTGCGATATCGCGACGAAATTGGGCGACCGCTTGTTTCATGCTCTCGGTTTCCACCTTAATCTCTTTGCGAGCCAAACGGCGGATTTCGTCTTTTAGCGTACCGGCCAAATCAGGCATGGGAAAATCCTTTGGGAGAGGCAGGTTATCGGGTAAACTTTCGGGCCACCCACATTATAGCCCATAACCCGGCTGTGAGAACCACCGTCCAGAAGATGGATGCTTGCCAATCGATACCCATCGCGTTTCCTTTCTCGATTGTCAGGCGTCTCGACCGACAACTCTTGGCCGAAGTCGCGAGAGACGTCCGTTGTTGCCGCCCGGGTGGTCGGAGATTGCCGACACACGGCCCTTCAACCGTGAGTCACCACCGCGCCGTCAGTCGCCGGCGGACCCCGCGATGCCCAACTCCCCGGCATGGGGCTTCAAGGCGCCGATCACAAACTGAATGTGCGCATTGGGTTCCACCCCCAGCAGTTCGATCCCCTGGTGGATGATCTCCCGGTCCACCTTGGCGGCGAACGCCTTATCCTTGAGTTTCTTCTTCACGCTCTTGGGCGTCAGGGTGCTGATCCCCTCGGGCCGCACCAGCGAGCAGGCGACCACGAATCCGGCAAGCTCATCGCAGGCCAGCAGTGCCTTGTCCAATGCGGTTTTGGGTGGCAGGCCCCAGGCCGTCTGGTGAACCGAGATGGCGTGGGCCATCTCCGCCTCGCCCTGCTCTTGCAGCCAGTCGACGATCCGACGCGGATGCTCCTCGGGCCATTGTTCGTAGTCCGCGTCGTGCAGCAGACCAGTCACCGCCCACACCTCGGGGTCGGCATCGGCGTCGCCGTATTCTTCCGCTGCCGCCCGCATGACGATCTCCACACATCGTGCGTGTTTCAGTAGCGAATCGGTTTTGGTCCAGGCGTGGAGTTGTTCCAGGGCCTGGTCGCGGCTGATAGGCATGGGCAGCCTCCTTCGGTTCACCTCTTCCATCCACACCATTCTACCTCCTAGCCCGCCGATAGCAGAAGGGGGACTCGTCAAGAGGATTGCAAAGTCGATTTCTTCCGTCATTCCCGAGAAGCTTGTGCCCCCGAAAACGGGTATCGGGAATCCAGTGATCCGTCCCAATTCCCTGGATTCCCGCGTTCGCGGGAATGACGAGTGGAGGCTCAGCGCAAGCTGCAATCGCCTTCGCAATCCTCCCGCGCCACCAGACGCCCAATATTGCGAACGGCTCGCGGCGGGGTTATGATGGGATGTTTCCCGGCGTCGGCCGGCGGTTGGTCATGGTAAACGGAGTCTTTTGCCGGGCGGTTTTCGCCCCATTTTTAGGATGAATTGCAGCCGCCTCGCCCACCCTTGCCCCCTGCCATCTGGCGGGTCCGGCCCCCCGTGATTCCGATTGGATGAGATCGCTAGGGCCACGCACGCATGCCACCGCTGCTCACCGGACTTTCCCTACCCCGCAACGTCACCCCCGAAGAGATGACCATGGACTCCACCGTCAGATTCGCCAGCGGAGAATTCGTCCCCCTCGAAATGCACAAGGTGCGCGTCGTTCAGAAATTGAACCTGCTGCCCATCGAAGAGCGGCTGAAGTCGATTGAAGACGCGGGCTACAACACGTTCCTGCTGCAAAATCGCACTGTCTTCCTGGACATGCTCACCGATAGTGGGACGAACGCCATGAGCGACCAGCAAACCGCTTCGATGCTGGTCGCCGACGACGCCTACGCGGGCTCCGCCTCGTTCGAGCGCCTGACCGACGCGATCGAGGAGGTATTCGGACCGGACTACTACTTTCTGCCCGTCCACCAAGGTCGAGCCGCCGAGCACATCATCAGTCAGGCGTACGTGACGAAGGACGGCTCGGTGCCGATGAATTTCCACTTCACGACGACCAAGGCGCATATCGAACTGGCTGGCGGGCGCGTGGAGGAACTCTTCACCGACGAGGCACTGAAGATCAAGAGCGACTGCCCCTTCAAGGGGAACATCGACATTGACAAGCTCAAGGGGCTGATCGCCAACGTCGGGACGGAGAACGTGCCCTACGTGCGGATGGAGGCCGGCACCAACCTGATCGGTGGTCAACCGTTCTCCGTGGCCAACATGCGCGATGTCCGCCAGGTCTGCGACGATTACGGGCTGATCCTGGTTCTCGACATCAGCCTCTTGGCCGAGAACATCTACTTCGTCAAGACGCGCGAAGAGGAATTCAAAGAAGCATCGCTGAAAACGATCATCCGCACGATTTGCGATTTGGCCGACGTCATTTATTTTTCCGGCCGCAAGATCTCCTGCACGCGCGGCGGCGGGATCATGACCAAAGGCAAGGAGCATTACCTCCGGATGCGCGACATGGTCCCGCTCTTCGAGGGCTTCCTCACCTATGGCGGCATGTCGGTGCGCGAAATCGAGGCCATGGCCATCGGCCTGCGCGAGACGCTCGAGATGGACATGGTCAGCCAATCGCCGCTGTTCATCAAGGCGCTGGTCGACAGCCTCGACGCCGCCGGCATCCCCGTGGTCACGCCCGCCGGTGGGCTGGGCGTCCACCTCGACGCCAAGCAGTTCCTGCCGCACATCCCGCAGCTGGAGTATTCGGCCGGGGCACTGGCCGCCGCCCTGTATATCATCTCCGGCATTCGGGGTATGGAACGCGGTACGATTTCGATGGACCGCGACGCCGAGGGCAACGACGTTCCCAGCGAAGTCGAACTGCTGCGCCTGGCCATGCCGCGTCGCGTGTTTACCCTGTCGCAGGTGAAGTACGCCGAAGACCGCATCAAGTGGCTGTATGAGAATCGAGACCTCGTTGGCGGACTCGAATTCTACGACGAGCCAAAGGTCCTGCGGTTCTTCGTCGGACGCTTGCAGCCGAAGACCGATTGGCCGCAAAAGCTGATCGCCAAGTTCCGCCAGGATTTCCCGAACGGGCGCTGATCTGGTCAACTCTGGCCGTTCAAACGACCAACGGACGCGGAATGCGGCGCGTCTATTGACGCCTGCATTGTCAATGGCCGGCATGACTGGTTGGAGTACACGGAAAAGCGGGCTACCGCTGGCCGCCCTCCGATCATACATAGGCTATGCAAACGACAACGACGCGCGCATGGAAGCAAGACGCGGCAAGGAAACCTCACTCGCCGGTCTTCCGCGCGCGGGCTTGAGCCATTTTCTGCAATCGGTGCTGCGCTTGTGTCACCACGAGCAGCACCAGGAAGACGGGAATGGTTGCCAGGGCCCGCAGCTTGATCCGCGGCTGCAAGATTCGCGTGAGTTTCCAAACGACGTGGGCAACCTGCCGAGGCGTGTGGAACGCTCGGTCGATCTGCTTCCGCAGCTCGGCGATTTGCGTGGCCGAGTACCGGTCGCTGTACACGAACCCGTCGTCATCGATGTGATACCCGGGCGAGCGCGCCACCAGATCGCGCAGGCCGGAATACCGTTCGCTGCGCAGCCGTGAAACATGGATCAAATCGACGCCCAGGGAGCGGGCAAACTCGGCGGTGGAGAGCATCTGCTGCTCGGTCTCGCCGATATTGCCCACGATGAAATAGGCGTTGATAATCATCCGCGACTCGCGGAGCACGTCGAAGTGGCGGCGGATCGTTTCGACGTTGAATCCCTTGCCCATCGAGCGCAGCGTGGCGTCCTGGGTCGACTCCAATCCGATGAGCATGGCGATGAAGCCCGCCTCCTCCATTTTGCGGAGCACCTCGGGGCGTTTGGCAATTTCCAGACGCGCGTTGACGATGTAGTTCTTCCGGAGCTTTCGTTTGATCAGCAAGTCGCAGATCCGCGCAACCCGGTCGGCGTCGTGGGTGAACACGTCGTCGACAAAGAGGATCAGATCGGCATCGATTTGCTCGATTTCACGAACAATCGATTCGGCCGACCGGGGGGCCCAAGCCCGCTTGACGCCCCACGGGTTGACCGAGAAGCTGCAAAAACGGCAGTTGAAAGGGCAACCTCGCGAGCCGGCCACCTTGTCGATGGTGATTCCCGTGCTCACGCCTTTGCTCGTGAGATAGTACTTATTGCGGCGGAGATCGCGGGCGGGCATCAGCCACTCGTCCAGCGGAGCGTTGGCGCGGGCCCGGTTGTGGGCGACCTGTCCGTCCGGCGCACGATGGCAAAGCCCGGCAATTTCCGACCAGTCTCGCCCCTGGGCGATCTCCGCGATGGCTTGTTCTCCGTCGCCGCAGACCACGGCATCGACGTTCGGGCAGTTCTCCAGCCACCAACTGGGATCCTCGGTGGCTGCCCGGCCGCCCACGATGGTGGTGATACCCGGCGGCAGTGCGTCAATATCCCGACGTACCTGGTCCAATTCCTTGTCCCAGTTGATGCTGTAGCAGATCAGGTCGGTATCGGGCCGCAAATATGGCTGCGCGCTGGGCGATGATTCGTGGCGATAGTTGATCAGGTCGATCCGCTCGGCATAAGGACGCAGGGCGGCTGCGATATACTCCAGCCCCAGGGGCGGAAACGACAACATCGAGCTTTGCGTCCGCCGATAGGGATAGACGCACAGAACGTGCCGGAGCGGCGTGCCGGAGGGCTCAGGCTTTGGGACGGCGCACTTTGTAGTTTCCGCGGGTATCATCGTAGTCGAGCTCAATCAGCCCTTGGTCCTTCAGGTGTTCGAGCAAGTCGGAAAAGCTGCCGTAGCCGAAATAGCTCTCGTTGAAACCGGGGTGAACACGCCGGATGGCCTGCTTCAGCGTGGAACCCCACAGCGGGTCGTAATCCTGTTCCACCGACGGCAGCACCTCCAGCACGCGATCGATGGCTTCCTGCTTCTTGTCCGTCTTTTTCGCATCTTTGCGGGCGGCCGGCGTCGGCTTCTTCGCGGCCCGAATCAGGTCGTCGTAGTAAATGAACTCGTCGCAGTTGGCGATCAGCAGATCCGACGTCGACGATTTGACCCCGCAGCCCACCACGCGGCGGTTGTTCTCCTTCAGCTTCGATACCAACGGCGAGAAGTCGCTGTCACCGGAGATCAGGGCGAATGTATCAATATGCTCCTTGGAATAGCACAAGTCCAGGGCATCGACCACCATGCGGATATCGGCACTATTCTTGCCGCTCATCTTGCTCTGGGGGATGTCGATCAGCTCGACGCCTTGGGCGTGGAACTCGTTCACGGCGTCGCGGTAGTTGCTCCAATCGCAATAGGCGCGTTTGTAGACGAGCCGTCCCTTTTCCAGCAAACGCTTTAGAATCAACTGGACTCGGAATTGGCCGGCTTTCATCTGCCGGACTCCGATGGCAAGGTTTTCGAAATCGACGAAAACGGCAATTAGCGGTTCTTGCGACACAATCTCACTCCAATCGGCAACATGCCGGCGTAAAGCTCCACGCGTGCCGTTCCGCGGCCCCTTGGGCCAGCCGTTGTACTTGCGGCCATCCGCCCGACCAACCTAAAGGCGTTCGAGCGTCGCGGCACCGGCCACGCCGGGGTGAAGGGGCACGTCGCCCTCACCCCACTCGGCTTGCGCGAAGTCCTCGCAAAAAGAAGACAGCCTCTTGCGTGTTCGTTGCGGAAAACCACCGGGTCGGATATCGCGCCGAAGAGGAAATCCACCTGCGGTTGCGTTCTGTGGCTTGGTTCCGTCAGCCCCTTACCGCCGTATCCTACCCGATTTCGCCGCCCTCCGCAAGGAGTATAATCACTTGGCCCAGCGTGGGCTGAATGCTACATGCCAACCGCTGCCGCCGCTCAACACGTCGGACTGCTCCTCACGCGGGCCACCGGGCCGATCTCCCGGCCCACCCACTGGCCCAAGTCATGGATGGCCGTCAGCATCGCGTCCGCGGTCTGCTGTCGTGCCGGCGGGGGCGGCATGGACCGCCTGCCTGGGGCAACTCCTGCCCGGCCACCCATACGTTGCGCAACGCCGGGAGAGGTTCATCACTGCCCGAGAAAGAAAGCTCGCCGAAGGCGGGCTGAGAGACGTCGCGGAATGGGCGGGCGCGAGAGGGCGCTCAATGAGCCGTCGTCATGGCTGACGTATTCGCCACCCAGGAATCCGGCGTCGATGTTGTTGGGTATCGGGGATCTGGGCTTCGGAGGTCCAAGTTACGCGGAATGACTACTCGGCCAGGACGGCCTTTGCCAGGGCGGGACTTGCACCCGCTGGAGCAACAAACCTTTCACGGTGCACGTGAACGACCGCACCAAGAACCGGCCTTGGCCGCGCACACCAAGTCGGCTACCGCTATTGGTTCCAACCCGAGCGCCGACTCCAAGGGTGGCCGCTGGCGTGTGAGACCCCGGAGCCAGTACAAGAAATACCGTGTCCTTCCGGCAAGTGTGTGTGACGTGATGGGGGCGGGGGCGGTATGATTGGCTGTCTGGGGTTCGAGTGGAAGACCGAGGAGGACAGCCGATGGGTTCGCGAGGCATGGGGCGGGAC
>Ga0180436_10000060_pt1 | contig 111151 bp, 104 predicted proteins | sample SS_ome_2_FD_132434 | JGI IMG/M metagenome (GOLD analysis project Ga0180436, IMG submission 132434) | Hypersaline lake sediment archaeal communities from the Salton Sea, California, USA - SS_3_S_2 metaG | ecosystem: Environmental > Aquatic > Non-marine Saline and Alkaline > Hypersaline >...
GAGGCGCTGATCCCCGGCTACGCCGAACCGCATCCGGCGCTCTGAGCTGATCAGCCGGCCGGAAGCGAGCGTTCCACGGGCTCAGGTCACGGGGTCGACACGGGCGGGCACACCGGCTTTGTCGCCGGGTTCGCCGGGATCGGCGCCGGCCTCATCGGTGTGCAGTAGTTCGCGCACCGAGGGACGAGTGCCGTACGGCCGCAGCATGGTGCTGGCCGGGCGCGGGCGCACCTTCAGCGGCCACCAGAACCAGCGGCCCATCAATGCGGCGATAGACGGTGTCATGAAGGACCGCACGATCAGGGTGTCGAATATCAGGCCGACGCCGATGGTGGTCCCGATCTGGGCCAGCACCATCAGGTCGCCGACGACGAAACCGCACATGGTGAAGGCGAACACCAAACCGGCGGCGGTCACCACCGAACCGGTGCCGGCCATGGTGCGGATCAGACCGGTGTTCAGCCCCGCCCCGATCTCCTCCTTGAACCGCGAGATCACCAGCAGGTTGTAGTCCGAGCCCACCGCCAGCAGAATGATGATGGCCAGCGCCAGCACGATCCAGTACAGCTCGATCCCCAGCAGGTGCTGCCAGATCAGCACCGAGAGCCCGAACGAGGCGCCCAGCGACAGCACCACGGTGCCGACGATCACGAGAGCGGCCACCACGCTGCGGGTCACGAACATCATGATCAGCAGGATCAGGCTGATGGCCGCGATCACGACGATGATCAGGTCATAGTTCGCCATGTCCCGGGCATCCATGAACCCCGACGCGGTGCCGGCGATGTAGATCCCCGACCCGGCCAGCGGGGTGCCCTTGAGGGCTTCCTGCGCGGACTGGCGGATCGGTTCGATATGCGAAATGCCTTCTGTCGTCGCGGGATCGGTGTCGTGGGTGATGATCATCCGGGCGGCCTTGCCATCCGGGGACAGAAACAGCTTCATACCGCGCTTGAACTCGGAGTTGTCGAACACCTCGGGCGGCAGATAGAAGGTGCTGTCGTCCTTGGCCTGGTCGAAGGCCTGCCCCATGGCGTCGGCGTTCTTGAGCGCCTCCGCGGACTGCGCGAACAACCCTGACTGGGTGGCGTAGTTGCGCTCGGCGAGGGTCTTGTTGCGCTCCTGGATGGCGATGTTCTCCGGGATCAGCGCCATCTGTTCGGGGATCAGCGCCAGCAGTTGGGGCTGCAGGGCGTTGAGCTTGTCCAGGCTTGCGGTGACCTGGTCGAACTGTTCGGTCAGCGAGTCCACTCCGTCCAGAGCGTCGAACAGCGAGCGGAACGTCGCACACAGCGGGATGTCGAAACAGTGCGGCTCCCAATAGAAATAGTTCTTGATCGGGCGGAAGAAGTCGTCGACGTTGGCGACCTTGTCGCGCAACTCCTTGATCTGCGCGGAGGTCTCACGGAAGGCCGTCACCTGCTCGTCGGTGGCCTCGGTGGCCTGTCGCTGGAGTTCGTACTGCCGTTCCTGCAGCGCGTACTGCTCCTGCAGCAGGGTGATCGAGCGGGAGATCTCGGCTACCTGCTCGACCAGATCGTCGGCGCGGGCCTGCTGGAATGGCAGGTTCTGAATCTGCGCGGAGGACTGCGCACTCATCTGGAAGCCCAGCGAAGTGTGCTCCAGTGGGGTGCCCAGCGGCCGGGTGATGGACTGCACCATCGCCACCCCGGGGGTGCGGAACACCTCCTTGGCGATGCGCTCGAGCACGATCATATTGGCCGGGGTGCGCAGATCCTGGTCGGTTTCGACCATCAGAACCTCGGGGTTGAGCCTTGCCGCCGAGAAGTGCCGTTCGGCCGCGGCGTAGCCGATCTTCGACGGCGCCCAGTCCGGCTGGTAGTGGCGGGCGTCATAGGAGGTCTTGTACCCGGGCAGGGCCAGCAGACCGATGAGTGCCACCGCGATCGAGGCCACCAGGACCGGCCCGGGCCAGCGGACGATCGCGGTGCCGATGCGCCGCCAGCCGCGGGTTCGCATGGCGCGCTTGGAGTCGAACAACCCGAGATGGCTGCCCATCGTGATGACCGCCGGCGTCAGGGTCAGCGAGCCCACCAGGGTGACCAGGAGGCCGATACCGGCCGGGATTCCCAGGCTGTTGAAGTATGGCGTGCGGGTGAATACCAGGCAGAACACCGCGGCGGACACCGTCAGGCCCGAGCCGATGATCACATGCGCGGTGCTGCGATACATCGTGTAGTAGGCGGCTTGGCGATCCTCACCGGCCTGGCGCGCCTCCTGGTAACGGCCCAACAGGAAAATCGCGTAGTCGGTGGAAGCCGCGATCGCCAGCAACGTCAGCAGGTTGGTCGCATACGTCGACAGCGGGATGATGCCGGTGTGACCCAGGAAGGCGACCAGACCGCGGGCGGCCGAAACCTGGATGGCGACCGCGAAGAGAGTGAGCAGCGTGGTGGTGATGGACCGGTAGACGATCAGCAGCATCACCGCGATCACACCGAACGTCAGCGCGGTGACCTTGATGTGGCTGCCCTCACCCACCGCGAACTCGTCGGCGACCAGAGCCGCCGGGCCGCTCACGTAGGCCTTGATACCGGGCGGGGCCGGAGTCTGGTCCACGATCTCGCGGACGGCGGCCACGGATTCGTTGGCCTGACTGCTACCGGCGTCGCCGACCAGATAGACCTGGATCAGCGCGGCCTTGCCGTCGCTGCTCTGCGCACCGGCGGCGGTCAGCGGATCACCCCAGAAGTACTGGACGTGCTGGACATGCTCGGTATCGGCCCGCATGCGCTCCACCAGGACGTCGGCGAAGCGGTGGGCGTCATCGCCCAGCGGCTGATCGCCCTCGAGCACCAGCGTGACCAGGCTGTCGGAGTCGTACTCACCGAATACCGCGCCCACCCGCTTGGAGGCGATCAGCGACGGCGCATCCTTGGAGCTCTGGGCGACGTTGTGGACCCGCCCGACCTCCTCCAGCTGCGGGATCAGCGCGTTGCTCGAGGCGGCCAGTGCCAGCCAGAGAATGGCGATCGGTATCGCCAGCCGGCGGATCAGCTGCGGAATACGGGGCGGGGTGCCGTGGCGGTTACTCATCCGGATTTGTCCAGGCAGAAGACGTACGCGCTCGCGCCGCTGGCCAAGCGCTCCACCTTGACGACCCCGTCGATGGTGATCCGGCAGCCCAGGCTGCTGCCGTCACCCTGGGCCTGAACGTTGACCAGGACCGCGGGGACGGTCGTGGAATCCTCATAGGCCCACGGCAGGGCCACATCGTCGACCCGCTGCGGCCGGGAGTTGACGTCCATGTAGGTGATGGTCGCTGTGGCGCCGGGCTGGCCGAACACCTGCAGCAGAACCTCTTTGGGATTGAACGGCACGATCTGGTCGGCGACGCCGTCCATATTCGCCGTATTGACCTCGGATTTGAAAGCCCCTTGCAGCCGGTGCACCGCGAAGCCGGCCAGCACGACGATGCCGATCGACACCCAGACCAGCCAGACCCGGCCGAGAGCCGAGGTGAGCGTGCGCTTCACCGGTCAGCTTCCACCGGCAGTACGGTACCGTACCGTTTCACTGCGCGCCCCGCGTCAGGCCCGGCAGGATCATGTCGTCGACGAGAGTGCGGACCGTACGGCGGGTTGCCGGCCGGTTCTGGATCACCGCGCGGTAGATCAGGTAGCCGGGCAGCAGATCCCACAGTTCGCTGTCGACGACCTCGGGACAGATCTCGCCGCGGTCGACGGCGTGTGTGAGCACGTCCTTCATCATCGCCCGGCGCTGATCGAACAGCTGCTCCTGTAGGGCGTCCCCGAGGTCGGTGTTACGCGAGGCCTCCCCGAGCACGGCCCGCAGCGTGCTGCCGTGCTCCTTGACATGGGCGCAGACGGTGTCGCCGATGGCGATCAGATCCTCGCGCAGACTCCCGCTGTCCGGCGGCACGGCGTCCTGGCTGACACCCTCGATGAACGCGGCCAGGACCAGTTCGGCCTTGGTGGGCCAGCGCCGGTACATGGTGGCCTTGCTGGCCCGGCCGGTGGCGGCGACATCATCGAGGGTCAGCCGCTCGTAGCCGTGCTCCTGGAGCAGACCCAGCGTGACCGCGAGCAGTTCGCGTTCCCGGTCCGACCACGTCACGGGCGCAATGCTAACGCCGGGCGGGTCAGACCGGGGCGGCCACGAGCAGCCCGGCCAATGTGAGTCCCCATACGCCGCTATCGGCGGGTTGCGGATAAAACCGCACGCTCGGCGGGGCAGGTCGCGGATACTGGGACGACGGATGCCACGAGAGCCGGCACCGAGACGAGAGGAGTACGCCACCGATGGGCGCAGCGGACAAGCACGGCGAGGGCTCATGGACTGAACTCCAGGAGCGAGACGACGCCCGTCGGTTGCGGGAGTTGCCGGCGTTCGAGAAGTTCTCCGACGACGATCTGAATCACCTGGTCCGAGCGGCACACCACGACTCGACCTCGGGCCCGTGGCCGCTGATCCACGAACAGACTCCGTCGGACTCCTGCTACATCCTGCTCAGCGGGGAGGTCGGGGTCTACGTCGGCCGCGAGCACATCGCCTCTCTGGGACCGGGTGAGGTGATCGGCGAATCAGCCCTGCGGAGCGGCAAGCTGCGCTCCGCCACAGTGACGACGACCGGGCCGACCGAAGTGCTGCGCATCGAGGCCGAGGATCTGACCGGCCTGCTCCGGCAGATCCCGGCTCTTCGCGCCGTCATCGAGGCGAGCGCCGCGCGGCACACCCCGGTCTCCACCGGTGATTCGCCGGAACCGGCCGGTCCGAAACGGGTGAAGGTCGATGCCTCGGTCCCCGCCGAGTTGGTCGAGCGATTCGAGCAGACCGCAGGCGCGTCGGGCCTGACCGTCGCGGCCGCGCTCGAGGACGCGCTCAGCAGGTGGCTCGACAGCAGGGGCTGAATCAGCCGGCGGCCAGGACCACCCGGCCGAGCATGACCTGGCCGGCCACGATCAGGCTGGCGAAGGCGAAGATCAATGCCGATGCGGTCCAGGCCAGTGCCTGCCCGGTCTGGCCGTAGAGTTCCGGCACGAACCCGATCGCCAGGCCGTCGAAGGTCATCGCCCCGGCCGCGCCCCAGAGGAACACCGTCCGCTGATCGAGCCTGCGCAACCGGGCGACCCACTGCAGGAACCACACCGTGGGCGGTGCGGCCAGTGCGACGGCGACATAGACCGCCACCCGCCGGGGTGTCTGGAGAAAAAGCGATTCCGGTAGCAGGCTGATGACGATGGCGAATCCGAGCGCGACCAGCGCCCCCACCACGAATCCGGTTAGCACTGCGGCGCTTCGGCGTTCATCCATCTCGGCACTCCCCTTTTTGTAGCGGCAACTACAAATAATGGTAGACAGTGCGCCCTCTAGGATCAAGGGGTGGGCTACAAGCACTCCCGGGAGGATCTTCTGAAGGCCGCCGCCCGGCTGGCCGCCACCTCGGGGATCGGATCGCTCACGTTCGGGTCGGTCGGCGCGAGCCTGGGCATCAGCGACCGGACCGTCGTCTACTACTTCCCCACCAAGGCCGAGATGATCACTTCGGTGATCGCCGCACTCGGCGAGCAACTGCAGAGCGCGCTGGCCGACGCCTTCGGCGAGCAGGCCCTGCCAGTTCTCGACCTGCAGCGCCGGGCCTGGCCGACGCTGGCCTCTCCAACTGCCGATCCGATCTTCGCGGTGTACTTCGAGATCGTCGGACTGGCCAGCGCGCGCCGCGAGCCCTACGCCAGCCTGGCGCCGGCACTCATCGGCGGCTGGGTGGACTGGATGGAGCCGCGGATCGCCGCCCCGACGGCCGCCGAACGCCGGTCGCAGGCGCTGGCCTCGGTGGCCCTGCTGGACGGACTGCTGCTGCTGCGGCGGATGTCGGGTGCGCGCGCGGCCAACACGGCGGCCCGTGCACTCGGCGTCATGTAAGGACCGCTAACTGCGGGCCCGCACTAGGTCCAGGACTTCGGCGCCGAACTGCTCGAGCTTTCGGGCGCCGATCCCCGGGATCGCCACCAGCGCGGTCTCGTCCGCGGGCAGCGACTCGGCGATGGCGATCAGCGTGTTGTCGGTGAACACCACATAAGCCGGGACGCTGAGCTCCCGGGAGGTGGCCAACCGCCAGTCCTTGAGCTGGGCGAGCAGTTCCTCGTCGATATCGACCGCGCAGGTCTCGCAGCGCCGCAACATGATTGCCGGGGCGCTGGTGAGTACGGCATTGCAGACCCGGCAGTGCGGCGTGGCGCCCCGTTGGCGGCGCGGTTTGGCCGGCCCTCCGGCGGTCGGCCCGGCGCTCGCCTGCGGGGCGATACCGTTGAGGAAGCGCGACGGCTTTCTGCCCTGCCGACCTCCCGGCGCCCGGGCCAACGCCCAGCTGAGCTCCAAATGCTTTCTGGCGCGGGTGATTCCGACGTAGAGCAGCCGCCGTTCCTCCTCGACGGCCTCACTATCGGGGCCCTTGGCCACCGCATGACTGATCGGCAGGGTCCCGTCGGCCACGCCGACCAGGAACACCGCATCCCATTCCAGACCTTTGGCGGCGTGCAGCGAGGCCAGCGTGACACCCTGGACGGTGGGCGGGTGCCGCGAGTCGGCCCGCACCCGCAGTTCGGCGACCAGAGCAGCCAGGTCGATCTCCGGGCGGGCGGCGACCTCCTCGTCGACGAGTTCGGCCAACGCCGATAACGCCTCCCAGCGCTCCCGCGCCTTGGTGCCCGTCGGCGCCTCGGCGGTCAGGCCCAGCGGTTCGAGCAGTTCGCGGACCAGTTCCGACAGCTCGCCCCCGATCTCCCGGTCGGCCGCACGCTGTAGCGCGACGAGTGCCTGGCGGATCTCCTGGCGGCTGAAAAACCCCTCACCGCCGCGCACCTGGAATCCGATACCCGCGGCGGTCAGCGCTTCCTCGTACACCTCGGACTGGGCGTTGATGCGGTAGAGCACCGCGATCTCCGCGGCCGGAATACCCTTCCCGAGCAGTCCCTTGATCGCCCGCGCCACGGCAGTGGCCTCGGCCACCTCGTCGGGGTGGTCGCGGAAGGTCGGCTCCGGTCCGGGCGGTCGCTGGCCGATCAGGTGCAGCTTCGAGCCGGCCATCCGCCCGCGCGCCCCCGCGATCACCCGGTTGGCCAATGAGACCACCTGCGGGGTGGAGCGGTAGTCGCGCTCCAGGCGCACCAGGGTCGCCTCCGGAAAACGTCGCGAGAAGTCCAGCAGGTAGCGCGGCGAGGCGCCGGTGAAGGAGTAGATGGTCTGGTTGGCGTCACCGACAACGGTCAGGTCGTCGCGTTCGCCGAGCCAGGCGTCCAGCACCCGCTGCTGCAGCGGGGTGACGTCCTGGTACTCGTCGACGACGAAACACCGGTAGCGGTCCCGGAACTCCGAGGCCACTGCCGCATCGTTCTCGATGGCCGCAGCGGTGTGCAGCAGCAGATCGTCGAAGTCCAGCAGCGCCACCCCGTCGCGGTTCGCCTTCAGCGCCTCGTAGCCGGCGTAGACCGCCGCTACCTTCGAGGCGTCCATCGGGATATCGCGGCCGGCCTGCGCGACCGCACCGGCATAGGTCTCCGGGGTGATCAGCGAAGCTTTGGCCCACTCGATCTCCCCGGCGAGGTCGCGGACGTCCTCGGTACCGGCCTGCAACCGCGCCCGGTTGGCGGCCTGGGCCACCACGGCGAACTTACTGTCCAGCAGCTGCCAGCCGGTGTCGCCGACCACCCGCGGCCAGAAGTAGTGCAACTGGCGCCGGGCGGCGGCGTGGAAGGTCAGCGCCTGCACCCCGCCGATCTGCATACCGCGCAACCGGCTGCGCATCTCCCCGGCCGCTCGGGAGGTGAACGTCACCGCCAGCACCTGACCGGCCGCGACGTGGCCGTTGGCGATCAGGTGCGCGATGCGATGGGTGATGGTGCGGGTCTTACCGGTACCGGCCCCGGCCAGCACGCACACCGGCCCGCGTGCGGCCAGGACGGCCTCGCGTTGTTCGTCGTCGAGGCCGACGAGTTCGGCGGCGGTCGCGGGCATGGCCTCCATCTTGGCAGCCTGCGGGGACAGCGGGTTATCGACTGTGGGATATCTTGGGGCCCTTATGACAGAACCTCAGGTCACCATGTATTCCACGGTGTGGTGCGGCTACTGCAAACGTCTCAAGACCATGATGAAGGCTGCCGGTATCTCGTTCACCGAGGTCGATATCGAACACGACCCGGCGGCCGCGGAGTTCGTCATGACGGCCAACGGCGGGAATCAGACCGTGCCCACGCTGCGCTTCGCCGACGGATCGGCGCTGACCAACCCGAGCATCAACGAGGTCAAGGCCAAGCTGGGGGTCTAGCGCGCCGCCCGGTTCTCCGGGTTCCCGGGTCTCCGGGTCTCCGGGTCTCCGGGTTCCCGGGTCTCCGGGTTCCCGGGTTCCCGGGTCTCCGGGGGTGTAGTACTTTTGCCCAGCTCTGAGCGACAACCCGTCGGGGTATTGCCCGGTGCGTAGTCACTCGTCCGGCGCGGCTCAATCCCGGGCCACTCGCCGCGGCAGCGCCCGCTACCCGGCCATCCGCCGAGCTTCCTCCCGCAGCGCCACCACCCGCCAGATGATCCGGTGTTCGGTCGAGCGTGGCATACCCCCGGCACGGTAACGGCCCCGATCGATCCGACGGACCCGGTCGCGCGCCCGTTCCCATCGCAGTGCGTCCGAAATAGTCTTCGACGGCCGGCCGCCGACGGCAAAACCCCACCGCTGCAGACCCTCCGCGAGCTCGGGCACCGTGGCGGGCCCGAGCAACTGCAGCAACCGGACCAGGACGTAACGTAATTCAGTACCGCGCAGCAAACGGCCGTGCGGCGGGGTCGTATCAGTCATAACGGCAACGTCGCATACGGCTCTGACATGAGCCGCGCCGCCGGGCTCAACGCGAGGCTCCAGCCCAGTTGTCGCTCAAAGGTGGGCAAATGCACTGGGGGTAGACAGACACGTGCACCGGTGGTGCTGAAGCAGAAACTGCCAGCGGTTCGGAGCGCGGTGGGCGGTGGGCGGTGGGCGGTGCACAGGATATGGCCGGTGCGTGGACGGACCGAGCGGTCAGCCGCCGTGGTACGCCCAGGACTCGATGATCTCCCGGGCGATGGAGATGGAACCGGGTAACAGCAGCCGGGATGTGGAGTCACTGCTCCAGTCGCCCTCCTCCAGCGCGGCGCGGACCTCGGCACGGGTGAACCAGGCGGCTTCGGCGATCTCCCCGTCGTTGAAGGCAAAATCCTGCCCCGGGTCGGCGACGGCGTGGAAACCGACCATCAACGACCGCGGAAACGGCCATGGCTGGCTGCCCAAGTAGTGCACATCACGCACGGTAAGCCCGATCTCCTCGGCAACCTCGCGCACCACACAGGTCTCGAAGGACTCGCCGGCCTCGACGAAACCGGCGATCAGCGAGAACAGCCGCGGCGGCCAGACGGTTTGCCGGGCCAGCACCGCACGGTCGGCGCCGTCATGCACCAGGCAGATGACGGCGGGGTCGACGCGGGGAAAGTCCTCCTGCCCGGTGAGCACGTTGCGCCGCGCCCAGCCGGATCGGACCGGCCGGGTCGGGGATCCGTCGGTTGGCGAAAAACGAGCGCTGTCATGCCAATTCAACAGAGCCAGCGCGCCGGCGACCAACTGGGCACTGACATCGTCGAACGGCACTGCGGAACGGCGCGGGTCGATCGCGCGGGCCGGGGGTGCGGGACCGTCCGGGTGCGCGGGGCCGTCCGGGGGCGCCGCCAGCGGGGCGCGCACCGCCCAGACATGACGGCCGTCGGCGATCCGGCCCAGGAAAACCGCATCCGGCGGCGGGACGTCACCCAACTCTGTCGCCGGGGCGAGCACCACACGCTGATCGACGACAAGCACCTGATTGCGATCATCGACGCGCAGCAGAGCGGCCTCGCCCCATCCGGCGACAGCGGCGTTGACATCGGTGCGAAGGTGGTCGGCTCGGTCGGCCCCGACCCGCGACAGCAGAGGGACATTGCGCAGCCGGAAGCTCACCGGTTTGGTCACTCGTCGTCGGCGGTGCGCACGTAGAGCACGCGGTCGGACCGCTCCAGGGCATCCATTTCGGCGTCGTCGAACCGCAGCAACCGCCCATCGCGGACCACACCGAGCACGACATCGGACAGATGCCGGGGAGAGCCGCCGACCTCTTTCTCCTCCACCTCGCGCTCGGCGATCACCACCCCGGAGTCCGGGGTGATCAGATCCTCGATCATCCCCACCACCGTGGGCTTGGAGGTGGCCAGGCCGAGCAGCCGGCCCGCGGTCTCCGAGGACACCACCACCGAGTCGGCCCCGGACTGCAACAGCAGATGGCGGTTCTCGGCTTCGCGCACCGAGGCGATGATGGTCGCGTTGGGCGCCAGTTCGCGCGCGGTCAGGGTCACCAGCACCGCGGTGGGATCGCTGTTGGTCGCCACCACGACGGCGCTGGCGTTCTGGGCTCCGGCCAACCGCAGCACATCGGATCGGTTGGCGTCACCGCGCACCGTCACCAGACCGGCCGTCTTGGCCAGCTCAAGGGCGGATTGCTCGGTATCCACGACCACGATTTCGGCGGGTTTGACGCCGTCGGCGATCATGGCGCTCACCGCGGTGCGGCCCTTGGTGCCGTACCCGACGACGACGGTGTGGTTGCGCACCTTCCTCCTCCAATTCTGGATCTTCAACGTCTGCCGCGACGCCGTGGTCAGCGTCTCAACGGTGGTACCGACCAGAACGATCAGGAAGGCCACCCGCAGCGGGGTGATCATCAGGATGTTCACCAGCCGGGCCCGCTCGGTGTACGGCGCGATATCACCGTAGCCGGTGGTCGACAGCGACACCGTCGCGTAGTAGAAGCAATCCAGGAGCGTCAACGGCTTTCCGGTGGAGTTGCTGTAGCCGTCGCGGTCGAGGTAGACGATGAACACCGCGGCGAACAGTGCCGCGAGGGCGTAGAGCACCCGCCGTGCGATCCGTCGCCCGGGGCTGACGAATTTCGTCGGGATGTGCAGGTATTCGACCAACTCGGAGTCGGGTTTGGCGGCAAGGTTCTCGTTGATCGCGTCGAGGTTCCGCCGCACCCGCCGGTTAGCCACGAGAATCCGTCACGAACTCATCCGATGCGTTTCGCCCGAGGGGATGGCAGCACACCGCCATTATGTAACCATGCCGCAGACCCCCACAGAACGCTCAGCCGAACCAGCCAGTCAGCGCCCCGCCTATCGGATGGCGGCAATGTTGATCGGAATCGGCGCCGGACACTTCCTGGCACCGAAGCCGTTCGACACCATCGTGCCCACCGAGTTGCCCGGCAGCCCGCGTTTCTACACCTACGCCTCGGGAGCGGCTGAAGTGGGTGTGGGCGCGATGCTGCTGGCGCCGCGCACCCGCCGGGCCGGGGCGCTGGCCGCCGTGGCGCTGTTCCTGGCGGTGTTCCCGGCCAACCTGAACATGGCCCGGATGTGGTGGAACAAACCGGGCGCCCAGAAGTGGCCGATGCGGATCGCCGCGTTGGCGCGGCTGCCGATGCAGGCGCCGATGATCGCCCAGGCGCTCAGGATCCGGCGTGACGCTCCGCGTCGGGTCTGAGCAGGGCGGCCAGTTCGGCAGCCTCCGGCAGGGTGTCGGGAGCGACGGTCCGGCCGGCACGCACGTAGTGGAACACCGCCCGCACCTGCGACACCGGGCGGCCGATCAAACCGGCCCAGGCCAGGCGGTACACCGCCAACTGGACCGCGGCGTGCCGGCGGGCCGCATCATCGGCGGGCGGCGCACCGGTCTTCCAGTCGACGACGGTGCACCCGCCGTCGGGGTCGGCGAACACGGCATCGATGCGGCCACGGACCACGGTTGCGCCGAATGCCATCTCAAAGGGCACCTCGACGTCTACCGGCGTTCGGGCCGCCCACGGTGAGGCGTTGAACGCATCCTGCAGCACCGCCAACAGCTCGACATCGGCGGTCTGCGGATCCCCAGCGCCGGGCAGGTCGTCGAGGTCGAACAGCCGCTCGGCGCCGTAGAAACGCTGCACCCAGTCGTGGAAGGCGGTGCCCAGGATCGCGTGCGGATCCGGACGAGCCGGCAGCCGCCGGGTGAGCCTGCGGGCCGCATCCTCCCGGTCCCGGTCGAGATCGACAAGGGCGCTGACCGAGAGCTGGGCCGGTAACGCCATCGGTGCGGGCAGGGCGGCCCGGGCTCGTTCGGCCAGCAGCGCATCGACATCGGCGATCCAGCCGTGCGGATCGCCGGAGTCGGCCGGCACCGGTTTCGCAGCGATGGCCGCGGCGACCAACTGCGCCCCCCGCTGGACATCGCCGCGACGCGACCCCAGCGGGTCGACCGGCCACGGCACCTCGACAGTGTTGTCCCGCAACGGGTTAGCCTCCCCCGCGGCCGGTTCGGGTTCCCAGTGCTCGATGACCCCGCACGGTTCACCGGCAGCGGCGGCGGCTTCGATGATGTCGCGGATCTCGACCAGGAAGTCCGAGGGGCCACGCGGCGTGCTCTCGGTGGCGCCCCAATGGTGCCCGGACAGCAGCAGGGTGTCCTCGGTGCGGGTCAGTGCGACATAGAGCAGCCGTCGCTCCTCGTCGTACCGGCGCGCGAGCAGCTGATCGCGGTGGGTGTCGATCACCTCCGAGAGCGCCTTCCGATCGGTGACCGCCGAGGTGTCCAGCACCGGTATCCCCGGTGCGCCCGCCCCCGCCTGATCGCCGGCGCGGTCACCGCGCAGCAGGGGCGGTAAATCCCCGGCGTCGTTGAGCCAGGTCCGCTTGGACGCCGTCGACGGGAACACCCGTGCGCTCAGGTGCGGTACCGCCACGAGTTGCCATTCCAGTCCCTTGGCGGCATGCACCGTCAGGACCTGAACCCGCCCGGGCGCCGGGCTGATCTCGGCCGGGGCCAATCCGTTCTCCACGGCCGCGGCCGCGTCGAGGTAGGCCAGCAGGCCCGCCGGATCGGCGCCGGGCCGCTCGGCGTAGCGGGCCACCACATCGCCGAAGCGGTCGAGGTGCTCACCTCCGGTGCCGGCCGCTGCGGCCGGGCGGGCCGCACGCACCTCGGCATCGATGCCAAGCACCCGCCGCACCTCGGCCACCAGGTCAGTCAGCGGATGAGCCAGATAGCCGCGCAGCCGGGCCAGTTCGGCTCCGGCGGCCACGATCCGGCGGTGGCCCTCCGGCGAGTAGCTTCCGGCCGGACCCGGATCGGCGATCGCATCGGCCAGGGACGCGGCGTCGGCGGCCTCGGCGGCAGCGGCGACGATCTGCTCGGCCGACACCGCGGTCGGCCGCTGTCCGTCCAGCTGCACCGCCCGGCGCCACAATGCGGCGAGGTCGGCAGCGCCCAGCCGCCAGCGCGCACCGGTCAGAACCTGCACGGCGGCGGTCCCCGCAGTGGGGTCGATGACCAGTCGCAACACCGAAATTAGCTGCGCCACTTCGGGAACCGAGAGCAACCCGGCCAAACCCACCACTTCGACCGGGACACCGCGGGCGGACAGGGCCGCGGCCACCGGACCCGCGTCGGCGTTACGACGCACCAGCACCGCAGCCGTCGGCGGCTCCTGCCCGGCCGCGGCGGCGGCGCGGTACCGGGTCGCAATGTGGTCGGCAACCCAGTGCCGTTCGCCGGCTACATCCCGGTGTAAGGCGCACAGCACACTGCCGGGTTCCGCCCCCGGCCGCGGACGCAGTGGCCGGACCGCCACCGATCGGCGCCGCGCCTCGGCGGACACCGCGTTGGCCAGGTGCAGTGCCCGCGGCGGATTACGCCAACTGGTCCGCAGCTCCAGGGTGGGCGCCGGGCTGCCGTCCCGGCGCGGGAAGTCGGTGGTGAAGCGCGGAAGGTTGGTCGCCGAAGCTCCGCGCCAGCCGTAGATGGACTGGATCGGGTCGCCGACGGCGGTCAGCGCCGGCCGATCGCCGCCGGAATCACCGCCGGGGTCACCGCCGCCAGCACGCCGGGAATCACCGTCGTCGCCGCCACCGAACAGCGCCGACAGGGCGATGCGCTGGGCGTGGCCGGTGTCCTGGTATTCGTCGAGCAGCACCACCCGGTATCTTTCCCGCAGCGTTTCGCCGACCTGCGGGTGCCGGGTGGCCAGCCGGGCGGCCGCCGCCATCTGGGCGCCGAAATCCAGTACGGTCGCCGCCCGCATCCGGGTATGCAGCGCATCGATCAGCGGTATCAGCGCGGCCCGTTCGGCCTGGGCGTCCAGGATGGCCAGCAGCCCCCGGGTGGGCCCGGTGTCGCGCTGGCGGGGCCCGGGCGGCAGCGCGTAGACCAGCCGCTCCAGCTCGGTGTGGGTCGCGCGAAGCTGATCGGTGTCGACGAGGTGCTCGGCCAGTTCGTCGGACAGCCGCAGCACCATGGCGGTGACCGCGGCCGGGGTCTTGCCGATCGGCAGCGGCCCCGGGTGCCCGCAGACCACCTCATAGGCCAGCTGCCAGCGCTCGGTCTCACTGAGCAGCCGGGCATCCGGCTCGACCGGCAGTAACACACCGAACTCGCGCAGGAGTTGTCCGGCGAACGCGTGGTAGGTGCTCACCAGCGGGGAACCGGCCGCATCCGCGGCCCCGCCGAGATGGCCGGCCAGCCGTGCCAGCCGGGACCGCACCCGCCGCAGCAGCTGCCCGGCGGCCTTGCGGGTGAACGTCAGGCCCAGCACCTGCCCCGGATCGGCGTAGCCGTTGGCGACCAGCCAGACCACCCGGGCCGCCATGGTCTCGGTCTTGCCGGCCCCGGCGCCGGCCACCACCACCAGCGGCCCCGGCGGGGCGGCGATCACCGCGGACTGTTCATCGGTGGGAGACGGAACACCCAGGGCGGCAGCGAGTTCGGCGGGACTGTGGGTCATGACGACTCCTGGGTGTGGGCCGGGCAGGACGGCCGCAGCGGGCAGTGTTGACAGCCGTCGTTGACCCGGGCGACGAACTGCGGCCCGGCGGTGGCCGCCGCGGCGGCTTGTACCGCCCGCTGCCAGCCGGGGATGTCCTCGGGCCCCAGCGCGGTCTGTTCACGTTCGGTGGCCCCGGTGGCGGACGGTTTGCCGACGTAGACCAGCCGGCCGCCGCCGGGATGGTCGCCGTCTGCCAGCAGACCTGCCGAGACGGCCAGTTGGTAGAGGCCGAGCTGGGCGTGGCGGTGAGCGTCGTCTTTGCTGACCGGGGTCTTGGCGGTTTTGATGTCGACGACCACCAGACGACCCTGCGCATCGCGTTCCAACCGGTCGATGCGGCCGCGCACCCGCACCGCCGGCAACCCGTCCGCCGCCTCGGCGACGACCCCGTCCAGGGCCACCTCGGTGCCGATCTCGGTCAGCTCGTGGCGACCGGCGGAGTGCCACGCCACGAATGCGGACAGCATGCTTCGGTGCCGTTCGAGCTCATTGGCGGCATACCAGGGCGAGTCGAACGGTAAAGCGGCCCAGACGTTTTCCAACTCGGCGATGAGCTGGTCACCAGTCTTTGCCGAGTCGGCGACCAGGGCGTGCAGCACCGATCCAAGGGTGGAGTTGAGGGCCCGGGCGCCGGTGCCGCCGTGCCGTTCGGCCAGCCAGCGCAGCGGGCAGTCCGATAGTGTCTGCAATGTCGACGGGCTCAGGTCGACGATGTGCTGGGCTCCGGACCATAGCGGTTCCTCGGTGCTGATATCGGCAAGACCGTGCCAGTGCGCCGGATCGGCGCCGGGCACACCGGCGGCGGCCAGCCGGGCCAGTTGCGATGCCGCGCAGGCCCGCTCGGCCTCCGAAACGGTCCCGTCGGGTGCACACACCGCGGCCCGCAGCCGGCCGACCACCGCCGACGGTGACAGCACCGGCGGGGCGGGCTGCGGACACGGTGGGTCTGCGGTGTCACCACCGGCATGGGCGGCCAGCTCGGCGACGAACGGCGACGGCAGGCTTACCGCATCACCGGAGTCACTATCGACGGCGGTGATCAGCAGCCGCCGTCGGGCCCGGCCCATCGCGGCGATGAGCAGCCGACGCTCCTCGGCGAGCAGCGGGGCCCGCGCGGACACCTCATCGCCGAGACCGTCGAGGACGTCCAGTAACTGCTGGGTCCCGAGCACCCCGCCGCGCGGGGTGGTGTTGGGCCACAGTCCATCCTGCAACCCGGCGATGACGACCATCTCCCAGTCCCGGTCCAGGGCGGCGTGCGGGCTGAGCACCGCCACCGCCGCACCGGCCGGCCCGGCCTCGGCGACCGGCGGCAGCTGCAGCGCGGCGATATGGTCGAGCAGGCCGGTCAGCGTGGCCCCGGTGGTGCGGGCGACATAGTCCTCGGCGATATCGAACAGTGCGGTGACCGCGCCCAGGTTCCGCTCGGCGAGGGCGCCGTCGACACCCCCGCGCTCGGCGGCGCGCACCCAGCGCCGCTGCAGACCGCTTCGCTCCCACACCTGCCAGAGCGTGTAGCGGGGATCGCGATGGCGGCGGTGGCTGCGGATCGCGGCGGACAGCACCGCCCGGACCCGGTTGACCGGTTTGGCCAGCGTCGCCGGCAGCGGCGGGGCCGTACCGGTGAGCGCATCGGTCAGGTCGGCGTCGCGCCGGCGCAGGGCCCGGCGAAGCTGGCGCAGCGACACCGGGTCGACCCGGCCGATCGGGCCGGTCAGCACGGCCTCGGCCCGTCCGCCGTCCAGGCCGGCGGCGGTCGCCTCCAACACGGTCAACAACGCGCGGGCCGCGGGCTGGTCGCTGATCGGACCGCCGGCGGCCGGGACCGTCACCGGCACCCCGGCCACCGCCAACGACCGCGCTAACGCCGCGGCGGCCGATGCCGAACGTACGATCACCGCCAGCTCGGACCACGGCAGGCGGTCGACGAGGTGGGCACGCCGCAGCGCATCGGCCACCATCGCGGCCTCGGCGTGCGCCGACTCGGCCACCCGAACGGTGACTGAGCCGGTATCGCCGTCATCGTCCGCGCGGCAGTCCAGGGTGGGCCAGCCGGCACCGGGCAGCCCCGCGGCCATCCCGGCGATGGCGCGGGCGATCGCCGGGGCGCAACGGTGCGACCGGGTCAGCCTGATCGTCCGGCCGGCCCCCGCACGCAGTAACTCCGGCTCGGCCCCGCGGAACCCGAACACCGCCTGATTCGGGTCGCCGGCCAGCATCGTCAGATCGGCACCGGCGGCCAGGACCCGCACCAGCTCGGCGGCCTGCGGGTCCAGATGCTGGGCATCGTCGACGAGCAGCAGCCGGACCCGGGCCCGCTCGGCGGCCAGCAGCTCGGTATCGACGGCCAGCGCCTCCAGTGCCGCACCGACCAGCTCGGCCGCGCCGAGCGCCGGCACCGTCGCCTGCGGGGCGGCGGTGCCGACCGAGGCGCGCAGCAGCATGACCTGCTCGTACTGGCTGGCAAACCGACCGGCGGCCACCCACTGCGGCCGGCCGGAGCTCCGGCCGAGTCGCTGCAGGTGCGCCGGGTCGACCCCGCGCTCGGCACAGCGGGCGAGCAGATCACGCAGTTCGGTGACGAACCCGGCGGCCGACAGCGCCGGCCGCAGCTCCCGCGGCCAGCTGCGGGCCCCGTCGGCGATATCCCCGTCGAGCAGCTCGCGGATGACACCCTCCTGTTCGGCACCGGTGACCAGGCGCGGCGGCGGATCACCTGCCCGCTCGGCGGCCTTGCGCAGCACTGCGAAGGCATAACTGTGCAGCGACCGGACCAGCGGTTCGCGCACCACCGGCAGATCCGACGGGGTCTCACCGAGCAGCCGCGCGGTCAGCGCGCCGCGGGTGGCCGCGGCCACCCGGCCCGACCCGGTCAGCAGCAGCACCGACTCCGGGTCGAGCCCGGCGGCGATGCGCGTCGCGGCGGTCTCGATGAGCAGGCTGCTCTTCCCCGTCCCCGGACCGCCGAGCACCCGAACCGTCGCCATGCGGATATGACACCACCGGGGTACGACACGATCGACTCCCCTACAGGTCGAAAACCTGACCGGGCCGTGACACCGTCGCCGGCCAGCCGAGCTCCCTGCCCAAACGCCTGCGCAGGGTGTCGGCCGGCCCGGATTCTCCGTGCACCACGAACACCTGCCGGGGTTCGGTGGTGAAACCGCGCGCCCAGCGGATCAGTTCCTCGGCATCGGCGTGCGCGGACAGCATCTTCAGATTCGCCACCTGCGCGTTGACCGGGATCCACTCGCCGTGAATCTTGATCTCACGCTCACCGGCGGCGATCGAGGCCCCACGGGTTCCCGGCACCTGATAACCGGTCACCACGATGGTGTTCCGCGGATCCGGCGCGAATGCCCTGAGGTGGTGCAGGATCCGGCCGCCGGTCGCCATCCCGCTGGCCGAGATGACGATCTTGGGCTCACGGCCCGCCGAGATCCTCTTGGACTGTTCGGCATCCCGGGTGTAGGTGGCCATGGCGCACATACCCTCGTACACCTCCGGGGCGAGCCGGTGGTCACGCTGATGGGTGTGCAGCAACTCGCTGGCATTGATCGCCATCGGGCTGTCCAGGTAGACCGGGACGGCCGGGAGCCGGCCGGCGGAGTGCAATTGCCACAGGTAGTACAGCAGCGCCTGGGCCCGGCCCACCGCGAACGCCGGGATCACCACCGTGCCGCCGCGCAGCACCGTCGCGGTGACGATCTCCTCCAGCGCGGCGGCCGGATCGGTGGGCTCGTGCCGGCGGTCACCATAGGTGGACTCCATCACCAGGTAGTCGGCGGCCGGCACCGGCTCCGGGTCGAACATCAGCGGGTCATCGTAACGACCCAGGTCGCCGGTGAAGACGATGCGTCGGCCGTTCCAGGACAGATCGACGGTGGCCGCCCCGAGAATGTGACCGGCCCGCCGGAATGTCACCACCGGCCCGCCGTCGAACACCTCGAACTCCTTGCCGAACGGCCGGCTGCTGAACAGTTCGACGGCCCGACCGGCGTCGGCACCGTCGTAGAGCGGCAGCGCCGGGTGATGTTTGGTGGCCCGGTGCTCGTTGAGAAACGCCGCGTCGCGCTCCTGCAGGAAGGCACTGTCCCGCAGGATGATCTCGGCGACCGATGCGGTGGCCGCGGTGGACAGGATCGGCCCACGGAAGCCGTTCCGGACCAATCGCGGCAGATAGCCGGTGTGATCGAGGTGGGCGTGGGTCACCACGACCGCGTCGATGCTGGACGGTTCCACCGCCAACCGTGCCCAGTTCAGCTCGCGAAGGTTCTTCACCCCCTGGAACAGACCGCAGTCCACCAGGATTCGCCGCCGACCGCTTTCCAGCAGGTGTTTGGAACCGGTGACCGTGCCCGCCCCGCCCAGGCTGCACAACGTGACCGGTTCCATCCTGGCAGCATAGGGCGGATGATCCACGGCCTTCACCTGAACCGCTTCGGCCCGCCCGGCCCGGCCCGGGTCCTGATGATCCACGGGCTCACCGGGCACGGCCGCCGGTGGCACACCCTGGCCGAACGGCACCTGCCCGACACCGCGGTGCTCGCACCGGATCTGATCGGGCACGGCCACTCGACGTGGTCGGCGCCCTGGACGATCGAGGCGAACGTCACCGCGCTGGCCGGGCTGATCGAGCAGGAGGCCGCCGGCCCGGTCCTGGTGGTGGGCCACTCGTTCGGCGGCGCGGTGGCACTGCACCTGGCGGCCGCCTGCCCCGACCTGGTCTCCGGCCTGGTCCTGCTCGATCCGGCGGTGGGGCTGGACGGACAGCGGATGCGTGAGGTCGCCGAGTCGATGATGGCCTCCCCGGACTACACCGACCTCGCGGAGGCGCGGACGGAGAAGTCATCCGGCGCGTGGGCGGATGTGCCCCCGGCCGAACTGGATGCCGAGTGCGCGAACCATCTGATCGCGCTGCCGAACGGGCGGTACGGCTGGCGGGTCTGCATACCGGCCATGATGTCCTACTGGAGCGAGCTGGCCCGAGATATCGTGCTGCCGCGCAACGGAACTCCGACCGCGCTGATCCGTGCTGCATTCAGCGACCCGCCGTATGTGACCGAGGCGCTGATCGACGGCCTGACACAGCGGCTGGGGCCGGACCTCGCCCTGAGCGAGTTCGGTTGCCGGCACATGGTTCCGCTGGCCGACCCCGCGGCAACCGCCGTGGTGATCCGCGACATGCTGGGTTGATGATGGCCCGGATCACCGCGGGACAGGTGGAGTCGGTGCGGGCCCTGGTTGCCGCGATCCCGCCGGGCCGGGTCGCCACCTACGGTGATATCGCCAGTGCGGCAGGGCTTTCCAGCCCGCGCATCGTCGGCTGGATCATGCGTACCGATACCGCCGATCTGCCCTGGCACCGGGTGATCGCCGCGAGTGGGCGACCCGCACCGCACCTGGCGGCCCACCAGTTGGAGCTGCTGCGCACCGAAGGGGTTTCTGCCGTTGACGGCAAGGTCGAGCTGCGGCCGGTCCGGTACGAATTTCAGCGCTGTGCTCCGGGTCCCGTTGACGGTGCACGGGATCGCGAACGGCCGGACCGCCCGAGCCGGCCGGTGGGCGATCTCCGGTAGGTTCCGGAAGTGACAGCGATCAGCTTTCCCGGGTGGACGGCGGGGCGATCGGCCACCGCGATCCGGGTGCCGAAACTCGAGGCCATCGAGGACGCTGTCGCCGGGATGCCGCTACAGGCCGCTCGACTGACCGCCGAGGACGGCTCGGTGAGTATCGTCCGCCTGGACCTCAGCAGCATGTCGTTGGTGATCGGCTCGTTCGGCTTTCCGGTGGCGACGTTCGGGCAGATGAGACCCGGCGCCATCACCGCGGCGCTGCCGTTGACCCGGGGTCTGGGCAGCTGGAACGGCGTGGAACTCGACCCGCGTTCGCTGTGGGCCTACGGCCCCGGAGCCGAGCATGAGGGTGGCGCCGCCGGGCCGCCGGCGTTCGCGGCCATCACGGTCTCCGCCGACGAATACGACGGGCTGTGCCCCGGAGGGCCGCTGACGATCCGGACCGGTCACGAGATCACCCCGGCTCACCTCATCGGCGCGAATCGTCCATTCCTGTGTCGGGCTGACCCGCCAGCTCGGACCCAACCTGCCGCTGGCGGCCATGGCGGAGCTGCTGGACGTCTCCGACCGATGGATCCGGGCGGCATTCCGGCGGGAGTACGGTCTGCCGCCGTCGGCCTTCTTCCGCGCCTGGCAACTGCATCAGGCCCATCGCGACCTACGGCTGGCCGGCGGAGACGACACCACGGTCACCGATATCGCGATGAAACGCGGGTTCTGGCATCTGGGCCGCTTCGCCATGCTCTACCGGCAGCGTTTCGGCGAGCATCCCCGCGAAACGCTGCGCCGGCAGCCGTCCTGAGCAACCCGTTCCGATATTGGATAGTTTCCGGTGCCGCCGCCGGGGGAACATCGACGTTCGACAGTCGCGAAGCGCACCCGCTTCCCGAACCATCCGCGCACCAGGAGCCCCATGACCCGGCCAAGTAACCCCTACGGCGCTCGACCCGGCGGCGGTATCAGCCTGCCCGACTACTACCGGCCGATGACTTCGATCAACAACCGGAACTTCTACGCACCGGGAACCGAGATCCTGCCCGAGGGGGAAATGCGAATCAGCATTCTGGGCAGCACCCCCTGGCCACCGACCCGGAGCCAGGCGGGAACCTGCATCCTGGTGGAGTGCGGGAACGGCCGGCCCCAGCCGCGGCGGTTCTTCTTCGACATGGGCAACGGCAGTGTGAAGAACGCCCTGGCCATGCAGGTGCCGCCGATGTTCATCAACGATATCTTCATCAGCCACCTGCACGGCGATCACTACGCCGACCTGCCCTATATGTACCCGTTCACGGCCTGGTCCGGCCGGTGGCACCCGCTGCGGCTTTACGGCCCATCGGGTGCGACCCCCGAGTTGGGGATCAAACACATGGCCAAGCACATGCGCGAGATGCTGCGCTGGCACGAGGAGAACTTCCTGCATGCCACGGTTTCGGCCGGCTTCGAGATGGACGTCACCGAGTTCGACTGGAAAGAGGAGAACGGCGTCTGCTACGACCAGGAGGGAATCGTGGTCAGGCACTGGCCCCGCTCGCACGTGAAGGACGGGGCGTCGGCCTACCGGCTCGACTGGGAAGACGCCGGACTGTCGGTGGTGTGGACCGGGGACGGCCGACCCGACGAGAAGACCGAGAAGTACGCCGCCGGATGCGATGTGTTCATCACCGAGGGCCAATTGGATACCCCCGGCCTGCAGTCGCTGAAATTCGGCATTCCGGAGGACCTGCTGAAGTTCACGATCGATTCGTGGCACACGATGTACTACGCGGCGGGATATCTGATGAACAAGGTCCAGCCGCGGATGGGCATGATCGTCCACTATGAGGCGGGCGGGGCGGCACTTGATGCCGAAGCGGTCGCCGAGGTCCGGGCGAACTACACCGGGCTGTTTCAGTTCGGCGGACCCGACGTTCAGGTGGTCAACGTGACCAAGGACCGCATCTGGTCCAGGGAGGCCGCGCTGCCGGAAGGTGCCGCGATCCCACCGATGGACCCGCGGTGGTTCATGCCGTCACCGCTGCCGTCCGAGCTGGAACTGCCGCGTCCCGAACTGCCCCGCGAGCAGCAACAGGAACAGTTCCTTCGGGATATGGAGATCGATCCGCACAAGTACTACCCGCCCGACGTCGACCGCGAACCCGTCCAGAGCTGGCCGGCCGACGGTTTCACGATTGACCCTCGCGAGATGCTGCGGTCCCGGGGAATCAACCCGGATCAGCCTTGATGCGGCGGCCCGAGCCGATCCCGCTGACGATTCTCACCGGTTTTCTCGGGGCCGGTAAGACCACCCTGCTCAACCGGCTGCTCAACGGCGAACAGCCGCTGCGGGCTGCCGTCCTGGTCAACGACTTCGGTTCGGTCAACATCGATTCCGAACTGGTCGTCGGCGTCGAAGACGATATGATAAGCCTGGCCAACGGCTGCGTCTGCTGCGAGATCCGCGACGATCTGCTGGCCGCGGTGGAACGGCTCGTCACCTCACCCGCCCCGCCCGAGCACATCATTCTGGAGGCCAGCGGGGTGGCCGACCCGGCGGGTATCTGGGCGACGTTCGCCGGCTCCCGAAGTCCCGACTGGGTGCGCCTCGACGGTGTGACGTGTGTGGTGGACGCCGAGCAGATCTTCCGCCACCTCGACGAGGCCCCCGAACTGCTGATGTTGAAGACCCGTCAGATCGGCTTCGCCGATATCGTCGTGCTCAACAAGATCGATCTGGCCGGCCCGGAGACGGTGGCCTGGGTGCGCCGGTGGATCGACACAATGATGGATCGGGTGCGGGTGATCGAGACGGTCCGGGCCGACGTGCCGGTCGAGGTCCTGCTGGGCGTCCAGCGCGACGCCCGGAACCCGGCACCTGCCCCGCCGGCCGGCCTGTCCGGCCATGGTGGCCGGTTCAGCAGTTGGACCTACCGCACCGAGCGGGTCTTCGACCTGGCGCTGTTGCAGGAGATGATCCGGCGGGATCTCCCGGGCTGGGTGTACCGGTGCAAAGGTCTGGTCAACGTCGGCGGAGCCGACCCGGCGCGGATGGTGCTGCAATCGGTTGCGCGCCGCTCCGAGCTCACCCCCGCGCCCGACCGGCCGGCGGCGGCCGAAAGTCAGATCCTGGCGATCGGGACTCCTGAGCTTGACGCCGATGTCCTCCGGGAACTGTTCGACTCCTGCCTGCTCCCCGACCGCTGCCCGGACGGGCCCGTCGTGGTCTAGAGCGCCATCCGCACCACCGCGGCCGTCCGCAACAGCCCCGGAAACGCCTCCGCCGTGGACCGCGGATGCAGGGCGTGCACGGCGAGCCGGAAGATCATGGCGCGCAACACCATCTGTCGCCACTCCGGCAATTCCTCCCAGCGCTCGATCAGCCCGTCGTCGGCGCCACCCCAGGACAGCGCGTCGACGACGGCAACCCCGGCCGCCCATGAAGCCGGCCGCCAGTACGGGGTGATATCGGTGATACCCGGTGCGGCGGTGCCGGTGAACAGCACTGTGCCGTACAGATCCCCGTGTACCAGCTGGCTGGCGGACCTGGTCGGCGTGCGCAGCCCGGCCAACTCGGTGACCAGCTCGACCGACCGGGCACGGTCCTCGGACTCCGGCAGCGCCGGTGCGCCCAGCGGCAGGGCCTGCAACGGCCGGTCCTCCCAGGCCGCCCGGTCGGCGACGGTGAACACATCGACATCGGTCCAGGGCGGCACCGGGGCCCGGGTCAGGAATCGGGGACGCTCCAGCGTGGCGGTGGCCTCGTGCAGCCGGACCCCGGCCGAGACCACCTCATCGTGGCGCGGTTCCGGCTCACCGGAGACGAATGTGTCGGCCCGCCAGCCCGACACCACATACCGGCCGTCGGTGGAACGCACCGGCCGGGCCAGCCGCAGCCCGTCGACGAACAGGGTTTCGCGCACCTTGGCCGACCAGGCGGCGCGGGCGTGGTCGGCGACCATCGACAGCACGATCTCCCCGGTGCGCCAGCCGCCCTCCCAACTGCCGCCCAGGAGCTGGGGATCGCCGCCCTTCTGCCCGAACGCCGCCATGACATGCTCCGGCGGGCATTCGTCGATCACATGGCCAGGGTAAGGCGCGGGACCGGTAACGGGCGGCAACCGGCCGTCAGTAGATCGCCATGTCGGGGTCGAATTGCCGCGCCCAGGCGACGATCCCGCCCCGCAGGTGCATCGCGTCGGTGAACCCGGCCTGCCGCAGGGCGGCCAGCGCCGCCGCGGAACGGACGCCGCTGGTGCAGTAAAGCACCGGGGCGGCGTCCCGTGACAGCCCGGCCAGTCCGGCACCGGAGCGGATCGCCGAGATCGGGACCAGCACCGCCCCGGGGAGGTGGTTGACCTCCCACTCGGCCGGTTCGCGCACGTCGACCAGGGCGATCGCGGCCCCGGTGTCGAGCATGTCGCGCAGCTGCCCCGGGGTGATTCCGCCGGTGTCGCCGGGAGCGCTGTGGGCCGCGGCGGCGCCGCAGAACTCCTCGTAGTCGACCAGTCCGGTGATCGGCGGGGCGGCCGGGTCCTTGCGCAGGTTGATGGTGCGGTACGACATCGGCAACGCCTCGTAGATCAGCAGCTTGCCCAGCAGTGGCTCACCGATACCGGTGATGAGTTTGATGGCCTCGGTCCCCATCACCGACGCAATCGAGGCGCACAGAATGCCCAGGACGCCCCCTTCGGCGCAGGACGGCACCATGCCCGGCGGCGGCGGTTCGGGGTACACATCGCGATAGTTCAGGCCGCGCGTCTCGCCGTTCGGCCCGTCCGGGGCGTTCTCCCAGAACACCGACACCTGACCGCAGAACTGCTGAACCGAACCCCATATGCAGGGTTTACCGGCCAGCACCGCGGCATCGTTCACCAGATAGCGGGTGGCGAAGTTGTCCGTGCCGTCGACGATGAGGTCGTACTGGCCGAACAGGTCGACGGCGTTGCCGGGGGTCAGCCGCGTCTCGTGCAGGCGAACCGCCACCAGCGGGTTGAGCTCACCGATGGAGTCCCGCGCGCTGCACGCCTTGGACCGGCCGATATCGGAGGAGCCGTGGATGATCTGACGATGCAGGTTGGACTCCTCGACCACATCGAACTCGACGATGCCGAGCGTGCCGACACCGGCGGCGGCCAGGTACAGCAGCGCCGGGGAACCCAGGCCGCCGGCGCCGATCACCAGCACGCGGGCGTTTTTGAGCCGGCGCTGCCCGGCCGCGCCGAACTCGGGGATGATCAGCTGCCGGCTGTAGCGGGTGATCTCCCCGGGGGTCAGCCCGGCGGCGGGTTCGACAAGCGGTGGCAGCGGCATACCGGCTAAGCGATCGGATACGGCCACGGGTTGAACCGGCAGGTCTTGCCGTCGGGTTTGACCGACTCCGGATCGAACCGGGTGGCGTCGTTATCGGCCGTGGAGAAGGTCTGCTGCATCATGATCGGCGCCAGCCCGCCGTCCCGTTCGCACGGCTCGTGGGTGGTGTAGCCGATGGCGTGACCCACCTCGTGGTTGATCAAATACTGCCGGTAGGAGCCGATATCACCCTGGAACGGCATTGCGCCGCGCACCCAGCGGGCCAGGTTGATGAACACCCGGGGCTCGGCGTCGGGGCCGTAGATCGGGTTGTAACACGATGTCTCCAGCTCGATCTCGTAGCCGCACCCCTCGCGCACCGTCATCGGCGCGGTCAACGACACCCTGAAATCCGGTTCGACGTCCGGGTCGTCGATCCGCTCGAAGGCGAACTGCGGGTTGTGCGTCCAGCTCTTCGGGTTGGCCAGGGTCTCGGTCACCATCCGGGCGAAAGCCTCTTCCCCGCCGAATGACGACGTGTCGATACCGTCCTCGACCTCCACGGTGTAGGTGAACGTCTTGGCGGTGCCCTCCCCCACCTTGGGCGAGGTACCCGGAATGATCCGCCAGGTGGCGTCACCGAACTCGGTGAACGGTCCGCCCGCCGGCAGCACCCCGGTGGGCAGGCTGGCGTCGAACTCGGTCAGCCCACGCGGTGGCGCCCCGATGATGGCGGTGCCGGCCGATCCGATGGTCGGCGGGCCTTTGACCGGATCGTCGGCCACCGGCGCCGCCGTGGTGGTCAGGGTTTGATACAGAACGACACCGGTCAGCACCACCAGGACCGGCAGGGCGTAGGCGCGCCACCCGTAGGTGCTCAGGAAACGGCCGAGCCCACTCTGTTTACGCAGTTGCCGATGCTCGTCGCGGTTTGACCGGGGCCGGCCGTTCTCCCCGGCCATCGGGTCGCGGAGCGCGCGCAGCGGCTGATTCCACTCGCTGTGCAGCACCGGCACGCGGCCACCCGCCGGTGGCCCCGTCTCATTGGTCACCGACCCAGGATGGCACAACGAATCAGCCGGGGACCATCCGGCGACATCCGGGCCGACCCCGTGTCGGGTGGCCGGGCGGGCACCCGAGCCGCGGGATGGCCGGGTAGTACTGTCGGATCGGTGGGGAACCTGACTGGGACGCCGGCGCGTAAACGCGCCCGTGGCGGGCGACTGCCCCGCGGGGAACGTCGCGACCAGCTGCTGGCGACCGCCAGCGAGATATTCGTCCACCGCGGCTATCACGCGGCCGGGATGGACGAGATCGCCGACCGGGCAGGCGTCAGCAAACCCGTCCTCTACCAGCACTTCTCCAGTAAACTGGAGCTCTATCTGGCGGTGCTGCAACAGCATGTGGACATTCTGGTGGCCGGGGTCCGCCAGGCACTGCGCACCACCACCGACAACCGCAAACGGTTGCGCGCCGCGGTGCAGGCCTTCTTCGACTTCATCGAGCACGACAGCCAGGGTTACCGGCTGATCTTCGAAAGCGACTTCGTCAGCGAGCCGCAGGTGGCCGCCCAGATCAAAGTTGCCACCGAGGCCTGCACCGATGCGGTGTTCGACCTGATCAGCCGCGATTCCGGGCTGGAGGCGCATCGGGCGCGGATGATCGCGGTCGGCCTGGTGGGTATCAGCGTGGACTGCGCGAGGTACTGGCTGGACGCCGACCGGCCGATCTCCAAGGACGATGCCGTCGAGGGCACGGTGCAGTTCGCCTGGGGCGGGCTGTCACATGTGCCGCTGGCGCGCGGCTGAGCCGCCGGCGACACCCCCGCCGACACCGGCCCGGGGGCCCTCAGGCGAAGCCGACCCGGCGCACATCGGCCGCGCCGATCTCGACATAGGCAACCTTCGCGGTCTGCACCAGGAAACGGCGGCCCTTATCGTCCATCAGGCTCAGGACGTCCTCGTCGCCGTTGGCCAGCGCCGCCTTGATCAGGTGCTCGACCTGCTCGGGCGTCTGATCGCTGTTGAACACCAGCTCGCGCGGGCTGTCCGAGATACCGACCTTGACCTCCACCGGCGGCCCCTTTCCTCGTGCGTGTCTGGGAGAAGGCTAGTGGACGCCGATTCGGCCCGGCCGCGCCGGTCAGACAAACAAGTGGATCAAGCTGCGGTAACAGCATCGCAACTGCTGCGTGCGCCGGGGCCGCCCCGGACCGGGACCGGCCCAGACTGGCCGGGTGATCGAGGAGACGTACCGGCAGGCCCCTCGTTGGCCCCGGATCGCCATGGCCGTTCTGGGCCTGGCATCGACCGTCGCGGCCACCATGTGTGTGATCAAGGCCGGCGGCGCCGCCATCGCCTCCGAACTCACCGGGGATATCGCCGACGGCACGCCCCGGACGGTGATCGCCACCGCCGCCGCGAACGGCCCCGGGGCGGTGTCCGACGAGGTGCCGGTTCGCATCCAGACCCACGGTGCCGCCGGTGCCCAGCCGCAGGACCTGCGCGAGATCGTGTACACGATCGCCGGTAACCAGCGGCCCGACGATCCGGTGACGGTGGTCTACGCCGATGAGACCGGCACCCTGCAGACGCTGCAGAACGTCACATTGCCGTGGACGATGTCGCTGATCCCGAACCTGCCGGTGAACTATGTGACCGCCAACAGCGCCGGCAGCCAACTGAACTGCTGGATCACCGATGCCAGCGGCGCGACCGTGGCGCGGCAGACCGACTACGCCCCCAGCACAACCTGCAACCGCTGACGCCGTTGCGGCCGTCCGGGCCGGGCCCGGCCCGGGCTAGGCCAGCCCGAGCTGATGCATCCGATCGTTGTGGGTGCGCTGAACCCGGTCGTACAGGTCCGTCACCTGGCCCAGACCGCCGCCCGCGAGCACCAGATCGACCAGCTCGTCACGTTCGGCCAACACGTACTGCGCCTGGGTGATGGCCTCCCCCAGCAGCCGCCGCGACCACAGCGCCAGCCGGCTGCGCTGCCGGCCGCTGGAACTCACCGCCGCGCCCACCTCGGCCACCACGAACTGCGAGTGGCCGGTCTCAGCGAGCACCGACCGCACCACACCGGCGACCTCATCGGGCAGCGAACCCGCAATCGCCAGGTAGAGATCGGCGGCCATGGCATCGCCGACATAGGTCTTGACCAGGGCCTCCAGCCAGGTGCTCGGCGTGGTCAACCGGTGGTACTGCTCCAGCGCCGGCGCATAGCGGGTCATCGCGGGCAGCACGTCGATACCGCGGGCCTCCAGCGTGCCGCGCAGCACCTCGTAGTGCCCCATCTCCGCAGCGGCCATCCGGGCCATGTTGATGCGGCCACGCATGTCCGGCGCCATCCGCGCCTCCTCGGTGAGGCGGTAGAAGGCCGCAACCTCGCCGTAGGCGAGCAGCGAGAACAGTTCATTGATCCCGGGGTGATCGGCGGCGACCGTCGTGGACGAAACCCGCTGCGTCGCTTCCATGCGGCCACTGTAGTCGGCTGCCCGCCGGTCGAAAACGGCTGAGCGGGTATGCTTGATCGCGGTAATGTGCGTGCACGCAGTGGCCCGCCCTCCTCGGCGCGGGGCCCCATTTCCGAAGTCGACAGCTCGTGCGCGCGTGAAGCACATACGAGGAAACGACACCGGAAGTTAGCCTGTGACACATCTGCATACCCATGACGAGATCAGTTTCGCCCAGCTCGGGGTCCGCGACGAGATCGTCCGCGCCCTGGCTGAGCAGGGCATCGAGAACGCCTTCGCCATCCAGGAACTCACACTCCCGCTCGCGCTCGCCGGCGATGACCTGATCGGTCAGGCCCGCACCGGGATGGGCAAGACCTTCGCCTTCGGCGTGCCGTTGCTGCACCGGATCACCGCCCCGGGGGAACCGCCGCTGGACGGCACCCCGCGAGCACTGATCGTGGTGCCCACCCGCGAGCTGTGCCTTCAGGTCTTCGACGACCTCACCGGTGCCGCGAAACACCTGCGGGCCGGCCGGGACGACGGCCGGGCACTGTCGGTGGTGTCCATCTACGGCGGCCGGCCCTACGAACCGCAGATCGAATCGCTGCAGTCCGGCGCCGACGTCGTCGTCGGCACCCCGGGCCGGCTGCTCGACCTCGCCCAGCAGGGTCATCTGCGCCTCGGCGGGCTGTCGGTACTGGTGCTCGACGAGGCCGACGAAATGCTCGACCTGGGCTTCCTGCCCGATATCGAACGCATCCTCCGGCAGATCCCGGCAACCCGGCAGTCCATGCTGTTCTCGGCGACCATGCCGGATCCGATCATCACCCTGGCCCGGACCTTCATGAACCAGCCGACCCATATCAGGGCCGAAGGGGTGCAGGGGGCGGCCACCCACGACACCACCGAGCAGTTCGTCTATCGCGCCCACGCGCTGGACAAGGTCGAGATGGTCGCCCGCATCCTGCAGGCCGACGGCCGCGGTGCCACCATGATCTTCACCCGGACCAAGCGCACCGCCCAGAAGGTGGCCGACGAACTCGCCGAGCGCGGTTTCAAAGTCGGGGCCGTCCACGGCGACCTGGGCCAGATCGCGCGGGAGAAGGCACTCAAGGGGTTCCGCGCCGGCGATGTCGACGTGCTGGTGGCCACCGATGTCGCCGCCCGCGGTATCGATATCGATGACATCACCCATGTGATCAACTATCAGATCCCCGAGGACGAGCAGGCCTATGTGCACCGCATCGGCCGCACCGGCCGGGCCGGCAAAACCGGCATCGCGATCACCCTGGTGGACTGGGACGAACTGGACCGCTGGTCGATGATCAACACGGCCCTGAACCTGGAGTGCCCGGATCCGGCCGAGACGTACTCCAACTCGCCGCATCTGTACACCGAATTGGGTATTCCGGCCGGGGCCGGCGGCCGTATCGGCGCCGCGCGCAAGCGCTCCGATCCGAAGGGCTCGACCCGGATCAGTTCCAAAGATTCCACGTCGGATTCCAAGTCCGACCGGCCGTCCCGCAACCGCTCAAGGCGACGCACCCGCGGCGGCCAGGCATCCGACGGGCGTAACGGAACACCCTCGGCCGCAACTCGTTCCGCCAACGCCGAGGACTCGCCGCCCACCGAGGACGGTGCCGGCCGGCCCCGCCGGCGTCGCCGCCGCGGCCCCCGCAAGGCGGCCGGAGCGGGCGCAACCTCCGACTGAGCCGATGATCCGACCCCGATGATCCGACCGGAGCGCCGCACCAGAAACGATCTGGTCGCGGCAGCGGCGATCGCCGCCGTGGTGATCCTGGTCATCGGCTTCTTCTGGTGGCGCAGTTCGGCCCGGGCCACGATCAGCCGGCCGGCCGCCGAGCCGGCACCGGCGGCCGCCAAGGCCGAGTCGGTACCGGCGGCCCTGCAGCAACGGTGGACCGCCGACAGCTCCCGGACCCTGAACCCGGTGGTCCTCGGCGGCGTGGTGGTCACCGGTGACGGCCGCACCGTGGCCGGACTCGACCCGCAGACCGGTGATCAGCGCTGGAGCTACGCCCGCGACACCGACCTGTGCGGGGTGTCCTATGTCTACAGCCTGGTCGTGGCCGTCTACCCGGACCGGCGGGGCTGCGGTCAGGTCAGCGGCCTGCAAGCGGCCACCGGCCAGCGCGGGCCCACCCGCACCAGCTACGCCGACCGGGTGGTGGTGGTGACCTCCGATGGCAACGCGGTGCTCTCAGCCGGTGCGACCCGGCTGGAGTTGTGGCGTTCGGACCTGATCCGGATGCTGTCCTACGGCGAGATCGACGCACCGGTCAAGCCGGTCAACACCAAGCTGGGCAGCGGATGCGTGCTGATGTCGGCGGCCGGCGGGGAAAGCGCCGTGGGCGTGCTGGAGGCTTGCCGCGGCGCCGAGGATCTGCGGCTGACCCTGCTCAAACCGGCCAAGGAGGAGGACGAGCCGGAGGTCAAACACGTGGCGCTGCCCGGTGTGGCCATCGATGCCGAGGCCCGCGTGCTGGCCATGGCCGGCACCACCGCCGCGGTATACCTGCCGACTCCGCGGCCGCGGGTCGTGGTCTATGACGACACCGGTACCCGGGTGTCCACGACCGAGCTGCCCGCTCCGCCCGAGCTGACCGGCGCGACGCCGGCCGTCACCCGGGCCGGTGAACTGATCACCTGGTGGACCGGCAGCACGGTGGTGGTGTTCGGCAAGACCCTGGATTACCGCTACACCCTGGACGCCACCGGGCCGCTGGCACCGCTGGGGCCGGCCACCCTGATGGCCGGCCGGCTGCTGGTCCCGGTAGCCGCCGGCCTGGCCGTCTACGACCCGGCCGGCGGCCCCGAGCAGCGGATCATCCCGGTGGACCACCCGCCCGGTACCGGACCGGTGCTGCCCGCGGTCAGCGGTTCGACGGTGATCGAGCAGCGCGGCGGGATCGTCGCCGGGTTCGGTCCGGTCTGACCGGGACCGGTCAGGTCCCGGCGCCGAAGGTGGGCAGCGCCTTACCGGAGCGCCAGTGTTTGAGCAGCGAGTGGGCCAATTCGCGATAGGCGACGGCACCCTTGTTCTTCCGGCCGGCCAGTGCCGACGAACCCGACGCGCTGGCCTCGGCGAACCGCACCGTGCGCGGGATCGGCGGGGCCAGCACCGGCAGGTCGTAGCGGTCGGCGACATCGAACAGAACGTCCCGGCTGTGGGTGGTGCGCGAATCGTAGAGCGTGGGCAACGCGCCGAGCAGCGTCAGGTTCGGGTTGGTGATCTGCTGCACATCGGCGACGGTCCGCAGGAACTGCCCGACGCCGCGGTGTGCCAGGGTCTCGCACTGCAGGGGCACGATCACCTCATCGGCGGCGGTCAGCCCGTTGAGGGTGAGCACACCCAGCGACGGCGGACAGTCGATGATCACGATGTCGAACTCGCCGCCGACCTTCTCCGAGGCTGCCAGTTTGGCCAGGGCCCGCTTCAGCGCGTATTCGCGACCGGCCCGCATCAGCAGCATGGCCTCGGCACCGGCCAGGTCGATATTGGCCGGCAGCAGGCTCATCCCCTCCGGTGTTTCCACCACCGCCGCATCCGGTTCGACCTCCCCGAGCAGCACCTCGTGCACCGACACCGGCAACTTGTCCGGATCGGTTCCCAGCGAGAATGTCAGGCACCCCTGCGGATCGAGATCCACCAGGAGAACCCGTTTACCCTCGCTGACGAATGCCGCCCCCAGCGAGGCAACCGTGGTCGTCTTGGCCACCCCACCCTTTTGGTTGGCCACTGCCAGTACTCGCGTCACGCCGACCATCCTTACAGGTTCGGGCAGAATCGGTGAGCGTGAGCGTCGGCAACCATCGTCTCGTCCTTCTCCGGCACGGCGAAACGGAATGGTCGCTGAGCGGTCAGCACACGGGGCGTACCGATATCGAGCTCACCGAAAATGGTCGCCAGCAGGCAAAACTGGCCGGCCTCACACTCGAACGCCTGGCTCTGGAGAACCCGATGGTCATCAGCAGCCCGCGCCGGCGGGCGGTGGCCACCGCCGAACTGGCCGGCCTGCGGATCGATGAGATCTCCCCGCTGCTGGCCGAGTGGGATTACGGCGACTACGAGGGCCTCACCACACATGAGATCCGCACCGAAACCCCGGGCTGGCTGCTGTGGACCTACGGTTGCCCGGGCGGGGAAAGCGTCGACCAGGTGAGTATGCGCGCCGATCAGGCGGTCGCCTACGCCCTGGACCATATGCCCGACCGGGATGTGGTGTTCGTCAGCCACGGCCACTTCTCCCGTTCGGTGGTCACCCGGTGGGTGGAGCAGCCACTGCGGGAGGGGGCACGCTACGGGTTCGGAACCGCGGCGGTATCGGTCTGCGGATTCGAGTACGGCCTGCGCCAGCTCTCCGCCCTGGGCCTGACCAGTCACCCGGTCACCGGCACGTGAGGTATCCACCCTCCTTCGTGCTGACCGCTCCGGCTGGCAGGGAGCTGGGCACAACCCTTGTCGCCGAGGGCATCCGGACCGGCTACCGGGATACCGACGCTGCTGCCGCCGCGCTGGCCGACGGATCAGCCGGGATCGTGGTGGGTGCGCTGCCATTCGATCTTCGGGCCCCGGCGGCCCTGCTGGTGCCGCACGGTATCGGAACAACGCTGCCCGGTGCCGGCACCGCCACGATGCCCGCGGTGCGGATCGACCAGACCCGGCCCGCCCCCGCGCTCCACCGATCCCGGGTCGAGTCGGCATTGCGGGCGCTGCGGGATCCGGGTAACCCGTTGCAGAAGGTGGTTCTGGCCCGGGCGCTGCGGCTGGTCGCCGACCGCCCGATGGACCCGTTGACCATCCTGCACCGGCTGATCGAGGCCGACCCCGCGGCTACCGGCTATCTGTCCGACCTGTCCCCGGCCGGCGGTGCGCACCTCGGGAGCGTTCTGGTCGGGGCCAGCCCCGAACTGCTGGTGGCCCGGACCGGTGATCAGGTGCTGTGTCAGCCGTTCGCCGGATCGGCCCCGCGGTCTGCCGACACCGACGCCGATGCGGCCAACGGAGCCGCCCTGGCCGCATCCGGCAAGGACCGGCACGAGCACCAACTGGTGGTCGACACCATGCGCGACTGCCTCGAACCGCTGTGCACCGGCCTGCGGGTTGCCACCGAACCACGGCTGAGCAGCACCGCCGCGGTCTGGCACCTGAACACTCCGATCCGTGGCACGCTGCGCCACCCCGGCACCACGGCCCTGGATCTGGCGTTGGCCCTGCACCCCACCCCGGCCGTCGGCGGAGTACCCACCGATATCGCCGTCGACACGATCGCCGAGGTCGAGGACGACCGCGGCTTCTACGCCGGGGCGGTCGGCTGGTGTGACAGCCGCGGCGACGGCCGCTGGATGGTGGCCATCCGCGGTGCCGAACTGTCGGCCGACCGCCGCACCGCGCTGGCCCGGGCCGGCGGTGGGATCGTGGCCGAGTCCGACCCCGATGACGAGGTCGCCGAGACCACCGCCAAATTCCGCACCATCCTGACCGCTTTGGGGGTACGCCCGTGAGTTCCGGCCCGAGAACGCTGATCCGGCCCGCCCGCCCCGGCGACGAGGCCACCATCGTGGCGATGATCCACCAGCTCGCCGAATTCGAGCGGGCTGTCGAGGAATGCACCGTGACCGAAACCCAGATCACCGAGGCACTTTTCGGCGCCGATGCGGTGGCCGGCTGCCATCTCGCCGAGGTCGACGGCGAGACGGCGGCGATGGCACTGTGGTTCCGGAACTTCTCCACCTGGGACGGTGTGGCCGGCCTGCACCTGGAGGATCTGTTCGTCCGGGAGCCGTTCCGCCGGCGGGGGCTGGCCCGCGCGTTGCTGTCCACGCTGGCCCGCGAATGCCTCCGGCGCGGCTACAGCCGACTGAGCTGGGCGGTACTGGACTGGAACACCGACGCCATCACGCTTTACGACGCGGTGGGGGGCCGACAGTTGTCGGAGTGGATCGCCTACCGGGTGTCCGGCCCCGAGCTGTCGGCGCTGGCCGGGTCGTAGACCAACCAGCGCAGGGTCGCGGGTGCGAACAGCAGCACCAGCGCTGCCGCCGCGACGACGGCGATCGGAATCCCGTAGAACCAGCGGTGCGAACCGACGGCGACGTACCAGGTCACCGGGAGCAGCAGCAGCTGGGCGAACACCGCGATACCGCGGCCCCAGCGCCGCCCGGTCCACAGCGCCCAGGCGGCCGTCAGCAACGCCGACCCGATCACCGCGAACCAGGCCGCGTTACCGAACCCGTTGACGATATGACGGTCGGCCCCGGTCAGTCCGCGGATCAGGAACACCACCGCACCCGTCACGCCGGCGGCACCCTCGAGCCCGACCAGGGCGGCAGCGGCCCGCACCGTCGTCGGGGGTGATGAGCTCATGGAGGCTTAAGCCGCCTTGGCCCGGCCGGTGATCTGCTGCAGCACGGCGGTGGCGATCCGGTCCGAGTCGCCGAACTGGGCCGCGTCGACTCCGATCAGCACCGGCCCGGTCGCGCGGTAGAGGGTGGAGCACTGGGCCTCACAGACCGCGAACGTCGCCCGGTCGAGGACCTGGGCGGTGATCGCCATCCCCGGTACTCCCAGCTCCGAGCAGGCGTTCAACGCCTTTCCGAGCCGGGTCAGGGCGGCCCGGGCGTCCGCCGAGGTCGGATACACCGCGACCGCCTGGGTGACGGTACGGTTCGCCGGACCGGGATAGGAGACCGACCGGAACTGGCTGTAGCCACCGGAGAAGGCGACGTCCTGGTTGTACACACCGTGGCACTGGCTCGGGTACTGCGCGTCGTACTGGTGCTGGCCGCCCGGCCGGTCGACCGGGGCGGCCGCCGCGAGATCGGCATTACCGGCGATCACGCGCACCTCATCGACACTGAGGAGCAACGGGTCGATGTCGGGGGCGGCGTTGGCCGCCTGCGCCGCACCAAGCTGCAGGCAGGCCATCATCACCGCCGCGATGACCAGAGCGAGCAGGCGGGGCGCTGTGTTGCTCACAGCCGTACTTTTCGCAGCCACATGCCATCTCCCTCCGGGGCAGCCCCGAGTGTAGTTGCACCCCACGAGCACCCGATTGATCACTAGGCTGACCATCCGTGCGCGCCGTGCTGATCGTGAACCCGAACGCCACCTCCACCACGCCGGCCGGTCGCGATCTTCTCGCCCATGCGTTGGAGAGCCGCCTGGACCTTTCGGTCACCCACACCGACCATCGGGGGCACGCCATCGAGATCGCCGAAGCCGCCAAGCGGGACGGAATCGACGTGATCATCGTGCACGGCGGCGACGGCACGGTGAACGAAGTGGTCAACGGCCTGCTGGGGGCACCCGGCCCGAGCCGGCCCGCCGCCGACACCCTGCCCGCCGTCGCCGTCGTCCCCGGCGGGTCGGCAAACGTCTTTGCCCGCGCCCTCGGTATCAGCCCGGACCCCATCGAAGCCACCAACCAGCTGATCGACCTGCTCGGAGAGCACCGGCCGCCCGGCCCATGGCGACGTATCGGCCTGATGGACTGCGCTGAGCGCTGGTCGGTGTTCACCGCCGGACTTGGTGTCGACGGGGATGTGGTGGCCGCGGTGGAGGCCCAGCGGGCCAAGGGCCGGAAGGTGACCGCGGCCCGTTATATCCGCATCGCGGTGCGGGAGATGCTCGGCAGCGTCCGGGCCGAACCACTGCTGACGCTGGAGCTGCCGGGGCGCGACCCGCAACCGGGGGTGCATTTCGCATTCGTCTCCAACGCCAGCCCCTGGACCTACGCCAACGCCCGGCCGGTGTGGACCAATCCGGGCACCACCTTCGAGGGCGGGCTGGGTGTTTTTGCCGTCACCGGTATGAATGTCATCGCCAACCTGCTGGTGGTACGCCGGATGCTGGCCCGTCAGGCCGAGATCAAAGGCCGGAACCTGATCCGCGAGGATGACCTGCCATGGGTGCGCCTCACCTCCGCCGAACCGATCGCCTGCCAGGTGGACGGTGATTTTCTCGGGACACGCACCGAGATGACATTCACCGCGGTTCCGGAGGCTCTGATGGTGGTGGCACCGCCGCCCATTGCCGACTGACCAGCGTTTTTGAACGGACGTGAGTCGAAGTTTAGTACACTGCGGGGTGGCCCTTCACACCGGCCCGGGAAGTGACATTGCCCACGGTTCGTTTAAGCCCCATTGACTTCCCTCGGACCTGTGACAACATCGTCATAACAGTGCAACAACGATTGTGTGTGCGCGGGTTAACAGTTGGAGACACGGGGCTTGCCCCTGGTTTCAGTGCGCACAGACCAGAAAAGGAGTAGCGACAGATGGATTGGCGCCACAAGGCGGTCTGCCGGGACGAGGATCCGGAACTGTTCTTCCCCGTCGGCAACAGCGGTCCTGCTCTCGCTCAGATCGCCGATGCGAAAATCGTCTGCAACCGCTGCCCGGTGGTCACCGAGTGCCTGTCCTGGGCACTGGAATCCGGACAGGATGCCGGGGTGTGGGGCGGTATGAGCGAGGACGAGCGTCGCGCCCTCAAGCGCCGCAACGCCCGGACCCGGGCACGCACGGGCGTCTGATCACACCGACCTCATCGCGGCCCCGGCATCAGCCCGGGGCCGCGATTTTTTTGCGGCCGATCGGCACCTGCAGCACCGCGTCGGTGCCGCCACCGGGCGCCGGCCGCATCTCCAGCCGGCCGTCCAATTCGGCCGATACCAGAGTTTGAACGATCTGCAGGCCAAGCCGGTCGGAGTCCTCCAGCCTGAATCCGGCCGGCAGCCCGCACCCGTCGTCGTGGACGACGATGTCCAGCGACCGCGCCGATCTGTTGGCCCGGATCACCACCCGGCCGGGCTCAGCAGCCCGATCGGGCACCTGTCCGAAGCCGTGCTGGACAGCATTCTGGACCAACTCGGTGACCACCATCACCAGCGCGGTGGCCCGCTCGGCGTCGAGCACTCCCAGCACGCCCTCCCGGTTGATCCGGATCGGGCTGCCGAGGCGGACCACATCGTTCATCACCGGCAGAATGCGGTCCACCACCGCGTCGAGATCGACCTCCTCGTCCACCGAGATCGACAACGCCTCGTGGACCTCCGCGATGGCCGCCACCCGGCGCAGCGAGTCCAGCAGGGCGTCGCGACCCTCGGGATTGGCGGTGCGCCGGGATTGGAGCCGGAGCAGCGCGGCGACGGTCTGCAGGTTGTTCTTGACCCGGTGATGGATCTCCCGGATCGTGGCGTCTTTGGACAGCAGCGCGCGGTCGCGGCGTTTGATCTCGGTGACATCGCGCACCAGCACCGCCGCTCCCGCAGACTCCCCGTCGGTGATCAGCGGCAGAATCCGGAACAGCACGGTCGCGCCACCCGCGTCCACCTCCAGCCGCATACCCGACCCGCCGGCCAGGGCCGCACCGATATGTTCGGCCAGTTCCGTGGCCTCGAACGGGTCGGAGATCAGCGGGCGGGTGGCGGTCAGGAGGGCATGTCCCTCCAGTTCGGCGGTCAGACCCATCCGGTGGTAGGCCGAGAGCGCATTCGGGCTCGCGTAGCTGACCACACCATCGACGTCGAGGCGGATGAAACCGTCTCCCACCCGCGGACTGGATCGTGACACCGCCGACTGCCCGATATTCGGGAAGGTGCCTTCCGACACCATGTCCAGGAGTGTCGCCGCACAGTCCAGATAGGCCGTTTCCAACCGCGATGACGTTCGTCGGCCGTCCGGTACGGTCTGCCGGGTCAGCAGCGCCACCACCTCACCGCCGTAGCGCACCGGGACCGTTCCGAGCAGGCCCGCCTCGCCCACGACGGTGCCCACCGAATCGGTGATCAGCATGGTGGGGGCGGTATTGGGTCGGCACTGCGCCACGCAGACCACCGCGCCGTTCCCGCCATCCCCGCGACGGACCCACATCAGCAGATCACCGAAGGACATATCGGCGAGCAATTGCCACTCGCCGACCAGAGCATGCAGGTGGTCCACCACCTCGCCGGGCAAATCGGTGTGCTCGGCGAGTAGCTCACCGAGGGTGGACATCGCGGTCGGCTAGTCGTCGATGACGGCGATCAGGTGACCGGCCTGGATGACATCGCCCACCGCCACGTTGACCTCGGTGATGGTGCCGGCTATCTCGGCCAGCACCGGAATCTCCATTTTCATCGACTCCAGCAGAACCAGGACCTCGCCGGGACCGATCCGGTCGCCCTCGCTGACCACGACCTCCAGCACACTGGCCACGATCTCGGCGCGCACATCCTCGGCCATGTCATCCTCACTCGAAAGCTCAGTCGAAAGCTCATTCGAAAGCTCTGCCCTGTGGCTCTATCGAACCACAACACCGGTTCGGCGACCGGTTCCGCCGCCGTGCGAGAATGGGAGAAATTCCTGATCATTCGGAGGTAGAACCATGGCCAAGCGCGGCCGGAAGAAGCGTGACCGTAAGCACAGCAAGGCCAACCACGGCAAGCGGCCCAACTCCTGATTCTCCCGGTCAGCCCCGCCGGATGATGGTGGTGCGGCTGATCTCCAGTCGCACCCGTTCGACGAGGTGGGCCGGTGCCCTCTCGCCGCTGCACTTGGTCGCGATCAGCTTCTTGATGCGCTCCTCCACGCCGTAGTGGCGCAGGCAGGCGGGGCATTCCTCGAGATGCCGGCGCAGCTCTTCCCGGCTGCCGTCGGTGACCTCCCCGTCCAGCAGGGCCCAGACCTGGCGGATCACCAGCGAGCAGTCGGCGTGGCCGGGGTCCGGGTCCAGGTGGGGATCGTCGATGCTCACGGAGTCACCTCCTGGGCCTCGTCCTGGGCCTCCCCCTGAGCCTCGTCCCGGCCCCGGAGGAAGCCGCGGTCGCGGGCCACATCGCCGAGCAGCGTCCGCAACTGGCGCCGACCCCGGTGCAGGCGGGACATCACGGTCCCGATCGGTGTTTCCATGATCTCAGCGATCTCCTTGTACGGCAGGCCCTCGACGTCAGCTAGGTACACCGCGAGCCGGAACTCTTCTGGTAACGCCTGGAGCGCCTCTTTGATTTCGCTGTCCGGCATATTTTCCAGTGCCTCGACCTCCGCCGAGCGCAATCCGGTCGATGAGTGCTCGGCGTTGGCGGCCAACTGCCAGTCGGTGATCGCCTCGGTGGGGTACTCGGCGGGCCGGCGTTGCTTCTTGCGGTAGGTGTTGATGTAGGTGTTGGTCAGAATCCGGTACAGCCAGGCCTTGAGGTTGGTGCCCTCCCGGAAGGACCGGAACGCCGCATAGGCCTTGACCATGGTTTCCTGCAGCAGGTCCTCGGCGTCGGCGGGATTGCGGGTCATCCGCAGGGCGCCGCCGTACAGCTGGTCCATCAGCGGGATCGCGTCCCGCTCGAACCGTGTGGTCAGCTCCGCATCGGATTCCTGGCGGCCCTCGTCGGCGGGCTCCTCGTTTTCATCCATTGGACACTGATCCTAGGCTGTGGGGCATGGCAACGTTCACCGGCAAGACCATGTTCATCTCCGGCGCCAGCCGCGGTATCGGCTTGGCGATAGCCAAGCGCGTCGCCGCTGACGGCGCGGCAGTCGCCCTGGTGGCCAAGACCACCGAACCGCATCCCAAACTTCCCGGGACCATCTACACCGCCGCCAAGGAGATCGAGGAGGCCGGCGGTCAGGCACTGCCGATCGTCGGCGATATCCGCGACGGCGACTCGGTGGCCGCCGCGGTGGCCAAGGCGGTGGAACAGTTCGGCGGTATCGACATGTGTGTCAACAACGCCAGCGCGATCAACCTCGGCTCCATCGAGGACGTCCCACTGAAACGCTTCGATCTGATGAACGGGATCGAGGTGCGCGGGACCTACGCGGTGTCGCAGGCCTGCATCCCGCATATGAAGGGCCGGGCCAACCCGCACATCCTCACCCTCTCCCCGCCGGTCCGGCTGGAGCCCAAATGGCTCAAGCCGACCCCCTATATGATGGCGAAATACGGTATGACGTTGTGCGCGTTGGGCATTGCCGAGGAGATGCGCGACGCGGGCATCGCCTCGAACACGCTGTGGCCGCGCACCATGATCGCCACCGCGGCGGTGCAGAACCTGCTCGGCGGCGATGAGTCCATGAAACGTTCCCGCAAGCCGGAGGTCTACGCCGACGCCGCCTACGCGGTGATGAGCCGCCCGGCCCGCGAGTACACCGGGCACACACTGCTGTGCGAGGACGTACTGCTCGAAGCCGGTGTCACCGACCTGTCGGCCTATGACTGCATTCCCGGTTCGGACCTGGGTGTGGACCTGTGGGTGGACAGCGCCAACCCGCCCGGCTACTCCCAGCCCTAGCCCCTCCGGCCGAAGCGACGCCGGCCGTGGCCGGCGAACGCCCGCATCACCGCCAGGGCGAAGCGGCTCTGCTTTTTGGGCGAGGAGTACCAGAGCAGCTCTGAGCGCTGGGCGGGCAGTCGCGGGGCGGTGATGGCCTGCTGGCGGCAGAACTTGATCAGCCCGGCGGCACCGCCCCCGCGGTAGCCGATACCGGAGTCCTTCCAGCCGCCCATCGGCAGCGCATGACAGAAGACATTGGCCATCGCGTCATTGACGTTGACCGCGCCGGCCTCCAACCGGCGGGCGATCCGCTCACCGCGCTCGGTATCGCCGGTCCACACCGATGCCGACAGCCCGTATACCGAGTCATTGGCCAGCCGGACGGCCTCCTCCTCGTCGGCAACCTTGACCACCGGCAGGGTCGGCCCGAAGGTCTCCTCGGCCATACACGTCATGGCCGGGTCGGCGTCGGCGAGCACGGTCGGCTGGAAGAAGGTGCCGACCCCGGTCGGTTTACCACCGGCCACCACCCTGGCGCCGGCCGTGGTGGCCTCCGCGACGTGCCGCTCGACGATATCGCGCTGGGCGGGGGTGGCCATGGCGCCGGTGTCGTAGCTGAATCCGCCCCCGGTTTCCTGGCCCTGCGCTACCGAGCGGACCTTCTCGGCGAGCTTCGCGACGAACTCGTCGTAGATCGGGGCCTCCACGAAAACCCGTTCCACCGAGATGCACACCTGACCGGAGTTGAACATCCCGCCCCAGGCGATACCGTTGGCGGCCCGCTCCAGATCGGCGTCGGACAGCACGATCGCCGGGTCTTTTCCGCCCAGCTCGAGACTGCACGGAATCAGCCGCTCGGCACAGGCCACCGCGACCTTGCGGCCGGTCGCCGTCGACCCGGTGAAGTGGACGAAGTCGCAGTTCTCGATCACCGCCGCACCGGTATCGCCGTACCCGGTGACCAGTCCGAATACCGGCGGTGCGCCGATCTCGGTCCAGCCCCGGGCGAGTTCGACCGCCGACAGTGGCGTGACCTCCGACGGTTTGAGCAGTACCGCGGCCCCGGCGGCCAGTGCGGGCACCAAATCCAGTGCCAGCATCGCCAGCGGGAAATTCCACGGCTCGATCATGCCCACCAGCGGGTAGGGCCGGAAGGCGGTGGTGAGTTTCTTGACCCGGAACAACGGGCTGTGCGCCTTGGGATGCCGGTCGGCGAGGAACTCCTCGGCGTGTCCGGCCCAGTAGTTGATGGAGTCGGCCAGGGTGATCGGCTCGATGGCGGCGTCGATCCTGGATTTGCCGGTTTCCGACATCAGCACGTCGGTGAGGTGGTCGGTGTTGTCGAGGATCCAGTCCTGCCATTTGAGCAGCCAGGCCTTGCGGCCGCGGGGGCCGATGGCCTCCCACTCGGTCTGGAACAGTCGCAGTTCGCGCGCCCGTGCGGCCACCGCGTCGCGACCGTCGATGGGCACCGAACCGGTGATCCGGCCGTCGGCGGGGTTGTGCACCGTGATGGTGTCGGCCTTCGGTTCAACTGCGGTCATCGCGCCGGGTCCTCTCGCTGGTCAGCCTGACCCGATGCTATCCCCACCCCGGCCGCTAGAACAGACCGACCGGTTGGTTGCCCCGGTCGGCGGGGGCGATGAGCTCCGGGCCGTTGTTGCCCACCTTGTTGACCAGTGTCGAGACCTCCCGCATTCCGATACCGCCGATATCCGGCGGTGCCGCCAGCAGGTCCGCGGGGGCCGGGGCGTCGGGATCCAGCCAGCGGTCCCAGTCCCGTTCGGCGACGACCAGCGGCATCCGGTCGTGCACTCGGGCCAGCTCGCCCACCGCGTCGGTGGTGACGATCGCGGCGGTCAGCGCCGGTGCCCCGGCGCCGGGATCTGATCGGCCGGGTCCCCAGGCCGACCACACCCCGGCCACCAGCAGCGGCCGGCCGTGGGTGCCGAACATGTAGTACGGCGTCTTACCCGGCCGCTCGGCACGACGCATCCACTCGTAGTAGCCGTCCATCGGCACCAGACAGCGCTGAGACCGGGCCGCCGAACGGAACGCCGGCGAGGTGGTCAGCTTCTCGGCGCGGGCATTGATCAGCTGGGCTTTCACCCTCGGCCTGCCGTCGGCGCCCGCCTTCACCCAGGTCGGCAGCAACCCCCACCGCATCAGCCGGATCCGCCGGGTGGCCCGGTCGTCGGGCTGGTCATGGCAGGCGACCACCGCAGCGATGGCGGTGGTGGGGGCGACGTTGTAATTCGGTGTCCAGTTCGCCGCCCCGATCTCGTCGGCGGCGCCGATCCGGGCGGCCAACCGGGCCGGATCGGTGGTGACGGCGAAACGTCCGCACATGGACCCATCATGACAGGGCAGGATGGTGTCCTGTGAGCGCGCAATTGTGGACGGCACCCTACGCCCCGGATGGTGTCCGCGCGACGGTCTCGATTCCGGGTTCGAAGTCGATGACCAATCGCGCACTGATCCTGGCCGCGCTGGCCGCTACGCAGGGCGGCGGACCCTCGCATATCGGCGGAGCGCTGCGCAGCCGCGACACCGATCTGATGATCGGCGCGTTGCGGACGCTCGGTTTCACCGTCGACGGTGGCGGCTCCGATGTGACCGTGGGTGGCGCCCCGCAGCCCGGGCCCGCGGTTCGCATCGACTGCGGGCTGGCCGGCACGGTACTGCGGTTCGTACCGCCGCTGGCCGCCCTCGGCGGGCGGGACGTGGTTTTCGACGGTGACGAACAGGCCCGCGCCCGGCCCATCGCCCCACTGCTCGACGGTCTGCGCGGGCTCGGCGTCGAGATCGACGGCGCCGGACTGCCGTTCACCGTGCACGGCCGCGGTGGCGCATCCGGCGGCACCGTGCGTATCGACGCCTCGGCCTCTTCACAGTTCGTCTCCGGGCTGCTGTTGAGCGGGGCGGCGCTGCGCGACGGGCTGACAGTGGTCCACACCGGCACCTCGGTGCCGTCCGCCCCGCATATCGCGATGACCGTCGCGATGCTGGCTGAGACCGGGATACCGGTGGACGATACGGCCGCCAACCGGTGGCGGGTGCCTCCGGGCCGGGTGGCCGCGCACAACTGGGCGATCGAACCGGACCTGTCCAATGCGCTGCCGTTCGCCGCGGCCGCCGTGGTGACCGGCGGCCGGGTCCGGATCACCGGCTGGCCGACCCTCAGCGTCCAGCCGGCGCCGATCATCCTCGCCATCCTGCGACTACTGGGTTGCACGGTTGTCCATAAGGGTGGGCCTACCGACCCGGAATCCGGTCTGGCGGTCTACGGCCCGGACGGCTATCCCGGCTTCGATATGGATCTGCACGAGGTCGGCGAGCTGACCCCGTCGGTGGCGGCGCTGGCGGCGCTAGCCGAGCCCGGTTCGGTCTCGCGACTGACCGGTATCGCCCACCTGCGCGGCCATGAGACCGACCGGCTGGCCGCGCTGACCGCGGAGATCACCGGCCTCGGCGGTAACTGCACCGAAACCGACGACGGCCTGGTGATCACCGCCGGGCCACTGCACGGCGGCGTCTGGCATTCCTATGCCGACCATCGAATGGCCACCGCCGGGGCGATCATCGGGCTGCGGGTACCCGGGATCCTGGTCGAGGACATCGGCACCACCGCCAAGACCGTGCCGGATTTCCCGGGCCTGTGGGCGGGCATGCTGGCCGGCCCGCGGCCGGAAGGACACCGTTGAGTTCCCCTCGCCGGCAACGCGAGTACGACGAGTCCGATGTGCATATCCGGGCCGGCCGCGGATCCCGTCCGCGCACCAAGACCCGGCCAGAACATGCCGACGCCGAACCGGCCATGGTTGTCACGGTGGACCGCGGCCGCTGGGGCTGTGTCCTCAAACGCGACCCGCAGCGCGGGGTGACGGCCATGCGGGCCCGCGAACTGGGCCGCACCCCCATCGTCGTGGGCGACGAGGTCGAGGTGGTCGGCGATCTGTCCGGGCGTCCCGACACCCTGGCGCGGATCGTCCGCCGCGGCCACCGCCGGACGGTGCTGCGCCGCACCGCCGACGACACCGACCCGACCGAACGGGTGGTGGTGGCCAACGCCGACCAGATGATGGTGGTGGCGGCGCTGGCCGACCCGCCGCCGCGCACCGGATTCGTGGACCGCGCACTGATCGCGGCCTACACCGGGGGCCTGCGCCCCATCCTGTGTCTGACCAAGCCCGACCTCGCTCCGGCGGAACCGTTCGCCGCGCAGTTCGCCGATCTCGACCTCGTCGTGGTCACCGCCGGCCGCGACCGGCCGATCGACGAGATCCGGGGGCTGCTGACCGGGCATGTCACCGTGCTGCTGGGCCACTCCGGGGTGGGCAAGTCCACCCTGGTCAACCGGCTCGTGCCGAGCGCCGACCGGGCCATCGGGACGGTATCCGGTGTCGGCAAGGGCCGGCACACCTCGACCCAGTCGGTGGCGCTTGCGCTACCCGGCGGCGGCTGGGCGGTCGACACCCCCGGGGTACGGTCGTTCGGTCTGGCCCATATCCGGCCCGACGACGTGCTCCTGGCGTTCTCGGATCTGGGTGAGACGATCACCGACTGTCCGCGCGGGTGCGGACACCTGGGACCGCCGGCGGACCCCGAATGCGCCCTCGACGCCCTGACCGGACCGGCGGCCCGACGGGTCGAGGCTGCCAGGCGCCTGCTCGGGGCGCTGGCCGAACAGAGGAGAACCATGTGAGCACCACGGTCGGGAACGTCCCGCTGATCACCCTCAACGACGGAAACCGGATCCCGCAGCTGGGCCTCGGGGTGTTCCAGATCCCACCCGAGGAGACCGCCGCTGCGGTCCGCAACGCGCTGGAGGTGGGCTACCGCCATATCGACACCGCGCAGATGTACGGCAACGAACAGGGCGTCGGTCGGGGTATCCGCGAGTCCGGCGTGGATCGGGCGCAGGTGTACCTCACCAGCAAGCTCAACAACGGATTCCACCGTCCCGACGACGCCCGCCGCGCCTTCGATGAGACGCTGGCCGCACTCGGCACCGACTACGTCGACCTGTTCCTCATCCACTGGCCGTTACCGACCCGCTACGACGGCGACTTCGTCTCCACCTGGCAGACCCTCGAGGAGTTCAAGACCGAGGGCCGGGCCCGCAGCATCGGGGTGTCGAACTTCCAGATCCACCATCTTCAGGAACTCGCCCGGGAAACCGCGACCACCCCGGCGGTCAACCAGATCGAGGTGCACCCGTACTTCGGTAACGACGAGGTGCGCGCCTACGGCGTCGAACACGATATCGCCACCGAGGCCTGGTCGCCGATTGCCCAGGGCAAGGTGCTCGGCGATCCGGTGGTGGCCCGGATCGCCCGGGCCACCGGCGCCCACCCGGCCCAGGTGGTGCTGCGCTGGCATATCGAGCGCGGCGACATCGTGTTCCCGAAAACGGTTCACCCGCAACGGATGAAGGAGAACTTCGAGATCTTCGACTTCGAGATCAACGATGAGGAGATCGAGGCGCTCACCGCGCTGAACCGGGGCGGGGCCGGCCGACTCGGACCCGACCCCGATACCTTCGACTACATCCCGAGCTGACGGGCCCCGGCCTGAGGTTCCCGGCGACGGCTGCGCACCGCCGCCAGCGCGGTCTTCAGCCCGCGCCCGCGCTCCTCGACGGCAAGCACATCGAACATCCGCTCGCTGTGTGTCTCCGGGGCGTCGTCGGCGGTGGCACGCAGGAAGCGGTCCGGTAGCGACAGTTTGGCGATGGTGCGCCAGGTCTTGGCGTACTGCACCAGCATCGGCCCGCTGGTGTAGGGCAGGTCGTACTTCTCACAGAGCTGCCGGACCCGCACCGAGATCTCGGCCAGCCGGTAGCTGGGGAGATTCGGATAGAGGTGATGCTCGATCTGATAGGACAGGTTGCCGGTCATGAACGCCATGGCCCGGCCGGCGTTGATATTGGCGCTCCCGAGCATCTGGCGCAGATACCACTGCCCCTTGCCCTCGTCTTCGACGTCGGCGGCGGTGAACTTCTCCGCTCCGTCGGGGAAGTGTCCGCAGAAGATCACCGCGTTGGCCCAGATATTGCGGATGACGTTTGCCAGCGCGTTGCCCTTGGCGGTGGCCGCGAAACCCGACTGGCCCCGCACCCACGGCGACAGCGCGGTCAGCGCCGGATAGATCAGATAGTCCTTGGCCAATTGGCGACCGGTCTTGACGCCGAACTCGCGTAACCGCACCACCGTCGCGGCCCGGGTTTCGGGTGCCAGGATCTTGCGGACCTCCAGATGCTGCATACCGATTCCCCATTCGAAACCGGCGGCCAGCACGGTGTTGATGGGCAGGTTGAGAATATTGCGCGGTTTCCACGGCTCATCCCGGGTGACCCGAAGCACCCCGTAGCCGACGTCATCGTCCATACCCAGCACATTGGTGTACTTGTGGTGGGCCACATTGTGGGTGATCCGCCAGTGTTTGGCCGCCCCCACCATGTCCCATTCCCAGGTCGAGGAGTGGATCTCCGGGTCGTTCATCCAGTCCCACTGCCCGTGCAGGACGTTATGGGCGATCTCCATATTCTCGATGATCTTCGCCAGCGCGAGCGTGCCGGTGCCGGCCCACCACGCCAACCGCCGTGAGCTGAGCGCCAGCAGTAGCCGGCCGGCCACCTCCAGGGCCCGCTGGGCGACGATCGCCCGGTGGATGTAGCGGGCATCGCGTTCGCCGAGGGACTCCTCGACATCGTCGCGGATGGTGTCGAGTTCGGCCGCCAGGGATTCGATATCGGCGTCGGTCAGGTGGGCGAAGGCCTCGACATCGGAGATCGCCATCAGATATCCACCACACAGTCTCCGCTCGGTGCCGTCACACAGGTTTGCACCCGGCTGCCCGGCTCGTAGTCGACGCCGGTCCGCAGATCGCGGACCCGTCCTTCCACCAAGCTCACCACACAGGTGTGGCAGATGCCCATCCGGCAGCCGAACGGCATGAGAACACCCGCCTGCTCGCCCGCGTCCAGCACCGAGGTCGCCGCATCGCATACCCGGGTTGTCGCGCTGCGGGCGAAGGTGACGGTGCCACCCGCGCCGGGGCGGGCCGGCCGCGCGGCGGCGAACCGCTCCAGGTGCAGCCGATCACCGAGACCCGCACCGGCCCAGTGTTTCTCGGCTGCGGTGAGCAGACCTTCCGGACCGCAGGCCCAGGTGTGCCGGTCGCGCCAGTCCGGCACCGGCCCGGCGATACCGGAAATATCGAGACGGCCCCGGCTCCGGGTGGTCCGCACGGTGAGCCGGTACCCCGGTTTCTCGCGCTGCAGCGCGGCGAGCTCGTCGGCGAACATCACGTCGGCGGCGGTCGGGACCGAGTGCAGGTGCACGATATCGCCGATGGTGTCCCGGCGGCGCATGGTGCGCAGCATGGACATCACCGGGGTGATTCCCGAGCCCGCGGTCAGGAACAGCACCGCCTCGGGCGGGGGATCCGGCATGACGAAGTTGCCCTGTGGTGCGGCCAGCCTGATGACGGTGCCGGGACGGACACCGCCGACGAGGTGGGTGGACAGGAAGCCCTCCGGCATCGCTTTGACGGTGATGGTGACGGTGCGCGACCCGCCGGGCCGCGCGGCGGTGCGTGGCGCCGAGGTCAACGAGTAGGACCGCCACCGCCAGCGGCCCCGCACCGGTAACCCGATTCCGATGTACTGACCGGGCCGGTGGTCGAAGCCGAAGCCCCAGCCCGGTTTGATCACCAGGGTGGCCGAATCCGGCGTCTCGGGATTGACCTGCACGATCCGCCCGCGCAGCTCGCGCGCCGACCACAGTGGGTTGACCAATTTGAGGTAGTCATCGGGCAACAGCGGCGTGGTGGCCGGGCCGATCAGGGCCCGCATCGCCGCGCCGAGATGAACCCGGGTCTTCACAGAACCGACGGTACCGCAATCCGTGGCGGCGCCTCCTTCAGAGCAGCTCCAGCAGGAACGGCAGCTCCTGGGTGGCATACCAGGCCAGGTCGTGGTCCTGGGCATCTCCCACGGTCAGTTCGGCATCCTCATCACCGAGGTCGGCCTCATCGATCACCGCGATGGCGGCGCGCACCGCCGGCTCGGCGGCGGGATTGTCCACATAGACGGCCGCCACCTGATCCACAACCACCGGCCCGCTCAACCGCACGACGGCATCGTCGAGATCGGGTCGCAAGGTGGCGGTGCCGGCCGGAGCATCGGCCACCACCACCGCACGGCGCAGCGGCATCACATCGTCGGCGTCGGCGCAGAGCAGCCGCAACGACGCCCGGGCGGCCTCACCGAGGGCCACCTCGGCGAGTTCCTCGTCATCACCTTCGGCATAGGACTCCCGCAGTGTCGGGGTGACCGCGAACGCGGTACCGCTGCGCGGCTGCCAGGATCCCTCGGCCACCAGCTCGGCCAGCATCGGCAGTGTCGCCGGGATGTAGACCCGCATCGCGTCAGACTAACGGCCGTTCTCCCGGTCGCCCACCAAGGTGGTGGCGAAATCAGGCACGTAGGTGGCCAGGTCACGCGGCGGCCGCCGGTAGTTGCCGATCTGCGGCCGCTTGGGCAGCTCCACCTTCTCCGGCTCGACATCCGCGTAGGGGATGCTGGACAGCAGGTGCGAGATCATGTTGAGCCGGGCGTGTTTCTTGATATGGGACTCGACCACGAACCAGGGACTCGCCGGGGTGTCGGTGTGGATCATCATGTCGTCTTTGGCGCGGGAGTAGTCCTCCCAGCGGTAGATCGACTCCATATCCATCGGGCTGAGCTTCCAGCGCCGCAGCGGATCGTTCAGCCGCGACTTGAACCGCCGCAGCTGCTCCTCCTCGGACACCGAGAACCAGTACTTGCGCAGCAGGATTCCGTCGTCGATGAGCATCTGCTCGAAGATCGGGCACTGGCGCAGAAACAGGGCCTCCTCCTGGGGTGTGCAGAACCCCATCACCCGCTCCACCCCGGCGCGGTTGTACCAGGAGCGGTCGAACAGCACGATCTCCCCACGGGTGGGCAGATGCTCGATATAACGCTGGAAGTACCACTGCCCCCGTTCCCGATCGGTCGGGGCGGGCAGCGCGGCGATGCGGACCGAACGCGGGCTGAGGTATTCGGTGATCCGCTTGATCGTCCCCCCCTTGCCGGCGGCGTCACGGCCCTCGAAGACGACGACCACCCGGGCGCCGGTCGCCCGGACCCACTCCTGAAGTTTCACCAGCTCGATTTGCAGACGGAAAAGCTCCGCTTCGTACACCCCGTTGGAGATTTTGCGGGCTTTCGTCTTGGAGGACGGGTTCTTCGCCATCGGCGAATCCTACGACGCGGGACGCCTCACAGAGCGGCCTCGGTGAACTCCCCCAGGGATTCGCCGAGCAACTCGGGGAACACCTCGACATCGGACATCGCGTCCCGGTCGGCGTTGATGCCGAAGTACACCATCCCGCAGTACGACGTCACCCCGATCGCCAGCACCTGATCGTGGAGCAGCGGCGGGACAGCGTAGGTCTCCAGCAGTTTCGCGCCGGCGATGTACATCTGCGACTGCGGTCCGGGAACATTGGTGATCAGCAGGTTGAACTGCCGCGGCGGATACTGGGTGGCCACCCGGGTCCCCATCGCGTGCAGGGTGGGCGGGGGGAAACCGGACAGTGTCACGATGGTGCGCGCGTCCACCAGACTGGCGACCGCGGAGTGCGACTCGGTGAGGTGTGCGACCTGGGACAGCCGGACCACCGGGTTGCTCTCGCCGACCGGCAGGTCGATCAGGAAGGGATCCACCTCGCTGATCGCCTGGCCGGGGCCGGCCGGGAACTCGTCGTCGGGGTAGACCGATGTGGGTGCCATCGCCCGCACGGTCAGGTTCGAGGACACCGGCTCGCCCCGGGACAGCAGCCAGTTGCGCAGTGCCCCGGCTATCACCGTCAGCACCACATCGTTGACATCGCAGTCGTAGCGGACCCGGAGCCGGCGGAAGTCGGCCAGCGGCGCGGAGGCGACGGTGAAGCGGCGATGCCGGGAAACCTTGGTGTTCAGCGGACTCGGCGGGGCGTTGCGCCGAGCCACCCGACCGGCCACATCGGCGGCCCGGCGCACCAGTTGGGCGAGTTCACCGGTGTTGGTCGCGATATCGACGGCGGTCGAGCGCAGCGCCTGCAGCTCCTGACCCGGGCGGGCCAGCCAGTCCGCCAGCGCCTCCGCGATGAGACGCCCGTCCGACGGCTCCCGGACCGGAAGCCAGATGTCCTCGTCCATCTCAGCCGGGCGACGGCTGCGGTCGGCGATGACATGGCCGATCTCGCAGGCCGTCATTCCGTTGATCAGCGCCTGATGGGATTTGATGAACAGGGCCAGCCGGTTCCGTTCCAGACCCTCGATGAGGTACATCTCCCAGAGCGGCCGGGTCCGATCCAGCGGTCGGCCGGCCAGCCGGGACACCAGATCGTGTAGTTGGGCGTCGGTTCCGGGAGACGGCAGGGCCGACCGCCGCACGTGGTAGGTGATATCGAAGTCGGGGTCGTCGATCCACACCGGCCGCGCGATGCCCAGCGTGACCTCGCGCACCTTCTGCCGGTACCGGGGCGTCTGCGGCAGCCGGCGCTCCACGGTCTCCAGCAGCGTCTCGTAGCTGAGCCCGCCGCGCGGGCGCCGCAGGATGGACAGCGAGCCCACGTACATCGGCGTCGCGGTGTTCTCCCGCTGGTAGAACGCCGCGTCCGAAGGCGACAGCCGGGTCACCATGGCCCCGGCATATCCTCAGTCACGCTGCCACGGTAGCGGCACCGTGGGGGGGCGGATCAGCGAACTCCGCCCGGAACGAGGGCCGAAGCGATGAGAAGCAATGAGTTGCCCTTCCCCGTGGAGACGCCTGCTGGGATGGCCATATACTGCGCACGACCATACTACGTTCGACCGCCGTGAGCCGGGCACGTGTCGGGCGGGCCCACAGTATCGAGATCCCCGTCCGATTCGGGCGGCCACGGTATGTGACCTATTCCAGACGGACAGGACGGACGGCGGCAATGGACACCCAATCGGGCGACGCGGCCGCCACTACCGGCCGCAAACCGGTTCCGGACGTGACCGTTTCAGCCGTTGTGTGTGCGTACACCGATGCCCGCAGAGCCCTGCTGGACAGCTCGATCGACGCGATACTCGAGCAACTGGGCTCCGAGGACCAACTGGTGGTCGTCATCGACTACAACGATCAACTCCTGGAACGCATCCAGCGGAAATACGGTCGGCGGGCGACGGTGGTTCCCAACACGAACGATCGGGGCATCTGCGGTGCAAGGAATTCCGGCATCGCGGCCTCAAAACGGGCCGTTGTCGCGTTCGTCGATGATGACGCACAGATACAGCCCGGTTGGCTGGAACGTCTCCGCGAGGATTATCGCGATCCGACTGTCGCCGGGGTGGGCGGTAACGCGCAACCGGTTTGGCCGGCCGAACGGCCACCATGGTTCCCGGCAGAGTTCGATTGGGTGGTGGGGTGCAGCCACCGGGGCCTTCCGGTCACACCGACACCGGTCCGCAATCTGCTGGGTTGCAATATGTCGTTTCGCCGGACCGCACTGAACGATGTCGGGGGTTTCAATTCGCGGATCGGACAGGTGGGTACCAATCTCGTTCGGTGTGACGAGACCGAGCTGTGCATCCGGCTCAATCAGACCTCGCCGGCCTCCCTGCTGCTGCTGGACCCGGCGATCAAGGTGCGCCACTGGGTGACCGACGACCGCACCACCCTTCGGTATTTTCTGCGCAGATGCTTTTGGGAAGGTATCTCCAAACAGCAGCTCAGCACGATGGTCGGACGGTCGGATGCGCTGAGCACCGAGCGCAGGTACGTGTTCTCCGTCCTGCCGAGCGCTTTCGCGAGGGGACTGATCGCCGGTGTCAGACACCCCGGCAACCGTCTGGCCGGCGTCGGCCGCAGCGCAGCGCTGGTGATCGGGCTCTCGGCAACGACAGTCGGATATGCGTTCTCGCTGATCAAATCCCGCCTGCGGCGCTGATCCGGTCACGTATTCGTCGGGAATCAGGTTGGGAACCGTTAGGTAGGGTCGGGCCATGAAGGCAGTTCTGCGCAGACTCGGCGCGTGCGCCGGAGCGACTGTCGCACTCACCTGGACACCCGTGGCGGCGGCAGAGCCGACCGATGCGGATCCGCCCCCCGCACCGGTCGTCGACCCGGCCGCCGCCGGTGTTCCCGCCGCGCCCCCGGTGCCTCCCGGCGCGACCACTCTGGCGTTATCCGATCTCGGATCGGCGAACACAATCTGGTTCGACGCGCGCCGGGACATCACGAGCAGCACCATCTCCTTCACGGTTCCCCGGGGGCTGGTTCCGGCGACCTTGAACGCGACGATCGAAATACCGGTCGACCTGCGATTCGGATCACTGACGGTGACCCAGGACGGCCGCACGATCAGCAGGCTCCCGCTGCCGGTCAAGGACCAGGCTCCGATGACCATTCCGCTGGCCGGGGTGCAGCTCTACGACGACTGGGCAACCGTCACGCTGACGGTGAGCGCTCTGCCGTTCGAGGACTACTACTGCTGGGACTCACTGGCCCCGATCAGGCTGGTCAACAGCTCGGTCACATTCACCGGCCGGGATTCCGAACCGACTACCGTCGCCGCGTTCCTACCGCCCGCACTGAGCACACTGACGATCGCGATACCTCCGCAACCCTCACCTGCGGAGTCCCAGGCGGCAATCCAACTTGCCGCCTCGATCTCCACCCGGGGTACCTGGCGCAACACCCGGATTGCCGTGGTGCCGCTGCCGGAAGGCGCCACCTCACTTCCGGAATCCGCCCCTCCCCGGGAGCGGCAGATCATCATCAAGGAGAGCACCGACGAGGGACTTCTGGGCCTGTCCCTGCAGACCGGTGAGGGCCTGCCCGCCCTTCTGATCTCCGGGCCCGGCGACGAGCTCACCAATCAGACCCGGCTCTTGACCGATGCCTCGCTGCCGTTCGCGCTCAGCCCCAAGGCAGTCGCCGGGCCGCTGACCACCGAACAGAAGCGGGCCCGCACCACCACCACCCTCAAAGAGCTGGACCAAACCGGGCTCAGCGCGGAATCGTTGCGGCCCGAGGTGACCATCAAGCTGGACCAGACGCTGTTCGCCCAACCCTTGGAGGGAATCCGCGTCCACCTGATCGGGTCGTACACGCCGCTGCCGGAGAACTTCAACGGTGAGGTGATCGCCACCGTCGACGGTGAGATGATCGAGCGCTGGCCGGTCACCGAGCAGGGCATCATCGATCGCTGGGTCGATATCCCGAACACAATGGTCAATCGCTCGACGAACCTCAAAATAAGGCTGCACACCGACGGCGATCCCGGGCACTGCAACGACTACCTCAACATGGTCCTCCGCATCGACGACAGCACCGTCATCCAAGCGCGCCGAGCCAGCCCGCCGGTCCCGCCGGGTTTTCGGTCCCTTCCGCAGGCGCTGATGCCGCGCGTGCAGATCGGTATCGGTGATGACGCACTGCGCGATACCGTTCGCGCCGCTGAGATCGTCGTCGGCCTGCAACGCAGCAGCGCCATGCCGCTGGTGACCACGGTGACCACCGTCAAGCAGGCGGTCGAGAGTCAGGATCCGGCGATCGTGATCTCCGCGGACGGCTGGACCGACCAGCCGTTTGCGCTTCCGTTCAGCGCAGATCTGGGGCGCGTCACCCTCGAGGCCTTCGATACCAACGGCGACTCAGTGTCCATGGACCTGGATCCGGCGATCAAGTACGGGTCCCTGCAGACTCTCTTCGATGGCCGTCGCTCGATATTGATCGCGACATCGAACGGCGCGCCAGCGCAACTCGACGAGTTGCTGCGATGGTTGTCCGAGGGACCGGGCCGCTGGTCGGGCCTGGACGGCCGGGCAATCATTTCCGTGCCGGGTAACCTCCCCGTGACCGTCCCCAATCGCCGGACCGATCTGCCCACCGACGACTCCGCGCAGACGACCCAATCCGGCACGGGGTGGGCCTGGTGGACCGCCGGGGGCATCGGCGCGCTGGCACTCATCGGCGCTGTGTGGATTCTGTTGAAATCGAATCGGACCCGCGCGGCCCAGACCGGTACAACCGAGGAGGACTAGCCGCCGGTCTCCGACCCGATCCCCGTTATCGGGCCGGTTCCCAGTGCACGTAGTCGACCAGCATGGTGGCGGGAAACCTTGTCGATTCGTCGGGTGGGCCGGCCCACTCGCCCCCGACCGCGAGATTCAAGATGACGCAGAACGGCTTGTTGTACACCCATTCGGCGGTGGGCGGGAGCGAGTCCGGCGTGAAGGTTCCCCATACGGTGTCATCGATGCCGACGGTGATCGCGTTCTCTTTGCGGATCACCCAGTAGTCGTGGAAGTCGGCGCTCAGATCGGGACCTTCGCCGCGCAGCTGTGCCTGCAGATAATCCGGGACCCCGGAGATCGGTCCGTGGATCGAGCTGTACCAAGTCCGCGGGTCTGAAACAAGTTCGACCACATCGATTTCCCCGGCTCCCGGCCACGGATTGCGGTCCTCGTCGGCCCCCATCAACCAGAACGCGGGCCACAGGCCCGCGCCCGACGGCATCTTGATCCGAACGATGAGGGTTCCGTACCCGAAGTTGGCCTTCCGCCTCGTCTCGACGCGACCGGAGGAGTAGCCGGTATCGGATTTCTGGGCTCGCAGCATCAGGTGGCCCTGCCCGTCGAGAACCGCGTTGTCCGATGTGTACTCCTGGTCCCCCCTGTCCCAGCCCTTCCCTTCGACGACGGTCCACCTATCCGGGTTCGGTGGTGCGCCCGCAGGACCGTCGAAACTGTCGAAAATCTCGGGCATCTGCCCGGTGCCATCCGTCCCGGTCGACGTTGAGGCGGCATCTGCTCGGGCCGCGGCCGCCGGCGGCCCGCCGTCGACACCCGAGTCACCGGCCCATGGCTCACTACATCCGTGGTGCCGGGAATCCTCGACATCCGCAGGATTGATACTCGCAACCAGCCCGGTCGACGCCACTAACGCCGCGACCAGAATGACGCGACCCGCGGTACCCACTGCAGCACTCCCAATCGCTCGATGGAATAAATCCTCCCACGGACACAGCCGACCATGGGCAGGCGGTCAGCTGGGCATCGCCCGGTGGTCATCACCCTGCCACCGCGTCCTCTCCACCATTCCTTCTTACTGGGGCGGCCACGTCGAGTCGTCCGCGGTAGGCCTGCCAAACCCGTGGTGTGCAGACCAGTACCTCCAGACCCACGGCTGCCAGCCAACCCAGACTCAGGCCGATGAGACCACCGCGCGCGGCACCGGCGGCCGCCCCGACAAGTTCGGCCGCCCCCAGCGCCAGCATTAGAACCGCTTCGCGTCCGACACGGCCGGTGATCCGGGCAACGGCGACATGGTGATCTCTGATGACCAGCCCGATACCGCCGATACAGAGCACGATCAGCAGCAGCCGGCCGTTCTCGACGTAGGCCGGGCCGAAGATACCGAGCACCACACCGCCCAACGGCAGGATGACCAGGTTGGCAGCGGCACAGGCGGCCATCGAATAGCGCAGCGAGAAGCGGAACTCCCGCCGGATCGTGCTCGAATCTCTCGCTCCGGCGGCGAACAGGGCCGTCGACATCGCGATCGGCAGAACGAACACGAAGCCGGCAAGCGACCATGTGACGTAGAGATATCCGGCGTTCTCGGAACCGAGAATGACATTGGCAACAATCGGCATGGCGAAGTAGGGCACTGTGAGCGACAGGTTGAGCACATGGTGCTGGGCGGCATGCAATCGCAGCACCCGAAGAGCGGAGAAGCGCGGCCAGATCCGGCGCAGCGGCGTTCGGGCCTGCCGGAGCAGGAGCACACCCACCACGCCGATCGACAGGACGCTGGCGACAAACCAGCTGGCGTAGATGCTCAGCGCTCCGTACCGGGACAACGTCAGAGCGAAGACGATCAGAAGAATCAGCTTGACCACCGCGTGAACCACGTTGCGCCTGAGTTGAATACCTCCCCCCACGACACTCAGCAGCGCCGAGTCGAGCATCATCGCCACCGAGTGCGCCGCCACTCCCCCCACGAAGAGCGCCGTGGTGCCGAGATCATGACCGATACCCGGCAGGCCCAGGAAATCGGCGGGCAAGACCACCGAACACATCAGAGCGACCAGGCCCCCGACTGCCGCACAGACCACCGCCGCGGTCGAGACCAGCTGCGCGCGGCCGGAAGTCATCGTCGGCAGCCTGAAAATCAGCGCAGTGCCGAAGCCGAGCAACGTGAAGGGTGCGATCAAACTCATCGCCGCAATCGCTGTCGCCGACTCCCCCACTTCCGCCGCCGAGTACAACCGCGCGGCGACGGACCAGAAAAGGAACCCCAGACCGGATGTCACCACCGATGTCGAGACCAGCGAGGCCGCGCTGCGGACCAGAAAGCCGGCCTTTCGCCGTGGCTCGTCACGCAAGGTCTTGCCTCCCGAGCCGGTCATATGGTTGCCTTCCCGCCCCGAGACTGCCGCACCGCATCATCCCTCGGAGGGGTTCGGCGAAACATGAATTGCCGCAGGATCTTCGAGAATCTGCCGAACGTGATCGATGTCCTCGGTCGCGGCATCGAGAACTGCCAGGGCAATGATTGCGGCCAGGGCCGAAGCCAGCAGTCCCGCACCAGCCGCCCGCCGCCAGGTCAGCCCGGCGGTGGCGCGACGTACGAGGCCGACGGCTTTGTCCGGGTTGGCGAGCGCGACCACGCTCACGGCTGACAGGATGGTTAGAGGGGTCAGCCAGACGTGCACCAGCAGCAGCAGAACCGAAGCCAGGCACACGCCGGCCAACACGACTGCGGCCATCAGGGCGGGGCCGAAAGCCCGCCACAGACTCAAGGCCTCACCGGAGATGCGGGGCCACAGCCACCGACTGCGGACCACCCAGGCCAGCAGCAGCCCGACCATCAGGCCAACCGCCAGTTGGGCCGGCGGACGCACCACCGGCGTCGGGCCGACCCACCCGTTCCGGAATTCCGACAAACCGAGCCCCTTCAGGTCGTAGATCGACACCGGACCGTGTCGGTACACCAACTTGATGGCGGGCACCCGGTCGAACTTGGTGAGCTGACCCTCGGTCAGCTGCTCGCCCTCGTTGATCTCCCCGGTGGCAAAGTAGTAACCGAATGGGGGAAGGTTGTCGGCCAGCCGCCGATCAACGTAGAGATAGCGAATTTTCAGCGCTCCGGCCAGGTCCGTCTCGGCAAGTCCCCACTCCGGGGCGACGTACAGCTCGGGTGTCTTGACGCCCCCCAGCCCTTCGTAGACCGGCCAGAGTTCCGCCCGGGCGGCAAGCAGAACGGAACTGACCCGGTCGGCCCCTATCCGGCTTCCCGCGGGTATTTCCTGGCCCGCCCAGGTGACGGCCGCGAGCGTCTCGGCGTCCATCGAGCGCGAGTCGGCCGCGGGCAGATAGCTGCCCGGTAACCGGGCCCAGCTCGGCCCGCTACCGAGCACATAACCGCCCAGGAAGACCGTCGATGCCACGATGACCACGAGGAACTCGGCTACCGTTCGCCGCCTGTTCCACTCCGGCCTGAACTCCCCGCCCAATTCGACCGGATCCGGCCCGTCCGGGTCGACCAACCACGCCCCGATATCCCTGTGCGGTGCGGGCGGCCGTTCCAACCACGGCGCCATCTGCCACCAATCCAGCCGGACGAGATAGTTGACCACCACGAAGCTGAGCGGGAGAAACAGGAAACTGCTCGAACGGGTGAAGATCTCCACCCCTTTGGGGATCACCCGGGACGCGAGCAGAATCGGGATCGCCAGGCTCAGCGCCAGGACCAACAGCTGCGGGCTCCAGTAGTAGAGATCGTGTTGCCTGCGTCGCTGCCAGTACAGGGTGAGCAGGAGTAACGCCAGCGCGGTCAGTGTCAGCACTGCCGCGTATTCCAGCAGCAGGAGCTTGTCCACCAGCGGCGTCGCCGTTCCCGCCGAGTCCTCGAACGCCTGGCGTCGCACCCCGCCGCTGAGCTCGGCGCCCAGATCGTCGATCATCGGGCCGAAGTACTGTTCCAGCGTGGAACGCTGCACAACCGCCCAGGCCACCGTCGAGAATATTCCCGCCAGCGCGCCGTAGACGACATGGACTCTGGCCGCGCCGCGTTCCGCCACCGCCCACACGAGCAGAAATGCCGCGGTGAGAACGCTCGTCACGTGGTGGGTCACCGCGACCCCGAGCAGGCAGACGGTGGCGCCCCCCAACAGCCCGAACGGTTTGTCGGCCGGCCGCGCGCGGCCGATGAGGCTGATGGCGGCCAGCGCCAGCGGAATCGACAGCGTCTGATAGGAGAACTGGGAGTTGAACCACACGAACTGCGGCGAGACCGCGTAGACCGCGACTGCCAAACCACCCGCGCGGGCACTTCCGGTGAGCTGCTCGACGGCATCGCACAGCACCGTCACCAGAACCAGTCGCGCAGCCAGGATCACGGCGAGCGCCGCGATCAGGGGGGGCATGCCGAGCTGATGGAACACCACCGCAACAGCTTCCAGACCCGGGTACCGCGGGCTGATCTCCAGCACCGGATTACCCTCGAACAGACGATGCGACCCGATGATGTCGACAAGTGTGCGCATGTGGAGCTGCTCGTCGAAACCGGTCAACAGCAACGGATCGGTCGCGCGGACCATCAGGGTCGGAGTCACCGCAAGACATGCCACCGCGATATTGCGCGTCACCCGGGTCAGGCGCGGATGAGTCAGCGCCCACACCGCGGCGCCGAACATGACGGCCATACTGGAATTCGACACTAACTCCGCGATCCCGCCGCGGCCCTGCCGTGCCAGGTGAACCGCTGATACTTGGCCGGCCAGCGCCAATAGCTGCCACGCCAGCAGCAGAGCCGGCCCAAGACCGTAGCGAGGCGCATCCGCGGTGGGATTTGCCCTCCTGCCGGGACCGGAGTTTCGGCCCCCGAGCCCGGACGTGAAGACTCGCTTGATCGAGCTCATCGGGGACACCAGACGGGCCTTCGGGTACGCAATCCGGTTCTCCCCTCACATGGTCGGCCGTGCCCATCATCGGGTATTCCGGCCTCGCGGTTTCAGGTAGACCGCCCGTTAGGCTCGAACCTATCGACCGGCTGCCGCCGGCACACGTTCCCGAGGGATTTCATGCGAATCTTGATGCTCATCGACTCCTACCCGCCGATGATCGGAGGTGCCCAGCAACACGTTCGCAACCTCAGTATCGCCCTCGCGGCACGCGGGCACGATGTCGCCGTTGCCACCCTCGCCGGCCCGGGAATGAAGTCCTACGAAGAGGACGGCGGCGTGCGCATCTACCGCCTCCGCGGCACTCTGCAACGCGCCGAGACGATCTTTCGCGATCGGACCTATGCGCCACCACTGCCCGACCCCGAACTCGTCCGTGCGATCCGGGCAGTCGTCATGCGGGAGCGGCCGACGATCGTCCACGCTCACAATTGGATGGGTCGCTCCTTTATGCCGATCAAACGCTGGTCTGAGGCCAAACTCGTCGTCACCGTTCACGACTACAACCTCTCGTGCGCCACCTGGATACTCATGCGCAACGGCGAACCGTGCAGCGGTCCCGGTCCGGTGAAGTGCCTGACGTGCGCGGGGGCGAACTACAACGGCCTCGCCAAGGGTGCGGCTGTGGCACTTGGCAATTGGGCGATGAACAAACCCGAACGCAGCCTTGTCGATATGTTCATCCCGGTGAGCGCGGCGGTCGCGACCGGAAATCGTCTCACCATGGGCAAATACCCGTATCGGGTAATCCCGAACTTCATCCCGGACGATATCGCCGACACCCCGGAGGCTCCTTCCGACTACCGTTCACAGCTTCCGGCGGATGGCTATCTTCTCTTCGTCGGCTCCCTGACGCGCCAGAAGGGCATCGAGACACTTCTGGAAGCGTACGCAGGCCTCGCGGGTGCGCCCGCGTTGGTGCTCGTCGGGTACACGCTGCCCGAGTCGCCGACAACGTTCCCGCCGAACGTGGTGGTACTCAAGAACTGGCCGCACGCCGCGGTGATGACCGCATGGCGTCACAGCCTGGTCGGTATCGTCCCCTCGATCTGGCCGGATCCATGCCCCTCGGTGGCAATGGAGGCGATGGCTGCCGGCAAGGCGGTCATCGCCTCTGATATCGGCGGGCTGCCCGAGATTGTCGAGGACGGGAAGACGGGAATTCTGGTACCGCCGGGACGGCCCGAGGCGTTGCGCAGGGCGATCGCGCGATTGGTGGACGACCCCGACCTGGCGGCCCGCATGGGTGCCGCCGGGCGCGCCCGCGTCACCGCATTCCATGCCGGCACGGTCGTCGGTCACATCGAATCACTGTATGCCGAGGTGAGCGCATGACCGCCGCGGTGCCGGATTTCAGCCCGATCCGGATGCTCGACGTCGAGATCGGGGGCCCACTGCCCGATATCGAGCCGACAGTCGACCGGGCCGGATCTGTCTATACCCGCGGCTGGGTCCTGGTCCGACTGCACGACGAACCGCTGGGAATGGTCGAAGTGCCGCTCCCAGGGGGGGCACTCGGGGCGGGGCCACTCGCGCAGGCCATCTGGGAAGCGCTGAGAACAAGGATCAGTGAGCATCTTCAGGCCGACGGGATGCCGGCGATTCCCGAACTCGTGGCCGACGGAGTTCCCGGTGGAGACTCCCCACCCTGCCTGGCGGAACGGGATCGCGCCATTGCACGCAATCCCCTCATCAGCGTCATCATCGCGACGCGGGACCGCACGGAAAGCCTCGCGGCCTGCCTGCAGTCGTTCGACGATGTCGAATACCCGAACTACGAGATCATCGTCGTCGACAATGCCCCCGCGACGCAGGCCACGGCCCAGCTGATCGAGTCGCGGTTCTCCGGAAATGAGAGAATCCGGTACACATGCGAGCCACATCCCGGCCTCGGTTGGGCGCACAATTGTGGATTACGTTATGCGTCAGGTGAATTCATCGCCTTTACCGACGATGACGTCACCGTCGACCGGCATTGGCTCAGTGAGCTGTTGGTCGGCTTCGCACTCGGAAACGACGTCGGGTGCGTCACCGGACTCGTTGTCCCGGAGGAGATCGAAACTGCCTCGCAGTACTGGTTCGATGTCCACAGCGGCTTCAACAAAGGCTTCCGCCGGCGGCTGTTCGATCTGCACGGGAACAGGCCCGCCGACCGGCTGTTCCCGTACCGCACGAGCATGTGCGGTACCGGCGCGAATATGGCTTTCCGGGCCTCGGCACTGCGTCATCTGGGCGGATTCGATCCTGCTCTGGGTCCGGGAACCAAGGCGAAGAACGGCGAGGACCTCGACATCTATTTCCGGATCATCGATGCCGGATACCAACTCGTGTACCAGCCGCGGGCTTTCGTACATCATCGGCACCGCTCGGATTACGCAGCGCTGCGCGACCAGTTCTACACCTACGGCGTGGGATTCACCGCCTATCTGACCAAGCTCGTCGTCCGCGCTCCACTGGACGGTCTGCGGCTTGTCCTGCGCATTCCGGCCATCGTGGCATTCGCCCGGCACACGCGGACGGTGGACGATTCCACCCGGGAAATGCCGTATCCAGCCGAGTTGACGAAAGTCGAACTGAGGGGCCGGTTTTACGGACCGGTAGCCTATGCGCGCAGTTGGTGGCTCTACCGCCGCACCCTGAGCCGTGATCGGCTCAGGCGTGGCGAGCGGGCCTGACCTGGCCGGGGTAGCCGTCGGGGTTTTGTTTCTGGAATCTCCAGCTGTCCCGGCACATGTCGCCGAGGTCGTGCTGTGTTCGCCAGCCCCAGTCGCGCTCGATTTTCGCGGCGTCCGCCACCAGGCTGGCCACGTCGCCCGGTCGCCGATCGACCACACGGTAGGGAATGTTCCGCCCACACGCTTCGGAAAAAGCCGCCACGAGTTCCAGGACGGAGACACCCGACCCCGTTCCGAGGTTGAAAACCCGGAAGCCCGCCCGATCGTCGAGATGGTCGAGCGCGATCCGGTGCGCGGCCGCGACATCGACGACATGGATGTAGTCGCGGATCGCCGTGCCATCCGGTGTGGGGTAATCGCCGCCGAAAACGCTGAGCTCGTTGCGCCTGCCGACCGCGATCTGCGAGAGATACGGCATCACGTTGTTGGGAACCCCGAGTGGGTCCTCCCCGAGCAGCCCGCTGACATGTGCGCCGATCGGATTGAAATAACGCAACGCGATCACCGACAGTTCCGGCAGCCGCCGGCACGTCTCGGAGATCAGCTGCTCACAGATCCATTTGGACAGGGCATAGGGATTCGTCGGCTGCGCCGGGTCCCGCTCCGAGAGCGGCGCCGCGGGACTATCGCCATAGATCGAGCAGGACGACGAAAACACCAGCCGCGAAACCTGATACCGGCCCATCGTTCTCATCAGATTCGTCGTGCCGCCGACATTGATATCGAAATAGTCGAGCGGAATTCGCATCGATTCGCCCACGGCCTTTTTCGCCGCGAAGTGGATGACCGCGTCTATCGGATGCGCCTCGAACACTGCTGACAACGCGGTGCCGTCGCGGAGATCGAGGTCGTAGGCGACCACCGGCCCGCCGGCTATCTCGCGGACTCTGTCGAGGGCACTCGGGTGACTGTTCGAGTAGTCGTCGACAACGACGACACCGTGTCCGGCGGCCATCAACTCCACGCAGGTATGGCTGCCGATGAATCCGGCGCCGCCGGTCACCAGGACGGTTTGCGGGCTCATCTTCCAGGAAATTCCTCACCGGTATCGGGCCGGCAACAGCCGTGGCGATTGATCGCGGTGGGGTGGCTGCCTCCGGATTGATAGCGTAACCCGCATCCTCCCGCGGTCGGCCCAAGCGGGAAGTCCAGGTCAAGGAGGGTTCGATGCGACCACATGCGGTATTGACCGGCGGGGCGGGTTTTCTCGGCTCACATATCGCGGAAAGTCTGCTGGCGCGGGACGTGGAGGTGACGTGCCTGGACAACTTTTCGACGGGCTCGGAGGCGAATATCGCCCACCTGCGGGGGCGCAACGGCTTCCGGCTGATCAAGCTCGACGTCACGAATTATATTTCGATCCCGGGGCCCGTGGACTACGTCCTGCACTTCGCCTCCCCGGCGTCACCCGTGGACTACGCCGAACTACCGATCCAGACGCTGAAGGTGGGCGCGCTGGGAACGCTCAATACCCTCGGCCTGGCCATGGAGAAGGGCGCCCGGTTCCTTCTTGCCTCGACATCCGAGACCTACGGAGATCCGCTTGTTCACCCCCAACCGGAAAGCTACTGGGGCAACGTCAACCCGGTCGGGCCCCGCGGGTGCTATGACGAGGCGAAACGATTCGCCGAGGCACTCACCACCGCATACCGGACAAAACACGGCGTCAACACCGCGATCATGCGGATCTTCAACACTTTCGGCCCCCGCATGCGCCCGAACGACGGCCGCGCGATTCCGAACTTCATCTCTCAGGCATTGCGCGACGAGCCGATAACGGTCCAGGGTGACGGTAGCCAGACACGATCGGTCTGCTACGTCGATGACTTGGTCAACGGCGCGTTGGAGCTGCTGTTCTCCGACCTTGCCGGTCCGGTCAACATCGGCAACCCGCACGAGATGTCGGTGCTGGAGCTCGCCGAGCTCATCCGCGAGCTCGCCGGGTCCGGTTCTGCGGTGACCTTTATCGAACGAGCCCAGGATGATCCGGCACAGCGGCAGCCCGACATCACCCTCGCGCGCAACGAGTTGCGCTGGGAGCCCCGGGTCGACGTCCGGGACGGCCTGCTACAGACGATCACCTGGTTTCGCGAGCGGGTCGACGGCGCGTATCCGGCCCCTGCTGCGGCCCCGATCGGACTGCCAGACCGGCAATCACAACCCAGCCATCGGGTCGCGGTGATCGGAACCGGCTACGTCGGAGCGGTCACCGCCGCGTGTATGGCCTTCCTCGGGCATTCCGTGGTCGGCTTGGATAGCGACTCGGCACGTGCGGCCCAACTCGGGGAAGGTGCGGTGCCGTTCGTCGAACCCGGACTGCAGGAGCTACTGGCCGCGACACTCTCTTCCGGCCGCCTGCGGTTCACCGACGACCCCACGGTGGCCCTTCCGGACGCCGAATTCGTCATCCTCTGCGTGGGAACTCCGCGGGGCCCGGACGGCTCGCCGGACCTCGAACAGCTCGCGACCGCAATCCAGTCCATGGCTCCCTACCTGCGTTCTGACGCGGTCATCGTCAACAAGTCCACGGTGCCGGTCGGATCCGGAAACTGGACCCGCACCATCCTGGAAGACGCCCTCGAGGGAAATCGGCAGCTGTCCTTCTCCGTGGTGTCCAACCCGGAGTTCCTCCGCGAGGGTTCCGCTATCGACGACTTCTTCTTCCCGGACCGGATAGTTCTCGGCGGCTCCGCCTCCGATGTCAACCGGGTGGCCGAGCTCTACCAGCGGGTGCTGGACCAATCATTCGACGGCGGACGGCGCATTCGTCCTGCGCTGATCACGACCGGACTGACATCGGCGGAGATGATCAAGTACGCCTCGAACGCATTCCTGGCGACGAAGATCAGTTTTGCCAATGAGATCGCAAACATGTGCGAGCTCTTCGGCGCCGACGTGCGTGAGGTGCTTCCCGCGCTCGGGGCCGACAATCGGATCGGCAGCGCCTTCCTCAATCCGGGTGTCGGGTGGGGTGGTTCATGTTTCGGCAAGGATGTCTCGGCCCTGATCGCATCGAGCCAGGAGTACGGGTACACACCCCCCATGCTGGGAGCCACCGTCGAAATCAACCAAGCGCAACGGGCGAGTGCCATCCGCAAACTGCAGCGCGAACTCCACTCGCTGAAAGGGCGTCGAATCGCCCTGCTGGGTTTGGCTTTCAAGCCCGGTACAGATGACCTGCGCGACGCTCCCGCGCTGGACATCGCACGCCGTCTCCTGGCCGCCGGCGCAACGGTCTCGGCCTTCGACCCCGTCGTCAAGGCGCTGCCCGAGGGTTTTGAGGACGTTCGACTCGCGACAGACATCTACGGGGCCGCTGAACGCGCAGATGCAGTCGTGCTGGCGACCGAGTGGCCGGAGTTCCGCCTCATCGATCCCGCCGGACTGCGTCGGGTGATGCGGGGCGATCTGATCGTCGACGGCCGGAACTGCCTGCCGGCGGCCGGCTTCGCCGGCTCGGGTTTACAGCTGGTCGGATTCGGCTGGTGATGACCGCTCAGATCACCGGCCGGGCGACCGTGCGCCCGGGCCGGACACCAGGCCGCGGATAGATTCAGAACACCGATGCTCCGCACTGCCACGTCCCTGTTGACCTGGTTTGCTTTTCTGACAGCTGCCGTGGCGCTGACAGCCAGGGTTGTCCCGGTGTTCGACCACACCGTCCTGTTCCTCGCCGCGCTTTCGCCCTACCTGCTGCTCGGCGCCGGCATACCCGCGGTCCTGCTTCTGCTCGGCCGACGGACCTGGCGGCCGGTTTCTGTCGCGGTCCTACTGGTGGCGGGTGCGGTGTTTGCGTTACTGCCGCGCTTCATCGGGTCCGCCCAGACAGCACCGGGCAACACCCAGCTCCGGGTGTTGACGGCCAACCTCTGGGAGGGCGCCGCCGATACCCGGGCGCTCATCGAGATAGCCCGGGAACGCGCCGACCTCGTCGTCTTCCAGGAGCTCACCCCGGAGTGCGCCGACGGGCTCAGTGGCCTGGTATCGGAGTTTCGGTACCGCACCGTCGATGCCCGGCCCGGTGCCGCCGGCGCCGGAATCTGGAGCCGCTACCCGATCATCGACTCCGGCCGGGACAGCGCGTACGAGCTCAGTATGCTCTCGGCGACCCTCCAGGTTCCGGGCGCGGTAGCGGACCCGGTGGTCCTGGCGGCCCACATCGTCGGGCCCTGGCCCCATCCCATCGGTGCTTGGCGCCGCGAAATGGCTCAGCTCCCGGAGACTCTGCGGTCGGCCGCCGAAATCGCCGGTCCCGGAGCCGTGATCGTCGCGGGAGATTTCAACGCCACCAGTGATATGCGACCGTTCCGTCAGTTACTCAGCGGCGGTTTCCGCGACGCCGTCGACCAGTCGGGGGCGGGCCTCGCCCCGACCTTTCCCGCCAACCGGTCGATACCGCCACTGATCGGAATCGACCACATCATGACCTACAACAGCACCGCGAGCGATGTGCAGACCGTCCGGATACCGGGCTCGGACCACCTCGGACTGATCGCGACCATTCACCTCCCGGTTTAGGCGCAATACGGGCGAATACGGATCTCGTCAGTGTGTGCCACGATGGCCTCAGCTGCGAACCCAGCGGCGGCCCGTCCTCTCCAACGGGATTTTCTACCGACCGTAGGAGAGAAACCGTGCCCAGCCAAACGTTCCCATCCCCGGTATGCACCGTTGCCGACTATGAACCACCGGTGTTCGGCGGCCCGCCGAAACTACCGCCGGCGGTGGTGCCGCAACCCCGCCGGGCCGGCGCCGTGGTCGGGTACCGGATGCCGAGACATGCCGAACGCAGCCGCGCCGCAGCCGCCTTCGCCGACGCCGCGCTGCGGCGGGTGCTGGAGGTAATCGACCGACGCCGGCCGTCCACCCAGCTGCGGCCACTGGTGGCCGCCGGTCTGGTGGATTCGCTACCCGTGGCCGACGGCGCGGACCCGGCGCGACTGCGGCGGGTGGTGGCCCAGATATGCCGGCCTGATGGGACCGCGGCCGAAGTGTCGGCCAGCTACATCAGAGCTGGCCGGCTACACGCCATCGCCTGCCGGGTGGAACAGGACCACACCGCGGCCCGGCCGCACTGGCGGATGGTCGCGTTGCATCTCGGCTGATCGACGGCGGCCGGCAGGATCAGCGTCGCCGCAGCAGCTTTCGTTCCTTGCCCTGCTGACGCGCGGTGGCCCTGCGCTCTTTGCGGCTCGCGGTCCCCGCGGCGACGGCAGCGCCGCGCCGCTGGACCTCGGCATCACCGTCCTCGGACGGCCCGACATAGGTCAGCGGCCGGGACTCGTCGGTATCGATACCCTTGGCCCGCAGACCTTCCGGCATAGCCTGGGCGGCGACCGTCGGCGCTTTCGGCGCGGCCTCCACCTGGACGTTGAACAGGAAGCCGACCGACTCCTCCTTCAGCGCGTCGAGCATACCGACGAACATGTCGTAGCCCTCGCGCTGATACTCCACCAGCGGATCGCGCTGCGCCATGGCCCGCAGACCGATACCTTCCTTGAGGTAGTCCATCTCGTAGAGATGCTCGCGCCATTTGCGGTCCAGCACGTTGAGCAGCACGTTGCGCTCCAACTGGCGCATGGCTTCCGGTCCGGCGATCTCCTCGATATCGGCTTCCCGTTTGGCATAGGCCTTCTGCGCATCGGCGATGAGGATTTCCAGGAGCTCCTCACGGGTCAACTCGCCGGCCTCGCCGACCGCCTCGGAGTCGACGAGATCATGGTGGTCCACTCCCACCGGGTACAGCGCACGCAGCGCACCCCAGAGCTGTTCGAGGTCCCAGTCCTCTGCGTATCCCTCGGCGGTGGCGCCGTCGACATAGGCGGTGACCACGTCGACCAGCATGTCGCTGGCCTGCTGGCGCAGATCCTCTCCCCTGAGGATGCGACGCCGCTCGTCGTAGATGACCACCCGCTGCTTGTTCATCACCTCGTCGTACTTGAGAACGTTCTTGCGGATCTCGAAGTTCTGCTGCTCGACCTGGGTCTGCGCACTCTTGATCGCCCGGGTCACCATCTTGGCCTCGATGGGCACATCGTCGGGCAGATTGAGCCTGGTCAGCAGCGCCTCCAGGGTCGCTCCGTTGAACCGGCGCATGAGCTCATCGCCCAGCGACAGGTAGAAGCGGGATTCGCCCGGGTCCCCCTGGCGCCCGGATCGGCCGCGCAGCTGGTTGTCGATGCGCCGTGACTCGTGACGTTCGGTGCCCAGCACGTACAGGCCGCCGACCTCGCGCACCTGCTCGGCCTCGGCGGCGGCGTCGGCGGTGACCGTCGGCAGCTGCTCGTGCCAGGCCGCCTCGTACTCCTCCGGGGTCTCGATGGGATCGAGGCCGAGCTCGCGCAGCCGTTGGTCGAGCAGGAAGTCGACGTTGCCGCCGAGCACGATATCGGTTCCGCGGCCGGCCATATTGGTGGCCACCGTGACCGCGCCGCGCCGGCCGGCCTCGGCGATGATGCCGGCCTCCTGTTCGTGGAACTTGGCGTTGAGCACATTGTGCGGGATATTGCGTTTGGTCAGCATCCTGGACAGGTATTCGGAACGCTCCACGCTGGTGGTGCCGATCAGCGCAGGCTGACCCTGCTCATAGCGTTCGGCGATATCGTCGGCGACCGCGATGAACTTGGCCTCCTCGGTCTTGTAGATGAGGTCGGTCTGATCCTTGCGGACCATATCCCGGTTGGTCGGGATCGGGACCACGCCCAGCTTGTAGATCTCGTGCAGCTCGGCGGCCTCGGTCTCGGCGGTGCCGGTCATCCCGGACAGGGTGTCGTAGAGCCGGAAGTAGTTCTGCAGGGTGATGGTGGCCAGGGTTTGGTTCTCGGCCTTGATCTCAACCTTTTCCTTGGCCTCGATGGCCTGGTGCATGCCCTCGTTGTAGCGGCGGCCGGCCAGCACGCGGCCGGTGAACTCGTCGACGATGATGACCTCGCCGTCGCGGACGATGTAGTCCTTGTCCCGGGAGAACAGCTCCTTGGCCTTCAGGGAGTTGTTCAGATAGCTCACCAGCGGCGAGTTGGCCGCCTCGTAGAGATTCTCGATACCCAGCTGGTCTTCGACGAACTCCACACCCACCTCGTGGACGCCGACGGTGCGCTTGCGGATATCGACCTCGTAGTGGACGTCCTTCTCCATCATCGGGGCCAGCCGGGCGAACTCGGTGTACCAGGTGGAGGCGCCGTCGGCCGGTCCGGAGATGATCAGCGGGGTTCGGGCCTCGTCGATGAGGATGGAGTCGACCTCGTCGACGACCGCGAAGTTGTGGCCGCGCTGTACCAGTTCCTCGAGGCTGTGGGACATGTTGTCGCGCAGGTAGTCGAAGCCGAACTCGTTGTTGGTGCCGTAGGTGATATCGGCGGCATAGGCCGCCCGGCGCTCGTCGGGGTTCAGACCGGACAGGATCACCCCGACCTCCAGCCCGAGGAAGCGGTGCACCCGGCCCATCCACTCGCTGTCGCGGCGGGCGAGGTAGTCGTTGACGGTGACAACGTGCACACCTTTACCGCTGAGGGCGTTGAGGTAGGCCGGTAACACACAGGTGAGGGTCTTACCCTCGCCGGTCTTCATCTCCGCGACATTGCCGAAGTGCAGCGCCGCGCCGCCCATCACCTGCACATCGAAGTGCCGCTGGGACAGCACCCGCCACGCTGCCTCCCGGGCAACGGCGAACGCCTCCGGCAGCAGGTCGTCGAGCTTCTCGCCGTCCGTGACGCGTGCGCGGAACTCGTCGGTCTTGGCCCGCAGTTCGGCGTCGGTCAGCTTCTCCACGTCATCGGAAAGCGAGTTGACATAGTTGGCCACCCCCCGGAGCCGTTTGACCATCCGACCTTCACCGACGCGCAGCAACTTCGATAGCACTTATTCCCCTGGAGCGGTTGAGGGGAGTCTTCCCCTGCAGATTGGCGGCTGGAGCGCCCCCCATCGTAGGCGACGCGCCGAAGCGCCCTGATCAGGCGAGCCCGATCAGCCCAACCGGATCAATCCGTAGTCGTAGGCATGTCTGCGGTAGACCACCGAGGGCCGGTCGGTCTCCTTGTCGTGGAACAGGAAGAAGTCGTGGCCCACGAGTTCCATCTCGTAGAGCGCATCATCGACGGTCATCGGCTTGGCCGGATGCTCCTTGACCCGCACGATGTGGCCGGGTTCGTGATCGTCGACCGGGGCCTGAACCGGTGCCGGAACCGCAGCCTCCGGTGCCGGGCTGTCCGGGTTGAACGCCTCGGCGAGATCCAGCGGGGCGGCGCCCGGGTTCTTCCCGGCGGCCCGGCGAACCGATTCGGGGGTCTTGTCGCCGTAGTGCACCTTCCGGCGGTCCTTCCCGCGCCGCAGCCTGCTCTCGAGTTTGTGGACGGCGGCCTCGAAGGCGCCGTAGAAGGTATCCGCCCGGCCCTCACCTCGAACCACGGGACCGCGTCCGGAGTGAGCGGTGATCTCGACGTGCTGGCAGTTCTTCCGCTGCCGCCGGTTGTTTTCGTGGGCGAGTTCGACGTCGAAGCGGTCGATCGAGTGATCGATACGCTCGGCCCGCGCAAGTTTCTGACCGACATAGCGGCGGTAGTGGTCGGGGACTTCGACGTTGCGCCCGGTCACCTGGAGGTGGGCAGTGGGGACATCGACCTGACCGTCAGTGGCGGACTGGCCGGAATTCACCGATTGGGTTGACATACTTGGCAACTCGTTTCTTCCAGGGAGTGGTTCGCACTGCTGCGCGACCTGCTCATCGTTGCTGAACTGCGTCGGGCCTGGCCGGGCATGGTCGGGTACACAAAAACTTCGCCCGCCGACGCCAAGGGTCGGTCAACCACCTCCTCGACGTCCGGGGTACTACGCCTGACGGTAGTCGCTGTGGCCGCGATGGTGCCACTTTTCCGGGGAGAAACGCACCCGGCTGATCACGCGTGCGCCATGGTCAGCACGGCCGCCACCTGGGTACCGCCGGCTACCAGCACGCGGACCGCCTCGCGCGCGGTCGCACCGGTGGTGACGACATCGTCGACGAGCAGCACCTCTCCCGGCGGGCACCCCCGCAGCCGCACCCGCCCGGCGATATTGCGTTGCCGTGCGGTGCTGCCCAGCCCCGCCGAGTCCCTGACCAGTGCGGAGGTGCGCAGGACGGTGGCGACGGTGATATCCGGATGGGAGCCGGCGGCGGCAGCTGCGACCCGGGTGACCGGGTCACCACCGCGGCGGCGGGCGGCCAGGCGGCGGGTGGGAGCCGGAACCACCGTCAGCGGCAGACCGAGGACCCCCCATCGGGTCAGCTGATGGATACCCAGGGCCACCGAGCGGGCCAGCGGACCGGTGAGATCGTGGCGGCCGCGTTCCTTGAGCGCGACGATCACCTGCCGTCGCGCACCCGCGTAACGGCCGAGGGTGAACACCGGGACCCCGGGGTCCACCCGGGGGGTGACAACGCAGGGCTGATCCGGGCCGACGGCCAGCGCCGCCTCACACCCCGCGCACCACCGGGTCGACGGGGCGCCACAGCCACCGCACTCCAGTGGCAGCACCAGATCCAGCAGCGGCCGGGTGAGCATGGCTCGAGTATGGTGCCGGCGTCCGACATCTATTTCCCACGCATCTCTTTCCCACACATCTCTTTCCCACGCCTCGACCGGACCATGAATGAACCCGGTGATTCATTTCCCCAACGCGCACTATCGGCCAGTATGGAATCAGGACGACCGGGCCGCCGGACGAACCCGGCAATGCGACCTCCCGGACGGCCCACTTCGGAGGAACCCGTGAACGCAGTCCCGCCCCTCGACGCCTCCCCGGCATCGCATCTGGCATACGCGAATGAGTTCGCCTTTGATCGGCGCGGCCTGCGACCGGCCAATCCTCGGGTGAGCGTCGTCGTTCCCGCCAAACACGAGGCCGCGAACATCCGCGAGGTGCTGCCGTATCTGGGCCGATTTGACGAGGTGATCGTCGTCGTCGGCAGCGACGACGACGAATCCGCGCAGGCCGCGCTCGCTGCTCTGCCCTGGGCGAAGGTCGTGACCCAGACCCGTAAGGGCAAGGGAAACGCGATGATCTGCGGGTTCATGCAGGTCACCGGTGACGTTATCGTCACCTTCGATATCGACGGTTCGGCCGATCCACACGAGATACCCCGCTTCGTCAAAGCCCTGACCGAAGGTGCTGACCTGGCCAAGGGCAGCCGGTTCTGCCCCGGCGGGGGCAGCCAGGACATCACCCCGTTCCGCAACGCCGGCAATCGCGGACTGAATCTGCTGGCCAGTGGGCTGACCAGTACCCGGTTCACCGATCTCTGCTACGGATTCAACGCCTTCTGGACAGACCAGCTGCCGCTGCTGGACCTTCCGAATGCCGAGGACAAGGGTGCCCACGTCGGCGACGGCTTTGAGATCGAAGCCATGATCATCGGCCGATTTGCACTGTCGAAAGCCGTCATCATCGAGGTTCCGAGCTACGAGCACTACCGATACCACGGCGAGACCAACCTCAACGCGATTCGGGACGGCACGCGGGTGCTCTGGACCATCCTGCGGGATCGTCTTCACCGCCGGCACTACCGCGCGTTGGCGGGCCGTCTCCAGCCCTTTGGCCACTCGCTGCGCAGGCCGAACTGGATGCTGAGCAACCCCCGCACCAGAGTTCTCCAAGCGACCTCCGGCCCCCAGTTTCCGGACGACATCAATCGAACCCTGTCCGATGCATGGCTCGACCACGGCGAAGTGCCCGATGACGTGCGGACGGCGATGGCCATCGCCGCCACCGAAGTCGGCAACAACATTGTCGAGCATGCGGGGGGCGGCCGGGATTTGCGCATCCGGATGGAAATCCAGGTACTCGGTGGTGAGGTGCGCGTGGAGTTCACCGATGATGGTCTACCCGCGGGGGTCAACCTCGCATCCGTGCGCATGCCCGATCCGATGGCCGAGCGCGGGCGCGGCCTGGCCCTGGCGCAGGCCTCACTGACCGAACTGGCCTACTCGCGCACCGACAACGGCCACAATCACTGGACGCTGATCAGTCAGCGCTTCGGCTGACGCAGACCCGCCCGATCCGGCGGCTCAGACCCGGGGCCGCAGCCGCATCCGATCGGCGACCCAGCCGACCGCGCCATCGCGGTTCCGGACGAATGGCAGTCGCATGCCCCCGCTGACCCCGATATCGCGGTCGAGGAACCGCACCGGGGCGGGTTCGGGCGGCGGCATCATGATGCCCGGCTGCCACGCGCCGGGTTCCGGGGTCGGCTCGACAGTGCGTTCCAGTCCGGGGCCGGCGATCTGGAAGTCCTCGGTCACCGCGGGATCGGCATACCGGCCCGCATAGGCCCGCAGCCGCTCTCCGGGCCCGGCCAGCGGCGCCTCCGGCGACACCTGCAGCGCGCGGGTCGGCCCGACATTGCCGGACAGCGACCCCAGGCCGGGATAGCGGGCCAGCGCCTCATCCAGCACGGCCGCGCCCGCGGCCGCACCCGGGCGGCCGTTGAGCAGCAGGACGAAGGCGAACCCCCGCTGCGGGACGGCGACGAACACGGTGTGCTGCCCCGCGGTGTCGCCGCTGTGGGAGATCACCCGCAACCCGTCGACATCCTGAACGAACCAGCTCCGTCCCATCGAGATCGGCAGCCCGGGGACCGGTACGGCCGGTTCCTGCATCGCCCGCAGGCTGGCCGGCTTGAGGATACGGGTGCGGCCCGGCGGCTCGAGCCCGAGGTGCAGACGGGCGTAGCGCAGCACATCCCGGGTCGTGGACCAGATTCCACCGGCCGGATCCGCGCTGCGCGGGACCCACAGCGGAGTCTGGACCGCGACGGTCTCGCGGCCGTTGACCGGCATCGCCACGTGCCCGTCGGCGTGGGGACGTCGCAGCACCGCCCCGCGGTCCAGCACCGTCTCGGACAGTTTGAGCGGACCCAGCACCAACCGCCCCATGGCGTCGTTGTAGTCGGTCAGCACGGTCAGCTCGATCAACCGGCCCAGCAGACTGAAGGCGGCGTCGTTATCGGAGAAGAACTCTCCGCACTCGAAGAGCTGGGGCAGCTCCGGCAGCCGGGTATCGACGTAGCGGGTCAGCGCGAACGCGTCGTCGCCGGTGTCGAAACCCTCGTCCCCGAACCACCCGGCGGTCTGCTCCAGCAGGTCGGCGACGGTCACCGCGGTGATCGTCGCCTCATCCCGTAGCCGCAGGCCGCGGAAGTAGCGGCGCACGGGTGCATCCACAGCCAGCTTGCCCTCGTCGATGAGCCGCCAGATCGCGGTCGCGGTGTAGGTCTTGGTCAGCGACCCGACCTGAAAGAGGGTGGCCGGGGTGACCGGCCGCAGCGAGGACAGGCTGGCCACCCCGAAGCCGGCATGACGGTCCCGGCCGCCGGCCAGAATTCCCAGAGCGGCCCCCGGTATGCGCTCCGCGCGCATCGCGTCGACCAGCACGTCGGCGACGGCGCGGAACTCCCGCGTGGCGTCGCGGGGCACCGAAACCGGTAACGGGAATTCCGGAGCGGGGGCGGTGGCCCTCACCGGGTCCGGCGCCGGGTCCCGGCCCGCGCACCCGGTGGCAGCGGCTGCGGCGAGACCCACCAATACTCCGCGACGAGAGATCCCCGGCATCAGCCGAGATTAGCCGGGCATCACCGGCATCGCGCCGGGCACCATGAACGGTCGCAGCTCCGACCACGACTGCCCGGCGGCCGCGCTGGTGGCCAGCAACTGCAGAACCCCGCGGGAATCGGAGACGTACACCGCCGACGGGTTGGCCGCCACCGCGGACATCGGCAGCACCAGGTTGTTACTGGGCCCATCGGAGTTCACCCCGTCGAGGTTGACATAGGACACCGGATGGGCGGGGTCACTGCGGGTGACGACCATATCGTCGCCGGTGCGCCAGGCCAGCGAGACCACCGAGTCACCCATGCCGAACCCGATCCGGCGCGGGTAGGTCAGCGCGAACTCGCCGGCCGCGGTCTGCTCCACCACGGCAAGTACCACTTCGCCGTCGATGACCATCGCCGCCCGGGTGCCGTCCCGGGAGACCTGCAGTTCGGAGATGGTGCCGGGATAGCGCGCGGTGACAGCGGCGGAGTCCACCGGGATCCGCGCGGGTTCGCCGGAGGCCTCCTCCCGGATCACCCGGACCACACTGGTTCCGTCCACCACCACCCAGACCGCGTCGTCCAGGGCCCAGGAGGGCCGCGACAGCGTCCGACCGTCGGTCACCAGCAGCGCCTGCCCGCCGTTGGGACCGATCCACAATGACGCACCGCCGTCCGGGGGAACCACGACCGAGGCGATATCACGACCGGAGCGGGAGAAGGTCGCGGCCTGCTGATCGGCCATCGTCCCGAACGATCCGGGCACCTCCCTGGCGGTCTGGCCGTCCAGCGCCACGACTTTCCCGCCGACCAGGGCATGCACCCCGGCCTGGGCGCCCTCGACCACACCCGGATCGGTGGCAGCCACATCGGTGGTCTTCCAACCGTCGACGAACCGATCGTCCAGCGGCGCACCATCGGCATTGATCAGGTAGGGCCCGTTGATATCCGAGCGGGCCAGCGTCCACACCAGTTGGGCGGCCAGCAACAGCCGGCTGCTGGGATCGGTGGTGGTCAGGTTCTCCAGGTCGATCCGGGCGCCACCGTAGCCGCGTCCGACCCCGGTCTTCCCGCCGTCGGCGCGGGTGACCGGTCCACGCAGCGTCAGCGGCGGCCCCAGCAGATTGCGCACCGCTTTGGCCATCTCCGGGCGCGGCCCGGCGATGAGCTTGTTGACCAGTTCGGTGGCCAGCAGCTCAGGATCGGAGACCGCCACATAGCGCGGGTCGGGGACGACAGTCTTACCCGTGGGATCGACGAAGTACAACGTATAGCGCTTGTAGGCGGACTGGAATTGTTTCCAGTCCAGGAACACCCCGTTGGGCAGCCGGTTGATCCGCCAGCCGTCCGGGGTCTGCACGAGTTCGATGGGACCCGGATCAGGCAGCTCCCCCTCGCCGGTTTCGAATACGCCGATATCGGACAGCGACCCCAGAATCTCCGCCCGCATACTCACCGAAACCTGATCCGCGGAGCGGCTCTCGGTGAACTCCACCTTGTCGATCAGCAGGGCACTGCCCTGGTCATCCCAATCCTTGGAGGCCGACTCGGTGAGGAACTGCCGGGCAGCGAGGTGCCGGTTGGCCGGATCAGCAGTGGCCTTGAGGAACTCGCGCAGCAGCTGATCGGGATCCATCGCCGGATTGGGCTCCGGCAACTGTTTGGGGCTGGGACGCTCGACGGTGCCGATGGCCTGTGGCGGGGAGGAGTCGGGCACCCCGGCACAACCGGGCACCCAGGCGATCAGTCCGACCAGCGCAACGGTCAGCAGCCGGCGGATCACGCCCGATCCCCGGCGATCTCGCGCTGCCGCTCCTGCGCCGCCGGTTTGAGCGGCAGCGGGCTGGTGGTGACCTTGTGGCCGCGGACCAGCGGCAGCGTCAGCCGGAAACAGGCACCCTTACCGGGCTCGCCCCAGGCCTCCAGGCGGCCCTGATGCAGGCGGGCGTCCTCGATGCTGATGGCCAGCCCCAGCCCGGTCCCGCCGGATCGGCGGACCCGGGACGGGTCGGAGCGGAAGAACCGGCTGAACACCAGTTTCTCCTCGCCGGGCCGCAGGCCGACCCCGAAGTCGCGGACCGTCACCGCGACGGTGTCCTCATCGGCGGCCATCCTGATCTGCACCGGCTGGTGCTCGGCGTGATCGATGGCGTTGGCGATGAGGTTGCGCAGAATCCGCTCGACGCGGCGGGTGTCGACCTCGGCGACGATCGGGTGATCGGGTAGCTCGACCTGGAGCGAGATCGCCGCCTCATCGGCCAGGTGACCGACATTGCCCAGCGCACTGTTGACGGTGTCGCGCAGGTCCACGGCCTCCACCGACAGTTCGGCGACTCCGGCATCGTGTCGGGAGATCTCCAGCAGGTCGTTGAGCAGACCCTCGAACCGGTCGAGCTCGTTGACCAGCAGCTCGGTGGATCGACGCAGTGCCGGATCGAGATCTTCACCGTGGTCGTAGATCAGGTCGGCGGCCATCCGCACGGTGGTCAGCGGGGTGCGTAGCTCGTGGCTGACATCGGAGGTGAACCGGCGCTGCAAATTGCCGAACTCCTCCAGGTTGGTGATCTGGCGCTGCAGGCTCTCGGCCATATCGTTGAACGACACCGCCAGCCGGGCCATATCGTCCTCACCGCGCACCGGCATCCGCTCGGAAAGATGCCCCTCGGCGAACCGCTCGGCGATCCGGGACGCCGACCGCACCGGCAACACGACCTGACGCGAGACCAGCAGGGCGATACCGGCCAGCAGAACCAGCAGCACCAGACCGCCGGTGACCATGGTGCCGCGCACCAGCGTGATGGTGTTCTGCTCGCTGGTCAGCGGGAAGATCAGGTAGAGCTCCAGATTGGTGATCCGCGACGGCGCCGGCGTGCCGATCAGCAGGGCCGGGCCGGAGAACCCTTCGGTGCGCACCGCGGCGTACTGGTAGCTGACCTGGCCGGCCCTGACGAATTCGCGCAGCGAACGTGGAATCTGGGCTACCGGACCGGCCGAGGTGGCCGCCCGCGGTCCGTCACCGGGAACCATCAGGACCGCGTCGAACGCACCGGCCAGCCCCGCTCCGGAGGTCTGCCCGGTCTTGGAGATCAGGGTGTTTCGGGCCAGTTGCAGACTGCTGTTCAGCGAGCGGGCCTCTTCACCACTGACGATCCCGCTGACGGTAGCCCGCGCCCGGTCGATCTCCTCGGTGGCGGCCCGGACTTTGACATCGAGGACCCGGTTGGTGATCTGGCTGGTGAGCACGAACCCCAGCACCAGGATGACGGCCGCCGAGAGGCCCAGGGTGAGGACCACCACCCGCAGCTGCAGTGACCGGCGCCACAGCATGGCCAACCCTCGGCTGACCGTGGAGGTACCGCGTACCAGCGGACCGGACCGGCGGATACGCCGACGCGACTGCCAGATCACGGGCGGCCCTCCTCGTCAGCCGGCGGCGCGGGTCACGGCGGTCCGGCCTTGTAACCGACACCCCGGACGGTCAGCACCACCTGCGGGTTCTCCGGATCCCTCTCGACCTTCGCCCGTAACCGCTGGACGTGGACATTGACCAGGCGGGTGTCGGCGGGGTGGCGGTAACCCCACACCTGTTCGAGCAATACATCTCGAGTAAACACCTGTCGCGGTTTACGCGCCAACGCCACCAGCAGGTCGAACTCCAACGGGGTCAGCGAGATCTGTTCACCCTCGCGGGTCACCTTGTGGGCCGGCACGTCGATCTCGATATCGCCGATGGTCAGCATCTCGGCGGGCTCGTCCTCGTTGCGTCGCAGCCGGGCCCGGACGCGGGCCACCAGTTCCTTGGGCTTGAACGGTTTCATCACATAGTCGTCGGCACCGGATTCCAGGCCGAGCACCACATCGACGGTGTCGGTCTTGGCGGTCAGCATGACGATCGGCACCCCGGAGTCGGCCCGCAGCACCCGGCAGACGTCGATACCGTTCATACCCGGCAACATCAGGTCGAGCAGCACCAGATCGGGCCGCAGTTCGCGGACCGCGGTCAGGGCCTGGGAGCCGTCCGCGATGACCGCCGTCTCGAAACCTTCGTTGCGCAGGACGATGGTGAGCATCTCCGACAACGAGGGGTCGTCATCGACGACCAGGATCCTTTGCCTCATGGAGACCATGGTGGCATCGAATGGCGACAAAGCCCTGCTACCACACGCGCATGTTGCGACATTGTCGTCAATGCAGCACAAACCGCTAACCGAGCAGATCGGCGGCCAGCCGGTCCGGATCGACCTCCGGGCCGGTGACCGTCCACGCCCCGCACCAGTGCCGGGCGGCCAGCCCGGCGTAGACCGCAGCCGTGCGCTGCTGCAGGCCGGCATCGCGCTCATAGACGTCGCGGGCCCGGTCGGACTGTTCGGCGGCCCGCTGCCGGGCCCGTTCACCAGCCAGTTCGACCGGCACACCAAGCAGGATCTGGCGGTCGGGCATCGGCAGGCCCAGTCGCCCGTACTCGAGCTCGCCAACCCACGACACCATCTCGCCGTCGGCGCCCTGGTGCAGGCGTGCGGCGCTGTAGGCGGCGTTGGAGGCCACGTAGCGGTCCAGGATCACGACATCGTGACCCGCGCAGAGGCCGGCGATCTGGCCGCCGGCATCGGCGCGGTCGAGGGCGAACAGCATTGCCATCGCGTGGACCGAGGTGGCGAGGTCACCGTGGCGGCCGTGCAGTGCCTCCCGGGCCAGATCCGCGGTGACCGACTGGCCGTAGCGAGGAAACGCCAGCGTGGCCACGGTGCGGCCAACCGCCTCGAAGGCCACCTGTAGACCGCGGCCCAGGGTGCGTTTCCCGGCGCCGTCGAGTCCTTCGATGACGATCAGCACGGACGCAGCCTCGATCCCCCGCCGACTCAGTACCGGTAGTGCTCCGGTTTGTACGGGCCGTCGACATCGACGCCGATGTACTCGGCCTGGTCCTTGGTGAGTTTGGTCATCGAGCCGCCGAGCGCCTCGACGTGGATCTTGGCGACCTTCTCGTCGAGATGTTTGGGCAGCCGGTAGACCTCGTTGTCGTATTCGTCGTTTTTGGTCCACAGTTCGATCTGGGCGATCACCTGGTTGGAGAAGCTGTTACTCATCACGAACGACGGATGGCCGGTGGCGTTACCCAGGTTCAGCAGCCGGCCCTCGGACAGCACGATGATGGAGTGCCCGTCGGGGAAGACGAACTCATCGACCTGCGGCTTGATGTTGATTCGCCGGATCTTCGGGTCGCGTTCGAGGCGGGCCATCTCGATCTCATTGTCGAAGTGGCCGATATTGCCCAGGATTGCCTTGTCCTTCATCGCCCGCATGTGGTCGAGGGTGATGATGTCCTTGTTGCCGGTGGCGGTGATGACGATATCGGCCCAGCCGATGGCCTCCTCCACGGTTTTGATCTCGAAACCGTCCATCAGCGCCTGCAGGGCGTTGATGGGGTCGATCTCGGTGACCGCGACCCGCGCACCCTGGGCCTTGAGCGCCTCGGCGCAGCCCTTGCCGACATCGCCGTAACCACAGACCAGCGCGGCCTTACCGCCGATCAGCACATCGGTGCCGCGGTTGATGCCGTCGATCAGGGAATGCCGGGTGCCGTATTTGTTGTCGAACTTGCTCTTGGTGACCGAATCGTTGACGTTGATGGCGGGGAACGCCAACTCGCCGGCGGCGGCGAACTGGTACAGCCGCAGCACCCCGGTGGTGGTCTCCTCGGTCACACCCTTGATCGCGTCGGCGATCCGGGTCCACTTGCGCTCATCGGTACTGAAACGCTCGCGCAGCAGATCGAGGAACACGCGGTATTCGGCGGAGTCGTCCTCCTCGCCGGGCGGCACCACACCGGCCCGCTCGAACTGCGCGCCGCGCAGCACCAGCATGGTGGCATCGCCACCGTCGTCGAGGATCATATTGGCGGGTTCGCCGGGCCAGGTGAGCATCTGCTCCGCTGCCCACCAGTACTCCTCCAGCGTCTCGCCCTTCCAGGCGAAGATCGGCACACCGAGCGGTTCCTCGGGGGTGCCGTTGGGGCCGACGACCGTCGCGGCGGCGGCGTGGTCCTGGGTGGAGAAGATATTGCAGGATGCCCAGCGGACCTCGGCGCCGAGCGCCACCAGCGTCTCGATCAGCACCGCGGTCTGTACGGTCATATGCAGCGATCCGGAGATTCGGGCGCCTTTGAGCGGCAGCACGTCGGCATACTCCCGGCGCAACGCCATCAGTCCAGGCATCTCGTGCTCGGCCAGCCGGATTTCCTTGCGGCCGAACTCGGCAAGCGACAGGTCGGCAACCTTGAAGTCGATCCCGTTGCGGGAGTCGGAGGTCAGATTCATGGCCACACCGTATCCCGGCCCGGCCCGGTTCGGTTCAGCGACCCCGCGCCGCGGTTCCGGCCGCCAGAGCGCGGCCCAGCACCGACTTCCGGCGCCCGTAGAGCAGGTAGATCAGCACCCCGACCGCCATCCACACCGCGAAGCGCACCCAGGTCAGCGCCGTCAGGTTGAGCATCAGCCACAGGCAGGCCGCGATGGACAGAATCGGCAGGACTGGAACGAAGGGCACCCGGAAACCGCGGTGCAGGTCCGGTCGGCTGCGCCGCAGAACCATGACCCCGGCGGAGACCAGGACGAACGCGAACAGCGTCCCGACGTTGACCATCTCCTCGAGTTTGGCCATCGGAAACACCGATGCGGCCACCGCGATCATGATGGCGACCACGACGGTGATCCGCACCGGGGTGTCCTTGGCGCTGGTCTGGGCCAGTCCGCGGGGCAGCAGCCCATCGCGGGCCATCGCGAACATCACCCGCGACAAGCCGAGCATCAGAACCATGACCACCGTTGTCAGCCCGGCCAGTGCCCCGATGGAGATGATCTTGGCGGCCCAGTCGATTCCGTTGATCGAGAACGCCGTGGCGAGGTTGGCGTGCCGGCCCCCGCTGTCACGCATCTCGGTGTACTTCACCATTCCCGACAGCACGATCGACACCGCCACGTAGAGGACGGTGACGATACCCAGCGACGTGAGGATGCCGCGCGCCACATCGCGCTGCGGATTCTTGGTCTCCTCGGCGGTGGTCGCCACCACGTCGAACCCCAGGAACGCGAAGAACACGATCGAGGCACCCGCCAGCAGTCCGTACCAGCCGTAGTGGCTGCCGCCTCCGCCGGTCAGCAGCGAGAACACCGACTGGTCGATTCCCGTCCCGGCCGCGCCCGCGCCGGTCTCGGTCGGCGGGATGAACGGCGAGAAGTTGGCCGGCTTGATGTAGAAGGAGCCCACCACCACGACCAGCAGAACGACGGCCACCTTGACGGCGGTGATCACCGCCGAAACATGGGAGGAAAGCTTGGTGCCGACCGCCAGCAGCGAGGCGACCGCGACGACGATCAGCAGTGCGCCCCAGTCGAAGTTGAACGCGCCCAGATTCCAGGTGCCCCCGGAGAACCCGAAGACCGTACCGAGGTAGCTGGACCAGCCCTTGGCGACCACCGCTGCGCCGACGGCGAACTCCAGGATCAAATCCCAACCGATGATCCAGGCCACGAACTCGCCGAATGTCGCATAGGAAAACGTGTAGGCGCTGCCCGCGACGGGCAGCAGGGAGGCGAACTCGGCGTAGCACAGCGCGGCGAGCCCGCAGGTGACCGCGGCGATCACGAAGGACACCGGCAGAGCGGGTCCGGTGATATTGCCGAACGTCGATGCGGTGACGGTGAAGATACCCGCGCCAATGACCACCGAGACCCCGAAGACGGTCAGGTCCCACCAGGTGAGTTCCTTACGCAACCGGGTTCTCGGCTCATCGGTATCGCGGATGGACTGCTCGACCGACTTGGTACGCGTAACTCTGAGGGCCTTGGGGACCATCGCGCAGAGGCTACCGGTTCGCACTCCGGTCGAGGTCGGGCTCGAGGTAGATGATCAGCGCTGCCGGAACCGCTTCCCGCACCGCGGCCTCGGCACGATCGATGGCGGCGGCGACGGTCGCAAGGTCATCGGAGGCCCCCAGCGCGATCTTGGCACCGACCAGCATCTCCTCCGGCCCCAGGTACTGGGTCCGCAGGTGGATCACCCTATCCACGTGCTCGGTGCTTTCAAGGGCACTCTGGATGGCCGCCAGTTGGGCGCCGGTAGCGCCCTCGCCGATCAGCAGACTTTGCATCTCGACCATGAGGACCACCGCGATCACGGCCAACAGCATGCCGATGAGCAGTGTGCCCACCCCGTCCCAGACCGGGTCGCCGGTCAGGATGGTCAGCCCCACGCCGACCATCGCGAAGCTCAGACCGATCAGCGCACCGCTGTCCTCCAGCAGTACCACCGGCAGCTCCGGGTTGCGGGACCGCCGGATGAACTGCCACCAGGAGCCGGCCCCTTTCAGCGGCTTCGACTCGACCATCGCGGTGCGGAAGCTGTAGCCCTCCAGTGCCATCGCGATCACGAGGATGATCACGGCGACCAGCGGCGAGCGCAGCGGTTCGGGGTGCCGGATCTTGTGAACGCCCTCGTAGATCGCGAACATCGCGCCGAGGGAGAACAACACCAGCGCGACGACGAACGAGTAGAAGTACCGGCTTCGGCCGTAGCCGAACTGGTGCAGGCTGGTGGCCTGTTTACGGGCCTGCCGCTGCCCGAACAGCAGCAGCGCCTGATTGGAGGTGTCGGCCACCGAGTGCACCGACTCGGCCAGCATCGACGAGCTCTGCGTGATGAGGAACCCGACGAATTTCGCCACCGCGATCCCGGCGTTGGCGGCCAGCGCCGCCATGATCGCCCTGGTGCTGCCGGATGCCGACAATCGTCCTCCTGAACTGGTTCTGCTGAATTCAGAGGCCAACCGTAGCGCGAAACAACCGAGCCGGGCGGGAAGCCTCCACCCGGATCGGGCCGTCATCGGCGGCCACCCAGGCCGCCGAACCCCGGTCGAGCCGCACTTCGCCGGACTTGGACCGGGCGATCACCGAACCCTGCGTGCAGACCAGAATCTGCGGGCCGTCATGCCGCGAGGCGACGTCCAGCTCATGACCCAGGTCGCCCCCGTCCAGGGTCAGCATGGCGCCGGCGAACTCCGCGGCGGGGGTCTGGTAGATCAACTCGATACCCTCACGGCGGGTGCCCACCCGGGCATCGTCGACGGGATGGAAGTCCAGTACCCGAAGCAGTTCCGGGACGTCGACGTGCTTGGGGGTGAGGCCGCCGCGCAGCACGTTATCGGAGTTGGCCATCACCTCCATGGCCATCCCGTGCAGATAGCTGTGCAGGTTGCCGGCGGGCAGGAAGACACCTTCCCCGGCGGTGAGACTGATCCGGTTGAGCAGCAGCGCAGCCAGGACCCCGGCATCGCCGGGATAACGTTCGCCGAGTTCCAGGGCCGTCCTGGCTTCAGCGGCGAATTCCTGTGCGCCGGAACGTAAATACCCGACGGCGCCATCCAGGACAACGGGAATCAGCATCTCGATATCAGGCTGGGGCGCGGTGATCCAGGTGGTGAACAGCGCCCGCAGCCCGGCCGCGTCGGACTGGCCGGCCAGCAGGGCGATATAGGGGTCCAGATCGGGCACCGCCAGCGCTCGCAGGAACGCGACTGTTGCCGCGGCGGGCCGGAAACCCACCAGCGCCTCGAAATCACCGAGGGCCACCAGCAGCTCGGGCTTGTGGCTGCGGTCCCGGTAGTTCCGCTCCGGCGAGCTGACCGGCACCCCGCAGCGGTCCTCGTAGGCGTAGCCCTCCACCGCCTGCTGGGCGCTCGGGTGGGCCTGTAATGACAACGGTTCATCCGCGGCGAGCACCTTGACCAGGAAGGGCAGCTGGTCGCCGAACCGCCCACGGACCGTCGGTCCCAGCTCACCGTCGGGGTCGGCGGCGATGGCGTCCATCAGGGACTCCTCTGTGCCGGCACCGACAAGGGTAGCCGGATCGCCGGGATGGGCACCCAACCACAGTTCGGCCTCCGGATGCGCCGTCGGCGCGGGCCGGCCGGTGAACTCCGCGATCGCGGTGCGCGACCCCCACGCGTAGGTGCGGATCGCTCCGCGGATCAGCTGCACGACGCTGTCATCCCCCTGTCATCCCCCTGTCATCCTCCTGCCAGTCTCAGGTACACGGCGGCCATCTCCAATCGCACCGCCAGAAGAGCCAGCTGCTGCTCGGTACGGTCATCGGCGACCGACACCGAACCCTGCTCACCCACGTCCTCAGCGCCGACGAGGTCCACCCCGTCGACTGCGGCCAGCCGCGCGGCCAGCAGCGAACGCTCCCGGGCCAGAGCCAGCGCGACCACCCGTGGCCGGTCCGGTCGCGGTCCGTCGATCTCCTCGTCGTGGAACAGCGCGTCGACCGGGTCGACGAATCCGGCCGCCATCCCGCGGATCGGTCCGGGATCCCGCAGCGCCACGATCACATCGGCCAGTTCGGCGGCCGCGACGGGATGGCCGCCGACGCGCAGCAGCACCGCCGCGGCGTGCCGGGCCAGCGCGCAGGTGGCGGGCCGGTCGCCGGCCAGCAGCACCCGACGGCCGGCCATCCGCTCGGCGAGCGCCTTGGCCGGGTTGGTGAAGATCTCGCGCCCGGCGCTGTTGCGCATTGCCTCGGCGTCGAGTTCGTCGGCGAGCGCGGCGAGGTCGACGATCGGCGCCCGGCTCGTTTCGCGCCGATCCGGAGCCGCCAGTGCCGGGTCGACGGCGGCCATTGTGGCCAGACCGGCCGCCAGGTACCGGCAGAGCCCGAACTCATCCGGTACCGGCAGCCGGGGTTCCAGGACCGCACAGCGTCCGGCGGTGGCGTCCCGCAACGGACCCTCGTTCGGGGCGGCGACCACCACCCGGGTACCGCGGCGCACCGCGGTATGTGCGGCCGCGGCGAGGGCCGTATCGCCCGGATCGTCACCGGCGACGATCAGGACGTCGAGCGGGCCGATCCAGGGCGGCGCCTCGGCCGCGGCGACCAGCGGCTCGCCGGCGATCCCGCCGAGCGTGGCGTTCAACATGGCCCCGGCGGCCGCCGCCGGCCCCCGCCCGGCAAGCCAGATGACCGTCCGCGGGCGCTGCCCGCCGACCACCGGCTCCAGCGCCCCCTCCTCGACGGCGGCGGCGGTCGCGCGGACCTGGGCGCCAGCCATCGCCGAGGCCCGCAGGAGTCCCTCCCGGTCGGCCTCCCGGAGGCCGTCGGCGTCATCGAGGTCGACGCAGGTGTTCGCGGTGCTCATCGGCCGGTCCCGCCACCGGGTGCTATCTGCTCTGCCGCCAGGGTGACGATGCGGCTGACCTCGTCGGGGGTGCGGGCCTCCACGTTGAGCCGCAGTAAGGGCTCGGTATTGGACGTACGCAGGTTGAACCAGGCCCCGCCGCCCAGATCCACTGTGACACCATCCAGCGAATCAGTGGAAACCGTCTGCGCGGCAAAGGCTTTGACGACGGCGTCAACACATGCGGGCGCGTCCTCGACCCGGAAGTTGAGTTCGCCGGATGCCGCGTAACGCTGGTAGAAGGCCATCAGCTCCGAAAGCGGGCGGTCCTGACCGCCCAGCGCGGACAGCACGTGCAGGCCCGCGAGCATGCCCGAGTCGGCACCCCAGAAGTCCCGGAAGTAGTAGTGGGCGGAATGCTCGCCCCCGAAAACGGCGCCGGTCTGGGCCATCAACGCCTTGATATAGGAGTGGCCGACCCGGGAGCGCAGTGCCACCCCGCCGCGCTCGGCGATGACCTCCGGCACCACCCGGGAGGTGATCAGGTTGTGGATCACCGACGCACCGGGATCACGGGCCAACTCGCGGTCGGCGACCAGTGCGGTGACCGCCGACGGCGACACCGGGTCTCCGTTCTCGTCCACCACGAAACAGCGGTCGGCATCACCGTCGAAAGCCAGGCCGAGATCGGCTCCGGTCTCGCGGACGAAGTCTTGCAGATCCACCAGATTCGCCGGCTCCAGCGGGTTGGCCTCATGGTTGGGAAACGAACCGTCGAGGTCGAAGTACAGCGGCAGTACGGTCAGCCCCGGAACGGCGCCGAGCACCGCCGGGGCGGTGTGCCCGGCCATTCCGTTGCCGGCATCCACGGCCACCCGCAACGGCCGCAAGCCACCGACGTCCACCAGCGAACGTAGATACCGGCCGTAGTCGTCCAGCACATCCCGGTCGCACGCCCGACCGCGCGGTCCGGTCCGGTCCCGCCCGGCCGGTACACCGGCGATGACCTCATCCCGGATGACCGCCAGACCGGTGTCCTCGCCCACCGGTTTGGCCTGCGCCCGGCACAGTTTGATGCCGTTGTAGGCCGCCGGGTTGTGGCTGGCGGTGAACATCGCGCCCGGGCAGTTGAGCAGACCGGAGGCGAAGTAGAGCTCATCGGTGGAGGCCAGCCCGATGCGGACCACGTCGAGTCCTTCGGCCAGGACACCGTCGGCGAAGGCGGCCGACAGCGCCGGGGAGCTGTCCCGCATATCGTGACCGATGACGACCCGGTCCGATCCCGCCGCCCCCTCAGCACCCATCAGCCGCGCGAACGCGGCGCCGACGTCGAAGACGAACTCGTCGTCGATCTCGGTACCGACCAGGCCACGCACGTCATAAGCCTTGATGACGCGGCGCACATCGGCAGCGGGCCGGGGCATGGCGTAACTCCTGGGACGATGGACTTTCCTCGGCCTCCCAGCCTAGCCGGGGCCGCCGTCGGCCATCCCGGTTGGCCGCCGCCTCAGTCGGACGGATCCGGCAGCACCCGCAGATGCCCGCGACGCCGGCCGGCCGGTCCGTTCACCGGCCCCGTCGGGGGCATACCGGAACGGGGCAGAACCGTGCGCGCGTGCCCGAGCGGCTCGGAGAACCCGGTGACCGGCGGAGGGGTGGGCATCCCGCCCTCGCGGACCGCGTCGGCCAGTGCGACGAGATCGTCCTCGTCGGGATTGGCCGGCAGAGGCGCGGCGTGACGCACCATCTCCCAGCCGCGCGGAGCGGTGATCCGGGTGGCGTGGGCCAGGCACAGGTCCCAGGTGTGCGGCTCACGAACCGTCGCCAGCGGTCCGACCACGGCGGTGGAGTCCGAGTAGACGTATGTCAGCGTCGCCACCGCATAGTGCCCGCACCCAGGCCGGATGCAGCGACGGGGAACATTCACGCTGGCGAGGCTATCCCGGTCGTTTGGTTGTGCGCGCCGGACACGCGCACTCCCGGGGGGCCGATGTAGAACCGTTACGATCTGCAGTCCATGGCCGACAGCCGCAGTTCCCGGCGCGGCGGTGGCACGCCGGGGAGTTCCCGACGTGGCCGCGAGATGCGAGGTCCGCTGCTCCCGCCGACCGTTCCGGGCTGGCGAAGCCGAGCCGAACGCTTCGACATGGTGGTCCTTGAGGCCTACGAACCGATAGAGCAACGCTGGCGGAAGCGACTGACCGACCTCGATGTGGCCGTTGATGAGATTCCCCGGATTGCGCCGAGGGACCCGGACAGCGTGCAGTGGCCACCGGAGGTGGTGGCTGACGGTCCGATCGCTCTGGCCCGGCTGATCCCGGCCGGGGTGGACGTCCGCGGTAACCCCACGCGGGCGCGAATAGTGTTGTTCCGCAAGCCGATCGAGCGGCGCGCAAAGGACTCCGATGACTTGGCCGACCTGCTGCACGAAATCCTGGTGGCACAGGTGGCCAATTATCTGGGAGTCGAGCCGTCGGTGATCGACCCGACCCTGGGAACCGAGGACTGATCAGATGATGCCGCGCTTGAGGCGCCGGCGTTCCCGCTCGGAGAGCCCACCCCAGATACCGAACCGCTCATCGTTGGCCAGCGCGTACTCCAGACACGCGTCCTTGACCTCACAGCCCAGACAGATCCGCTTGGCCTCGCGGGTGGAGCCGCCCTTCTCCGGGAAGAACGCCTCCGGATCGGTCTGGGCGCACAGGGCGTTCTCCTGCCACTGTGGATCATCCGGCGTGAGCATCGGCTCGATCGGATCGGGCACCACACTCAGGTGAGCCCGCGCCAGCGATCCCGCACTCGTCGGCCCGGGATCAGCGTGCGGAGCGCCAATCGCTCCGAGGAATTTTTCGTAGGACATGTCCACCCTCCTAACCTGATTTCGTAGTGAAGCTTGACTTCTTCGAACATGTGGTCGAAACACGGTCTGCGACACCGAAACCGGCAGGTCGACCGGGAAATGACACAGTTGTGATTAGACAGTGCCGAGGTGCCCGGGTCAAGCCGATCGCGGGAATTCACTACCACTTTCGTGACCTGATACGGCGTGTCGACACCCTGGCGTGTCCTGCGAGTTGCGTCACCGTGACCGCGTGCACGGCCCGGCCGCCGACCGCCTAGTGTCGAGCACTGTGAAGGTCACCGTTCTCGTCGGCGGGATCGGGGGTGCCCGATTCCTGCTCGGCGTGCAGCGACTTCTGGGCTTGGGTCAGTTCGCCGGCCAGTTCGCCGGCCAGTTCGCCGGCCAGCCCGTCGGTACGGACCATGAGCTGACCGCGGTCGTCAACGTCGGCGATGACGCCTGGATGTTCGGGGTGCGCATCTGCCCCGACCTGGACACCTGTATGTACACCCTCGGCGGCGGTATCGATCCGGAGCGCGGATGGGGACACCGGAACGAAACCTGGCACGCCAAGGAGGAACTCGCCGCCTACGGCGTGCAGCCGGACTGGTTCGGCCTCGGCGACCGCGATCTGGCCACCCACCTGGTGCGGAGCCAGATGCTGCGGGCGGGCTATCCGCTGTCGCAGGTGACCGCGGCGCTGTGCACGCGGTGGTCCCCCGGGGCCACCCTGCTGCCGGCCAGCGACGACCGGTGTGAAACCCACGTTGTGGTAACCGATCCGGACACCGGCGACCGCCGGGCAATCCACTTCCAGGAATGGTGGGTGCGCTACCGCGCCAAGATTCCCACCCACAGCTTCGCATTCGTCGGCTCCGAGAAAGCCGGCGCCGGAGCCGGTGTCGTTGAGGCGATCACGACAGCCGACATCGTCATCCTGGCGCCGTCGAACCCGGTGGTCAGCATCGGCGCCATCCTGGCGATTGCCGGGATCCGGGGGGCGCTGCGCTCCACCGCGGCCCCGGTGATCGGGTACTCGCCGATCGTCGCCGGAAAACCATTGCGCGGCATGGCCGACGAGTGTCTGTCGGTACTCGGTGTCGAGACCACCTCACAGGCTGTCGGCCGGCACTACGGCGCCAGGTCGGCGACCGGCCTGCTCGACCACTGGCTCGTCCACGACGGCGACGAAGCCGAGATCCCCGGGGTCACGGTGAGATCGGTGCCGTTGTTGATGTCCGATCCGGACGCCACCGCCGCGATGGTCCGCGCCGGCTTCGAGGCGGCCGGGGTGCCGCTGTGAACGAGCCCTGTTCGGTGACCGATCACGGATCCGCCGCACCAATCGAGATCCGCCCCGTCACCGGCCTTCCGGAGTTCCGGCCCGGGGACGATCTCGCGGCCGCCATCGCCGGTGCGGCGCACTGGCTGCACGATGGGGATATCGTCGTGATCACCAGCAAGGTCGTCTCGAAGTGCGAGGGCCGGATCGTCACCGCGCCGGATGACCCCGATCAACGGGATGCCCTGCGCCGCAGCCTGATCGAATCCGAGGCGGTGCGGGTCCTGGCCCGCAAGGGCCGCACCCTCATCACCGCGAACCGGCATGGCCTGGTGCAGGCGGCGGCCGGTGTGGACGGATCCAACGTCGACACCACGGAGTTGGCACTGCTGCCCGAGGATTCCGACGCCAGTGCCGCGCGGCTGCGGGCTCAGCTGGGCACGCTCACCGGTGCCGATATCGGCGTGATCATCACCGACACGATGGGTCGCGCCTGGCGCCACGGCCAGACCGACACCGCGATCGGCTCCGCGGGTGTGCCGGTACTGCACAGCTATGCCGGGGCCAGCGATCGGCACGGTAACGAACTGCTGGTGACCGAGGTGGCGGTGGCCGACGAAATCGCCGCGGCCGCCGACCTGGTCAAGGGCAAGCTGACCGGCGTGCCGGTGGCCGTGGTGCGCGGGGTGACGCTGCCTGATGACGGCTCCTGCGCGACCCGGTTGTTGCGCGGCGGTTCCGATGACCTGTTCTGGCTCGGCACCGCCGAGGCGATCGACCTCGGCCGCCGGCAGGCGCAGCTGATGCGACGCTCGGTACGCCGGTTCGCCGACCGGCCGGTGGCCCCGGCGGTGCTCGAGTCCGCTGTCGCCGAGGCACTCACCGCACCGGCCCCACATCACACCCGGCCGGTGCGCTTCGTGTGGCTGGCGGACCGCGATCGGCGTATCGACCTGCTCGACCGGATGAAGCAGGCGTGGCGCACCGATCTGGCCGCCGACGGTCGTTCACCGGAGTCGGTTCAGCGCCGGGTGGCCCGCGGGCAGATCCTCTACGACGCCCCCGAGGTGGTGATCCCGTTCCTGGTGCCGGACGGCGCTCACCGCTACCCGGATCCGGTGCGTACCGCGGCCGAGCACACCATGTTCACCGTTGCGGTCGGCGCGGCGGTACAGGCACTGCTGGTCGCGCTGGCTGTGCGGGAGGTCGGTAGCTGCTGGATCGGGTCGACGATCTTCGCCCCCGGGGTGGTGCGCCAGACCCTCGGCCTGCCCGATGACTGGGAACCGTTGGGCGCCATCGCGATCGGCTACCCGCATGACCCGCTGCCACCCAAGGATCCCGAGCCGCCCGGCGATCGGCTGGTACGCCGGTGAGCCTGCACGAATCGGCCGTCGCCACCCTCACCGACTGGGAGCCACCCGACCCGGGTCAGGATGCGCTGCGCCATGCCGTGCTGGCGTTCCTTCTCGGCCGGCCGGACGGCTGCCGGCGGACCTGCGTTCCGGGCCACATCACCGCCTCGGTGCTGGTACTCGACCACACCCGGGATCGGGTGCTGCTCACACTGCACCCGCGGTTCGGGCGGTGGTTACAACTCGGCGGGCACTGCGAGGATGCCGATCCCGATATCGTCGCCGCCGCTCTGCGCGAGGCCACCGAGGAATCCGGTATCGAGGGTCTGCTGGTCGACCCGATCTTGGCGGCCGTTCATGTTCACCCGGTGACCTGTTCACTGGGCTCCCCGACCCGGCATCTGGACCTGCAGTTCATCGCCACCGCCCCGCCGGACGCGCGGGCCGTCATCAGCGAGGAATCCCTGGACCTGCGTTGGTGGCCGATCGACACCCTGCCCGATGGCGCCGACGCCGGTCTGGTCGCGCTGGTGGAAGCGGCCGTACAACGCCTCGGCGCCGCAGACCGGCGGCGGGGCGGGTCGTCAGATATCTGACGAGTACCGGATTCCGCAGTCCGGGATGGGCACCCCGGGCCACACCCGCGCCCCGCGCAACAGTTCGCAGCGGGCGCCGATATCAGCGCCGTCGCCGATGACACCATCGCGGATCAGGGCCCGCGGGCCGATCCGCGCGCCCGCTCCGATGATCGAACGCTCAACCACCGCACCGGCCTCCACCCGGGCGCCGTCGAAGATCACCGCGCCGTCCAGGCGCACCCCCGGCCCGATCTCGGCGCCGCGGCCCACCGCGGTCCCGCCATACAGCAGGGCACCGGGCGCCACGGATGCACCGTCGTGCACCAGGCTCTCCCCGCGGCGGCCCGCCAGCGCCGGCGACGGGGCGATACCCCGCACCAGGTCCGCCGACCCGCGAACGAAATCCTCCGGGGTGCCCATATCCCGCCAGTAGGTGGCGTCGACGTACCCGCAGACCTTTGCGCCATCGGCCAACAACCCCGGAAAAACCTCGCGTTCCACCGAGACACCGCGGCCGCGCGGGATGCGCTCGATGACGCTGCGCCGGAAGATATAGGTGCCGGCGTTGATCTGATCGGTCGGCGGATCCTCGGTCTTCTCCAGGAACGCCAGCACCCTTCCGTCACCGTCGGTGGGCACCGACCCGAACGCCCGCGGATCGCTGACCCGGACCAGGTGCAGGGTCACGTCAGCGGCACAGTCCGAATGGGTCCTCAGCATGGCACCGAGTTCCATCCCGGACAGCACGTCTCCGTTGAAGACCATCACGGTGTCATGACGCAGTTTGGGGACCACATTGGCGATACCGCCACCGGTACCCAACGGCTCTTCCTCGAAGACATAGTCGATCTGCAAGCCCAGTTTGGATCCGTCGCCGAACTCGGCCTCGAATGTCTGCGCCTGATACGAGGTACCGAGGATGACATGTTCGATACCCGCGGCCGCGATCCGGGACAGCAGGTGGGTCAGGAACGGCAGTCCGGCGGTCGGCAACATCGGCTTGGGCGCGGACAGCGTCAGCGGCCGCAGACGGGTTCCCTTGCCGCCGACCAGGATCACGGCGTCGACGTCGGTGGTCATCTCATCCCTTCCGGCGGCGCTGTCGGCAATTCTCGGCGGGACCTACGTACCGCCGCCCCCGCCCGGACCCGCAGGGCTGTCCGCATAGTCCAGCGCAGCGGTGCCCGCCACGGGCCGGAATGGCGATCAGACAGGTAAATATAGGTGCTCACATGGTGGGCACGCAGATTGCGGTCCGGATCCCGACCCGTCGAATGGCCCTTATCGTGCAGGATCTCCGATTTGGGCGCGTAGACGTTGAGCCAGCCGGCCCGGCCCAGCCGGTCACCGAGGTCGACATCCTCCATGTACATGAAGTACCGCTCGTCGAATCCCCCGACCGCGTCGAACGCCGACCGGCGCACCAGCAGGCAGGAACCCGACAGCCAGCCGACCGGACGTTCGCTGGGCTCGACATGCTCCTGCCGGTAGGACCTCGTCCAGGGGTTGGCCTTCCAGGCAAAACCGAGCACCGCGTGCATACCGCCGCGAACCAGGCTGGGCAGGTGCCGGGCCGACGGGTACACCGCACCGTCGGGGTCGCGGATCAGCGGACCCAGACTGCCGGCCCGCGGCCAGCGGCCGGCGGCCTCCAGCAGCGCATCGATACTGCCCGGCGCCCACACCACGTCCGGGTTGGCGACCAATACGAACTCCTGACCCGACGGCACCGTGGCCACGGCACGGTTGACGGCGGTGCCGTACCCCAGGTTGGCGCCGGTACGCAGTAACTCAGTCCCGGGATAGCGCTCCAACGCCTCCTCCGGAGCGCCGTCGGTGGAACCGTTGTCGGCCATCACCACCCGCAACGGGAGGTCTGTCGCCACCGTCAGCGACGACAGGAACCGGTCCAGGTGCGAACCCGGCGAATATGTCACCGTGACAACGGTCAGAGCGGGCTCGTCGGTCACGGCGTTGAGGGTAACGGTCCGTCGCCGAGGGTGGCGCAGTACTCGTCGGCTTGTTCTTGCGGCTGGGTCATCGCGAGTTGGTAGCGGGCGGCGACCAGGTCATCGGCGGCGTCGGCGACAGCCTGCTTGGCGGCCTCGTGGTCGGCCTTGGCCTGTTCAATTTCCGCTGTGGTGGCCGCGATCTGCGCGATCAACTCCTGCGACGGTTCAGGGAAGCTGTCCAGGACTTCTTTTTGCATCTTCCGGCGCTGGGCCTGCTTGCGGTTGACCGCCTTTCGGGCGTCGTCGGCTTGTTGGAGACCGCATCCTGACTGAGCGAGGGGCCAACGGTGGCCAAGCCGCCTTGGAGCTGTCCGGCGAGCATGGATATCAGGCCACCGACGGGGCTCGACGCGGAGGGCGGGGCGAGGTTCGACGTGACCCCGTTGGTGAGGTCGGAGGCGGCGCTGCCGCTCTTCTGGCTGAGGCTGTCGGCGCCGCTGTTGACACTCGGCACGTCGAAGGTCATCTCGGTCATCGAGCGCCCCCCTCCTGTGCCGTGGCGTGGACAAACCTGATGTTACCGTCGCGACCAGGCGCGATGGGGATGCGCCGCCGCTCGACACCAGCCCGAGGATTCCTCGCGTTCCACCCGCGGCCACGAGCACCGGGGACGTGTCATCGACGCTGCTGGCGGCCCCTTTTGGCGTGACCCGCATCACCGTCCCCTTGGCGTCGGTGATGTTGGCCGATACGCAGCGCTATTTCGACACGCTCACCGACTACCGCGGCGGCGCAGCCGATGCGTTCGTCGGTTATGTGGCCCAGGCGACGATTCACGCCTGCGCCGCCGCCGAGGAGTCCGCCGGCAGCCTGTCCACCCTGCCCGAGCGATGGCGTGAGATCGCCTGCGCCCGGGCCGATTCAGCGGAGAGCGCACTAATCGAACGGCTTCTGGATACGCCGATCTTCGATGCCGCCGACGCGGTAGCCATAACCGGCAGATCGGAAGTCGCCACCTACAACGCCCTCAACCGACTCACCGAGGCCGGCATCCTCGATCTGCTATCAGCCAACAAACGCAATCGCGTCTGGGCGGCCGGGGATGTACTAGCCGAGCTGGATGCACTCACCGCGGCAATCGGGCGGCGCGTCACACTGGCGTCCGGCCGGGGAAAGGCCTGATCACGTTAGCGCCGACCGAATCGGCGCCGGGGACGTGTCATCAGCCCCCTAGGGACGTGTCATCCGTGCTGCTCAAGGGCTATTTTCTAGGTTTCGGGATCGTGCCGGTCGGCGGGAAGTTTCCATAGAATCGGCGCGGATCGCCTTCGAGGGTTCCAGCTACGCATCTTTTACTGAGCAATAACGAGCGTACATACGTTCTAACAAGTCCGCTTGAGGGTTGAATCTGACCCAGTGGGCGCGACTGCAGGGAGTGCACCCACAGACGGCGTATCGCTGGTTCCGTGAGGGCACCCTGCCGGTGCCGGCGGTGCGGGTGAATTCGCGGTCGGTGTTGGTCTCGCCTGAGGCAGCGATCGCCACCCCGACCAGCACATTCGGGCTGTATGCGCGGGTCTCGTCGCATGACCAGAAGTCCGATCTCGACCGCCAGGTCGCCCGGTTGTCCACTTGGGCGGCGCAAGCCGGTGGGCAGGTGGTGCGTGTTGAGGCAGAAGTCGGTTCCGGGATGAACGGCTCACGCTCGAAAGTCCGCCGGCTGCTCGCCGATCCGGCGGTCACCACCGTGGTAGTCGAACACCGCGACCGGTTGGGGAGGATGAACACCGAGCTGGTGGAAGCCGCGTTGTCGGCACATGGACGGCGGCTGGTAGTGCTCGACGGCGGTGAAGTCGACGACGATCTAGTGCGCGACATGGTGGAGGTTCTCACGTCATTCTGCGCACGGGTCTACGGGCGTAGAAGTGCCCGAAACCGTGCTTTGAAAGCGGTCGGCTGCGCGCAGCGAGACATTGGACCGCAGGCGGTAATCGCCGCAGAATCTGTCGTAGCCCGCCGGGAGAATTCCTGACATGGCGGAATCAGCTGTGCGCGTAGTCGTTAGCCCCGCGCTGTCGGATGGCTACGACCGCCGACACGTTGTCGTCGACGCCGCGACCGGAGCGGTGATCGACGATGCCCAGGGCTACGGATACAAGACCGCCCAGAACGCCCACCGTGCACACGCCTACAAGTCTGTGTCACCGGCGAAGAAACGCCAGCGCGAAGGCATCAAGAAAAGTGTCCGCCGCTGGTGCGCCGAGCATTCCGACTTCATGAGCGACATCGAGCAGTCCATGCTCTACGCCATGAAAGACGGCGACAACTTCACTGAATCCGACGTCAGCGCACTTCTGGAGGCGCGATCCCTAGAACCACCGTTCACGGTCAAAGAACTGATGAGGCACTGGTGAGTGCGGGAAAGCCGTTGCGGAAGATCTCCGATCCACTGGTCGCCGCGGGCCCGTCCGGGTGCCGGTTCCGGACACGGCTGCACCTGTCTGACACCGAAGCCGCCGCGTTGATGGAGATCGGCGAGTTCCTCGGTGGTTGTTACCGCCGCGAGCTGGCAGGGCGTGTCCGCTTGGGTCGGATAGACCGTGACGGACATAAGCAGTGGCGTGCGACGCGCAAGCAGGCGTTGACATCGGTGTCGTCGTCTCGATGGGCGGGCGCGATCACCCGGGCGGTGGAAGACCAGTACCAGTTGGGAATGCGCGGCTTGGCAGCTCACGTCGCCGATCTACATTCTGCGGTCGAGGTCCTCGAGAAACGCTGCTCCCTGCGACCGGGTGAACTCGCTGACGATGCCGGAGAATCACGCCGCGGGAAACGTAAACACGGATACGCCACGACCGCCGAGCGGTTCGCCAAGACCCGCCGGCTGGCCATCCTGAAGCAGCGGCTGGCCGCCGCTGAAGCTGAACTCTCCGAGGGGCGCCCGTCGATCACGATGGGTGGAAAACGGTTGTGGCGCAACCGCACAAACCTGGACGCGGCGGGGATGGACGAGCAGCAGTGGCGCGATCGGTGGAACGCCGCGCGCATGTTTCTGACCGCTGACGGTGAGACCGGAAAAGCTGGTGGTAACGAGACCATCCGTGTCGACACGCAGGGTCGGTTGCAGATTAAAGTTCCCGCTGCGCTGGCCGGTAAGTTCGGCGGGCACCTTCAGTTCGCCTCCCCGGTCGGGTTCACTCACGGTGGGCCTCAGTGGGCGGCGCGGGTCAATCAGCGGAAAGCAGTGCGCTACGACATCGTTTTCGATCCTCAGCGCGGCCGATGGTATCTGGATGCGTCCTGGGCGATCACCCCGGAACCGTCCCCTGAACTTGAGGAGCTTCGCGGCGGTCGGGTTCTCGGTGTCGACCTCAACGCGGATCATCTCGCCGCGTGTGTGCTGGATGCGTCTGGAAACCCCGTCGGTGAACCGGTCACGATCGCCCTCGAGGTCAAGAAGTTGCGCGCCTCCCACCGTGATGGGCACCTGCGCACTGCGATCACTGAACTGCTGAATATCGCTGAACTCAACGATTGCGTGGCGGTCGCGGTGGAGAACCTCAACTTCGCCGATTCCCGTGCCACGGGTCGCGAAACCATGGGTCGTGGTGGTCGAGGTAAGAAGTTTCGGCGAACCGTCGCCGGTATCCCCACCGCCAAGTTCCGTGACCGTTTGACCGCGATGGCAACCCGCCGCGGTATTCCGATTATTGGTGTCGATCCCGCTTACACGAGTAAGTGGGGTGATGAGCACTGGCGTAAGCCTTTGCAGCAACAGACTTCCGGAGAGGTCACCCGCCATCACGGCGCGGCGGCCGCTATCGGTAGACGTGGTCTCGGTAAGCCGATCAGGCGTCGGCCGGCAGGACCCCGTACCCAACAGCGGATGGGTGTGGGCACTCCACCGGCTAGACCTGTGAGGCTTCCGAGATCGCAGGGAGTCCGGAAAGCCCCGGTCCACCGCCACGCCCACGAGGCGCGTCGGTCCACCGGGCAGCGCCGAGCTCCCGCGACCAAGACCGTTCGGGTCGCAACTGAACAGAACTCACTTCTGCTCAATGATTAGGAACGGTACGGCAACCGCCTCGGCCAGCGCCTCGCGCCAGGGCCGCAGCGGGGTCAGGCCGGCCCGGACCGAGCAGTCCATCGACAGCGCAGAAAAGACGGGACGGGGCGCCGGCCTTGGTACCGCGGCGGTGCCCACCGGCCGCACCCGCTCAGGGTCGGCGCCCAGTTCGGCGAACACCGCGCGGGCCTGCTCGAAGCGGCTGGCCACCCCGGCGTTGGCGGCGTGCAGAACCGGCGCCTCGATCCCGCCGGCGGCGACCTGGAGCAGCGCGCCGACCAGGTCGGCGACGTAGGTCGGCGACCCGGTCTGGTCATCGACGACGTCGATCACCCGGTCGGTGGCAGCCAACCGGCGCATGGCCGCGACGAAGTCGGACCCGGAATCGCCGGTGTAGACCCAGGAGGTCCGGACGACGTGGGCATCGGGCATCTCGGCATGTACCGCCAGCTCACCGTCCCGCTTGGTGGTCCCGTACACACTCAGCGGGCCGGTGGGATCGGTGATCTCATACGGCCGGCGCAGGTCGCCGCGAAAAACGTAATCGGTGGAGATGTGCACAAACCTGGCCCGCACCGCCGCGCAGGCGCGGGCGATGGTCGCTGGCCCCACCGCGTTGACGGCCTTCGCCGCCTCCGGCTCGGACTCGGCGGCGTCGACGGCGGTGAACGCCGCGCAGTTGACCACCAGGTCCCCGCTCCGGACCCACCGCCGGGCGGCGACCGGATCGGTGATATCGAAATCCCGATGTGCCAGTGCGCACACCTCGTAACCCTGCCGGGCGGCCTGAACTGCGAGAAATCGCCCGACCTGGCCGCCCGCACCGGTGATCACCATCCGTTTCGCCACGGCGACGAGTCTGGCACGCCGGTTTCGGCTACCGGGGATGCGGCCGTCCGGCCAGTAGCCTGTGGTGGTGCCGGATGAGACGGAAGTGACAGCAGTGACGCGTGCGCGGCCGGTCGCGCGCACCGCTCTGGCTCTGCTCGCCGTGACGGTTCTGCTCGGTACCGGGGTGGCGTGGGGCTCGATCCGCTCCTTCGAGAGCGGGATCTTCCACTTCACCACCGCCATGCTGGGCGGCCGGGGCGCCGATGACGACGGCGCCGTGGATATTCTGCTGGTCGGCGTGGACAGCCGCACCGACGCGCATGGCAACCCGCTCTCGGAGGCCGAACTGGCCCAGCTGCACGCCGGCGATGACGTCGCGACGAATACCGACACCATCATCCTGGTGCGCATCCCCACGAACGGCCGCTCGGCCACCGCCATCTCCATCCCCCGCGACTCCTACGTCGAGGCACCGGATCTGGGAAAGACCAAGATCAACGGGGTTTACGGTGAGGTCAGGCTGGAGCTGATGAAAGAGCTCGTCGAGAACCAGGGCATGGATGCCGCCGTCGCCGAGCCGCAGGCCGTGGAAGCCGGCCGCAACGCGCTGATCCGGACCGTCGCCGACCTGACCGGTGTGACGGTGGATCATTACGCCGAGATCGGCCTGCTCGGCTTCTCGCTGATCACCGATGCCCTGGGCGGGGTCGAGGTGTGCCTCAAAGAGCCCGTCTACGAACCACTTTCGGGCGCCGACTTCCCGGCCGGCTGGCAGCGGCTGGACGGGGCACAGGCGCTGAGCTTCGTCCGCCAGCGCCACGATATGCCGCGCGGCGACCTCGATCGGGTGGTGCGCCAGCAGGTGGTGATGGCCTCACTCGCCCACCAGGTCATCTCGGGTAAGACCTTGAGCAGTCCGGGCACCCTGAACCGGCTGCAGGACGCCATCCACCGCTCGGTGGTGATCTCCTCGGGCTGGGATGTGATGGATTTCCTCACCCAGCTGCAGAAGCTGGCCGCCGGGAACGTCGCGTTCGCCACGATCCCGGTGTTGGCTGAGGACGGCTGGAGTGACGACGGGATGCAGTCGGTGGTCCGGGTCGACCCGGAGCAGGTGCAGCAGTGGGTGTCGGGCCTGCTACAGGATCAGAGCGAGGGAAAGACCGCCAAGGTCGCCTACTCCCCCGACCAGACCACGGTGGACGTCTACAACGACACCGATATCAACGGCCTCGCCGGCGCGGTGTCCGAGCGGCTGACCGCCAGGGGGTTCACCGAGGGCTCGATCGCCAACCACGATGGGACGGGGGTGAGCGAGAGCCAGGTGCAGGCCGCCGCCGAGGACGACCTCGGCGCCCAGGCCGTCTCAGCCGAACTCGGCGGCCTTCCGGTGGTGACCGACTCCTCGATCCCCGCGGGCACCGTGCACGTGATCCTGGCCGACGATTACGCCGGACCGGGATCCGGGCTGGACGGTTCCCTGCCCACCGCGCAGACCGTGCAGAACATGTCCGCCGAGGTAACCGACGAACAGACCCCACTCCCCTCGCAGGTGTTCACCGCCGGACCCGATGACCCCCAGTGCGTCAACTGACTCGGTGTCGATGAACCTCACCGATGAGCTGCTCGGCCCGCTGCTCGGCGCCGATCGGATGGGTCCGCGGATCACCTATTACGACGACGCCACCGGCGAACGGATCGAACTGTCCACGGTGACACTGGCCAACTGGGCGGCCAAGACCGCGAACCTGCTGCGCGATGAACTCGGCGCCGGTCCCGGAACCCGGGTGGCGGTGCTGCTGCCCGCCCACTGGCAGACCGTCGCCGTCATGCTGGGGGTGTGGTGGATCGGCGCCGAGGTGACCCTGGCCGGACCCGCGGAGATCGCCCTGTGCACCGCCGACCGGCTCGATGAGGCCGATGACGCGGTGGCCGGCGGTACCCAGCTCGGCGAGGTGGCGGTGCTGTCGCTGGACCCGTTCGGCGCCCCGGCCCCCGACCTGCCGGTCGGTGTCACCGACTACGCGACCGCGGTGCGGGTGCACGGCGATCAGGTCGTTCCCGAGCGCACCCCCGGCCCGGCACTGGCCGGCCAGACCGTCGCGGAGGTGCTCGCCGCGGCGCGACTGGGCGCCCGGGCCCGCGGGCTATCCGCCGGCGACCGGGTGATGACGGACCGGCCGTGGTCGACGACCGAACAGATCGTCGACAACCTGCTCGCGGTGCTGGCTGCGGGAGCCTCACTGGTGCAGTTGGCCAACCCGGACCCGGCGCTGTTGGACCGGCGGCGGGCGACCGAAAAGGTCACCCGAACACTGGACTAGGCCGGAGCCGCGGCGGTCGCCGGTGCCGGCACCGGCGCGGGCGCCGGAGCCGACGCGTCCCACACCGCCGGATCCTCGGCCGGGAAGGTCGGGCACTTGGCCGCGATCTCGTCGGCGACCGGCTCGGCGGCGGTGAAGATCGACACGTACTGGGGGAAGATGCCCACCAGCTCGTTCACCTCGGCCTGACGCTCCTGCGGTGACTTCTGCAGCAGAAGATTCATGTGGTAGACGATGCCGCCCTGCACCCACCGGGGTTCGGAGTTGTACTTGCCGATCAGCTCGCCGTAGGTGACCGGATCGACGACCTTGGTGGCGGCCAGGATCTGGTCCAGTGAGCAGGTGGTGTTCAGCATGGCCGGCGGGACGGTGGCATCCGCGGCGGCCGGGCCGGCGAACCCGACAGCGGCGACGGCGAGTGCGCCGGAGAGGGCAGCGGTTTTACGCAGAGTAATCACGGACGAGAACCTAGGCGCTGGCCCACTACCGCGTCAATCCGGGTCGGTGGCCGGCCCCCGCTCTAGGCCTAGGCTGGCCGATATGGCCGAGGACCGTCCCCCCCTGGATACCGCCGGCGTGTGCCGCGACCTCATCGGGCCCGACCGGGCGCTGCGCAGTGTGGAGGTGGTCGACAGCACCGGTTCCACCAACGCCGACCTGCTGTCCCGGCACCGCGCCGGCGCGGATATCGACGGTGTGGTGCTGGTCGCCGAGCATCAGAGCGCCGGCCGCGGCCGCAACGGTCGCAGCTGGTCCACCCCGCCACGCTCCCAGATCGCAGTATCTGTGGGCCTGGGCGTAGCCGGGCTGGCACCGGCGGCCTGGGGCTGGCTGCCGCTGCTGACCGGCGTGGCGGTGGTCGACGCCGTCGCCGCGACCACCGGGATCGAACCCGGTTTGAAGTGGCCCAACGACATTCTCGTCGGCGAACACAAACTGGGCGGCATTCTGGCCGAGGTGGCCGCACCGGACCCGGTGGTCGTGATCGGGCTGGGCCTGAATGTCTCGCTGCGGGCCGATGAGGCCCCGGACGGCCGCGCCACCTCTCTGCTGATGCTCGGCTCGACCATGATCGACCGCAGCGCGCTGCTGGGCGCCGTACTGGCCGAGTGGACCGCGCGCATCGACCGTTGGCGAGTTCTCGGCGGTGATGATCCCGCGCTGGCAGACGATTACCGTCGCCGCAGCGTCACCCTGGGCACCCGGGTTCGGGCACTGCTGCCGGGCGGCCGGGAGGTCATCGGCACGGCAACCGACATCGATCCGACGGGGCAACTGCAGATCGATACCGGCCGCGAGACCGTTCCGGTGGCGGCGGGTGATATCACCCACCTGCGTCCCGCCGAGTGATCCTCAGCGCAGCAGCGCGCGGGACATGACCACCCGCTGAATCTGGTTGGTGCCCTCGTAGATCTGGGTGATCTTGGCGTCGCGCATCATCCGCTCCACCGGGAAGTCGACGGTGTACCCGGCGCCGCCGAAGAGCTGCACGGCGTCGGTGGTCACCTCCATCGCCACATCGGAGGCGAAGCACTTCGACGCCGCGGAGATGAAGCCGAGATCCGGTTCGCCGCGCTCGGCCCGGGCCGCCGCCGAGTACACCATCAGGCGGGCTGCTTCGACCTTCATCGCCATATCGGCGAGCATGAACTGCACACCCTGGTTGTCGGCGACCGGACGGCCGAACTGCTTGCGGTCCTTGGTGTATTCGATGGCGGCGTCGAGGGCCCCCTGGGCGATTCCCACCGCCTGGGCGCCGATCGTGGGCCGGGTGTGGTCCAGGGTGGCCAGCGCGGTCTTGAACCCGGTGCCGGGTTCGCCGATGATCCGGTCGCCGGGGATCCGGCAGTTCTCGAAGTACAGCTCGGTGGTGGGCGAGCCCTTGATACCGAGCTTGCGCTCCTTGGGTCCGACGACGAAACCCTCGTCGTCCTCGTGCACCATGAACGCCGAGATGCCGTTGGCGCCCTTGTCCGGGTCACTGACCGCCATGACGGTGTACCACGCGGACCTGCCGCCGTTGGTGATCCAGCACTTGGAACCGTTGAGGATCCAATCCTCACCGTCGGCTTTGGCCCGGGTCCGCATCGCCGCGGCGTCACTGCCGGCCTCCCGCTCGGAGAGCGCATACGACGCCATCTTGCCGTCGGCGATCTCGGGCAGCACCTGTTTCTTCAGCTCATCGGAGCCGCGCAGAATCAAGCCCATCGTGCCCAGCTTGTTGACCGCCGGGATCAGCGACGCCGACGCGTCGACCCGGGCGACCTCCTCGATGACGATGCAGGCGGCCACCGAATCCGCCCCCTGGCCACCGAACTCCTCGGGCACGTGGACCGCGTTGAAACCCGAGGCGTTCAGAACGGTGAGGGCCTCCTCGGGGAAACGCGCCTCCTCGTCGACCGCGGCGGCGTAAGGAGCGATCTCCTTCTCCGCCAGCGCCCGAATCGCAGCCCGGAGCTCCTCATGCTCCTCGGGCAGACCGAAGACATCGAACGACGAATTACCGGACCAGCCAGCCATGACAGCCTCCTCGCTTTTGGCCGCCAGATTACCCGCTCGTCTACTCCCCGAGTAAACGCTGCCGTAACGCCCGGTCCTTGGCCGCGACCTCCGCCTCCAGCCCGGCCTGGAAACCCGCCATCCGGCGCCGCAACCCCGCGTCGGCCGAGGCCAGGATCCGCACCGCCAGCAACCCGGCGTTACGCGCCCCGCCGATCGACACGCATGCCACCGGAACGCCGGCCGGCATCTGGACGATCGACAGCAGCGAGTCCAGGCCGTCGAGGGTGGCCAGTGGCACCGGGACGCCGATCACCGGCAGCGGGGTGGCGGCGGCCACCATCCCGGGCAGATGCGCGGCACCGCCGGCGCCGGCGATGATCACCTCCAGGCCGCGATCGGCCGCGCCGCGGGCGTAGTCCAGCATCAGCCCCGGGGTGCGGTGCGCCGAGACCACACCCACCTCGAAGGGGACCTCGAATTCGGCCAGTGCGCCGGCAGCCGCCTCCATCACCGGCCAGTCACTGTCGCTGCCCATGATCACGCCGACCCTCGGTGTCTCAGTCATCGCCGTGTCCATCCCATCCGTCGGCCCACTCGGCGTGGGACAACCAGTGTGCCGCCCGCTCGGCGCGCTCGCGCACCACCCCGACATCGTTGCCCAGCACATTCACGTGGCCGATCTTGCGTCCCGGCCGCTCCTGCTTGCCGTACAGGTGCACGTTGGCATCCGGTATCCGGCCGAACACATGATGCAGCCGCTCATCCATGCTGATCGCCGGGGCCATCGGTGCGCCGAGCACGTTGGCCATCACCGTCACCGGCGCCAGCGCCCCGGTCTGGCCGAGCGGATAGTCCAGCACCGCGCGCAGGTGCTGTTCGAACTGGCTGGTGACCGATCCGTTCATGGTCCAGTGCCCGGAATTGTGCGGGCGCATCGCCAGTTCGTTGACCATCAGCCCGCCGTCGGCCGTCTCGAACAGCTCGACGGCCAGCACGCCGACGACGCCCAACTCCGCGGCGATGCGCAACCCCAGTTGTTCGGCCTGTGCACCCAGATCCTGCGGCAGGTCTTGCGCCGGCGCCACCACGGTGACGCAAATACCCTGGCGCTGAACGGTTTCCACCACCGGCCAGGCCGCACCCTGGCCGAGCGGCGAACGTGCCACCAACACCGCGAGTTCCCTGCGCATGGCCACCCGTTCCTCCAGCAGCACGGCCACCCCGTCGGCGAGATAGCCGGCCACCGCCTCCCGCGCCGCGCCGATATCGCCGGCCAGCACCACCCCGCGGCCGTCGTATCCGCCGCGCACGGTTTTGACCACCGGCGGGCCGCCCACCGTGGCGGCGAAGGCATCGACGTCAGCGACCCTGCTCACCTCGGCGAACCGGGGCACCGGAGCGCCCATCTCGGCGAGTCGCCGGCGCATCGCCAGCTTGTCCTGGGCATAGACCAGCGCCTCGGGCGAGGGCAGGACCGTCACCCCCTCGGCGACCAGATCCCGCAGTAACCCGGTCGGCACATGCTCGTGGTCGAAGGTCAGTGCCGCCGCACCCTCGGCGGCCCGGCGCAGCGCTGACGGGTCGGTGTGGGCGCCCAGAACGATGTCGGGACTCACCTGGGCGGCCGGATCGTGCGGGCTGACCGCCAGCACCCGCAGGCTCTGCCCCAGGGCTATCGCCGCCTGATGGGACATCCGGGCCAATTGCCCGCCGCCCACCATCGCCACCACTGGTCTCTGCGGGGGTCCGTCCGGCACGGGGACCATCGTTACACGGCCGGGGCCCCGAACCGGCGGGGGCGGTGATACGGCGTGCGGAGCCCGCAATTAGCGGTGGTGACCAGCGCCACTACGGAAGACGGGCAGATTTCCGTAGAATTGGAACTCGTGTCTTTTGCCGATGCCACGATCTCCCGGTTGCCCCGGGCGTTCCGGCCCTTCGCTGAGCGGCATCACGAACTGATCAAGTTCGCGATCGTCGGCGCCACAACGTTCGTCATCGACTCGGTGATTTTCTTCACACTGAAGCTGACCGTACTCGAGCCGAAGCCGGTCACCGCCAAGGTGATCGCCGGCATCGTCGCGGTGATCGCGTCCTACATCCTCAACCGGGAGTGGAGCTTCCGCGACCGCGGCGGCCGGGAACGGCACCACGAGGCGCTGCTGTTCTTCGGGGTCAGCGGCGTGGGGGTGGTGCTGAGCATGGCCCCGCTTTGGTTCTCCAGCTATGTGCTGGGGCTGCGGGTACCGAATGTCACGCTGGCGACGGAGAACCTCGCCGACTTCCTGTCGGCGTACATCATCGGCAACCTGCTGCAGATGGCCTTCCGGTTCTGGGCGTTCCGCCGGTGGGTGTTCCCTGATGAGGTCGGCCGCGAGCCGGATCGGGCGCTGGAGTCGACGTTGACCTCCGGTGGCATCGTCGAAGCCCTCGAAGATGAGATGGAGGCCCGCGAAGCCCGGCGCGGAGTGGTCACCCCGCTGCGCCGCCGGCGCCGACCGCCCGCGGCCTAACCTCCGGACGGGTACTCCTCGGCTCCCAGCGTGTCGAAAACCTCGTGGTAGAGCAGGGCGTGCACCTGCTCGACCCGGGGAATGTCGAAGAACTCCAGCGGATCCTGCGCCGCCGACTCGATGACCAGCGTGCCGGTGCGGACCATCCGGTCGATGAGGCCGTGCCGGAACTCGACGCTGTTGATCCTGGCCAGCGGTATGTCGATACCGGCCCGGGTCAGTACGCCGTGGCGGTACATCACCCGGCGGTCGGTGATGACGAAATGGGTCGTCAGCCAGGCCAGGAACGGCCGCGCCGTCAGCCACCCGGTCAGCAGCAGCCAGATGCCCGCTATCACCGCCGAGACCACCTGGCGGGCCCGCGGATCCCAGCCGGTCCGGCTGACCAGCGCCGCGCCGAACGCGGCCACCGCCGTGATCAGCACCAGCGCCAGCACCGGACCGATCAGGCGCTTCCAGTGCGGGTGGCGGTGCAGCACGACATGTTCGTCGGCCGCCAGAACATTGTCCGGGTATCCCACGGGCTTCTCCTCACGTCACCGGGCACCGACGTCATGGGGGCGCTACGCTCCCGGGAAATCATCAGGAGGACTGCCACCCATGTTCAACAGGCCGAGGAACGCACCACTGTACGACGCCTACCGCAGTTTCCTGGCCAATCCCGGCACACCGTTCACCACCCCGGGCCACAAGCGCAATCCGGAACTGGTCGACGAATTCCTGGCGCTGGACATCCCGCACTACCTCGGTGTGGAGAACCGGCGGGTGTCGACCCGGCGACTGGCCACGGCCGAGCGCCTGGCCGGTGAACTCTGGGGCGCGGACTGGTGCGGATTCTCCGTTCAGGGTTCCTCGCACGGTAACGAGGCACTGTGTCTGACGATCGGCAAACCCGGCGACACCGTGATCGTGGCACGCACCATTCACAAGTCACTGTTCTTCGGCCTGGTGCTGGCCGGCCTGGTGCCGGTCTGGGTGCGGCCGGATATCGACGAGCAGACCGGTCTGACCGCGGGTATGCCGGTGAGCCGGGTCGCCGACGCCCTGCGGGAGCACCCCGAAGCCAAGGCGGTGCTGTTGGTCGAGCCGAGCTACGTCGGCGGGGTCTCCGATGTCGCCGCGCACGCCGAGCTGGCGCACGCCCACGGCATTCCGCTGGCCGTCGACGCCGCCTGGGGAGCCCACCTCGGTTTCCATCCCGGCCTACCCCCGCATGCCATTCAGGCCGGCGCGGACGCACTTGTGACGAGCATTCACAAACATGTGACCGGCTTTTCGCAGTCCTCCATGGTGCTGGCGCAAAGCGAACGGATCGACCTCGAACGGCTTGAGGCCGCCTTCGAGGGCCTGCACACCACCAGCCCGTCGGGCGGGATCTTCGCCAGCATCGACCTGACCCGGGACCTGCTGGCCGAGCGTGGCGAGGAGTTACTGGGCCAGGCGATCGGGCTGGCCTATGACGCGCGCGACCGATTCCGCCAGGTGCCCGGGCTCGGTGTGGTCGGTCCGGAATTGGCCGAACGCTCACCCGGACTGCTGATGCAGGACCCCACCAAGATCGTGCTGACGCTGGCCGGGACCGGAGCCGACGGTCAGGTGGTCGCCGACGTGCTGGAGCAGCGGGGCCTTCATCTGGAGTTCGCCGACCGGGACACGTTCTGCCCCGTCATCACACTGGCCGACACCCCCGCGACCGTCGATTTCATGGTCACCGAGATCATTCGCGCGATCGAGGAATACCGCGGGACCCCGCGACCCGTGGTCCCGATCACCGCCTGGACACTGCAACCGGATACCGCGATGACCCCCCGGGATGCCTTCTTCGCCGACCACGAGCGGGTGCCCGCCGAAGCGGCGGTGGGACGGATCGCCGCCGAGACCGCGGCGCCGTACCCGCCGGGCGTACCGGCACTGGCGCCCGGTGAGCGGGTGGATGCCGCGACGCTGGCGGCGCTGCAGGCCGAGGCACGCAGCGGAACCCGGATCGCCTACTGCGGTGATCCGTCGCTGCAAACCGTGCTCGTCGTCAAGGAGTAGGCGGACCCCGGCCGCCCGGTGACGGTCTAACATCGTCACCCATGACAAGCGTTACCGAACCGGATATCCACACCACGGCCGGCAAGTTGGCCGATCTGCGTCAGCGTGCCGAGGAGACGCTGCATCCGGTCGGTGAGGCCGCTGTCGAAAAAACCCACGCCAAGGGCAAACTGACCGCCCGCGAACGCATCCTGGCCCTGCTCGACGAGGACTCCTTCGTCGAACTCGACGCACTGGCGCGGCACCGCGCCACCAACTTCGGCCTGAAGGACAACCGGCCGGTAGGCGACGGCGTGGTGACCGGCTACGGCACCATCGACGGCCGGGAAGTCTGCATTTTCAGCCAGGACGCCACCGTGTTCGGCGGCAGCCTCGGAGAGGTCTACGGCGAGAAGATCGTCAAGATCCAGGAACTGGCCATCAAGACCGGACGACCGTTGATCGGTATCAACGACGGGGCCGGCGCCCGGATCCAGGAGGGTGTGGTCTCCCTCGGCCTCTACAGCCGGATCTTCCGGAACAACATCCTGGCATCCGGTGTGGTGCCGCAGATCTCGCTGATCATGGGCGCGGCCGCCGGGGGTCACGTGTACTCCCCCGCGCTGACCGACTTCGTCGTCATGGTCGACCAGACCAGCCAGATGTTCATCACCGGCCCCGATGTCATCAAGACCGTCACCGGCGAAGACGTCACCATGGAGGAGCTCGGCGGGGCGAAGACCCACATGGCCAAATCGGGCACCCTGCACTACGTGGCCTCCGGGGAGCAGGACGCCTTCGATTTCGTCCGCGACCTGCTCAGCTTCCTGCCACCGAACAGTTATGCCGAGCCGCCGCGCTATCCGTCGGCACCGCACCCCGGCGCGATCGAGGACAATCTGACCGATGCCGACCTCGAACTCGACACCCTGATCCCGGACTCGGCGAATCAACCGTATGACATGCACGAGGTGATCACCCGGATCCTCGACGACGAGGAGTTCCTGGAGATCCAAGCCGGCTACGCGCAGAACATCATCGTCGGGTTCGGCCGCGTCGACGGCCGCGCCGTCGGCATCGTCGCCAACCAGCCCACCCAGTTCGCCGGCTGTCTGGACATCAACGCCTCGGAGAAGGCGGCGCGATTCGTCCGCACCTGCGACTGCTTCAACATTCCGATCATCATGCTTGTCGACGTACCGGGCTTCCTGCCGGGCACCGAGCAGGAGTTCAACGGAATCATCCGGCGCGGCGCGAAACTGCTATACGCCTACGGTGAGGCGACCGTCGCGAAGATCACCGTGATCACCCGTAAGGCCTACGGCGGCGCCTACTGCGTGATGGGGTCGAAGGATATGGGCTGCGATGTCAACGTCGCCTGGCCGACGGCGCAGATCGCGGTGATGGGTGCCTCCGGGGCCGTCGGCTTCGTGTACCGCAAACAACTGACCGAGGCGGCCAAGAACGGCGACGATGTCGAAGCGCTGCGACTTGACCTTCAACGCGACTACGAGGACACCCTGGTCAACCCATATATTGCCGCCGAGCGGGGTTTCCTCGACGCGGTCATCCCGCCGTCGCACACCCGTGGCTATATCGCCACCTCGCTGCGACTGCTGGAACGCAAGATCGTCCAGACCCCGCCCAAGAAACACGGGAACATCCCGCTGTAGGGAAGGCCAGCATGCGACACGAGGACATCATCGAGGTCAGCGATCCGCACGAGTTGACCGTCGACGCACCGAAACCGGCGGCACCGGAGATCCGGGTGGTCAAGGGTGAGCCGACCGACTCCGACCTGGCCGCGCTAATCACCGTGCTGGCCGGCCTGCGCGGCGATGCCGGTCATCCCGGCCCGCAGGAACTCAACCTGTGGGGTCACCCGGTGGACAAACTGCGCTACCCGGTGACCAGCTGGCAGCGGGTCACGCTGCTGGAGCGGACGCATCTGCGTCGATGACCGGGCCATCCGCCCGGGGCAGTCGATGACCGGGCCATCCGCCCGGGGCAGTCGATGACC